>Ga0179591_1475056_pt1 | contig 11913 bp, 11 predicted proteins | sample CZOMad2_1_08_16f_FD_182891 | JGI IMG/M metagenome (GOLD analysis project Ga0179591, IMG submission 182891) | Vadose zone soil fungal communities from Angelo Coast Range Reserve, California, USA - CZOMad2_1_08_16fungal (PacBio error correction) | ecosystem: Environmental > Terrestrial > Soil >...
GGACACTGCGGCCGAGGAGGTGGTGTTCTCGGCCAATGATCGTTGCGTCAGGAGACTTATCGCGCAACCTCAAGGGCCGGCGTGCATGCGTATGACGGCGCCGGTGGACGACCTGTGAGCATTGGGCGTACCTGGTGATGGCGGGCTTGGCTGGAGCCTGAAGGCGTTTGGGCACGCGTTGTTGGTGTCCGGTCGCGCCCGGCATGCGGCGAAGCACGCGGCCGAGAAGCGGACGTGTTGCGTATGGAGTTTGCGACGTCCGCGCGACGATCAGTCGAGATGCCGTGCGAAATCGTGGGGCGGACGCGGCTGATCTACCGCCTGTTGTCGTGGGCCCCCTGGGCAGGGACGCTCTTGAGCCTGTGGAGCGGTTGCACGGCAGTTGTTGGCGCTGAGCGGAAGGGAGCCTTGAAGTCGGGTCGGATGCCGCGATCCATTTAGCCTTCGATTCCGGAGAGGGGGCGGCTGATATGAGCAAGTTCGAGGCGGACGACGGGGGCCAAGGCCTCCAGACAGTCTAAGGTACTACTAGGAAGCCGAAATTATGTCATATAATTATGCCACAATTCAACATTCTTATTACGCTTGTTTTAGACTAGTCGCTGGCCTCCCGAGCCTCGCTAGGTGCGGCTTTGCTTCTTGTCGATTCACCGCGAATGAAGCGGGGGCTGCCAGTATCGGCCCGGAGTATCCATCTAGCTTGGCCTACGGGAAGCGCTGTCGATCTTCTCGGTGAGCGCTAGGGTCTCTGGAATCCGACCTGGCAGACGCGGCCGGTCGGCGAACCCCGGCGAGCACGGAGTCCCTCGCGCGCCGCGCCCGAGCATATGACCATCTCGGGCTCGATTCGCTCTCGGGTGAACGGGCGCGACCGGAGGTCGAATCGAAGCACGGTTGCCGGAGGCGGTCGACGCAATCAGCGCGTACCGGCTCTCAGGCTCTGTGCATGGCTTTGCGACGAAGTTATTACGCTTATGGACGCGAGACATCCGGAGGGGAGGATGGTCCTCGCCTGCTGTAGAGCCGTTCGCCAGTTCGTCGGCCTGGACTATCCGACAGGCACGAAGAGCGAGAGGTATAGGGCTAGGCGCCCTATCTTTATTGGTCGCTCGACATGCGGGGTCTCCGTACGCGTCCTCGTCTCCCTCCATCATGTGCTGGCGACTGCCCGGGGTCTATGTCGGCCCCGGGCCGGTCGACCAGGCCGACGAGGATGACTCGCACGGAGTCGCGATCCTGGCTCACAGCCATCCGGAGGCCCTGGGAGAGCGTCTGTCGGATGTGCGGGCCGCGTCGAGAGGCAGGCGACCAGGGGGAGGCACCATCGGCGTCCCGGATATCCTGTCTGATGCCCGCCTCCGGCATCAGGGCGCGGCCGACTTCCAATGGCTGCGCGGTCTGCTCGAAAGAGGGCCCACTGACGCTCGCGCCGTTTGACCGGGCGTCACTCCAGCCACCGATTCGAGCTGCCGGGCTCAGCCAGGGTTGCGAGATTTCCCGCAAGCGCGCTCAATCCCGTATTCCGAAGGGGCGGGAACGCAATGGGTCCAGGCCGGGCCGGGGTCAAGGTGTCCGTCTCGCGACGAGGTTGTGCACCCAGGCCGAAGCGGCAGGCGCTGGCCGAGCGGTTCTGGCGGACGATCAGGGGTGACAATCGGGCTCGTCGCGCCCTCCTCTAATCATCCGCTAGCGTTTGTGACGAGGCACGTGAATGAGCTCGGTCAGCGCCGGAACGCTTTGCAATTTGAGGGGCATATCGCAGATGCGCACCTCTAGCGTGACCCGGCTCTCCCTACTCCTTGCCCTTTCGCCTGTTGTGCGTGGTGCCAGCCGAAGCGTGTCCCCCCCTACCATTCCACTAGTTTCCGTGGTCGAATCTCGACACGTCGACAAGACCCATCGGGCCCCGCTCGGCCCGCAACCCTTTCCTGGTCTGATTCATCGAGTCTCCCTCTCGGATCCACACTTTACACGCCTCCCATTCTGTGGTAGTCTTCCCATGCCGCCCTCAGGTGTCGGTTGCCGTGCACCCGTTGCCTGCACGTGGCTCGTGCCTTCTCCTCCCTTCCGTTCTGCTGTTCATCCTGACGCTGACCCTCGTCTGTCCCTTCCGACGTGCTACGGCATGTGCCGGCGCCTGTTGGGTGCCACCGTTCGTCCCGGTCGCTATATCCTCGCTTCCTCCCGACTCTTCGCCAGCATACCCGTCTGCTTTGCGTTCCTCGCCCGTCCGAACGAGCCTTCGTCTCCTATTCGCCAACTCACGCCAGCCTCTCTCCGGTTATTTGCTTCGTGGCACGATTGTGGGTCGTCGTGTCGTGCCTTGCGACACCCAAGATCCCCCTGTCGTCCGCCGACCTGATGGCCGTCCGTCGCTCCACGTCTGACTGACTTTCCACACCCCATCGTACAATCGCTGTCCAGCGCCGGATCAGTTACCTCTCTCCCGTGGTGTTCCCCGGGTGACTCGGGTTCCTCCTTTGCAATCGTGGACACTCGGCTCGAGCCCCCCCGGACAACAACTTACTGCTTTTCGTCGTCCTATCTTGGTGTGCGCTCATTCATGCGTTGCCTAGCTTCTTTGGTCCCTCTTACTGCCCGCTCATAATCGGTTTCACGCTAGGAATGTGTCGCTGCGCGACGTGTGACACGCCGCGGCCAGGAATGCGGGGCATGCTCACTCAGTCCCTTCCCCTCCCCGTGTTCCCCGGGCCGCTGCCCCTGCGCCGTTTTCGATCCGTCCCCCGTCGTCTTCACCTTTTTCCTCGAGCGCTGCTCCCACAATCCCTCCTGGCGCCCTTGCCGTGCCACGTCTCTAGTTCATCTCGCCCTCGCCTCTGCACTCGCTGTCGGTTCGCTGTGCGTCCCCCCATGTGTCCCCATTACCCACCTCCTCGCGCTACTCCTTTGGGTCATGGCACCCCGGTCCTTGCCGTCTTACCTTACAGCACATCTATGGCTCGTAACTTCGGTTCCGGCTGGGCCGCTTTTTCACCACTCGCTTAGCGTGAATCGACGCAGGTTCCACCTGCGCACGTTCTCCAATGTTTCGACGCGGTAGTGGCGCTTTTCCGCCGAGGGCGCGCTTGGTCCCCTCTACTACTTGCGAGTGAGCTCTTGACAGGGTGTTTGTGACGCCCTCGATCACCCACCTCTCGCATGCCTCCTGGTTCCCTTCGACTGCCTCCCTTCATCGGCGTGGGCCGAGACTCTGGTATTTTGCCTATCTCCGCACCTACAAGTTCCTGGACGCGTCGTGGGTAAAGCGCGCTGGTCCTTTGAGAAACTCCTCTTTCGAGTCCGAGGTATCGGTCGCCAGCGCTCGCGGCGCAGCGCGTCCTTCTGGCGGGTTGTACTTCGAGTGGTTTTCCGTGCGGTGCACCCTTCGGATTCTCGCGGGTATCTCTTGTATCGCAAAGGAATGTGCGCGGGCTCCGGAATGCCCGACGATCCCGGCGCCGCACCCCAGTCCGGCTAGTTTGTTGGACCATACCGGCGCCCCCCTTCAACCGCATCAAGCATTTCACGCGCGAACGGCCGCATCATTTCCACTTCGCCCCTCGCCTCCGTGGCTCGTATAGAACAAGCCGGCCTCGGCGGCTCGTGTTTTTACTTCTCCAGCCCTCCTGCAGCACGGCGACGTAGTCCTCCGTATCCCCGGTCGCCCGATTACGTGCATGGTGCTCCTCTTATTCGGGGGACGTTGACTCTTCTCCTTGCGCCCCGGCACATCTTCCGCGAGTGATCCAGTCGATTCTCTCGGGTGTTGTGGTGAGCTCTGGGTTTGGCAGCTCCCCTCTGGGCCCACCAGCGCGGTTCCTTTCATTTCGAGGGAGCTGTCCAGTTTCGCGGCCCGCGTTTACCCGGTTTTCACACTCTCGATTGTTCTCTGCCCTCTCCGCGGATCCTGTCTTGACTAACGCATTATCCCGCTCCCCTTCTCTGTCACATGGACCTTGCCCGTGGTCTCTTGCCTTTGTGGGGGGCTCTGTGCTGTGGCCCTCTGGCCTACAGTTCCTTAGTCTCCCGACACCGCTTTGCTTCCTGTTCGCGTTCTCTGCTCGCGCGTTGTTCCGCCACATCTCGTTTGTCCAAGGGACGTCATTCCCGGTTATCCTTGATACTGTGGCGGTGGCCAACAGCACGCCTCGAACGTCTCGTCGCCCCCCAATGTAGGCGCTTCTCTCGCTCGCACAACGGTACCCGCATGGCTGCTACAGGCAGTCCCGCCACTCCTGCCGAGGCCCCTCCCTTCCTCGGCCCATCATACCGCGGCGGCGGCGCTCCCCCCCCATCCAGTCTTGACGTATTTAACTTCCCAACCTCCCCTTTCGCCGCCAGTCAGCTCTCGTCGGTGCCGTGACAGCGCCCGTAAACTTCTATTTCTCCCCCTTTTTGGTGCCACTCTCGGTCGTCGGGACACCACATCCGTCGCTACTGCACCCTGATTCCTTTCGTCGGTCTTTGTCGGCCAGCCTCCCACTCGTCCGGAGCCCAGTCGCCGGATTCTCCTTGTGACACGGTTTCTTGTGTCCGTCGGATCTTGGCTGCTCGTGCTGGCCGCCACCCCCTTTCCGACCGCCCGTCGCGTTCATTCTGCCATCCCGCTCTATCTCCTCCCCGCGTACTGCAGTACTCTCGGCCCAGCTGCTGGCGCCCGCCCCCTTTTTATCGTCCCATCGCTCCTCTCACCATACAATCACGGCAGGATCGCCTCGTGACCCAAGAAGAGCGATGTGCGTGCGCCTTGCACGCCTTGGCCATCTCCTGGCGTGGCGTGCGCTTGATCCTCGCGCAGGAGTGGAGAAGACCGTTCGGAATCGGTGGCGCGATCGGCAATCGCCGGGCCCGAGGGGGGGTCCCAAACGACGATCGTCCAGGTGCCGGTTGTGGGCAAAGGCATATTCGCTCCACCGGCTCTCGGCCGAAGTGGGTGGGTATGCGGCTGGCTGGGGGGGGCCGCCCCGCGGGCTGGATGGCGGATGTGGTCCAGCAGGGTCGACTCTGCTGGAGCCCCTGTCCTGGGCCTACTCACCACTTCGTGCTTCTCACCTTTCTTCCATTGATCACAACGTCCCTAGCTCGTCCACCTCCCAACCCCCTCATGCCTGCTGCGATATTTCCTGCGTGGTCCTAGTCTTCCCACTACTTCCGTGCGCCGCTCTCCCCGCCGCTTCCCAGGCCCTTCATCTCCCTCGCACTTCCTTTCTGCGGCTCCTAAACGATCCGCCAGCGAGCGGTCGGGATAGCCAGTCCAGCCCACCGTTCCGGCGTTATCGCTTCACAATTCTGTTCGCTACGTCCGCAGTGTAAGCTAACCAATTCCCATTTGTTCTTTCGTTTTGTATCGTATCAACTCTCCTCGACACTCGGACGACCCTGTATGACCCGCTCACCTTTTTCTCCGACATGCTACAGCGGCCTCTTCTGACTGACTGCGCTGCCAGCACTCATCACACCCCATCCCCTGTATCCCTCATCTCCCTGGAATTTTGTGTATCGGGGCATGATATCATCCCCCCATAGTGCGCCCATAGAATACAATCGGCGTGTGTTAGCTTGCCTGCCACCGGCCCTCTAGCGCCCTACCTATCGTTCCAGTCTCCCCGTGGCGGACCGCCCTGGCTCTCGGCTTTTTTCTTCCCTCGGCAGGCGCCGATATCTGTCAACACCTGTATTCCATTTCCGCCTGATATAGTCACTATGTTCATTGGTGGTGTTTTAAGTGCCCACGCGAGCTTCTTCTTCCCAAAGACCCGTCCACCTCTGTGCACCCATGCCTCTCTGCCCGGCCCTCCGCCGTATCTCTGGATCCTCTGAGTGGCATCGAGCCGTTTTCCCCTGTCGCTCCACTTGTTTCGCACTCACGACAGAGTACAAGCAACCGAAATTGCTTCACGATGGTTCTCTGCTCCCATTCTTGACCCCACGCAGTACTCGCCCTCACGGATCGGCTGTCTTTATGCCGGTGAACCCCAGTTACGGCCGCCCGACACCCGCAACTTCGACACCCTCGTGAAAGACAGGGTTACTTACTCCCTCATTTACACCCCCTGCTCTAGCGGCTGTCCCGTACGCTAATTCTTCTTGTCACCGTGAAGAGCGAATCAAACGCACTTCAGGCCCCGCCTGGGACTGTCGTGAGTAGTTCTCAGAAACGTTCCATACTTTTTCGCTCCCTTGCTCGTGGTTTGATCTTGACGGTTCGCAGCCACGCGTCTCCAGCAGCTCACGCTATGTACTAAGGTTTCTCCTCGCACCCTGGAGTCGATCCATTCAGGTCTGTCATCTCTGTGTCCACTATTCCCCCACGCTGTCCAACGTGCTGCCATCGCTGGCCCGCCCCTGGCTCGTGACTCTCCGGTAAAGCCCTGAAGTTCATCCCATATTTTTGTCTTATGCTCGATTAGGTGCGTGCACTATCTCGACGCTCGCCGCCCCTGCCATGCCACACAACCCCGGTCTTTGACCTCGGGGGATTAGTCCCGCCGTCCCGAGGTCTGCGTAGTGGTCTCCCCCTCCATAACTGACGGTCCTTTCTAGTCATCGGCGCGGCCGTACCGTACCGGCAGCGCGCGCCGACTATTGAACACCTTATGTCGTTCTGGTGCAGCGGCCCCCAACATCACCCCATTTTCCTTCTGCGCGCTCTTCTGACGTTCCGAAGACCAAAAATCACAACTCCCTGGTAGCCACATACTACCAGGCTATTCGGCCGGTGCCTCCCGTCGCTCCCCGATACCGTCACCCCTCCTGCAACGAGACTACGAGCTCCCCCTCGCCACACCCGCTTCAGTTAGCGCCGGCCCCCTGTCACTGTCATCCCTTGTCGGCCTTCGTCCCTTCTGGTGTTGTCCCGTACTCCCCACGTCCTCTCCACCTGGTCTGGATCGAGGGTGTCCCTCTGCTGTATATGCCCGGCGACGCACCAGTGCCTATGCCATGCTCATCGGCGAGCGTCCCTTCTCGCAATGGGGCGCCACGTGTCGCCCAGTGGCTTTCCCTTCCTTCTTGTGTCTCCTCCGTGTTTCCCGGGTCTCACACCACCCTCACTCCACAACAGCCCGTCGTAGCATGCTGTTCCACTGTTGTCGAACGTTCCCCGACCTGTCCACCAGCACCCATGTCTTGGGAGGTACGCACCATTGACACCATATTCCTTCTACTACCGCCCATCTTTGGCTGCCCCCATGCTGTTCCTATGCGGGGTTGCACTTTCGTCTGATCTTTCCCCGGATACTTTCAGTGTCTGGTTAAATACGTCGCCCTCGGATGCTTCTACCGACGTGCCTCGCGGGCGTCCCTTAATTTGCCGGCTAATTCGCGAACGCCGTGTTTCCGTTAATATCCGTCTTTTTCTACTGCACCATTGAATCATTTAGTTTGTTTGCTCTAGCTGACATTATTGTTCATTCTTCGCCTCCTTACCTCTACTGCGTTCAGTCTTCTATTCTTATTGTAGTATCTGGATTTCGTGTATGCCTTCCGGTTTTTCTTCTTCGTGGCTTCGTTGTCTGGGATTGTGGGCGTGGCGGGCCTTTCTCCTTCGTCCTAGTTAGCGCTATATCGTTGCGCTTGTGCTCCCTACTAGATTTACAAAGCCTTTTTTCCCCAGAATTCGCCTTCCGTGATATCGCTTCCGTGCTCCTACCCTCTTAACTCTTTTACTCCCTCCCCATCTCTCGTCTCTTAAGTTACTTTCCCATTACCCTTGTGATCGTGATGGGCCCCGTGCCCGATAATGCAGACCCGGACCGGGTCGTCCTATTGCCGCCCCCCACCGAAATCTTTACAACGTCTCTCACCCGACCCCTGGGCCCGTAGGTCTCTCGGCGGACATACGAGTCAACTCTCCTTTTCTGCCATTACGACCACGTTTCTTCGGCGTCCTAGTCTCGGTCCTTTCGTCATTTCATGGGTTTGCAACCTTTCCACTATCGAGCTCGCAACCCACGCCAACCCTTACTGGTTGGTACCCTCTGTCCTGCGGCGGCCCCTACTGAGCTCGGCCGTTGTAGCTTCCCTAACCTGGGCACCTTCAGGAGTTGCCTTTGCGTCGCACCTCCTGCGCTACTAGTGCCGTCCTCAATCCTTGCAAAGCGTCCTGGAGCGAGCAGGGGCGCCTCGAACCCCGCTGCCTCATTCACGGTTGTCCCTGCGATCGCCTTCACACACATCCTTCCCTCCGCTGAGCTAGACAGCGGAGGTCCGCTGACCGAGCCCCATTGTCAACCCCTGATCGTTCCGCCAGACCGTCCTGGCGCGTCCTGACCGCTGCTCGGGCCATGGCGTGGCGACCTACCTTTCGAGCCGGACTAGCCTTGACCCGACCAGGTCCCGGCCGCAAAGTGCCGTGCGAATACCTGGCATTGAAGCTTAACCGGTAGCTGCCCCCTTGTGCACCCTCGCGCAACCGCCCTTTGGCTGGCTCTTCCCGGGCTCACTCAATTTTCCCTCGAATTCGGTGGCATGGAGCCTGAACCATCCGGTCCCCCAACAGTCGGCCGAGTCAGTCCGTCCTGGCACCACCCTTCGAGCAGATCCCTGGCTGTTCTATGCTCCCACTCTATCTGGGATAGCACAGCGTCCGTTCCTCCCGCCTCCGCCCGCCTGTTGCCGGGACATGACGACGGCCGGAAGTCCAGCCAGATCTCGGGCGCCGATTTTGGGTGATCCTCCTCGCCCGCCCTGGGGCGTTCGCGCCCAGCCTTCCGCGGGTACTCTCTCAGCCTATTTCATGACGACACTCACGCGTCTTGCTGCCCCTCTGGCCTCACCTTTCCGCCTTCCCGACGCTCTCCCCAGGGTCATCCCGTGGCTCATGTCCAGGATCTCTGATCTCATAGTTTCGCTCCCCATCTTCGCCATCGATCTCTGATCGCTCTACTTTTCTCAGCATCGCGACTGTTTCTTCCCCTTTATCTCCCCTTCACCTCCGATACGCCAGAACAGTCTCCTCCCCCTCTTCCTCCGCCCCTTGTCGACCGTCCCCCGGTGTCGACCCATAGACCCGGGTCAGCTCGGCCAGCACATGATGAGGCGGACGCCGGAGCCTAGCCGGACGGATACCCCGCACTGCTCGACCGACCACCCTTGCTGTCATCCGGAATTACGGGCGGCCCTGGTCCCCCCGTCCCCTCCTCTCTACAAGACCTCCTCTCTCTCGCTCTTCGTGGGCCCCGGTCGGAATCGTCCATACCCCATTTCGCACACCGTACCCCACGTTGGTGCAAGTCGCTCTCTTCCCGCGCTACGCTCGGACGCCTTTAGAACCGCCCATCCCTCGCCCTTCCACCAGGTTCCGTATTTCTCCTGGTCCAGTTGCTGCATCCAGTATATTCATGACGAGTAATTCGATCGCAACTGCCCCTGCACAGTTCAGTCCTTGCGAGCCCCGTGTGAACAGCACTTCTCCCTCCCCATGCCCGCGCCCCTGTGATGGCCGATCGAACCCCCCGCAGCCCTTTCTCCATGGACCTACCCTCCTCTCTACAGGTCTGCTTCGGATCTATTCGCCCTCTCGGTCGCGGCCATTTTCCCCACCAACCCGACTGAAGCCTGACCAGTCAGTTATGCCTCCCGAGATTGTCGTCTCTCCTGTTCCATTCCCCGACGTCACGCGCCGCCCCCCTCGAATGCTGTCCGATCGTAGACTCCGTCGTGCTCGGGTTCCGTGTTGACTCTGCGCCAGACCTCCGCCCGTACCCGTCTTGCGCCCCACCCTTGCGCTCCCATCGCAAGGTCCTCCCCGCATCACTCGAGACTCCCCCGTCCGTGCGCTTCTACCAGAATCCGTCAAAGCTATCCTCCCCAGTAAGGGCCAAACGCGTCTATGATCGGATACTGCGCGGCCGCCGCTAACCTCGTATAGCCAATCCCGCCGCCGTTCATTTTGTCCGCGTGTGCTCGACACGACAGACACCAACTAGCGTGCACAAACCGAAATTCCCTTGTTATACGAGGGCTCCGGCAGTGCCGCGGTTCCCCAGGGCTTTGATCCTGCTCCCATTTCAACTCCCTTGCCTCGTTCTAGTCGTCCTACAAACCAAGGCTTACTACCGAATTGCTTTTGAATCATCGGTGACATTTCAATTTACATTTATGAATAATTTCTGGCTCTCCCTCCCTCACGTACTGTACCTCCACGCCCCGCTTCCGACTTCGGTCTCTGCAGGCTTCCTTCGTGTCCCCCTCGTCTTCGGGCGTCCCGCCTTCCACCGCAATCTGTTAGGCCGAATCATCGCTCACCTGCCACCCGCCCCCTCCTCCGGACTCCGAAGGCTTCTTCACCTTCTACCATCGGTGGTGCCTCATCCGTGGAACTTCCCACGCGCCTTGCACCGTATACGCCTGCAGGAACTCCACCCCCTCTCTGGCTCTCACGCGACGACACCAGCAATTGTCACTCGTTGCGTCAGTTGTCCAACACCGCTGCCTACCCACAATACACCACAGTTTCCTCCAATGTACATTCCTCGACGTTTCCCTTGCCATTCAGGGTATCTCGTCCCTCCACGCCCACACATTTAGGGTAACGTCTTGTATCCCGATGTCCGCTTGCCGACCTTCGCTCTCCGACGCCCCTAACCGCACGGTATTTGTCTCACCACGCTGGCATCTATTCGCATTGATCCGTGCCTACGTCCGCCTGTGCCTCCAACACGTCAGGCGATATCAACTACCCTATCCTAATCCGCATACAACGTCTCGGCTTCTCGGTCTCCCGTCCGTGCTTCCTGCCTCATGCCCCTGGGTTAGCGCTGAACCCTCCCTCTTGCCGAAGCCCGCAACACACCTCCTACGCCCTGCCCATACTCCGGCCGCCTCCAGTGCAGCTCCTCCAGGCCATAGCCCGCTCCAATCACACAGTTTCATAAACCCCACATTTTCACTAGTCACTCCGAACCCTATTGCCAGCGGAGTGTCTAGTATGTTCCCCAACTCCGGGGCTGTCCGGCGCATCAGACGCATGCACAAACCGACCTGCCTTCCCAATTCCGACCCTCCACTTCGTAGCTTCATTTGAATTTTCTGGGTTTTTCGTCTGTCTTCTGAATCAAGTTCTTATCATCCCTCCTTCTCCTTTATTTGCAATATCTCGCCAAACCGTATAACCTTATGCCCATGAACATTCGCACCCCAATGTTAGCCGGGTCGTTCGCCCTGCTTTAGAACCCGCTGATCCCCCGGCGCCAGTTACATGTTGAACTAGACTCTCCCCCCCTGGGATTTCGCCTTTCACTGTGTCCTTGTGTCTTCCCGAAACGCATCTTGTTGGGTTCACGACTTCTCCCACATGATCGCTACTGTCCTTCCCTTGATGTATTCCTTCACCTTTAGTCCCCGTCCCTTTCATACCTCTCTTTCCTCCGCTTTGGTATTACCTGGGGTTCCTCTATTCCGTCGCGCTTCATCCCCATACGTCAGTCTTCGCCCTCCTTACCCATACCCCAACATCCGCTTGCTCCTACCCCTCCCGTGTTTGTCCTCCTCGGCATCAGTCCCGTCACCAGTGCGCGCGGCTTCGTCCCCTATAACTCTAATGTAATCAGTGGCTTACAGATTGTTGATTTCGTCCACTGGTTCTCACGTCGATTATGCCGCACCATCCTGATGCTTCGCATACCTTCAAAGTCTTTAGGTGCCTAGGCTCCCGTCTCTCTCCCTCCGTCTGCCCTTGTCCCTGGAGCGACCGCTCTCTTTTACCCTTTCTGACTCCGTTTGCCCCGCGCCCGGGAATATGCCCTCCGTCCCTCCAAGATCTTTCTTCTTAGAGTAGCTTCCTGCGCGTTACCTCTGATCAATCTTCTTTCTTCTAGAGCCGTTCGCTTCATGCACGCCGCTGCCTTGCTATGTTGCCTCGGCCTTCATGGTGGCTACCTTTAACCTCTGCTGCCCTTACAAGCTTGTCCC
>Ga0179591_1477512_pt1 | contig 11913 bp, 17 predicted proteins | sample CZOMad2_1_08_16f_FD_182891 | JGI IMG/M metagenome (GOLD analysis project Ga0179591, IMG submission 182891) | Vadose zone soil fungal communities from Angelo Coast Range Reserve, California, USA - CZOMad2_1_08_16fungal (PacBio error correction) | ecosystem: Environmental > Terrestrial > Soil >...
GTGGGGAGCGCAAAAAGGACTGAGCGGAAACGTTTCGCTGTCGGACCTGCAGCCTTCGCGGTCATACGGTGTAAATCGCGTTTCGCCAAGAAATGCCGTGTACTCGCAAGAGATGTTTGTGGTTCTTGCGAGAACCGGCAGCGCGATCAATCAGGCGATTCTCGTGCCGCTGCTACGGTCGCGGCGTTTCAGCTTTTCAATTCCGGTGGTGTCTGAGCCACGCTCTAGTACGATTGGAACTATCTTGCGGCGCGGCGATTTATTCGGGACATATTTTTTCTGGTGGGTTCTCGGGCCGAATCCTTTCATCACTCCAGAAGGAACAGCGCTGTGGATTGCGTTTGACATGGCCGACCGGCCTGGAAAGTTTGTTGAAGGCGAAAGCTGGCTGTGTCGAGATTTTCGTCGGGTTGGTGGCGCTCGTTCTGTCGTACGCATCTTCTGTTTCCGGCAAGCACCTGGAAAATCGCTGCTAGTGTTTGGGGTTGGTTCTTTTTTTCCGCGAAGCATGGCGAGAATAGCGTGACACGCTGGTGACGTCACGTCTTCCTCCTGCGAACGGAAAAAATTCCTCATCGGACACGATGGGCGGCCAGCTGGGTATGTTGATTTTGCGATCGACATCTTGACGCAACACTGCCCGCTCGCGATTGTTGGGATCGTGTATTCCTACATACCGCGCCGCGATGTGCAAAACCTAGACGCGGGCTGTGCCGTTTCTCACGATCCTGTCCGAGGAACTACCGCCCGCCGACACTGATGCACGCATGAATCTCCATCATCCTTCTGGTGAAGGGGACGTGTGTCACCACGGGCAGGGGGCAATTGGTGGGAATCGCGGACGTGAGAACATAGCGATCGCAACAAGCGATCAGCTATGGAATTGCTTCTATCGGCGTATCAATCGGCGTGTGGAGTTTTCTGAATGGACGAAATTGTTTCTTTGAAAGACGTCGGTGCGGCTGGCCGGCAGCGAACGATGCGGAAGATCGACGCATGGCTGGCGGAATGATGACGAAACAAAATAAGGTTTCTGAGAATTCTTTCTGGCGCTGGGCCGGAGCTGCGGAAGCGGTTCTGGGCCTCTCGCGCTCGATACCGGGCTATTTTGCATCTTATTCCGTCACTCGCCGAGACTTCCGCAAAATGCAAGAACACAGGCAAAATTTCCTATCTAAGGATTCGTTCCGCGTGATGCGATCGATTCGCGCCGTCGCCGAGGAAATCTATTTCGAGGGCTGGTGTATCGTCGCTCGACCGGGAGTGGGGCGGATGCGGGCAGTGGTGGGCAGCGCAGCGTTTTTCGCGATTTACCATCCGCCGTTGTCGTGTTTTGCCGTCGGTTGTTGGAGTTGCGAACGCGCCTGGGATTTTCAAAAGGACCTTGGGAGAATGCGCCGGCAGTGGCGCTGTCACATGATTTTATAACCTGGGTCTTGTGGTGAGCTAAGAAAGGCGCACAAAGCCGTTTCAGAAGTCGAAGTGAGGCGAGGGGTGACATCGTCGGGACGTTCCACAGTGGGCGTATACAACAAGATCGCGACAAAGAAAAACTCGTCTGTGTTGCAGAGGCGCCGTTAAAGAAAGGGCCATCTCAAAGATGGCCCCTACAACTGCGGGCGCGAATCGAAGAGCACGAGCGCAGCCACGAGTGCTACGCACTATTCGGCGGCGGCGTCGGCTTCGTGGCTTTCGTCGGCTCTTTGCCCATGAAGTCGAGAGCGGCCGCTTCTCGAAGAAAAAAAAAAGTCTCTTTTGGTCTCCCTCTTCAAGACGACAACGCATAATGCTCCAACTCAAAGAACTTGCGATAACCCCCCGAATCCTCCCTTGCGGAAGATCAGCTCGAAGCTGGCCTCGGCCGGCTTCGAATTGAATAGCCGGCATGCCCGATCCTGAACTTTCTCCAGTCTCCCAGCACTCGGCGGAGCAGCGCATTGTCGTGGCTCGAGGTCGAACTTCTTGCCGCTTTGGCGGCGATGGTTGCTCGCGCCCGAGGCTCGCTGACGAGAATCTTTCGCGTGTTCCCGACCGCCTCGTCGATACGGTGCTCGTAGGTGCTGGTGTCTTTCTTCACGGCGTGCACGTGCATCCCGCCCTTGTGGGCGAACGCGTGCTGCCGCATACGCCTGGCCTGGCATCAGGTTCATGTTCGCCAAATCGTATACGTAGCGCGGCTGTCTTCGGTCATGTGCTGCAACGTGCCGTGTCGCAGGCAGTCGTAGCCGTACTTTGAGCTGCAGGTTGGCGATGAGCGGGATGGATGTCCATGTTGCCGCATCTCCTCGCTCGCCGAAGAGCCGTTGATCGTGCCCTGGGCGTGATTCCGCGCCCGCTCGATGGCCGCGAGCGCATTGGGCGACTGCGACGGCCGGTCGTCGTGCGTGTGGAGCCGATCATGACGGATTACCGAGACCCGTTTCGCCTGTGCGGGTGCTTCCTCCACGAATTCCCGGCCAATCGATCCGCCGTTGGTTCGCACAACGCCATAACCGTTGGCCCATCCGCCATCAGCGGCAGCTTTGATGGTGTCAGCGCGTAGCGGCTGTTGCGCGATACCGTCGAAGAAATGTTCGGCGTCGTAGACGACCTGGCGTCCTTTCCGCACCACAACTCCACCGAGTCCGCGATCACTTGATGTTTTCTTCTCAACGAGACGCCAAGCACTTTTGCGGCGGATATTCGCTGCTCTTTCCACAATGGTGACCGGGCGTCGCATCACCAAGCAGCGCTTTCATGCAGGATCGTCCTCGTCTTTGATCGCGACGCCGCGTTTCCATGCCGAACCGGCCAATCCTGGCATTCTTTGATCGCGTCTGGCGATTCCTCGCGGAAGAACGCTTCGTCCTTGTGTTCGAGAGCGGGAACCATCCGCCCTTCGATGTAATCGCGGCCAAGCTCGTCATCTTGCTCGCGATCATGAGCTTGCCTGAAGCGAGAGGTTGAATCCTTCGCTTGGCGTGCCGTCGCTGCAGGTTGTGTCGTTAATCTCGATTCACCGTGTGCCTCATGGTGTCCACCAGAAAGAGTACCCACCAAACAAAAAACCCGGCCAATGGGCAGGGCCTGTTCATCTCTTTCAAAAGTACGAATGCGCGCCCGGCCCTAGCCCGCGTTTGTCGTGGGGTAATAATACGGATTCGTCGCCGATGAAGCGTTCGCAGTGCATGCGGGAATCAGATCCGAAAGAGTCGGGGGGTCCATCAGCCCGTTTAGGACCCCCGCGACCCGCGGGGAATTGGTCAAGTCCCGGCGTGGTCCGCGGGCTAAACGCATTGTCATTGCCACCTGCAAACCATCACGTACACCCCTTAATTTCATGGGAATCCTCGGATATACGAGCAGGCGTATTTTAACCTGCCGGTTTGGTGACTTGTGTTTGGGAAGGTTTTTCGCCTTTACCGAGTTGTCTGATTTTGAAACTGTCGTCGTTGGCGACCACGTTGTAATCGCGGTCGACTTTGTTCGGCCCAGACGACCGAATCGCCGGGCCTCGATCTCGATCTGCGCGGTCCGAATTTTCATGGGTTTGATCAAGACATCGTGCGATTGCCGCGGGTTTTCTTTCGGTGGGCTTCTTTTCAGCCCGGGGCTAGGGAACACCACCACGGCAAAATCACCAACGCAGGAGAATTGACTGCTTCATACGGCTCCATCCATCAACAACGCCATACTCGAACGTGAGACCTTTTGGCCTGTCGCTCGCTTCCCTTACTATTATGACCGCACATGTCCGAAAAGATCATCGCGACCCCCGGTTCACGATTGCATCGCATTCCGCTGGAACGCGGTGTCGATTCGCTGTCTGTTAAGCTGCTCAACACTGTTGAGGGTGCAACGGCTTCGCCGCATCCGGCATCTTGGGAATGCGTCGCTGGCGTATCCGGGGGCGGATCATTCGCGCTAATAGCCACAGCCTGGCGTGAGGAAGACGGCGCGGGAAGATCATCGATCATCTTCGCCGGCAGCTAGTACAAAATCATGAGTACAGGGAGACCGTCCTGGTCTGACCGCTGCGCTGCGGCACGACCTTGACACGGCCATTAGTCCCATTTTTGAAGCGCGTGAACGGGAATCCATCACGAGGATCTGACGGCATCTTGGTAAGCACTGATACTGACGCAAAGCGGAATTAAACCAAACTCCTTTCCGCGCATGAACCCGTCGTTTGCCGGCGAAGATCATCGATTTCCCGTCAGAGCCAATCGAGCGCACGTTCGTCTGCGACATTCGTCTCCAGTCAGCTTATGCGGAATCGTTGGTTATCTCCTGTGCGCGACAACCTCATGACCGTCAGTCTTACGTTGTACGGCAGTATACCCTCGCTGGCTGCCTGGTGTCGATGACGATTGATGTGCATTCGGATCGCCTCGCGTCAGTGGAAGGGTGTGAGCGCGGCGAAGCGTATCTTGGCGGCCGCGATATCACATGTATCCGCAATGTTTTTTCCACAAGTCGTTCGCGCCGGCGAAGGAGGCCAAGCTTGCGCTTCATTCAGCGCGCGAAAAGACTCCACCCCAGATCTGGCTTGATTGGCCCGCGGCGGGAAGACAAATTTTCACAATGGCGCTGCTCGGGCAGAAGCTCCGAGGGTCGAGTTTTTTGTGGAGCCGATGACATATCGTCCTGCACTGCTTCAAAGCGGGACGATGCGTCCGATCCGCTGCTTCGCATCGCTATCAAGGGGATTCTGGTATCGGCGAATCTTCAAGACCATCGATCTGTCCGCGCTTCGAGCCGGATCGCGCCACCGCGATGGCGCTGGCGGCCGGAAATGCTATCAACAGCCGCTGGGGGGGAGTCTGCGTATGAGATGTTTTATACGAGATCCAACCGACACTCCCCAACGAGATCTACGTCCCCGACGCGATCAACAGCCGCCAGCGAGAATTCTCGTTTGCGATCCCCTGATGGAAAGGTGAGGACGATTTGCGGTCGATCTCCACCGATGAGCCAGCGCTGAACATGGAGCTTGCTTTTCGACGCATTCACGTGTCGGCGCATTGGGAAGCGATGTTCTAAGCCGCGCGATCGCGGGAATCTAAAGTGGGTCTGGCTCTCACCCTATAATCCGCATCCCAATGCCCGACTTCGCGAGCAACTTCCAGAACTTCTTCGGCGGCCTGGACGATTTTCGTCTGCGCAGCGAGGCGTGATCGAGGATGTGCTCGCGGGCAAGACGTGTTGTTGCGTCATGCCCACTTCGCGGCCAAGATCTTGTTCTAATCCACTTGCCCGCCAGCGTGCAGGCGGGTTGACGATTGTGTATCGCCGCTTGATTTCGCTGCATTTACGGACTGGTACTCCAAGCACACTTCGTCCAGTGCGGAAGCGGTGCTCATCGCGGGGACTGATTGCGCGCGATCTCTGATTGGCCGCGCTGGAAAAGACCTCGGCCGACGTTCCTCACTGCGAACAAGTGGCCGTTCTGTACGCTTTACGCCTGGCCCAGTGTGGGCGCCCAGTCGAGGAATAGCGTCCAAGTGTTCAAGTGACTGGTGCAACGATTCAATGCCAGCGATGCGCAGATGGACAATTAAGCGCAGTGGCTCACAGCCACGCCCATCGCCCATCGTGGGCTTTCGCTCAACGAGGCGTCACCCGCCAGCGCAACGACCTGGCGTGCGGAGTCGTATGCCTTGGGTCCCGATCGAACCAAGAACACCGCCGCGCCTCACGCGCGACATTCTGATCCGTCAGCAGCGCCTTCGCTGCGGCAGCTCCGCGAGTACGGTCCCATCGCGCTCTCGATCGCTCGCATCCTGTCGACTCGTGAGCTCGAGTCGGGCCAACAGGAGCGGAATCCTCGTCCTTCATCGCCACCTGAGCTTGTCGGAATGCCACCGCACTGTCGCCGGCCCCTCGACTCATCGCATCATCACGGTCCCCTCGATGCCCAGATGATTCCGACTCTCCTCCGCTTGAGAATCGCGAGCAGTCCCGCCTCTTGCCAGCGCTCGTGCGTTCCGGCCGGGATCGCACGGAGAAGGGCCGAGGCGTGACGACCATCCGACTGCGCGCGTGCTCGATTCGTTGTTCCCGTAGTTCCCCTATTCTTCGCAATCACCGGTCTCGAAGAGGCTCGTTCCCTTCTCCGTTCGTATCCGGCCCGACGCCCTGCTCGCTGCAATAGGCGGACGTGCCGGCGATTCTCAGCGGAGAGTCGGAATCATCTGGCCTCGAGACGTATGATGCTCTGATCTGAGGGGCCGCGACCAGTTTCGGTGGCGATCCCGACAGATCATGGGCGATGAGGACTAGATTCCGCTCCTGTGGCCCGACTCGATCTCTTACGAGTCGCCGCTGCATCGATCGAGAGCGCGATGCGGACCGTACTCCTCGAGCCTGCCGGCAGCGAAGGCGCTGCTGACGATGCCGAATGTCGCCCCGTGAAGCGCGGCGGTGTTTCCTTGTTCGATCGGTACCCCAAGGCCTACGACTCCGCACGCCAGGTCCGTTGCTCTGGCAGGGGCTGACGCTCGTTGAGCGAATCGCCACGATGGGCGATGGTCGGTGGCTGTGGCACTGCGTTATGGCCATCGCGGCTCGCGGCCATTGATCGTTGCTACCAGTCATCTTGAACAACTTGGCCGTATTCCTCGACTTGGGCGCCACCACCGGCAGGCTAACGCGTACCAAACGATTGGTTCTGCATTAGGACCGTTCGGCCTATGTCTTCTTTCCAGCGCGCAATCAGCCGCGATCGCGCGCATCCGTTCCCGCGAGAGCACACTTCCGCACTGGACGACGTGTGCTGCTTACCCCGTCGTAAATGCAGGAAATCACGGCGATACCACAATCGCAACCCGCCCTGCACGCTGGTCGGCAAGTTGATACACAAGTCTTGCCGGCGCCAGTGGGCATGACGGCACAACGTCTTTGCCCGCGACACATCCTCATCACGCCCTCGCTGCGCGACGAAAACTCGTCCAGCCGAAGAAGTTCTGAATTGCTGCGAGGTCGGGCATTGGATGCGATTATAGGGGAGAGAGACACTTAGATTCCCGCGATCCGCGCGCTCGACCATCGGCTTCCACTGCGACGACACGTGAATGCGTCTGAAACGCAAGCTCCATGTTTCAGCGCCTGGCTCATCGGTGAGAGCGACGCAAATTCCTCCGTCACCTTTCCAATCGGGATCGCACACGAGAAGGTCTCGCTGTCGGCGTTTTCTTCGCGGCGGGACGTCGATCGCGTAGGGCGTGTCGGGTGATCTCGTCATAAAACAGCTCATACGCCTACTCCCCACCCGCGGCGTTGATCGCAAATTCCTCGGCCGCCCGCGCCATCGCGGTGGCGCGATCCGGCTCGACGCGCGACAGTCGATGGTCTTGAAGATTCGCCGATACCGACTCCCTTGCATAGCGATTCGAGCAGCGGATCGGACGAACCGTCCAGATTTTGAGCAGTGCATTACGGAGATGTCATCGAGCTCCACAACCTCGTCTCGTCAGCTTCTGCCCGAGCAGCGCCTTGGTGAAAATTTTCTTCCCGCGCGGCCATAAGCCGATCCTGGCTGCGATCTTTGGCGCGCGCTGAAGCGCAAGCATGACCATCCTTCGCCGCGGCGAACGCTTTGTGGAATAACATTGCGATACATTTTTGATATCGCGCCGGCAGATACGCTCTGACCCGCTCACACCCTTCCCGTGACTGCGAGGCTATCCAATGCACATCAATCGTCCTCGACACCAAGCATCCAGCGCAGTGTATCCTCGTAACCGACTGCCGTCATGAGGTTGTCGCGCCTGCGAATAATCCAACCGATCCGCATCAAGCTGACTGGAGAGAATGTCGCAGACGAACGTCCTTCGGCTTGGCGTTGAGGAATCGTATATCTTCGCCGGCAACGACGGTTCATGCGCTGACAGCGTTTGGTTTACGTCGCTTGGCGATCAGTGATTACCAGATGCGTCAAGATCCCGTGATGGATTCCCGTCACGCGCTCAAACACATGAACTGAATGGCTCGCGTTCCAGGCGTGCGCACGCCGCGGTCGACAGACGGTCCTCCTGTTCGCACTGAGTAATATCTTCCGGCGAAGCTGATCGATGATCTTCCGCGCCGTCTCCATCACGCCCAGGCTGTGTGCTATATCGCGAATGATCCGCCCGGAACGCCAGCGACGCCATCCAAGCTGCCGGATGCGGCGAATCCGTTGCACCTCAAACCGTGTTGTCAGCTTGAATAACAGCAGCGAATCGACACCGCGTTCCCAGCGGAATGCGATTCAATCGTGAACCGGGTCGCGAATGATCTTTCGGACATTTGCGTCGATATAGTAAGGAAGCTTAGAACAGTCCAAAGTCTCACGTTCGCACGCTGGCGTGTCTGAGGATGGAGGCCGTATGAAGCAGTCCATTCGCCCTTTCGTGGTGATTTTGCCGTGTCTGTTGTCCCTCGCCCCTGCTGAAAAGAACCCACCGAACAGAAACCCGCGGGCGCAATCGCACGCGTCTTGATCAAACCCATGAATTCTACCCCCGCAGATAGAGATCGGCGGCGCGATTTTCGTCTGGACGAACAAGACTACCGCGATTACACGTGGTCGCTCAACGACGACATTTCAAATCCGACACCTCTGTAAAGCGAAACCTTCCAAACACACTTTTCACCAACCGGGCAAGTCAACACGCCTGCTCGATCATCCGAGGATGAGGGTTCGTGATGGTTGCAGGTGTAAATGACACTGGTTTAGCCCGGCGACCACGCCGGGGACTTGAGCCATTCCCCGCGTGTTCTCGGGCTAAACGGGCTGATTTGACCCCGCACCTCTTGTTCGGATATGATTCCCGCCATGCACGCGACCGCTCTCATCGGCCGAATCATTAAGTATTACCCGCACGACAACGCGGGTAGGGCCGAGCGCATTGTACTTTTGAATCGATAACAGGCCCTGCCCATTGGCCAGGTTTTTTTGTTTGGGTACTCTTCTGGTGGACACCATGAGCACACGGCTAATCGACATTACGACACACCCTGGCGGACGGCACGCAAGGCGAAGGATTCCACCTCTCGCTTCAGACCAGCTCAATGATTCTCTGTCTCAATCTCGACGAGCTTGGCGTCGATTACATCGAAGGCGATTCCCTCTCTCGAATCCCAAGAACAAGCTCTTCGCGAGATCCGCCAGACGCCGCTCAAGATGCCATGGATTGCCGCGTTCGGGCATGACGCGGCGGTCCGCGGGATCAAAGCCGAGGAAGATCCTGGCAATGAAAGCGCTGCTGGGCTGAGACGCCCCGTCTTCACCATTGTCGGAAAGAGCAGCGAATATCACGCCGCCAAAGGCGTTGCGTCTCGTTGGAATAAACATCCGATGATCGCGGACTCGGTGGAGTTGAATGTGCGAAACACGCCAGTCGTCTACGACGCCGAACTTTCTTCGACGCTATCGCTCCAACAGCCGCTACGCGCTGACACCATCAATAGCTCCGCTTTGCGGGGCAACGGTTCTGGCGTTGTGCGCACCAACGGGATCGAGCGGAATTCGTGGCGTGAAGCAACGCACAGGCGAAACGGGTCCCTCGTTCCCATCCGTCATGATCGGCATCCACACGCACGACGACCTCGCCGTCGCAGTCGCCAATGCGCTCGCGGCCATCTGCGCGGGCGCGATCACGCCCAGGGCACGATCACTGCGGTCGGCGAGCGCTGCGGCAACATGGACCTCATCCCGCTCATCGCCAACCTGCAGCTCAATTACGCTACGACTGCCTGCACCCGGCACGTTGCAGGCACCTGACCGAAGCCCGCCGCTACGTCTACGAGTGGGCGACATGAACACTGATCCCAGGCCAGGCGTATGGTCGCGCACTCGGTCGCCCACGGGCGGGAATGACGTGCCGCGTGCAGAAAGACACCACTCCTACAGCACGTATCGCCCGGCGGTCGGGGACACGCGACAGATTCTCGTCAGCGGCTCCTCGGTGCGCGAGCAACAACAGCGCCGCCAAAGCCGGCAAGAAGTTCCGCATCGAGCACGACCAGGCGTGCTCCGCCGGTGCTGGAGAAAGTTCAGATCTGGACATGCCGCTATCAATTCAACCCCGAGGCCATCTTCGAGTCTGTGCTTCGCAAGTAGAATTCGGGCGTTATCGCAAGTCCCTTTGATTGGATCATTCTCGCGTGTCGTCTGAAGATGGAGACGCAAAAAAGACGCTGCTCGTCTCTCGACTTCATGGGCAAAAACTCCGACGAAGCACCGAAGGGCCGACCCCGCCGCCACAAATAGGTAGCGTAGCCCACTCTTGGCTGCGCTCTTGCTCTTCGGATTGCGCGCCGCAGTTTAGGGGCCATCTTCTGAGATGGCCCTTTCTTTTAACGAACGGCTCTCTGCACCCGCAGCGCTGTTTTCTTTTTCGCGATCTTGTCGTCTCCGCCCATGTTGGAAACGTCCCGACGATTGTCCCCACTCGCCTCCACGTCGAATTCTGAAACGGTGTTGCTGGCGCTCTTCTTCGCTCACCACAAGAACCACCAGTTATAACATGTGCAGCGCCACTGCCGGCGCCAATCGCCCCTTCGTTTTGAAAATCAGCAGCGTTCCGCAACTCCCAACAAACCGACGCAAACCACGGACCCGGCGGATGGTCAATCGCGCTAAAAACGCTTGGCGCGCCCACCACTGCCGCCACCGCCCCACTCCCGTCGAGCGCTCGATACAACACCAGCCCTCGAATGCTATGCCTCGTCGGAACGGCGCCGAATCCGAATCGCTCACGCTGAACGACTCTTCAGATATGGAATTTTTGGCCATGTCTTCTTTGCGATTTGCGGAACGTCTCGGCGAGTGACGGAATAAATGCAATCGCCGTGTCTCCGAGCGCGAAAGGCCCATAAACCGCTCCGCAGGCTCCGCCCAGCCCAGAATTCTCAGCAACCTTATTTGCTTTCGTCATCATGCCCCAACCATGCGTCGCTTCTCCCTTCCCGCATCGTTTCGCTGCCGGCCAGCGCACGACGTCTTTCACGAAACATTTCGTCCATTCAGAAAACTCCACACGCCGATTGATAACGGCTGATAGAAGCAATTCATACTGATCGCTTTTGGCAGGGGAAAGAATTCGATCGCTATGTTTCTCACGTCCCGCTCTTCCCACCAATCGGGTTCCGGGAACACCGCTCCCACTTTCCACCAAATCTGATGGAGATCATCGCGGCATCAGGTCGGCTGGCGCGGTATTCCTCGGACCACGGATCGGGAGAAGAAACGAGCCGCTCTCTCAGTTTCTGCACATCGCGCAGCGGTAATGTAGGAATAACATCCAACAACGCGAGCGGCCAGTGTTTCGTCCAAGATTCCGACGCAAACGTCAACATACCCACTGGGCCGCCCCTCGTCGGCCCGCTGGAATTGTTTCCTGTTGCCGGAGGAAGACTGACGGTCACCAGCGTCACGCTTCTTCTCCGCCATGCTTCGCTAAAAAGAACCAACCCCCCCACACTACGCGATTTTCCCCAGGTGCGTGCCGGAAACAGGAAGATTGCGTACGACAGAACGAGCGCCAACCAAACCCACGAAGCTGCGACCACACCATGCTTTCAGCTTGCAACAACCTTCCAGGCCCGTTCGGCCATGTCACGCAATCCCCACATCGCCGTTCCTCTCTGATAAAGTGATTTCGTCCCTACACCCATCAGAAAATATGTCCCGATAAAAATCAATCCGCCGCGCGCAAAGATAGTTCCAATGTCCCGAGGTGGCTCAGACCACCGGAAATTTAAAAAGCTGAAACGCCGCACGTCACGCACGAGAATCGCCTGGGTATGATCGCGCTGCGGTCTCGCAGAACCACACATCTCTTTCCGTACACACGGCATTCGTGGCGAACCGCGATTTACCCCCCCGTGACCGCGCAGGCTGCAGGTCCGCCGCGGAACGGTTCCGCTCTGTCCTTTTGCGCGCCCCAA
>Ga0179591_1485318_pt1 | contig 11912 bp, 11 predicted proteins | sample CZOMad2_1_08_16f_FD_182891 | JGI IMG/M metagenome (GOLD analysis project Ga0179591, IMG submission 182891) | Vadose zone soil fungal communities from Angelo Coast Range Reserve, California, USA - CZOMad2_1_08_16fungal (PacBio error correction) | ecosystem: Environmental > Terrestrial > Soil >...
CACGGCTATTCTCACGATTGACGGCTGTGAACCTGAAAGAGGCCGATCCGTCGATTGAAACGTCGCGGTGAGTTCCTCCACGAATCTTAGAAGGGAAATACTCAAGATGATAAGTGATCATGTATAATGCCGTGTCATGTAGCCAAGTCCGTACCAGCCGGCTCGTATAGAAAGAGCACTATAGACCATCGACTCGGCGCACGTCGGTCGAATCGTTCGATCGATCTCGCCAGCGTTCGCAGCGAAAAATGCCGGATCGCGGGGTCAGTTCATCTTATGTACTTGAACCGATCAGGCGTGCAGCTACAGATACAGCGGTCGCACACCACCGAGAATGGCACGAGGAAAGCATCCACATCGCCATCCTCCACTACACTGTGCTGTGTATCTACCAAATCAAATCGATTAATTGCCTGTATTTTCGATCCAAATTGTGCGGGCCTCCGCGTTGTGAACTTCCGTTAAAGGGCACCGATCGCAGCGCTCAAATCCCTCTACCGGGGCGCGCACACCGGCCCCCGAAGCTCCCCTATAATCCTATGAGAGACCGTTATGTACAAGTCGCACTGCAGAGGACGACACGCTGCCTTGTGCGGGCCCGCGCAACAATTGCCCTCTTTCAGTAGGGCCGCATTGCTAAAGAGGAGACATGTGTTACGTCCTGGCCTCTGTTCATCGATTCTCGGCCAGAGGCTTTAGGCCAGTTGTCGCAATGCAGCGCCCACTTCATGCAGCAAGTAGCTATGAAATACAAACACAATCACACCGTCGATATCCAAGCGCGGTTCCGAAAGACGCCAGTTCCCCCGGCCTATGGCCATTTTTTTGGCGTCGGTCTTTCTGGTTTCCTGGAAGGCAGGAAATGAATCGTCGCAGAGAGAACGATCTGTGTTTTGATGAATTCCCTTCCCGCCCTTTGCCAACCCTTTTTTTTTTCAATCGCCTTAGTGTTTTTCTTATTTTTGCGCATTGTTTCAACCTGTTTTAGCCTCACACCCTCCCGACCTCCGCCCCGCTTTTTTCCAACACTTTTTGAAACTTTTATTTTCTTTGCCCATCTAAGTTGAAGGGTTTCCGCCGCTTCCTCTGCTCTGAAGCGGGTCTCCATACATATTGGCAAATCCAAATGTTTCTTTTCCCCGACCAGTCAGGCAAGCCAATTGGGGTTTATATAACCTCTGTTTGGAAAGCTCGAACGAGGCCAGCCCCGGCCGGTTCTCCCCCGCTGCTTTTTGGTTTTTTCTGAATTTGAAACTCACGAGACGTCTGGTGGTCCCGGAGACCGGGTTGGTTTTCAAGCACGCGAATGACCCAGGCCCACAACGGCCTTTCCTCCCCCGTCGGCCCGCCTTTCCGATGCCTTGGGGTCTTTCCCCAAAATTCCTTGGCCGCCCTCGAACTGTCATTCACAAGAGAAACTACTATATTCTGCGTTCTTCCTCCACCTTATTTTTTTCTTTTCCCTCCCTCTCTCTCCCCCCTCCAACCTTGTCCAGTAATTTTTATCTCTATGTTTTTCCATCTAGAGTGCGATCTCTTATTTTTGATGGGACAATCTAACGTATTCTATCTAGATCGGTCGCCGCTGCCTCAGCTTCGCCCCATGCTCTCTTACTTTCGGTTCTTATTTGATACCCACTTAACGGGGTCACACTGCATTCGAGAGCTGCCACATTCCTACATCCGCCCACGTGTCGCATAACTTCCAATTGGGCGTCTCGCTACGAACGAGCATGACATCCGGCCCTTCGAGTGCTTGTCTGCCTCTGGATTGCGGCGAGCATATTGCGAATTCTAAGATCGATTCTTCTATTATAAATTCTCAGACGACACGACACGTTGAGCCTTTACAATTCAAAACGCCGGTCGCCTTCATGGGAATGATGCTGATTAATATTCGATTAACCGCGGCGGACTCGGTGCCTACATATAAATGAGATCACTTGTGGTTGCGCTTTAGGCAAAACCCAATCAGTCCCCTGACTGCATCGACGCTTTATTTGGATTCCTACTTACTACCTTGTGGGGGGCGTACCTGATAATGGTGCCAAAAAGACGTCGGGAAAATACAAATATAGATACGCTAGCTATTCCCTACTGTGCCGGAAGGGGTCTCGCGTAAATGCGAAGAAAATCGCTATTGTTGTTTCGACGGCAATCCATATCCCTCTACCCTTCCCTATTCATTTCATCTCTCATTTCGATACATTTGTACCACTTACACTCCCTTCTTCGGTTCAATTTTTCTCTTAGCTCCCCCAAGAACCAGCGTCCCAGTGGCCACGGTCCTCGCTCGCAAGTGTCAGCGGACCTATGTTTTTGTTTTTCGCTAACACTTTCATATTCTTTCAACGGTTCCCGGTCACCGTCCTCCCGGACTGGCAGTCAAGTACGGATATATACTCACGCTGAGGTGTTCCAGCCCTCGTCCCGCGCTATTAAGCTCATGGCAGTACTAAATTTTGCTCGCCTGGTTTCCTGTCCTGCTACTCGTGTCGAAATATGAACGTGGCCAGGGCGGGATGTCTTTTGCGACTGGCAACCATGCGAGACAGGATCCTGACGTGTGGGATTCGGTACAAGTCAATGCTACGAGAGCGAAGTCGTGTGCTCGAGCATTCTTGTCTTATAAAAAAACCTAGATACCAAGATATGTGTGTCAGGCATTCCGCGTGCATTTCGGCGTAACTGAGGGAGCTGCATTTCTCGTCTTTACAACTACCCATTATTACCTTCTTCAACAGTAACTCTTCCTCACGTCCCTCCTAACCGTATTGCTGCTTTAATTGCTTTTCTCACCTCATCTTTTTGTCATCTTATCATCCTCCTCTTCTATCCTCTTTCGCCCAATGCTGACAAATGATTCTTGCTGCAGTCCTGTGTGTAGCATGCAGGGGAAGACATGGCGCCATACTCCTCCTCCCCCCTTTCCCATATCAAATACCACGGCTCACTGCAATAGTGTTAGTTTTGGTTCTTTTTGTTACGTGATCTTGTTGCCAAATCCTATCGCCGTTTGTCGTGCTCCTGGAGTCACTGCCGGTGGGTCGTGCTATGTCCCAAAACGACCTTCCACTCGGTCCATCGGACACCAGGCGTGTCGATCACGAGTCACAAATCAGATAGAACAAACGCAAAGACCGTCATCAGTAGAACCGCTCGCACTCGCCCTGTGACGTGCATATAGCGTAAAATGCAAGAAGTAGATAAGGATAATCCCAGACATCGGCCCCGTACCCCCCCATTGCCTGTACGCTGTACGGAGATGATGTGGCGACGCATATGCCATATAGCGAGAATACTGCCGAGCACGGAGCTCCACGGATACCTAGATGGCACTCCCTGCTAAGGCGGACTCCGCATGGAAGAACTGACTTCAGATGACGCACCTATGGCGTGTGTGCGGACTATTCGACGACACGGAATCAATCGTCCGACCGGTGACGGCTATATTCGTCATGTCGGCTCGAATTCGGATACCGCTTCAGACTCCGGTCGGGTGTCGCCGGGGGGGGGCGGGGGGGGGTATGGCGGTGTGCATACGGCCGTTGAATCATCATCCCAGTATCGTCTTCTCTGACGATGACGCGGGCGGTGGGTGGCGCGTGGAGAGTGCCTTTATACATTCAACTGCCATCGTAACGCAACACTCCTCGCCGTCCAACGGCCGATCGGCCAGTCGTAAGTAATGCTGTCTCGACCCCCTATGGTAATCGATGGATTGCGTGTGTGGACGTAGCTCTCCTACCGTCGGCTACAATCGTGGCGACTCGACTCCACGAACTGGTTACCCAGCTGTGTCGAGCACGGCGAGACTCATCCATCTGGGTGGGCTGACGAGTGCCGCGTGCCTCCTGCGGGCGGCAGCGTCAATTGAGTCGGCGCTCATAACGAAGATGGCTGGCCTGGTATTTCAGCTCGTGCGGGACGTCAATAGCCGCTCATGACGGAGATCTCATCCATACTACACAGGAGTACTGGCACACGCGGAAAAATGATGCCACGACACAGTTTGGATCGAAATACAAGAATACAATTCAAAACACATCTTGATTGTGAGATAACCAGTGTACCGACGTGGCCCAGATGGCCTGCCATCCTCGACGGCCTTCGACATGATCGGTGGTCTGGCCGTTCTAGCTCGGCGTGTCCTGCTCGACAGAGACCGTGCTCTCGACCGGTTAACGCGTGGAATGCATTTGACGGATCAGGGATGAACCCGGGTGGATTCTGCCCCGAAGTGGGGAATAACTGGCACGGTACGCGGTCGAGTTCAAGATAGCTTTCTCGCTCATCAAATTGCTCTTATGCCTCACGTCTGTCCTCGTCTAAAAATAGATACTGTCCGACGGCTGACATTCCTCGCATCACGCAAACTATGTTAAGAAACCGCAAGCCTGCGGACCTCGAGTCTCACAGAGTCACGTCTGAACTCTCCCGCTCAACGGGACCACCATCAGACTAAGAGCGACGGAGGAACTACACCGAGAAGAGCTTGCGAGTGATCTAGTTTGTCTAACGCGCCAATAGCCCGGACGAATCATCATCCCTTGCATCGCTTTGTAACTGGCGCGCCCAATACCTTCTGGCTCCACATTTCATCCACTATTAAACTCGTGTTGCGTTGGACTGTGAGGACAGTCGCGCTACGCCGAAGAGTGAACAGGGGCGCAGTCGCGACCGTCCCGCCGCGATTTGCTCTACGGGGTGTGCAAATCGTTAGATAAACTACACGTCGGATGCGCCGGAGTCCTTGTCTTCTGCTGGAATCGGTCTAGTACAGATCGGCTATGGCAAACGTTTGGGAACCGATGCCAGTGGCACTGCCAGCCGCATCAAGAACAGTGCGGCCAGTCCGATCACATTTAGAGATGACATCGCATCGAAAACACGGCGCAGGGTTATATAACAAATCGATTTGGTGCATGTGCGTGTCTTGTCGCTCGCAATCAGACTTGTATTGGTTGCCGCTCCATGGTTCTCTCGTGTGTAGATATCTCCGCTATGAAGTGTGACAAGATCGCTATCCTCATATCAGGGCAGATGCCCGATGCTAAACTCCTGACGAGCCAGTTCTATGAAGCCGACCTTACAAGCGTACGCAGCTCATGGACCTGCACACAATGCCCTGGCTCAGCCGTAAGTAATCATGTGAGATGTACCGTACTTCGTGCGAGGCAACAGAGGATAGCAGTGTGCGTATTGAGACGCGAACAGTCTCTGTGGCGTTAAAGCTTATGTGCCAACCGCTCCACTGAAAATCGGCTTGTCCGATTCCCACGGTCTGATGAGGCAGTCACAGTTGCATCACCCGGGGCCATAATTGCCAGTTTGGTCGGCGGGATTTCGTTATCGAGGCCGGAATGATCGTCCGCAGAAGGCGGTCCGATCGGAGAATGATCCATTCACGGACCACACAAGATCTACGAGACCGAGGTAGACAGGTGCTATACCACAAACAAGACCAACCTAGCACTATTAACGCGGTATGGGTCCAACGAACAGGCCGATGGTGGCGGTGGACGTTTGTTCAATCGTGTCGTCAGACGACAGCTGGACTAGGAACATCATGTGGACCCTGTTATGCGCGAAGACGGAAGTGCCGTGTGTTCCCTCGAGGTACGTTGTCCTATACTAACTGGATCTATGATGCCAGATGCTGATCTGCGTCTACAGTTCCAGGCAAAGCATTGGGTTAATAAGTGGCGATGCGATCATGTTTCTGGGTAACAGCAGAGCGAGCCAGCGTTCTCGCGGCTTTGGTTTCTCCCTTGATATTTGACTCGACGATCACGCTGCCTGGTGCGGAGACCGGGTGGCTTCAAGGCAACACGTCGATCTACCCGCACGGCCAACAAGTCAGGGCTTCACATTGCGGTCGCCGTCCTTCGATGCCTTTGGTCTGTTCCAAATTCCTGGTGCGTCCCTCATGAATGCGTTATCATCAGTTATCCATGAGAACTGCGCGCGAGATTTGTGGCTGGGCAAAAGCCGATCCGCAAAGCGATCCGACTCACCGCAGATTGACCTGGTGTGCACAGGGGACGAATGGGTAAGACAGAAGAGCTCCGCAAATGGTCGCTCTCTTTGCTCGCACTTCGTGTCGAGGCACAAGCACGGAGTGCATGATCCGAACATCCGCCCTCTCCCCCGCCACCTCAGAGAGTGCGGATTGCATGACCCGCTTGGTCGGCTACAAGCACAGATAAGCTCTCGCGCGCAGAGCTGCATTCATTCTGGATGCGGGCGCATGCATCATCATACGCAGGTCCTTGCCTGAGTCAACCGCATGCGCATGCTTGGCCACAGCCTGCAATCTTGCGGTCGAGAGCTTTGCCTGCGCGGTAGAGATAGTGTCTGCGCACAACACAATCTTTAGAGCGCAGATTCAGCCATTAGTTGAATCGCAGCTCGAGGCGCCAAGAAAATTTTTTGGGAAATTATCCGTGAGGCACATCGAGTGCGGTCGAGCACAACGGAAGCCGTTTTTCTCGTGGCGGTCCTGGCGATCATTCAGGCTCGTGTGGCAATCGCTGTAAGCTCACCGGCGCTTCGATGCGGCTCAAGCGTCAGCCGTCATCGATCAGGAGTACAAGGCTTTTCAGAGACGAACCTAAAGCTCGCCGTCGTAGGCAGCGCATCTGCCATGGCACGTCCTGGCTACGGGACTCCGTTCCAAAATCAGATGTTTAGATTCACCAACAAAACGGCGATCATTGGCATTCGTCGCTAAGCGTGCATCTGCTGTTTCGGAGAATCTCATTGGTATTTGTGTTTTCATCATTTCCTCGCATCCTTGAAGCGGTCATCTATGCAATCCCAGTAGAGCGACGAACCACTTTACCTGCTTTACGCTCATATACTTTAAACACAGATGTTACAAGCGCAAAGTCAGTTCTTGTGTCGTTGAGAATACCTGACGACAAACGAAATTCAATGTTCGCAATACCGCTACATCCTACTCCCGGAACTATAGTGACCGCCCGCAGCAAAACTGTCCAGGCGTGTGCGTGATCAGCACCGGCGTGAAACCCTCATTGAATTCCCTGCAGACGTCTGTCGTGGCCGATGCTGCGACTGCTCATCTCTCAGGTGCCTGCGTGACTTAAAATCTCTTGACTGCTCCGGGCCTTCAAGGTCTGGCACAATCGTAGGTTGTCAAGCGAGTGAATCAGGCAGTCCGACCGTCGATGGGCAAAGCATCGCCTGGTAATACATTTCGCTCTTTGCATTGGTGACAGTGAGTAGCAACATTGATGGATCCGCAGCCCGCCTGGCGCTCTCGTCACTGACACACTCTCTCCTGTGCCACTTTCGTCTTACCGATGCAGCCGCAAAGGCTAATACTGAAAATATTTGTACGTCGGCACAGACCGTTTGGGGACATACGCATCCCACTTGATGACGGATGATCGATCTTCGGCGGATATTCTGTGACTGATGCAGGCGGCCACGCGGTGAGCGTTGAATGCGGATGGTCCTTGTCCAATAGCGAACTGGATCCTGCATAATGCGAATCTAAGACTCGGCTGCCCCGGAGAAAGATCGTGCCATCGTGCACCTGGTACCGGTCGGTCGCATGCATCCAATCTTGAGAATAGCGCAACAAAAAAAAAAATACATATTTAGGGACGACCTGATAGAGCTAGGCTACAGATAGCATTTAAAAATCGCTACTTTCATGATCGAAACCTAGTTGGTGCCCGAGCTACTGTGCGCCGTAATGGATGTAACCCCACTCGGGCTCAATCCGGTGGGTCTTCGCCGAATCGCACCTAACCGCTCTGCCAGGCCGTTTTCACGGATACAAACCGGACACTCGAGCAGGCGCGGGCACGTTCACAAGAGAATTGACTCCATGCCGTCTCGTCGGCCGGCGGGCGTACAGATGATCGCCCAAGTCCGTCTTCCTCCGCGGCTTGGACTTCCATCAAGTATCGCAAACGTCAAATCAACGATCGATCAATTCGGAGGAGTGATGGGAAAGAAACCCGAGAGCAAAATGCGTCCTTGAGTGAGAAAGGCGCCCATTCTTCTTAGGCGACATGACGTCACAAGAACCATCCGCTCTCGCAAGAGTGACCTCCGTAACCTTCGAAGGCCACAATCGAATCGGACGATTGGACCGGCTGTCAGGAAAAAGTCTCCAGCGAAGTAGAGATTCAGGAAATCTTTGATGATGAAAGGCTCGCTACTCGATGAAGGCATTAAATGCTGGGCTCGCCTATGGTGCTCGTAAACCTGATAATGGGCACTCGAGGCATCCTCTTTGCGATCCGTGGTCATGCGAGCAAGAGTCCAGGATTCGCAGCGGAAGAGCCAAATTTGAACCTCCCGCGACCCCACGAGCGGGGGTCAATCTTTGAATCCCGCGCGCCATCGAGAGGCACGCTTCCGTGGTTGATCATGGAATGTCCAATGGATCGCGGCAAGATCTCCTGAACACGCTGTCATCGGCTACTCCCCAAACGTGAGGCACAATTGGGCTCTATTGACTGATAAATCGCGTGCATGGGGGGGGGGGGGGGGGGGGCGGTATGCGACATGACGCGGGCGCGGTCACATCCCCTTTGCGTATGGGGGGTGGGGTCGTTATGCAAGATGGTACAGTGATCGCTCTGAACTCATGCGATTCACTGCTAGCAAACGTTGATCGTATTTTATGCGCAGTCATTCAAGAAAGCCAAACACCAAGTTAGATAGTATGAGATACAATCCTGCATCGCAGCACGGCGCATAATTCATACTGGGGCGCGTCCGCTGCGTCTGACATCTCCTTGGCGGTAACGACCGATGGTCTGCAGGGATACCTCAATGTCGACAATGAATCGGTTCCTGCTTCTTAGTAAGCTAATACTCCTGACAGAGGCCGTTATGAACGCGCGCTCGAATGCACCGCTTTGCGGGCGCCAGACAATGACACGCCACACTCTAAGTATGCGCGTACGCTCAAGTGGCATGGATGGCCGTCAATCATTGCCGAGTTAACTGTGAAAACCAACTTCGCCTTTTGGTCATCGCGTGAAGGCCATAGATCGTTCTTTCTTTGTGATCGAGTCGCGCTACTTTGTGTTGGCGAGCGTCTACCTGGTCCGACGATCTCACCTTATCTCTGTTGGGCCTGCGACTGCGTGGGCCGCCCGAAACGGCGATAGCCGTCTCATCCGGCCGAGCCTTCCGCAAGGCAAGGTATGAGCTTGGTCACTCCGCACTCGTGGGCTTTTTGGTGCGCCGGTTCTCACTCGGAAAGCTCGCTGAGTGTAGATGTTTGTGCGCGCATATAACACTATCTCATTGCGCATACGAGGGCCCCCACCGGATGATGAATCTGTCGCAAGCACAGGCGATGATCGCTGGTCGTGTGACGATCATGCCATTGCGGTGATGGCACATGTGATTCACAGACGACCGGGGGCGGGGGGTGCGGGCCCTCACATGAACAGCACTCGATGGCGTGGGCGGATTGGACATTTTTTGCTGCGTAGTCGTTCCCCGGACGAATCAACATGCTTACACTTGGAGGAGGTGGTGGGCCAGCGACCTTCAGTACGCCGAACAATTGTTCTCTCGAGAATGCGACAGCGACGCGAACAGTGTTCTGCGGCCAGCTCATGAATTAACATCCGCTCTGCTAATGGGTACAACTCTCTCAATGCCTTTCAATCAAAAAAGCGCAACCCATGTTTCATCCTGCATAACAAGCTTCTTGTGCGTCTGTTATTGGTCATAGCCTCTACCTTTTTTATTTTCTATTTTCTTCTCCTCTTCACCGCGGAAGCGACAGCAATCATCCTCGTGTGGCGGATTGTTCCGGCTTTGAATGGCTTGTCGAGGTGCTTTTGTTTGCCAATAATTTGTGTCGCCCTTGGAAAAGACGTCAAGACGCTCAGACGATCAGGAAAAAGCGCGCCCCGCGGGATGGATAGGCGAGCGTACCGGAGATTGGCCGGTTTGTTGTCCAACGCCACTGGTCACGAATAACCAGGTGCTGCTGCGAACGTAGCACCCGGACTCCGGCCCACCAGCGTCCTCCGTCGCGCGTCGAGTCAAAATCTAACGATAAGTACCCATTCTTATGTGCGCCTGTTTCAAAATTCTGGCGGCCCTTGACGGGCATTCACAAGGACTCTCTGCGGCCAAGATGTTGTGCGTGGCCAAAATCCCTGCCGGGGCTGAACCCTCCCCGGTCAGATTGGGTAGCCTGTTTTTTGCAAACGCGCAATGGGGTAAAAGGACCGAGAACTGGAGCTCACTCCGCCAAAATGGTTTTTCGCTCCGCACTTTTTCGGAGGACAAGCGGGCGGGGGTCCTATTGATTTTTCCCGCCACCTCAAGTTGTTTGCATTGGTTTTCCACGCAAAGGCCAATCCCGCCCGAAGTCCCTTTTTTTTTTCCGGATTCGGCCGTCACCAATAAATCCAATTAACGCAATGGTCCTGGAAGCCAAATCGCCATTTTGCTTGTTGGACGTGTGTTCCGACTCTCTCATCGCACTCGCTCTGCTCCCCTCCGTCCGGTCCGATTTCCCTTCTTTCGTCCGTCTCCTGTATCGGGGGGGGGGGGTATCCGTGCCTTCGTCTTTTTTTAACTCTGCGGTTTGCAGGTGAACTACCTGCCCTCCTCGTTTCTGCTTCTTTCGGCATTTCCTCTCGGGTTTGGTGGTTTGAGAGACTATACTTTTCTTCGGTGTGGGAGGGAACGCGGCAGAATGGAAAACCAAAAAAGTACCACCCTTCCGATTTAAGGGCCAAAGCCCCTCCCGCGGCCCGAAAATAAAAACAGTTTAATCATTGCTTTCCTAGAAGCCCGCGTAATAAGCCTAAAGGCCTTTTTCCGGACCGCCCCGGCCGTACCCCCACGCCAACCGGCCGTCCGTCAGCAATCTAACCCATTTACCGTTTTGTGTTTCCCCTCGTTAAACAATCCGGTTGTCTCCCAAAAAAAAAGCCGGCGTCCCAGTTGCACTGGTTCCCAAAGCCCGAAACTAACTTTTGGTTTTTTTTTTTTTTTTTTTCAAAAATTTTTTTCCTCGGCCATCCCTTTTTTTGAACGGCAACATAATCATCCCATGAGCGAGAAAAACCCGCTTTTAAGAAGTCTTTTTCTGTGGGCCTGAGAAAATTTTCATAAAAACGCGATTCAATTTTTTCGCAATACTCCCGAAACCATGGCCCGTGACTCAAAATGTTCCAGCGAGGCGACGCCCCCCAATTGAATTCCTGCGCCCCCGTGGTTGTCGAAAATGGGATTGTCCCCCCCCCCCCAATCTCCTTCAAGGTGGTTGGGGGCTTTTCTTGAAGTGGCTTGGCCATGGTGTCCAACGTTTTGGCAGCGATGAACACATGCAAAGCAGGCGGATCACTGGTCGCCCCCCCTTCTTTGCCAAAACCGTAAAAAGAAAAGGGGAACATATTCCCGCGCCCCCGGTCACTTTCGTAACCGATGCCACGCAAAAAAGTTTAAACTAGAAATTGGGGGGCCCGGTTTTTGGGGGATTTACCAGATAAGGCTGGATGATCTTTTTCCCCTTAATTATTTGGTAACGATGATCAAAACCAACGGGAGGTTGTCGATTGCCTGTCGAAATCCCGGAAAATTCCCGCTTCCGAGGGATCCCCGGTCCCCCCCCCCCCCCCGCCGCCGGAAAGGCTCGGCCATTCTTTTTTTTTTTAAACGAGCCCGTGGCCCGCCTTAGAGCATTTTTTTTTAATGCTTTTTGCATCAAAATCGAGTTATTTTTTTTTTCCCCCTACTTCCCGTGGAAAGACCCTTCCACGGTCCCCCCAATCGCGGATCGATCGAACTTTCCCAGGTTTTCCGGTCCTCGTGAAGATATGCCCGGCCCGACGTGGTTGTTCCCATGTCCGCCCCCTCCAGAAAAAAAAGGGCCCCCGCCTTTCTCCATCAAGAAA
>Ga0179591_1263788_pt1 | contig 11911 bp, 6 predicted proteins | sample CZOMad2_1_08_16f_FD_182891 | JGI IMG/M metagenome (GOLD analysis project Ga0179591, IMG submission 182891) | Vadose zone soil fungal communities from Angelo Coast Range Reserve, California, USA - CZOMad2_1_08_16fungal (PacBio error correction) | ecosystem: Environmental > Terrestrial > Soil >...
TTAAAGCTGCACTAAAAGATGGAGAGTGAAGAAAAGAAGAAAAGGATTGCCTCGGGAGTCTCGTCCCCGACTAAGTGAGAAGGGCTTACGGGCCCAAACCGGAAATCCAAAGAGCCACGAACTGCACGGAAAACGCAAACGCCAAATTAGGAAAGAAAAACAAAAGGGGGGGGAGTGAGACTCATTGGGGGATGAACCGGAGATCCATCAAAAGAGCCAGCTCCTTAAAAAGGGAAAGGATGGCAATGGTTGGCAAAGAACAGACTCTGCAGAAGCGAGGAAAAACTGGGTCATTCGGCAAACTGGGAAACCTAATCACACTACCAGGTCAAACAGAAAGGACAAGAACGCCAAAGACTTTCCCTTGACATTTCAGCCGTCAAATATCTCCCTAATGTCGTCCCGAGGAAGAAGGTTTGTTTTCCCGGAGAATAGACACGGAGAAAAAGAGCTGAAGAACCAGAAAAAATACATCAAGAGGCGTCACCAGCATAAGAGAGAAAAAAGCGAGGTAGAGCCTATACAAACTACTCCCGTGAATCCTCCCGACCGAACAGTTGCAAGCAAAAAGGAAACTGAAAAAAAAGAGCCGAGCGCGCCGCTGTGCATTTAGTCATATGCCCCTCGGATCGAGATAAAAAAAAAAAAGGAGGAGGGGGAGAAAAAATATCCGAAGGACGCAAGAGATGCAAGGCGCGTCCTCGGACCTACTGAGGAAGTTAAAGCGGAGGAAGTCTGCGGGCTTATGGGCAAGAGCGGCGTCGTCGCGGCACACAAAGCAGAAAGAAGGAAGGCTGACGCAGAGGAGTGAAGGGAACGACTTGTCACTTCTAAGGGGAATAAACGGGAAAGAGGTAAAAAAATGGGAGGTCGCTCGGGAAAAGAGTAAGGAAGGAACGACTGCAGAAACGGGGAAAAAGGATGATAGGGAATTAAGTGGACGTTGAGTATCTCTTTGTCTTTCGGCTCATAACGAACCGAGCGGTGGGTCGGTCACTGATAAACTGGTTCAAACTCATGTGCAGAAGGAACAAAAAAAACGGAGCGGGGGTGGGTGGATAAGATCAAGAAAGTAGAACATGCAGGTACAGGCTCGTGCTTGGTCGTCTGCGACTCACTGGAGTTTGACTTGAAACAATGGAGAGGAAGAAGAGTACGGCGTGGACGAACTCCTAAACATAGGGTCCTCGTCGAAAAGAAGGCCGAGCAAAAAAAAGAACACGAGGAACAACGGAAACTCGATCTCCTATGAATAAAACGCTCTGCGCGCTGAGCAGAGATAGAAGGGGGACAGTGAAGCTACGGTGGTCTGACTAACCATGTTCGCAGGAGGAGATCAGAGGCAAGCTGCCGTGAGGTGAGGAGTAAAAAACGGAACTTTAAATACTCATTACTATTGAATCCATCCCATTAAAAGACAAGGACATGATGGGGGAAAGGGAACGAGGCGCTCGCTCGCGGGCAAGGTACTGCAGGGGCCTTCAAAGGGATCTGGGATGGGAAACATTACATTTTCGCTGGTTGCAAAGCGTACGGGAAGCACGAACCAGGCGGAGGTCCCTGACTCCATATTGTGCTCCGCTAGGGGCGCCAGGAAAAAAAAGGGTATAGCCAAAAAAATCGAGGTTTAGAAATTTTCTTCATTCGAACCCCACCATGTGATTAACAGGAGAAGGAAGACGAGGTGACGCCGGCGACGTACGTATAGCGCTCGAAGTACGGCTACCAAGAACAAAGAGAGGCCAAACGGACGGACCATGAGGAGAAAAGTCTGAACCTTTCACCTGACGGATTTGTCCAGAGGACAGAGAGGAACCACCGACAGGATTTTCACAGGAACGAGACGATCTCGACGTTCGGCAACGGAAAAAAAATCAGCATCCAGAAAAAAGGGAAGCCAAAAGGGGAGAGCTCCTGGGGAGAGGGGCCACTGCAGCTACTCATGCGCGTCGTCTTTGAAGCTCGCAAGGGAACCTGTGCCCACATTACCATGGCTTTGCATCATTAACTAAGCGAGAGTCGGGGAAGGAGTAGGAAAACGCGAGGAGAGGAGGAACCTGCCCGCAAGCTTACGTGATTGGCTGTAAGGAAAACGGATGTCTCTTAGGCAGTTCACGTTCGAAATACAGGGAAGGGAGAAAGGACAGTAAAAAAAGGAAGACAGGGGGCTAGACTCCGCTGACTTTCTCGTGATCGATGAGAGAACAGGCGCGGTCCGCAAATAGACAAGGTGTGGAATAAGCAGTTCTGGATAAAGGAGATAAAAAAGAAGGGGACAGGTAGAGAAGGGGGGAAGAAAAAAAGGCAAAAATTCCGCTCTGCGATTGCGTTCGAATCAATCGAGCGATGAGAGGTCCCTACCTCGGGGCGCTGCTAGAAACACAAATAAACGGGGGAGGGGAAAGAGGCTGAGGCAGGAGAAAGAAAGGCGAAAGGGACCATCTTTCATAAACATTCGGGATGCTCATTTTGTGCGAAAAACGAGTTTAGAGGGGTTGAGTCGGGAGGGCTCAAACAGCGGAACGATGGGGGGAAGACGGGGGAAACAAATCAACGTCCTTTGGCCGAATGGTCTGAAGTGCTTTTCGGAGATCGTGGTGGAGGGAAAAGCAAGGACTCAAGATCTACTCAATGTTCGACGATATCGTCGCTTGACTCAAGGTCGCATACGGCCTGGGCAGCATGCCGCGTCAGGATCGGCTCATTGTGACAGAAGGGGAGTAGCCAAGACAAAAAACGTAACTCACTCGGAATCAGAGAAAACAACAACAACGAGTGGGGTAAAAGAAAATCTATGAGCGTTCGGTGGAAAGTGTGGGGGGGGTCGGTCAGGCTACGTCCCCCATGCTGACGAAGGGAAAAAACCGAAAACGGGAGAAAGGAGGACGAGAAAGCATATGCATCCGACGCCTTGATCACTCAAGACGATCCTCTTCATGAGGACAAAACTGGGGCGTTTAGGAACATAAGGGAAGTAGTGCAGAAAAGATTCCTGCCACCTTCCGCGACCCCTCTAGAAAGAGCGGCCGGGAGTCGGTTGAGGCAGCTGCAAAAAAGGCGATAAGCTCGAGAGACAGCAAAAATCTCCTCACCCCGACAAGAGGTGTCGCTCAAGCACACGCGACGCACACTGAACTGGGAAAACCTGCACGCCGAAACTATAAATCGGAGGATCGCCGCATCAGAAACTCCCACGAAAACGTATGGTGAAGGACGTAAGAGCCCGGTAGGCATCTCCCCGATGGAGATGAACGGCAGGTAAAGGAAAGACGTGTTATGGTCGAAACGACGGAAAAAAATTTCGGCGAAAGGGATCGGGCGGAGACACATGGCCTGAGGGTATCGATCCACTGCTTCTGAAATCGGCACGGGGAACCGACAACCAGAGCGGAGGGGTAGCGCCTCCTCTGAAAGATCAGTTCCACGCGATACGACAAGGAGGCACTAACGAGTCCAAGGGGCGAGGATGTGGGCCGAACGTGACGAAGAGAAGGCATGCGCGCGAAGGCTGCAATTTCTAAGCTCCCCAAAAAGGGAAAAAAAAAAAGAGGGAAGGTAAAAAATAGAGACGCAGCGAACCGACACTAGTGCCGCCCTGCTCGTAGTCCTTAGAATTCCCGCCCTCAGGGATCTGGAACACAGATCAGTATTCCAGCGAGCCGGAAGTATCACGAACGCGCATGAGGGGCGCTGTCCGAAAAAAAAAGAGAACAGACGAAGAGAGTGCCCGGCTTGATCGGGATCGAATGGACTGAGGCTTCTTGCGTTTAAGAAACGTCATCGTCTCGGGGGGGACATATTTAGGAAGGAGGAAGTGACTGAAACGCAGGAAACTATTCCAGGGTGCAAAATCAGAGGGGAAAGGAATGGCTCAGAAAATCCTAACCACGTCAAGTGGTGGTCTCCTTAGGATCTCGATCGAACCGTAAGCGAAGGAAAAAGCCACGGGCGCTAACGCCGGGTAAAAAAAGCATCCAAGCGTAGATCCTCGCGTGAGTAAAGAGTCGATCCAGGAAAATCGTCGGGTTGAAAAATAAACTCCCTCTCCGAGCACAACGTTCGGAGGAAACGGGAGAAAATTAAGTTTCTTGCTAATCGTAGTAAAAGATGACCTCGTCGCGGAAAGGGGTAACCCCAAAGACCAGCCGCGCGAAGGAGGAAGAGCGGCGCGACGAGATTCTATCGCAAATCAGTCTGCCACAACGAAGAAAAAGGGAAGTGATCTTCAGGGTATCGGACAAAAAGTAAGATTTCACGTCAACATCGCCCCGCAACAGAAGGCAACCAGAGAGGCTTTGCGCTCCTCCTACTGGGGTTAGGCACAAAAACACCGGGGGAGTGCACGGTGGACGTCCCAACACTGAGAGAATCGAACGGCCTCAGTCAGCTATCGGGTCAATAAAGGGGGAAATCCGAGCGACGACTCGGAGTCAGCTCGGCCTCGACTTCGGCATCATCCTCGACGAGGAATCGGAGGGAGAGGCGACAAGCAGTCCCTTGAAGACCACAACGGGGGGACGAAAAAAAATCGCGAAGGGGCGTTACAAAAAAAAACTCCCCGTTCAGCAGTAGTAAAAGACGACATCACCAGCCGCTCACTGAGGAGTCCGTAAAACATGTTGCAAAGCTCGGAAAAGCTCGACAAGAAGTCTTGTTATGACGGCAGAAAAAAAAGATCGCCCGACAGGGACCACAAGTGCAAACACGAACAAAAAAAACGCCCATCCGGGAACGTGAGAAGGCAGCGTTCCTCGGAGAAGCGTGATAATCGGCCGGGTGAAGGGGTCGGGGGAGCGGACACCGAAGAACTCCGGAAAAGGTTTCGCATTTGAAGGTGGTAGAAGACTTCGGTCAAACCTGCGCCGCTGAAAAAGAAATTTGATAGCCGAGAAAAAAAACTCCTTCCCCCGAGGGCCGAGAAAAAGGAGAACGAGTGGAAGCCACTTCCAAGATGTTCTTACCACAGACGAGCGGCGGAAAGGGCCGGTTATGCTCACGGAATACGACGAGGAGCAACAAAAAGGGGGAGAGGAAAAGAAAGAGATCAACTAGAGAATAGACGCGCACTATCCGAAAAGTTCCTCTCTGCACTCTTGAAAGCTTGCATGGCGTGAAAAAGGCGCTGCAGAATACGGAAAGCTATCAAACGGTCCGTCGTCTTCGCGACACAGGAGAGGACGAGAAAGGTTGAAGCAGATCGAAGGACAGAGGATATACGTGGGGGGATCTGCGATTTCATTAAGGAAGACTTAAAAACCTATTACCTCGGGCGAATATCACAAGCATTCGGCTCGAGGACACTTTCATCAGGTGAATATGGGGCCGTTGGAAGGAAATGGGTTGGAAATCTAGTGCGGATAGAGGGGCCGCTTAAAAAGTTAACAACCAGTGGTCCTTAGAACTGTCGTGCCACCATGGTCTGAACGAAGAAAGAAGTCTTGTCACGATGAGTACGGACTCAAGTGAAAAGAAGATAGCAGGGGATATAACGTCACTTGCTTTGACTGGGCAGGCCGTTTAGAGGGGGGTAGGGATTAAAAGGAGAGGAAAAAATCCCGCTAAACGATCTTGGAACTAGTCAGTCCGAAAAAAGTCGATTCCGAGAACGAACGAGGGTCGACTCTAAGAGCGACGAGCGAATCTCAGTAAACTCGCGAGAGGGGAACCGGAGGGATCAGTGGAAGTGTGCCCATAAGGTCGGGTCAATACTAACCATGGGACGGGAGAAAGGGAAGCCAAGACGCGGACGAGGGGGGTAGGTAGTCTTCAAGAAAAAGGAAAGGGCGTGCTCTAGAAAGGAGGAGATGAATCCGTCCAACAGAATAAATGACCTGTCGGGGTTGAAATGCGCTCACTAGGAGAGCCGAAATTGAGCCGCGGCTGTCAGGAGGGGATACGCTGATTGGTCAACCTATAAGGGGGGGAAAGAACAGAGGAGAATCTGACGAGGCACGTGAGAAAAAAGTCCCGGGAAAGTCGTGATACGACGGAGAGGGAGGGAAAGTGCCGGAAGTCAAACGACGAGGGGAGAGACTCACTTGGATTAGGATAAAGGAAGAGGGCGAAGGGGGGGGGAGAACCAGTCACATTTGAGTCAGTCGAAAAATCCGAATGGGACGAGTCTCCGGCTCTCGGGCAAAACTAAGGAGAAACAAAAAGAAGTGGTGAAGAAGGAAAAGGAACGCAAGAAAATAAACTTAGTGGTGATTCGAAAGGATACCTGGGGATTGGGGCGCACCTGGACTTACATGCTTTGACCTTCTTCCGGGAACTCCTCGAGTGCACAGAGTGACGTCTAAGAGAAGGAATCTCTGGAGTATTCAGTAAGCAAGAAGTCTAAGGGAGAACCTATCCAAAGCACGCAGCATGGAGCGGCTCCTAGGAGGCGGATACTTAGGGGGAAAATGCTCGGTCCGGGGAGAATCAATCGCAAAAAGACTTTTGCAATTCAAAACGATGACAGACTGGGGCTATCATTACGGAGCCGCCAATAACGGGGGAGGGGGGTCTTCGACGCTAATAGGCTGAGATGGCCGTCCGGGGGGGATGACCAGAGAAGAAAAAAAGAGCAGATCTTAGGGTCATGCTATCTTCGTAACGTAGACATTTTACTAATAAAACCGAGAGAGAAACTGCGGCAACCGTGCCTCCACGGGACGGTAACGGAAAAAACCTTCCATTCTCTACGGATGCCTGAACGGACGGGTTGGCAAACTAGAACAGTGCGAAAGGGGGGGACGAATCAGTGGATCAGCAGGGACGGGGGATAACGGCAAAACGTACAGGTTAACGAAGGTGCAGCAGGAGGACCATCGAACTCTATGCTGCTCTGAACTCTTCGGGATGAGGGAGATGACGGTCTAAACCGAAGGAGCAGGGTCTCTACAAACAAAAGCTGGTATTTGCCCGCTGCATAAAGGCGGCTCAAGCGCGGGGGGATGCGTGCGCAAACCAGTGCAGAGAGGGGAAAGGGAAGGGATTCGGACGGTGGTCGTGCTACGAGGTCGAGGGGGGGAGGAGATGAGGGCTAGAGAAAACTTTCTCTGATCGGGGAATGGGAAGCATGGGACGAAAGAATAAAACGAAATTATGTGTTGGAAAGAGGTCACCGCAGGTTGTCTTGCTTAAATCAGTCAAGGTCAAGCACAGCACTTTGAAACTGAATCAAGACAAGGGGGGGGAGAAGACCATAGCTAGTGGCTCCAAGGCGTCCAAAAAAGCTGCTGACGCCGAAGAAAAAGGAACTTTTACGCGATTCATCCCGCGGAAAGGGAAAAAAAAGGAACAGGAAAGTCGGATCTCTATAAAAAAAAAATGAGGATTAAATAGATCCGAGCGGTGAAGTTTGTGGACGACGAACGGCCGTACCAGGGCGGGAGCGAGGGGGAAGGAGAAAACTGCGCTTCTTCGGCCGATCATCACCTTAGGGACCCTTTATCACCCTAAGGCGGAACTAGATAGGGAAGGGAGACACCAGGAACGGGAGGCGCCTTCCGTGCTTGCTCGGCACAAGTAATAAGAACCGACTCAAAAGGCTACCAAATCCTTCGCCACGAAGTCGGTTGATTAGGGGGGAGAATCTGCACAATAAAACTAGAGATCTCCGAGAAGCCCCCACCGAGAAGACTGGGGGGGGTAAAAGCGAGCAAGCACCCCTGACATCAACAGGAGCGGTTCCGGCGAGAGGGGAACGCCTCCACCTTCAAGCTGACGCCCCGCAGTCGGGCATCCGTATTTGTTAACCGCAACTAGGTATGAACCTCCCGAGTGAAGGAAAGAGAAAGGAAAGGGAGGAAAAAAGAAGGAGATCTTTCGATGACGACTTGGCACCTTCGGCTCCTGTACCTGTATCCCCATCGGGAAATCGGACAACGATCCCTGCTTCTGGACCACACAAGTCGCAAGGGGGGGAAAAAGGCTACACGAGGGATAAGCCTCAGAAAGAAAGAAGAAGTTGAAAACGGGACGGCGGGGAAAAGCGGAACGGGAGGAGGTGAGTGAGGGTTCATAGAGGGATACGTGGACAAATGCCGACTATCCGCAGGACCGACGCGAAAGGGGGGGAGCTTATTCTCGGAAAACCACCTCAAGGTCGGAAGGGAAAAGGAAGAAGCTCGCAGGGGGGCAGAAGGCTGAAAAAAAAAAGAAAGTAGTAGGGAAAGGCTTTCCATGAGCTGGGAACGAACAAAAACGGGCATCGTGGGGAAAAGGACTTCGATCCGCGAGCCCTGGAAAGGGCAAGCCGAAAACGAGAAGGGAAAGGGGGCCGGGGCCGTTCCCCGCGACACAGACGAACACAAAAAGAGAAGAAAAAAACACAAGGCGCACCTGCCTTCGCACAAGGATAAGAGGGACACGACAAATAACCACAGGCTACACTAACAAAGAAATGCTCGCACATCGACAACTTTCAGTGCATCTCCTGGCGGACGTTACGAGAAGGAGGAAAAGAAGGGAAAGAAGGCAGTTTCTCCCACATCCGGGAATTTCTAAAAATCAGTAAAAGGGATGAGTCCAACCTCGGGCCACGGACCTTAGGAAGGGGGGAATAACGACCTTCTAGCTCCAGTAACAGAAGAAAACTCGGAAGAGCGCGACCTGAATCAAAAACATTTCCTGGTGAACTATGCGGAACAGTCAAAACTCCTCGAGTGTACGGCAGAGAGGCCCGTTTAGGCTCAACGCCATCAGCGAATAAAAAAGCAGGGGAGGATCACGAAAGGGGAGAACTTCCTTTGGACAAGCCTTGATCATAGTCCAATAGAGAATCAGTCCGCCAGGTTGGGGACCACAAGTCAAAGCCGGAATCCGACACTGAAGAATACAAGAGGGGAGAGAGAAAAGAGGGAACACCCGAGAAGCCTTGAGTCGTCAATGCGGATTCCAGAAGCGAAAAATTTTCTCGCGTCAGCATTCGGCTGGGGAAGAAGCGGGCACCAAACACGCCCTCCTCCGGACGGACGCACGGACGGGGTCGGGAGGACATAGACAAATGAGGGAAAGGGAAGTAAACGGAAAGAAAAGTCGACTTCCCTCCTTCGTCATCAGGCGAGTTAGAGAGGGCGACGGCATCTTCGAGGAAAAATCAGGGCGTCTGAGAGAAGACTAGTATTCTCTAAAAGGGGCTCGGCGACAAAAGGAAAAATGAGGGAATACAAAGAGACTGGGGGAATTACACATTGGCAACGAGGATTCGCCTACGACCAATCCGAAGAATGATCAAAAGTGCACAACGGAAGGATATCCAACGAATAAAACGACGTCTAGCAATCAGGGAGGAAGGTGGACAAGAAAAGCGGGGGAAGAACTAGAAAAACTCTCTTTGCTTCAAAGACACTCACCTCGTCGCACGCTTTTCCACGAAGTCACGCGCCCTGAGAGAAAAAAAGGAAAAGGACCCCTTGGCATCCTTGAAGTGCGGAGTATCGGGGGGACAGGGAGGGTCGGGGGGGGGGGAGGATCGAAAAATGAATCACGTCGACTTACGAAGATAAAAAGGAGATTCAGCAAGGACCTCGCCTACTGACCTGCGCCATGAAGAGCCAAGTCGAGGCGTCATATACCCTGCGGAAGGAAGGAAAAAGACCGAAGGAGATCATCGTTCAAAGAAAAGATTTTCGAAAGCCAAAGCCCGACGAGGGAGCACGAAAAAGGGCAGGGACTCGTGCGAGGTATGTGCGAAAGGTCTAGCTCCAACCCACCGTATTCGGAGCAAGAGATGCATAAAATAAAAAAGGGAAAAGACTACAGGCAAAAATTGGAAGGCCGAAGCGCGGGACAGAAGGGCTTTAACTGAGAGAGAGGTCGTCAATGAAACGAGACAACGATTCCTAAGGAGATCGCACACATCCGACTCATCTCATGTATTCAGAGGGAAGGATGGAAGGGAGTGGTCTAGCTCTATGCTAAGTATTCTGTTCCGAAGCTGAAAAAAAACGTACCGCTAGGAGAGATACCTTCTAGGCGATTACGGCTGCAGAGTACAGGAAAGGCCGGGTTCATCTCGTGACGTGAAATCGAGGGAGGGAAGAGGGACCATTAGGGGAAAATAAGGGATCAAACTCCGCTTGTCGATCTTGACGCCCAGATCGAGAGGGAAAAAAGGGCAACCTAAACGGACTCCGGAGCGGTGTTGATTCGCCTCCGTTATACCTACACGTCTCCAAAAGGGTTCTTAGGACGAAAGAAAGGAGGGGTGAAGGGAACGAAAAGGGGGGCCGTGGCAGTAGCTAGGAGGGACGGTCGTAGCAACTAGCCTCTAAAATCGGGGTGTCCTCCTATGACGAAAGAGGGACAGGGGAGGGAAAAACTCCCCTACCCCAATCTAGCTGGAATCAGAGACGTCGGAGACGACCGTCGTCAAATTTGGACGTTCAAGCCCGCCGTGAGAGGTAGACAACCAGTCGGGAGGGCAGGCGAAGCGGGGGAGAAACAGCTCGGCTTTTTTCCTATTATACAATGAGGGGGAGGCGAAGGGAGAAAGGATGGGAATCCGCCTATAAAAAGGATACTGATGCGGGTGCAGGGTCTCGCAATGCGACCTCGAGAGAAATTACGTAGGAGGGGAGGGTGACAAGGGGGGGGAGCTTTATTTAAATTACTGGGCCGCGAAGAGGAGAAAAATCTGGGCCGCTGCGAAGGTCTAAAAAAAATGGAGCCCGGCCGTGTCCGCCAGAGATGGGATGATTAGTACGCTCTGAATGAACAATAGGGGGGGAGGGGAGGGGAAACTAGGGGTCTTTGGAAAAGGGGCAATGTGAGGAGTCGCTCCCAGATCAGGGAGTCGTAAGAGTACTCCGCGATCGCATAGAATGAGAACTACCTAGAGTCCTGGGAGGTCCAAAAAAAAAAAAGGAATGCTGGGAAAAGGGGACCGTTCGGGGGAGAACTATTTCAATGAGGTCTCACCGAGCTTAACCGACAAAATGGCACGGAAAATTAGACCCAGGAGTCGACCGAGATAAAGTGAGGGAACCTATCAGAAATCAAAGGAATCCACCGGCACCCCGAATGAGGAAAAGATGACGGCAGGGATCACGGAAGAGCCCTGACTAAACGTCGAGGGGGGAGACCCTGACAAGGGATCTCGTATCGCATCGTAGTGTTTCCAACTCGAAACTAGTCTAAATCAGATGTCTTGGAGAGTAGGGAGGAGGGGAGAGGAGACGTGCACGTGCCTGCAATCCTGTTCCTGATGGGGAGGGAGGATAAAACTCCGGAAAAGGAGGACGGGGAGCATGCAGGATCCGCCACACGTGAGTAAAAAGAAAAACGGCTGACGAGGAATGAAAAAGCGAATCAGGGGAGGAGAGGGACCACCGACCGGCAACCTGCTCGTGAGGGGAGATTCTACGCGTTTTTAAGGAGAGTGCCTGAAATGGGAAAGGATGGATCGAGACTAAAAGGGTATACAAGACCCACTGGAAGTATCAAGAGTTCGTGGGGTGAGAACTGCCCGTGAGCCGGGGAAAGAATGGAGTAGGAAGGGCGACAGAAACTCTGGTCGGAGGGTCGACCGGCAAACAGGGAGGTGAGGTTAAAAACCGAGGAGGAAAAGCGATCCCAGGCAGAAAGCTGCGAGCGGTCATATTATTACCCCAGTCTGCATCCGGTTCAGGAAGAGGGAAAGAAGTCTTGGATGGGGGGAGGGCTTCGACTCTGCACGAGGATAGAAGTGAAAAGAAAAGAACAAGAAATCACCAGTCCGGCTCGGTTCGACTAAAAATTTTTCCATTTTCGAGTGGGAGAGAAGTGGCTATCACTCACCGAGTAGAGGCATAAAGCAAGGGGGAAAAAGACGAAGATTCGCTGATGTAACGGCGCATCCGAACTATGTATCAACACGACTGGAAGGGAAGGCCTTGCTTCCCTCATGTGAGGCCGTTCTCGACCCGACACTAAAATACCCACG
>Ga0179591_1342175_pt1 | contig 11911 bp, 10 predicted proteins | sample CZOMad2_1_08_16f_FD_182891 | JGI IMG/M metagenome (GOLD analysis project Ga0179591, IMG submission 182891) | Vadose zone soil fungal communities from Angelo Coast Range Reserve, California, USA - CZOMad2_1_08_16fungal (PacBio error correction) | ecosystem: Environmental > Terrestrial > Soil >...
AGGTTGTGAATTGCCGGGGAAGAAGGGGGAAGCATAGAAACAATGTTCAAGAAACGTGAAACAGCTCTCCTTCCGCTAGTAGGACAATTACTCAAGAAGGAGGTTGAACGAAAATCGGCACCAGAGATGGACCGGTGAGGCCAGACTTCGGGAGAGAGGAGGGACTGGGTGAGAGGAAATGGAAATACTAACACCCAGAGTATATCGGCCTCTGTAGTCTTGGAGCAGAAGAGGGGCGAGGTGACGAAGATTGATAGAAATGGCGGAGACCTTAGTCCTGGGGAGAGGTGTGGCATTTTTCTGAAGGTGGCATACGCGTCGAGGATGGGGATTTCAAATCGCTTTCGAATGCGAACAGAGAGCATAAAGGGGGATCCAAGAGGTCTATTTGTCAATGGGGGTCACTGAACGAAATTGTTACTGGTGAAAGGCTATAAGAACCGGAAAAAACGCCTCCTATAGGTCGGTGGAAGTCGCGTGGTGAATCGGCAGTCTCGACTTTTGAATTCCATTCTTGAAGTTACAGGGGGGATTTGGAAAAGAAAGCTTCTTGGGAGAAGCGCGGCTCTCTTCATTATGTATGCTTACTGAAAGAGGACGTACGCAACATACACGAAAGGGTTCACAACTACCAAAGATAGAAACAAGCATCTCATTGTCTCAGGGGAACCGGCTTGAAAGGGGGGCACTCGGGAGTCCTTCGCATGGGGGACACATCGCGCCCACCAGGAAAAGAAAATAAGGGGTCTGCGGAGAAGAGGGAAGGGGCGGGGAGAAACTGCAAGAAATGGACTTGACGACGGCATTATACTTCAGGAGACTGACGTTGTAAGAAGGAGCACGTCTAGACTGGGCCTGCTATGGATTCAAGCTGGAGAACACTGAGGATAGAAGAGGATGGGCATAAAGAAGGGAAATTTAGTTTCCCTGAAGCGTAGACAAAACATCAAGTGAAGAGCGAAGACTATCTAAATATGGAGGGGGGATTGGTTTGAGAGAGGTTCCAGGGTATCAAAGGGGACGCGGGGTGTCGACTTGAAGACCTGCTTCTTCGTCAAAATATGAGGAAAAAAATGCTAGGAGAGGCGGTGCTTTAAAAACTTCAATATAGGAGCCAATGGGGGGCAATGAGGCGAGGAAAGAAGGGTGGAGTCTCTTCTTTCCGTACAAACGGTAAAACAAAAAGTAGGAAAAAGAAGTGAATGTAAATTTCTGTGGGATTGGGAAAGTCGTGAGAAGGAGGTCAACACAATATTCCAGGTTGAGTGAAAATGATGGAGAAGAAAATGGTGACCTCACGTCTCTTGAGGTTTCCAGACTGGAATCAAAATTCGTGGAAATCATGAATTCTCCAACGACACAAAAAGGGAGAGGTGCGTAGGAGGCTTGTGGCTTTCATGTACCCGCAGAAGAAACGCGCAGTGATTTTAGACTCTCGCGCAGGTTTTGGGGATGAAGAGGTCCAGCCAAGGGGCGTTAGGCCACTGAGGCGAACGTTGTGCAGGGTCGTAACGGGGAGGGGAGGGGGGGGGTGGTCGCACTAGGCCAAGTGGAGGGGGATAAACCGGACACAATTTCTTCGAATTGTCCTTTCACACTGGTGGAAGGACTGGAAGGAGGGTGGAGAAGGCTTGTGGGGAAGAGCCGACGGATAGCCTTCATTTTGAAACCCGGGTTTGGAGAGAAAGAAGCCTGTGGGTTGGGGGAAACTGAACTTTTAGGCATCCGGGAATGATCGGGTCAAAGAGAGATCTGCACCGCGAGGCGTAGAATGGGCTGGTGTTTGGAAAAAAGGGCGACTATTTTAGATACTGGCTCGGTCCAAAGAAGAAGGACTCAACACTTTGCACCGCGAGGGGGAGGATAAAATAATAAAGACGGTAATTGTGAAGGTTGGGGGGGACGTTCGATATATCTGGGGGAGGAGACGGAGGGAGGGGGAGTATGGAAGAGACCGAGTGGCTTTCTGGTGTTGGAGGCAGCGTCGCGGGAGGAGAAGACGGGGGGTAAGGGATGAGGATCGTGGCTCTGCAAAAAACTGGACTCACCCATGGGGGTGGGATGCTTCGGCTTAGTTAAGGACTAAGTAGGAGTCGGGAATGGTTCATATCGGGCTTTTGGGACATGCGGGCGAAGGGGAGGAGAAGCATGGGGTGTGGTACTACAAGGTCGGGCGGTGAGAGGGTTATAAATTAAGGGGGTTCATACCGCGAAAAGGGGCAGGCATTATGCTAGGTTTGAGGCGAACGGGGGACGGGCGGATGCGTCGAGAAGACGGTTGATGTCGCCGGAGAGGAAAGTCTTTTGTGCAGTTTTGTCCTGGGCACTTGGAAATAGCAACGGGGGGAGGGCATACCCCATAGAAGCGTAATCTCGAACTCGGAGAGGGTAAGAAAACTTTGAAAATGTGGAACAAACAGCCTTTGAGGGGTTGTTTGTCGCCACAAGAGAAAACGAAGAGAGGGCCACCACATTCACAGCAGAGAAGGTTTTGGCAGGGTTCTCTGTTTCCGGAAGGTGGGAAGTTTTTAAAAACAGGAAAGCTAAAACGTACTAGGAAAAGCGAGTTGGCGAGGCTAAGGTATGCGGCGACAGGGAAGAGGGCCAGCAACCGGCCGCGTCCATTCCGGGGCTGAGGTTTGTGGGTACCTTCGAGCGGGGAAGGTAAAGGGGATTTCATGACGTTCCTGGACTAGGGGGGATCAATTTGGTCGAAGAACAATTTTTACATTTTTAGAGATTGCAACTTTTTTCAAGCACGGCTCCGATTCGTGCTCAATGGAAGAAATATCCGGTCGTGTCAGCACCCCGGTTTATAGTGGTAAAGTTTGTCCTCGTGAGACTGGGGGGATAGCAAAAACGGCCCGTCGTGTCAGTATCGGGTGAGGACGGTAGATATAGTAGGGTGTTTTCAGAAGAGAGATTTACTCAAAAGCCCTAGGAGGGGGACAAGGACTAAGAAAGGAACGACAAAGTCTTGTGCTGTATGGCAGGTTCAAGAAACCACTTTAAAATAAATTGGGGGGGGGGGGTCGATCATCATCTTTTTGCGGCTGAGCGAGAGTGAATGGATGGGGGCCCTCTTCGTCCTGATAATGTTGGGGGACAGTGGGGCTGCACTTAACCTATTGAGGGGGGATTGAGAGAAGGAAACCGTGGGTTTGCCTTATTAGAGCTTCTGAATCGAGAGCTATGTGGAAGAAGAGTACCCATCTGGGGAAGATCAGGGGAGGAGGGCTTCGTAGTTCGCGAGAGCAGATGGGAAGCGCAGGCGGAGATCTCCGTTGAGCGAATCTGGAGATTCATTTGGGCATCGAGGTGCGAACGGGGGAGGCGGATGAATCGATCGAAACAAAACTGATGTAGGGAGGAGAACATAATATAGCAGACGTGAGAATAATTGAGCCACTCTCCTAAAAAATGGGCAAGCGCAGCTGAAGGAACCCGCCGCTTCATACCTCGAATGGGGTCTGGAAGAGGATCTCGCGGAAAGCCCCGCATCAAAAAGTAAGTGAACCTTTCTCATCAACCAGGAAAAGATTAGAGCTCTTCAGCTAGCGCGATCCTCACCGCCGCAAAGGGTTGCCAGTTCGCTAGACTTACCGAAGAGCACGTCAGGCAGAACACGGAGAAAGTGGACCAGATACGGGAAAGGACCGGCACAAAAGCACCGTCAGCGAGTGTCCACACTATGCGAAAGAAAGAAAACCTTCAATGTGTTTGGAGGAGGACCTCAGGAAAAAGCTAGGGGGGAGTGAATGGGAGTCATGTCAAAGAGAAAGGGGAGTACGCGTGAAGTTTCAAGAGAAGAACCAGTCGCGACAGACCAACCGAGTGCAAAGTACTCTAAGTCGTTCCGGTTGAAAGCCGAGGGCAGAAGAGGACAGAGGGTACAATCTAAACCGGATAGGGCATACCGTGTTTTGTCAAGTCATTTACACAAGACATAGGGCTGCGGTGCGTAGGGGGGAAAGCGGGGACCCACGTTGGAGGGTTAGTCTCCCCGGACGACCAAGGAGTAAAAGAACTAGGGCACAGCAATCCAAATTACCATGAGAAAGGACAACTCGCCGTAGCCTTTCAGCGGCCTCGCTTGGAAAGGGAAGGACAGATCGGAGGAAGAAACCTAGGGAGAGTCAAAGCTGAGTGCTATGGACTAGGCTGTACGGAGTTAAACCTGGAAGGGGGAACGGGCCGCCGGAACAATCCAAAAACCAACCCCCCACTCCACAAGAAGCACCGACAAACGGATACTTTTGCAAGGGGGAAGAAATGAACGCGGTGCACTGTGGCCGACAACACACGATTATTTTTTTAAAAGTAGTAACCTGGAGAAAAGAGGACGGCTGATGAATAAGAAGTTAGATGTGGGACTTTAAAAAAGTACGAGAAAAACGGCACAAACAAATCTTAAAAAAGAACCCTTATACTTGAAGAAGAAGAACACAGGGAAGGCTCGACGAATAGGACCACCGGCCGCATCAAGCAAACACCCGCAAAGTGTGCCTCAACCGGAAGGCGGGTCGCCGAGAGTAAAAACTCCATCAGCAACAAAAACCGTGGGGTAGGACAACAACCATATTCTGAGCAACACGAGGAAGGAACCAGGTCAACAAATGCCCGAGACTTGTAAACAGCTCCTAATAAATAGAAGGTAAAGGAACTATGGCGCCGCAGGCACAACAGTACTCCACCATGGGCTTAAAAGACGAGCCAAATGAGGCAGCACTGGGTAAAGACGAATAGATCACGCGAGTCGTTACCCCCCAAAAGAGAAAGCCTCTGGAGCATGCATAAGATTCGACGCGAACCGACCGAAGAAATAACAAAAAAGACTCAGAAAACCGCTCTGATAAAGGTGCTGATATCAAGCTTAGGTCCAGCTACGTAAAAGATAGGGTGAACAAGATTGCAAAACAATTGTACCTTAAAAAAACAGCTTGGGCGATGAAAACGAATTCTAAGAGGAGATGGGGAACGAGCACGGAATAGGTATAGACAGCCAGTACAGTGCACAAACACCTTCTTTATCAAGGGGAATGAAAAAGGTAACCAAGTGAAGAGACCGAAATCGCAAACAAGAGAGAGAATTCTAACCTCAACGGGAGAAAGGCAATGAGAGGTGCAATCAAAGAATTCAGGTGCCGAAAAATAAGCCCGAAGTTACGACGGAAAAGGGAGAAAGTGGAAGGGAACGCCTGAGCGGACCTAGCCCAACCCAGGGGGGGGACGGACAAAGCCGTTAAGAGATCAAAGGAAACTTTCTGCCGAGTCCGGACAGAAACAAGCCAAGCAAAGCCTTATAATGTACGCTGGCGATATGGGAAAATCAGGGGGAGGGACGAAGAGGGGAAAAACGTAAAAAAAGGGGGATGAACAATTTGTCACAACAGAGGAGAGAAAGACCAAAGGGGACGATATTGGGGGGACAAGTGAAAATGAATCGACTGGAAAAGAGAACAAGGCAATAAGCAGGGCCGATGGTTTGTGTTGTAAACAGGGTGGAAGACTACAACCCGAATGAAGCAAAGATAGCCTTCTTCGCCAGCAGTGTGCCCAAACCTTCTCCGATGATAATCACAAAAAGATATACGAAAGGGGGGTGACTTACCGGAATTAAGTAGAAGCATCAAAACGCTCAGGGGGAAGGACGAAAGACGAAAGGCAGCACCTCTCGGACATCACGAGAGAAATCTAAAAGACCTGTTAAAAAAGTCAGTCACGTGTCTTTTTGGAGAGTAACTTAAAAAACCGGGGGCTCCAGAGCAGGGGAGACTGGATTCATCTATGAATTCAAGAACGGCGGTTTCTCCATATGACTAAATTAGGCAAGGAAGATAGGAGCGAACTGAAATACCCTCGAAGCGTAAGGCCGCGACAGTCCCAGAGGACAACAGAGACATTGAGGTAAAACGACAGGGCAAGCGATCGAAAGGGATCGAAACCGGCCTTTTACAAGGGGCGAGATGGAAAAAAAGTAGAAGGGGGGCCACCCGATTGGGTAACAGGCTTCTAAAGAGGTCGAAACAGGAAGCATTGTGTTCAGAAGGGGGGGGGAGGAAAACGGTGATGGTGGACTCGTACGGCGCAGTGCAGGAGGGAATCATATCACATAAAGGGATAGAAGAAAAGGGGTGACAGAGACAGATTGGAAAGGAAAAACAGGAGCAAGGAATTCAGAATAGCCGCGAGAAAGCAGAAGTCTGTTGAACCCACAATCAAGGATGAGGGGGGGGGTCGGGTTTCTTCTATCCTGGTCAATCCCCAATTGTCAGGACCTGGAACAAGGTCAAGAAAAAACATCTAAAGGGTCAAGGAAGAATCAATTGAGTGGAACTGGGTGTAAAGAGAGCTGCTTGCAAGGACATTCGATAAAAGGAAGGATGCTAGAGAACGCATTACACAGATCGGACCATCATGGGGTAGGCGGTATGATCTTCTCAATGCTTGGAGGAAATGGACACGAAACGGAGAATAATAGGGGTGGAGAATGGCACAGGTTGCCTATCCACTGCAACATCCAGCTGACAACAAATAGAAAAGAAAAAGCGATTCGAGTTCGTTACACATCCGTCCGCTAACTATGACTTCCAGACGAACGGAGGAGAAAGAGGGGTGAATTTCAAAATAGTCGCAATGCATATCTCGAGAAAAAGGGAACGGAAGAACAAAGGATGCTCTCAAAAACAAAAAGGGAGGGAGATATGTGGTTAGTGGGGTTTCCTTAAGATGTGGAGGAGAAGAGCAGAGAGCGGGTCCGATAAACGAAAACGACTCTCCGCGCGCTCAGGCGTACACGAGAAGATGATCGCGGACTGGCTGGGGGAAGTCAAACGCGCTGGAAGGTATACCAGACCGCTTCGTTGTGCACAGGCGGTCTTGGTGAAGTGTGATAGGGCAATAAAAAAGGAAAGAAGAGGAAAGAACGTTATATCCGAGATTAAGGTGGGTTGGGAAAGGAAGGGAAACGGATGGTTCGAATTTCAGAACAGGCAAGCAAGTTCCGATAAGTGTGTAATGTGGAGTTCGATGAGAGGCATACGACAGTCGGGAGGGACCCGTTGGACCTAAAAAGCTTCTAGTTACGCAAATGACAGAACAAGGGGTACGGAGCCCAGCTTGATGAAGGGGGGGGCTCTTGAGAGGGCTGAAGAGTGGGGTCTTGACAAAATGCTAGACAGAAACCGCAACCGCCGGGGGAGAACTGAAAGGGTGAAATAAAAGTTAGACGTGTATCTCAACGGCGCGGAAAAGGTAGTCCGTGATTGAGGGCGTGTTCTTTCAATATGGGGGTTAAAAAGCGGTAGACTCGAATTACGGATTCCGAGGTGCCGAGAAGGAAGAGGAAAACTCAAGAATTTCCAAGGCCACATACGCGGTAACCCCGTAAGATCATTGGTGCTTCACGACATTCCGGGAGGGACAAGAAGATGGCTTCCTGGCCATGAGTGGCCCATCGACTCTACCATGCACAAAAGGGGAAGGCAGAGGGAAGACTCCTTGACGTGTCTTGAACACTGATTAGAAAAGGAAAGAAACTGGAGGGGCGTCCTTCGCTTGAGGGGGGTATTGGACAAGCAAGAGTAGCTTTGGGCAAGCGAATGGAGTCATCTTGATGAAATCATCAAGAGGGTGAGAGATTGCTGATACCAGTCCCCTCTCTCCTCGGGAGAGGGAGCCCAGGGAAGTTGACGTAGTCGTGTAGCAACCAGGAAAAAAAGGGACAAGCAAAATCTGAACCTTCAGTTGTCTTTGGATTTGAATGCTAGGAAGGGAAAAGGTAAGACGTGTGGTCTGGTCCCGTCTGAAGAGATAGGAAACTAGGATCGGAAGCCAGGCGTAGAACTGATTGCAGAAAATTCAATCTATAAGGTTGTGGAGATTTCGAAGAAAGAGAGTATGGTTGCAGTCGATTGGAACTTTAGTAAAAGCGGGAACAAAAATTCAGGGGGGGAATTTGATTTTACCATTTTTGGGGGGTGCATTGGGGTAAAGTAGAGTATCAAAAGGGCGCAAAAGATAAAGTGCCATGGTTTTGATGTCATAGCTCTGCGGGACGCCAATTGGTGAAAAGAAAAGAAGCTTTTTAGTTGGACATGATGAGGCCACGGATCAAGGATCGTGAGACGTATGAGACACGACTCACGGTATTGGCCTTTATAACTTGGAGTGATGTACAGCAGATGGCCGAGCAGCTGGGGAGTCGTGAGAAAAAACGGGCGAGGCGCGTTGGGTCTTTCTGAGGAAATCAAAGGCGTTCTGAACTCTGACGAAATGTTGTACGAGGGGGAGGGTAGCGTAGGTGTCGGAAAAACTGGATCCCCTTTCGTGGTGGGTGCACAGTGCAACATTTATTAGGCTTTCAGGGACATTTGGGGGGGGAAGGGAAGAGGCTCGCGGGGTTGCTATTCCAGGGACTAGGAAGATACACGGCTTAAAGTGGAAATATATAATACCTTGTTTTGGGGACACCAAGGTAAGGTTTCGGCGATAACGAGTCCTGGAGACGGTTTTCCAATTCGACCGCAATGAAGGGAGCCAAAAGGGAATCGACGGTGTTGTTTAAGGGGCTACATCTGGTGACTCAAGATGCTACATCATCGGGTGTGCGTAGAGGGCCCGAAGCTTGATAGAGAAAAAAGGAGGAAATGCGGACTTTTGACGGAAAAGGGGGGGGAGTGGACGAGCGAACTGTTGCGCGGGCTCGGATATGAGGGGAAAAGGGCTCCGGAAGGGGCGGGCTGTTGGTGTTGGCGTCACGTCGCGTGCAGATCATACTGGACACGGATCGGAAAGGTCTTGGCGCTTCGAAACAGTGTCAGTCTCAGCAATTGTTTTATGCGGGGTGAAAAAGGCCTCATAGTCGGTACATATGGAATAGGGATTCTATTTGGGAAAGGCTCTTGATTGTGTGGGAAAATCTTGGTCAAGGCTTCTTCTCCCTCGATCTTGGGGTGGTGTCTAAAAAGGAGGGGAATGGGGAATTTTGGTAATCGCGAGATAAAGCGATAAAAAGGCTGCGACGTGAGGAGGGTTGCGGGGTGGCGGCGGCGTCGTATGAGGGAAGTATCGGGGACGGTCGGAAGTAGGCACATTTCTTTTGTACGAAGGTTTGTCGGGGCCCTCTTTGATATTAAACGGTTAAGGGAAGAAACACATAGAACTTAAAAAAGGAATCAGCTCGGCAGTTGTCATCGCGGGTTAAGGGGGGCCAACATTCCTGAGGTTTTTGTCGGACCCACGGGAAAACAGAAAAGAAAGAAGCACCATTGCAAAATATCACGGTGTTGTCGTGGAATGGGCCAGGCGAGGTTTGTCCAAGTCAAAAAAGGACGGAAGGAAGAACGGAAATAAAAAGCTTTGACGGAGCTGGTCGTAGGTCTTGCGCCGTATCTGGCTTCACAGGGGAACCAAAGCCAGGAAAAATCACAGTCAAGGCTTCGCTGGGGGGGGGTCGACGTTTTAATTTTTGGGGAAGTGGGGGGCAATCGTTTCGGAAACGACGTGGTCTTACAAATGGGAAATAAAGTTGTGGGCAAGCGATGTCAAGGGGTAAAGCAAAAAGGCCTGTTCTTTTGCACCATTAATAAAATGAAGGGACGGGAGGGCGGAGCAATTGAGAGTGGACGTGTAAAATACGATAGGAAACGGAACCTGGAATTTACAGGATGTTGGTATTTATCTCTTAGAGTTTTTTAAGACGAAAAAGGGGTACGATCAAAACCGTAGAGGGGAAAGGACTAAACATGACCGACGTAATAGTGGAGCGGAGGCAGTCAAACCCTTTATTTGTGGGGGTGGCTCTTCTTCATACTTTGTCGGAGACATAGCTATGGACTGGCGGGGTGGGAGAGGAAACATGAATCCTTGGTTTTTTGGGGATACTAAGATCTGAGGGAAGGAAACGGCACCGGGGTGACGGCGGTGAGGATCTCCGTTGATGAGAGCTAGAAGGGGCCGGGAACTCAGCGGGTAAGATCAAGGGGGCAGGATGCGCTATTTCGTCGAGAGAATGAGGACCAAAAGAAACACGAATGGCGATGAATGATCCTGTGAAGAAAAGGACTGCGAATTCATTTGGGGCAGGAGAGAGGGTCTAACAAGGGTGCTTCGTAGGAGATAGATCGCAAACAAGAAAAAGAAGGAAGGGTAGGATTAGAGAGATCGAATACGCCGGAACTCCGTTTCGCCGAGCGGGCCCAAAGGGACAGCAGCGGTACTGTGTGCAACCAGGCCGAGGAAGAAAAAGGGAAGGAAAGGGGAAAAACCGGGCGCTCGCATCGAAGCATCCTTGAAAAAACTTTACGATGACAAGTGAAAGAGAAGGAAAAAATTCCGAGAGAGGCCTAGCCGTTCGAGCCTCACAGCAAAACGGGTGCCGTGAGAGAGGACCGATATCGGGCATAAAACAAAAAGCGACGGATTACCTATAAAAAACCAAGGCAATCATAAGCCGACAAAGATGACGACTCAGAGGCAAAACAACCTTAAAGGGGGGTTTGGAAAGAAAAAAAAAAAAGAGCGTGCAATTGTCGTACATGGGAACTAGGGGGGGTCTTTTATTACCCTCTTTCTCGGCAGTGAAAAAAAAATAGAAAACGTCGATCACAGAAAAAAAACCGAGAACTTTACAGATACGCGGAAACTGTTGAGAAAGAATCCTTTACAAATCAAAAAGGTCGCGACGACCTGCATTGTTCTTCAAATTAGGCAAAGAAAGAGGAGGGCGTCAGGGAAAATGAAATCGGGCGGGGACACTTTACAGTTTGGGTTTCAGAGTAGACCCTGTCACCGAACAGCGTCAAACATTAAAAGGCAACTCCAATCAACCAAGCTCGAAGAAAAAAAACTAGCAGGCAGGCAGTGGGGAAAAAGAGGCTCGCTGGAAGCTTTAGCACGATAGTCTAAGAGGAGAGATCGCAAGCATTTTCTATGAAAGGAGGTACGGATTTCGAGTGTTAAACAAGAACTGGACAGCGACCCGAAAAAACAGGTGCTCTGGTTCCGGGGAGACATAGAGGAAGGGTGTGTACACATTTTTGCAAGCAAACACGAGTGGGGGCCAAGTACTGACCTTTCAGGACATGCTCCGAGCTGATTCCCTTAAGTGGAAGTTGGGGTCTAAAGAAACAGGTTCAGTCAACAACCGAAAAATCAAAAAAAAAATAGGAACAGACGATTTGCATAGCAACGGGGAAAAGAGTCCGGCCTAAAAGATACCCTCGCACCGAATAAACGAACGGATCCCAAGTCAACCAACCGGTAGAGGAGGGAAGGCGAGAGGAAACTCGACAAACGGCCCGAATGTGTGAGAAGCCAAGGGCGCGACGGCGACGGCTAGAACGGGTCAGAAAAAGCATAGTTGCAACCCAGCGCCGAAAACCGAAAAGTACACGGAGAAAAAAACGTGCGGACGCATTCAACCCGACTCCAAAAAGGCTGAAACGTGCTCCGCACAGAATTAACTAAGACAATACCAGGGGGGGAAGAGACAAACGACAGCTACATACAACAACCTACATCACGCGGGATAATGACCGACGACGATAGACGCGACCAGTCTCCAAACGAGAAAAAAAAACAAATCAAAAGTCAATATTATAAGGTACACTTCTAGAAGGAGGAGGGTCCAGATATCAAGAAGGAGGATGTCAAATTCGCAACGAGATACTTTAAAAGAGAAACAGAGGGGGAGGAGGGACTCGAGCTTCGAGGAGATCTGGGGGGGGGAAACGAGCCAGTCAGGGTATCGACGCCAATACAAAGGGGAAAGCAAAAACCGATTGTCAATGTTCCACCACGGTAACGTAAGGTGAAAAGAAAAGAGTACAGCGTCGCAAAAAGAGAGAAAATTCTAAATGCCTTAACAGGGAAGGCAAAGGAAAAGATGAAATGTAAATCGAAAGAATTT
>Ga0179591_1231737_pt1 | contig 11909 bp, 14 predicted proteins | sample CZOMad2_1_08_16f_FD_182891 | JGI IMG/M metagenome (GOLD analysis project Ga0179591, IMG submission 182891) | Vadose zone soil fungal communities from Angelo Coast Range Reserve, California, USA - CZOMad2_1_08_16fungal (PacBio error correction) | ecosystem: Environmental > Terrestrial > Soil >...
ACAATGGCGGCCTGTTCCCCCCGGACCAAGAACCTAAACCAAGAAACTGGCATTTGGAGGAAGAGGGATTCTCAAAGGGGGGACCCGGCCACAAGTCAAGGGGAAAGAACCGGGCAAAAAAAATAAGGGGACACAGCAAGAGAGAGAAAAAGCAAGGGGAAGGGACTTGAATCCAAAACCACCATGAGAAGAATAAGGAAAGAGAATACAAGGGCGTGTTCTATAGAGGAAGGGGCAAAGGAATGGAAAACCGTCATGGGAAGGTTTTAACCGGGCCCCTCAACGTGAGGGGGGAAAGGGGAAAATCCATCCAAGAAAGGGGGGGAGGGTGAGGCCTGACCAATCCGAAGGGACGATGGGTTAAGGTCGGGGAAAGAAAGCTTCATATCAAAGAGGGCGCGCAAAACCGCAAAAGGGCTATCGGGAAACCGCCCAAAGCCAAGAGATCGTCGCCCGAACACCTATCAGGAAATAGGGCGGAGACAGGCGGCGTTGTTCAGAAGAAACGCAGAGCGGGAATCCGGGATCTTCGCATGACCAAAAAAGCGGGCTTCTGAGAGCCGGAAGAAAAGGGCACCCAGGGATGGGGAGACTCAAAGAGAGGCACCCGTGCCGTAGAGAAGACAGCGCAGGAAAATTATCAAGGGATCCTTTGGCTGGAAAAGAACGGATCACACCTGCAGCAGGGCTCCGTTGCAATCGCAGCATCGTGAAGGCCATTAAGGAACACAAAATAAATCGCATCAAAAATGGGGCATCTGCGACCAGGGGGTAAGAGAAGATCAAAAAAAAAAAAAAAAGCTGATCTTCTCAAACGGGACCTAATCACCCATAGCGCGTCTCTAAGTTGGTAAACAGTATCTTTCAGGGCTGAGTGCTAAATGTCAGAGACCGGTGGCGAATCGGAGTGGGTAACTTTTCCGAGAGCAAGCACCAACCGCGGGGGGGGAAGAAAAGAAAAAACCCAACCCGAAGATCGAAAGGGGGGGCAGGAGATCAAGGCATAGCAGCGGGGAAAAGGGGGCCGCACTATCCCCCCTCCACCACTTACAACACGTTGGACATCAAAAGGCATCACTTCGGCGCCCGGCAAGAGGAATTGAAAAGGCTGGGAGACCCGGGGGAAAGAAGGAACCCAAGATCTTCCTCTTGGCGCATATGACCATGTGGACATAAAGGGAGGTAACCAAAGGGGCGGTTTCCAACCATCACGCAGGCCAGAGTCTTCCGGCATACAGCAGTAGGGGAGAAAACGAGGTCGAACTCAATCGGAGAACTGAAAGAGGGAAACATGAAGAGGTTGGGGGAGCAAAAGACCCTTGGAAAAGCCCGTGCACAAGAAGAAGAATCAAAACACCCAAAAAGGGGACCGTGCAAAAATCTGTGTCGTCAAAAAAAATAGAGACATGCGAGGAAGGAACTTTGAGTACCAATCGGATGGCCAAGGGCCGGCTTGGGAAGAAAAAGAACACTCTGGCGAAGAACATGTAACTAGGCGGGCAACTACGAAAAGGGGGAAACGCGAGCGACAAAGCCAGGATCAAGAACGAACACAACAATGGGGAAAAACACCAAAAGAAGGTTTCCAGTTCCTACGAATTTTTCCCTGTGAGGGACGGGGGGGGGGAAACACTGAGGGGTAAACGTACTTCATGCGGAAAGGCAAAGACAATAAGGTCAAAAGGGGAGAGGGGGGTCCCCAACACTGTCTCGTCAGCAAAAAGGGAACCAGAAAAGGAGGGAACTCTATCCTAACACAATATACGGGGCAAATAATACAGAGAGGAGGAAGGCAATGAGCCACTGTAGCAAAAAGAAAAAGGGGAAAGGGTGCAATGCTTCTGGACTATCCGTGTAACTAAACAAGAGAAAAGGGGAAGCAAGAAACGGACCCATCAGGGAAGGAAGGACCTGTGTTGCGGAATGGAAAACGGAAACAGGAAAGAAAAAAGGGTGTTCACATCACCAAAAAGTGGGGGGGAGATGAGCCGAAGATAGCGACCTGGTGATGGAACGAGCCCGGGGGAAAAAAAAAAAGAGAAAATTTGAGCTAGGTCAAAAGGATCGAAGCTGCAAAGGGGACAGAGATGCTCAAATACAAAGAAAGGAAATCGTCGGGGGGGGGCAAAACCTCAAAAAACGAGTCGGGAGGAGGAAGATGGGGAAAAACTTGAAAGGGGGGAAGAAGGTCGGGAAAAGATCATGCTCTCAAAAAAAAGACACCGTCCCGATCCGACAGGAATCAAAAGGGAGCCAAAAAAACGGGGCCCACCACTCCGCAAGAAGAAAACCGGGATAGAAAATGCCGTCCCTGGTCAAGGTGAAAAGACAAAGCTGTGAATTGCCTTATTTAATGGGGGGAGGTAACCGACCGGGGAAGAGAATGAATGTGAAACGTGGGTTGAAAAAAGCGTCCCGGCCCAAGGAGGCAGGGAAAGAAGTCTTCAGAAATATCCTTCGCGCCGGGAAAAGGGGGGAAAAAAGGGAAATGCGCACGTTTTGGTGGGGGAGTTGTACCCGTGAAAACAAGGAAAGAAAAGTCACTGGCTCGAGGGGAGTGGTACGCTTCGTCTTGAGGAGAAGAAAAAACGGGACTCGACAAGATTCTTATATCAGACGTGGGGGGAAAGAGAACAGAAACAAACAAACGAGGAGGAAGGGGAAAAAGATAGGATAAACAACATACGGATAATCAGGAAAGCAAGGAGGGGGGCGAGTTTTGGGGGGGAGGAGGGGGGAGGGGGATAAAATCTAAGAAGAGGGAAACAAAAAAGAAAAGCGACCTTATAATCGGAGTGGACGAGAACACAAAAAGTTGAACCGAATGGAAGGGAAAAAAGACAAAAGTCTTCTCCTCAGAGGGGGGTGGGTTGGTCTAACTACTTTTGACACAGAATAGTCGAAAAAAAGTCCTGTGAAGCGAGAAACTAAAGGAAAAAAAAAAAATAAATGGTGAAGATACTGGCCCAAGGAAGAAGTTAAAGGAAAAATAAATAATTCACCGAAACAAGAAAGGAGTGTAAATTTACCCATTTACCGGGCATTGTTGAGTTGTGGGGCAAAAACCACCCACTCCAAAAAAAAAAACAAATTCTTCTGCTGCAGGAGGGGGAAGAAATTTGGGGAGACAAGAATTTCATCAAAAGGGAATAGTGTTTGGTTCGAGCGTAGATAGGTTCCGAATAGAAGGCCACCAGGGGGCGGAAGAGATAGCCAAAAGAACAGTCGATGGGAGGAAAAAACAGGAGGGAAAAGAGTTGCCAGGTAGCAAGGGGGAAGGGGGGGGGACACCACATCGAGCAAGTTAGACCCCCGCAGACGGGAGCAAAAGGGAAAGAAAGGGGGGGGAGAAGGGTAAAGGTGGGGGAGGACCCCGGGGCCCCTCCGAACGTTCACATAACAAATGGGAAGGGGGGGGGAGGGAAGGGCAGAAAACAGGCAATCAAAAAAGAAAAAAGGGGGGGGGGGGGGTGGATGAAAAAAAAGCCATTTTGGACCAAGTGTTCACAAGATAAGAACAAAAAAAGACAAATGCAAAGGCAGAAGTGTCAACGTTTCTGCTCGTCGATAGGAGGGAAGGAAAAAGAAAGAGTAACCTGAAAAACACCACCTAAAGGAAGGGGTCAGAAGGCTTCGGCACAAAAAAAAAAAAAGGAAAGGCGTAAGAATACCGATATCTGATTGCAACGGGGACTTTGAACAAAGTGGGAGTCAGGGGAAACTCGAGCAAGTGGTGACAAACGCAAGGCACAAAACAGAGAAGAGGTTCCGGCAGCTCCTTGCAAGAGAGTTGAAAAAAAGTCCGTAGTCAAAGGGTGAAAAAACACCGTCATCCAAAAGATCACGAACAGAAAGGAGGGAAAAAGAAGGAGTGAAAAAATGGAACCGAAAAGACCGCGGGATCTGCGATTTGTCACGGGAATTCGCAGCCTGGGGAAAAAGGGGAAAAAAAACGATCCCCCGATAAGTAAGCACAAGAGTGTCTGGGGGAAGCAGGACAAAAGCCGGGGCCGACGGGAAAGGGCAAAAGAAAATGGTAATTCCCTGGGGGGAGGGGGAGAAGACACCTGAGGGGAGGGCATGAAAAAACAAGATTGGGGTAAACGGAGCCGTGGGGTGGGAGGTTGGATGCAGGAGCCTTGAACCGGCGCCTCGGGCGCCTGAGGGGAAACTAGAAGGGGGGCCGCTTGGTAAAGAGGGGGGTTACGAATTGCGTTGTACCGAGGGGAGACAAGAAGAGGAAGAGGCCTAAGATTATATCGAGGAACAAGGACGGGACAAGAAACATGCTTTGGCGGAAATCGAAGGTCCCCCCCATCTGCTCAGGGGAAAAAAACATGTAGCCGAGACACCAAGATAGGGAAGGAAATAGAGGACTCCGAAAGTGGTAAAAGGAAGAAAATGGAACTGCCAAGACATTTGAGAAGGTGGGGAAAGGATGAACGGCAAAGTGCGCCGGGGCGAGTGGCGTGAAAAGGTGGCCCAACCAGAGCCGCAGTTTAAAAGATAAAATCAAGAACGCAAGGAAGTCTTACTGGGATCTGACAAACAAAACCAAAGCCGTTTTGCTTTGGAAGAGGGGAGGTCGGTGGGGGAAAAAAAAACAACAAAGAATTCCACCAAACTAACAGGCGAACATTTCGCCGGTAAGAAAGAAGGATAAGAATAAAGGAAAGCCCAGTGGAAAAGCCTCCTCGGTTGGGGGAGGAGTACTATTGGACAAAAAAACTGGTCGATGGGAGGGGGAGTACAGCCTCCTATATAAAAATGGTCAGAGAGGGATGGGCAAAGTTGCAAGGGAACTAGAAATCCATCCAATTATGGAGGATGAAAAGCGTGGACAGTTCTCTGATAAGGCAGAAAAAAAACACGGCTCCATTATCAGGGGCTGCCGACAGGGGCAGGGCAGGTTGGCTACGGACGGAAAAAACCGGGGGGGGGGTGAATAAAAAAAAAAAGAGAAGAAGCCCACCTTCCGGTAGGGTCTCCCCAAATATAGAAGAAAGAGAACACGTATTGCTGAGAAAGAAGAAAAACGTCCTCCCGAAACCCCCCCGGAATCAGCCCTTCTTGGAAAAAAATACAAAAGAGGCCGCTTCCGCCATGGAGGATCAGCCGACAGGGTTGTAGTGCAAAGCGCCGCAAAGACTTTTCGTTTTCTGATAGCGACAGAGCACTAGGGAATGAAAAATAAAGCTGAAAGAAAGGACAAGTAAAGGTCCCCCAATTAGAAAGCACATTGCCGGTCTTGGGGGGCAACAAGGAAATGTCCAAAGGAAAAGGGGTTTTTTGATAGCGGGGAAGTCCGAGAATTGGGGGGGGTGAGGGGACCCGGCACGGGGAAGGGGGAAAAATGACGTTTCAAGGGCAAGTGCAAGCCTAAATAATAAAAAAAAGCACAGGGTCTCTCGAACAAAAAAAAAAAAAAGAGGGAGGGGAAGAAGGGAGATATAAAAAAGGGGGAAGGGAGATAGAGGATTGGCAACGGGGGAAGTGGAATTCATGCAACGAACCGGGGTGCGGGAAAACAAGACCAATCCCCTTACTGAAACTCAGAAAAAGCAGGGTGAAATTTCCTTACAATACCGCCGGGAAGGGGGGAACATTCCGTGACATAAAACAGGAAAAATGCAGGGAACAAGAGAAAAAGGGGGAGAGGAAAAAAAACGCAGCAAACAGTTCGGTCGAAAGAAGGAAAGAAAACACTATCTGAGAACGAAGAGGATGCCCCCCCCCGTTGCTGGGTCGGCATTCTCGGGGAAAAAAGAGCAGTTAGTGGGGAAAAGAAGTAACCCACTACCTGGGGAGGTGAAGGAAGAGGGGGAGAAGACAGTACTCGGGTCTTCAGAGGAAGGGACTTTCAGACTGGTTCATTTGAAAGTGGGGGGGAACGCGTCGAGCATCATGACAGTACAGGAATTGACCAGATGGGGGAAGAGGATCTGTTGACGAGGACAAGACAAAAAGGAAAGGGACCTATCCGGACCTCATGGAATGGAAGAGTGCATTCACCCTGGCCAAAAGAGAAGTCATCCCATGGGCACTAGAGGCAGGGGGAAGCTCGGTCAGAAAAGCAGAAAGAAAAAAATACCCGTCGCCACACCTACAACTACCAAAATCAGGGGAATGAACCTTCCCGTTAAATGGAAAAAAGGGGGGGGAGAGGGTCCTTTCTAGTCGTAAAGGAAGAAGGATGGATGGGGGGGGACGAGAGGAGGGTTAAGGCGAAATCTCAATCAGAGGAAAGAAAGGGGGTTCAGGGTCATTAAGAAAAGCTATCCTAGAAAGTCAGAAACAGGAGCCAATGAGAGAAGCTGGGAAAAAAACTTCAAGCACTAGAAGAAAAAAACCCGCACGGCACACCCAATTACACCATCAAAGGAAAAAAAAAATCGCCAACTCATTTTGGTAAATTTAGTGAAAACGCCAAAGAGATGGTCAGGAACGACCAAGAAAGGAGGGGAGAGGAGAGGGAAAAAATCAGGGGGGAAAGACTAAGGAAGTCGAAAGTGGGACGGGGTCCTGTTCACCATCTCCTAAAGAAAGAGGAGGACACAGCGGTTGAAAGGAACGAGGTCGAAAAGCGTCTTAAAGAGTCCGAGGGAAAGAAGGAAAAACATGGAGACGTGGAAAAGACTCCCCGCGCAGCAACGGAGGAAGAGTAAAAGAAAAAAGAAGTACACAGGGTGGAAGAGTCTGGTGCGGAAAAAAAGGTCCACAACGATCAGAACAGAGAGAACGTTTAGTTGGGGACAGAAGGCGTCCCCGGCAGGGAAAAAAAGACTTGCTGCCCTCTCAGGGAGAGGGAAAACCTTTATCCATCGAAGAAGGAAACACGCCGATCCCAGAAAGGGGAAGGGAGGCAAAGCCAATAGCCATAAGAAAAGACGAAAAAGACTTGAACGGGGGTGGAAAAAAACAGAAGAAAGGGGGAACTCAATGCCATGGCTCCAAAGGGCGAGATCTGGGCACGCGTTGTGGAACAGGTAGCGAAGAGAACCTGGGAAAAACAAAAAGTCCATCTCGCATAATCGAAAGAAGGCAAGGACGCACAATCGAAATCTGAGAAGGTGGGCTCCGTGCTCCCCTTCAGAAACTACCACGATGGGGAGTAGGGGGGGAAAAAGGGACGAAGAGATCTAAGAGAAAGAGCAAACCGGACCATCCTGCCAGAAGAAAAAAGCGGTGGTAACAGGGGTAAAGGGAAAAAAAAAGACCTTGTGAATAAAAACCCACATTTTCGCTTAAGGAAACGTGCTCGGACACCGAACAAGGAAAGGGGGTTATTAAAAACTAGGAATCCGCAAAAAAAGAATGTCGTCTAGATCGCCAAAAAAAAAGGGAGGAGGAAAAGCCCTGCAGCCAACGGAAAAGCTCTGGCAAATCTTCTACTGTCAGCGGGGGGGGGGGTGGGGGGGCAAAAAAAAAGGAGGAAAAAAACCGAACGGGTGAGCTATAGAGCCTTAAAAAAAAGAAAGGGTCGAGGGACTTAAAAAGATAAAAAAAACATGCTCGAACAAAACGTTAAAAATGTAAACCGATCCATCGATCAAAAAAAAGGAGAAAGACACACCACAACCGCACACGACGCAAACAAGAAAACACTCTCTAAAAGAAAATGGGAAAAAAGGGAACAAAGACGCATGTGGGAAAGTTCTGTATTTGAAGGGACGAAAGAGGGGAAACCGGGGCCTAGAAGGCTGTGGGATAAAAACTTTGTTGACTCAGGAGAGGAACAAAACCTGGAAAAAAGCTGGGGAAACCCTCTGCTACATAGCGGAGGACGGACAGAAGGGATAGCAGTAAAGGAACAAGGGGGGGGGGGGGGTCAGGAATTTGCCGTCCCCAAAAAACCCCGGTCTCAAGTCCGCTACCAGAGGGAGGGAGGGGTGTTTTCACCAGCTGAGCCTCAGGGGAAATCCCCTCCCCCATCCCCTGAACCAAGAATTTAGGAGACTCAGGTAGGGGGGGGGGGGGATCTTAGCAAAAAAAGGGGGAATTAGATGAAATAAAAAGAAAATAAAGGCAAAAGAAGATCAATCCTCTCAAAGATCAGGCATGGGGCGAGGAGGAAGCAAAAAAAAAAAGTAAAGCACGAAAGAAGAACTTGAGTAATATGGTACTTGGGGGGAAAATTACCCACACAAAGTTAGAATGAAAGAACTAACTCCAAAAATTCGCCCGCCCTGCTATTTGGAAAAAGAAAGGGGATCGTCCAGAAAAAAAAAAACAAAAAGGGCCGCGACGATGGAAACCAAAGAAAGGTCCAGATCGGAAGGCTAAAGGAAAGTAAAAGCCAATAATAGCATTCCATAGATGAGGGAATGAGTAAAACCAATGGACGGGAAAAATAGTGAACGAAAGGAAAAGAAAGTCATGCCTGCGGAGGGAGAAAAGTAAAAAGGGTGCTCGACATTTTTGGGGTTTTGACAGAAAGGGGCACGGTCCAGGAACAGTTTGTTAAGAGGACAGGGATCTTTTGGTGAAGAAAAAGAAAAATCTATGCCCCGGGGGGGAAACGGGGAATCAAGCATCATGAAAAAAAGACACTCGAGGAAAAAAACCAAACTCGAACAGTAAAAGGGGGGGATGTGCCCCAAGAATAAAACGTAACGATTGGCCCAAGTAAGAGGGGTACAAAACGGGTGCTCGGACACTGCCTGGGGCATCTTTCGCGGGGGAGAGAGAGAAACATCGATCACGGTCCATACCTGGCCTGGGGGGGACAGAGAGGTACCTCACCCAAATGATCACTTTTGGGGGGGGGGGGGGGAGGAACTACTGGAAGAGGAACTGTTGTGTGATTAAAAAAACGTTCTTCCCTGGTGTCCGGTGGTAACATCCAAACAAAAAGGGCCTGAGGATGGTGCCCCGTTTAGCCAGAGAAAAACGAAAAACTACCGTCTTCAGAAGACAGCAGAGGGGGGAAAGGGGGCGAAGGGCGCGCGGAAAAGGAAGAAGACCCCTGGTGTCAAGGGTCTGAGACCCAATAGCGGTTAGGAAAAGGAGTTCTAAAAAAAGATGTGTTATGACGGGGGAGACTCAAGAATCAAAAACCGGTTTTCCACATCTGCCCTAGAAATCTCGTCCTGCAAAGGGAGGGGGGAAGGGGGGAGAACATTTTGCGCACTAGTCCACCGGCACGTCGTGGGTCCCCAACAAAGGGGAAGGCCACGGGAAAGAATCGGCGCCCTTGTATAAAAGATGGGAGGGGTAGCCCATCAACCAACCGCGGGAAATAGGGGGGGCGATGTCAGGAAGGCAGGGTAACTGTCTAGGAAAAAAACGCCGTATGAATAGCAGCAAAGGGGTTCAGTTGACGACCAGGAAGAGGAAGGAAGATTTGGCACAGGAAAAGGGAAAAGAAAAAAAAAACGAGGGCATAGGACAATGAAGGGTCCCGACCGAAAACGCGGAAAACAGGGGTTGGGAAGGGGGAGGGGGAGCTTACCGCGCCGAGGGGAGGCCGGTGGGCACATAAAAAACAAAAAAAGCCTTCATGTGTTCCCGGAGGGCCAGCGAGAACGATAAAAAAAAAGGGGGGTTCCCAAATCGCGGCAAAAGGAAACCATAAGGACTGGGCGCACGAAAGGAGATATGGGGGAAAAGAAACAGAACCGATGGGGGAAAAGCATCAATGAAAAAACCAAGAAAAGGCCTGCTGAAAAAAGATCATTTTATCCGGAGGAAAACAGGGCTTGGGAGGCAGTGCCATCAAGCGGAAAAGCAAATTTAAAAGGAGTGAACAAGACTGGCCCGAAGAATTGGTGGTGCCGGGTAATGAGGGAAACATGTTGGCTCCGGGGCGAAGGGAAGATGTCGAATTTTGGGGTAACAAAAAGGGAGTCCGAAAAACCCTTGGCCAAGGGAAAAAAAAAAAAAAACGACTGAAAATGGATCTGAAGAATGGGGGAAGCACCCGCGGTTGGAGGGTTAAGGGAGGAAATGGCGGAAAAAGCAAGGGAATCGCAAAAAGAAAGAAGGACCGGGGCCGACATTTAAAAAAAACCGAAGAGCAGCAGGAGGGACAAGGGGAAGGAGCAGACGCCCTTGGGGGAGGAGGGGGGGAGGTGGCGAAGATAAAAGATGGGGGTGGCGTGATCTCGGAAAAAGGCCCGGGGGGGGGATATGCCCCACATGGGGGGGAAAGGACACCGATGAAATGAATGTCCAAGGGCCGAAGAAAAAATGACTGAAAGAAATATGGAAGGCAGAGGATTAAGATGTCAAAATTCAGCAACGAAAAAAAGAACAAAGTGACGGCATTACGAAGGGAGGATGCTCTACGTCAAACGGGAAAGAGCACACGTCGGACTAACAAAAAGGGGAAATAGGAAAACGCCGAAAGACAAAAAAAGAAATGACCCTCGGGGGGGGGAAGACAGAACAATGATTCAACTCCAGCGATCAACCAGGGACAGGGGAAAAAAAGACAGATTCTGGATGTCGAAAGAAATGACCAGGGGGGAACCAAAGAACTAAACTGTTCCCTTTGGTTGAAAAAGGGAAAAAGCATCTGAGGAAAGGAATCATGCTATTCCATCTTGTTGGGGGGAAGGAAAAAGTCCTGTCACCCGTAAGGCCCACCAATCCGCCAGGCCGGGGATTGTCCCCGGAAATGCAAGTAAGACTTGACGGTAGTCTAAAAAAGGGAGGTGGAATGGAAAGAAAAAAAACCAAACCAAACAAAAGGGAAGCAAGGACGGGCAATTCATTGGGGAAAACCTTTATTATAGAAACTAACGTGGGGATCTCTTCAACAGGGAGGAGAAAGATACGAGGGTTCAGGAAAGAGATGAAAAAGGAAAAGGGGTCATCCCACGGCCCTGTGGACGGGATCCGGGGGGAAAATTACCAACACTCAAGAAAGAAAAGTGTGGGGGGGTGGGCAGGGACAGGGAAAGGGCATGGGGGAAGCACCAGAAAAAGACTCAGATCACAAATAGGAATTGGAAAGAGGGGAAAGAGGCGAATCCGCATCCACAGCCATGAGGCCAACGAAACAAGGGCACGGGATAGAAAAATAGGGGCAGGAAAAAAGACTGGAAACCCCGCGAGAGAAGAAAGCTTAAGCCTCCCAAAGAAAAACAAAAGGAGGAGGGGGAATCATTGGGAGATCGCCCTCCCTCCAGGGGCTTGGACGTGGGACTCAAACTTGAGTCCATGCAGAGGAAACCATAGCGGCCGGAAATTGGAAGGAATGAAGGGACTTTGAGAGGGAATCGAAGGGGCGGGAAAAGAAGCCTGCAGCCTCCCAAGAAATCTCCAGGGGTTGTTGAACATACGGCGGGAAAAGAACAGGAATCCGACAAGAGAAAATACAAACAATGTTTCATCGAGGAGGCCGGTACGCGCGGACGATACCCGCTGGGAAGTAAAAAATACTTTCTTCCCACACGGCTGACAAAATAGACAAAATAAGCGAAAAAAGAAAACCGTTTCAGGTAGACTGAGGATGCGGAGAAGGAGAAAGGGGGAACAGGTGATGGTGGGGCGATCGGCGGGGAGGGGAAACGAATCGCATACAAAACAAAAAAAACGGCAACCGAGGGGGGGGGGGGGGGGGGGGGGGGGGGGGAAAAGAACAATCCAACCGACGAAAGAGATCTCGAAAGTGCCGTCCGGGAGGACAATCGGCGACGAAACCGGTTTGACCAAGAAACGAAAGCGCTCAAAGGGCAACAAAACCGGGGTCAAAGGACCCGTCAGCAAGGAGGCGTAAAAGGGGAAGAGGGGAAAACTCCCATTTTAATTGACCCGCCGGAAAGGGGTCGGCAGAAAAAAAAGCTGGGGCACTAAGGGATGAGGGGGGTAAGACCGTCTCTGTCAAACAAGAGGAGGGGGAGCCCTTTTTCAACATCGTCTCTCATACGGCTTCGGCAGAAGAAATTAGGAGGGACTCACAACGA
>Ga0179591_1362507_pt1 | contig 11909 bp, 16 predicted proteins | sample CZOMad2_1_08_16f_FD_182891 | JGI IMG/M metagenome (GOLD analysis project Ga0179591, IMG submission 182891) | Vadose zone soil fungal communities from Angelo Coast Range Reserve, California, USA - CZOMad2_1_08_16fungal (PacBio error correction) | ecosystem: Environmental > Terrestrial > Soil >...
GGTTTCGTGGTGGGAGACCGTGGATTATTCGGGTGAGTTTGCGTCGATCCAGGGACTGAGCTCCGGCGTCGAAGTGGAACTGGGGTTCAGGCCGAGGGAGGAAGGGGAAACAACCAGGAGCAGTGGAGGAGAAGACTAAAACTTTTTAGTAATAGAAATTGTGACGGTGGTCGGCGAGGGCCAGGGCGGAATTTGCGGGTGAAGAGGAAAAACTAAAGGCGTTGGGGGGGGGGGGAAGGGGTGGAGGTCTGTCTCGTGTTTTATAAGCAGTGGGGCGTGGTGCGAGTAGAGGGGACGGTGTCTGGTTTGGGTACAACTGGGGTTGCGTCTAAGGAAGGTGGAGGGGTCCCTGAAGGAGGGAGGAAGAGAATTCAAGGGGACTATTGGATACAGGTTATGTCTTAAGAGGTCACTTTTGAGAAGGGACAGGAGTAAAATTTTTAGTGTCCACAAGAGAGAGGGATATTTTTTCCCTGGGATTTAGGGCAGTTCTTTAATAGGGAGACACGGGAATGATGCGTGTTTCCCAAAAGTTTCCAGAGAGATCTGTCATTGCTTCTGTTTTTTCAGGGCGAGGGGAAAAAAGGGACTGGGAATTTTTTATCGGAAAGCAGGTGTTTTCCCGATGTCGGGGCGAAAAAGAGGGAGTGTGACGAACACTACACTATTTTCTGACCAACAAGTTAAGACCCTACCTGGGTAAAAAAACGGGTTTGGAGCTTAACACGGCTACATTTGATATATCAGGGGAGCCAGCTTTGGGCAGAGGAACTGAGACACCGCTGGTTTGGTTTGCAAAGGGGGAGGAGAGTAAGAATCGGAAGTTGGAGTTTAGCACACCCGAAACAAAAGGCATGGGGATCGGGGGGGCATCTTAGAGTGTTAACCCCTGGGGGGAACTTGGGAAACATATGGGCGCTTTTTGATGCATTACAAATTACGCAGACCGCACTCGGAACTATTTTAAGATAGAAATTCCCTCAGGGGCTTGGGTCGTAAAAAAGATCTTTTGTCATGAATGGGGGAGAAGAACTTCTGGGTTATCACGGTGGGAAAGCCAGGGGGAGGATTAAAACATGCAAGTTCACTATTTCGACCGACGACAGTGCCGGAAAAAAAAAGGGCGGGGCAGTAAATCGCCTTGCACGATACATCTTATGAGGTGGACCGTGTTGACGAAGTGGAGATGGTAAAGGTCTGGTCTTGCTTCCGGTACCATCAAGAGCACAGGGGGTTTGGGAAAAGGGTAGAGCGTTATTAGCTGGCTCACTGAAGCGTCGAGTGGGAGCTAATATCGGGAAGTATCCCCTTATAGGTGTGATGAGAAATGGGCTGGAATAAGTGGAGCTAAATTAGTGGTTTGCCGAGGAGGCCTTTGTTTCAGGAGTGTATTCGGAGAATCTCGAAAGCGAGTTGACCGCTGGGCAGAATAATAACTATGTCAGCTCCGAATAAATCAAGGGAGGAAGAAGGAAATTCGTTGGTTGTCAGGAAGACAACCAGGCCTTTCTTGGAAGGAAGCGAGCAGAAAACCGGGAGAAAATGGCGCACGTGGGGGTTCGCGGGTCGGCTTTCCGAGGAGGGCACCAGGGAGAGGTCCCCTCTGTCCAATGGCTGAGGCAAGGTCCTTGATGAAAGAGAGAGGGTGGGCCTTGTAGCTCTCAAAGGAAAAACCGGAGGAAGGCAGGGGGGAAGAGAATAACAACTCTAGATCAAAGAAAGAATATCTGGACCTTGACAAGTCCCATCTTAGAAGACAAACCTGGACAACTCTCGGCGCTCCGCGAAGGCCTACTTAAAAGGGCACAGAAATTCTGGAGGTCAGGGACGAAAACTTAGAAAATCAAACCGGACATATTGTTTCAGACAACAAATATTACATTCGACGTAAACAAACTCTGGAGGAGGGGCGGGATGCCAAAGGGCCTCGCGAGTTCGAGGGATCCGGTATAAATTCAGACCAACTTAAAACTACTGAAGAAAAAGAAATGGGGAAGCATTCTCACCTTATACCATTGATGTCAATAACGGGGCATATCTTGGGGAGAAGACGCAGATAGAGGGAAGGGCCAGGACGAGGGCGCAAGAAACGAAGGAACTAAGGGGAAAAAAACGGTGGAGCTTGATGCGGCAAGGGAAAGGACCTATCACAATAGGTCAACAGGATAGCGACGCCATCAAATTTCTAGAAAAGGAGGGAAGAAATGGAAGGGTATATCCAGGCGAAGGTAAAAATATCTAAGGCCATGAAAAGACGTCCATGCTACAATTCTGTTTGTTTCTGAACTTTACCAAGGGATGAAGGCCCCCTCGCAGAAACGTATTGGACAATGACACTTAAAAAATAGGGGGGTATCCCGGGGAAAGGGAATCTCGGTCGACGGGGGGCACCTACCATGTCCGTCCTCGTACTGGGGCCTGAGAAACTACTTTAACTCCGGGAAAGTGGCAAGAAAGTTTAACCTGAATAAAAGAAATAAAAGAAGTTAAAAATCAGGCTTCAGAGGGAAGGAATCTCATAACGGGAAAACTACCCGTCTCAGTATCAGAGGAAAAATTCACTTCTTATGAAGGCTTGGGAAGCCGGGAGTTGCCACAGAGGGTCTAATTACGAGGCAAGGGCTTCTGGACACGGTCGAATCTAGGGTGGAGAAAGCCAAGGGGGAGAAAAAGGAATCCAAACTTACTAGAAAAGACAAGTCCTAAAGGGAGTCGGAACCTGCAGCAAGTAAAAAAAAGAGAAGCTCTAAGGAAACCAGAGAAGGGGAAACTCATAGAATAACGAACTGACAAGAGAAAAAAAAAAAAAAAAATAACAAAAAAAAAAAAAAAAAAAAAAAAAAAAAAAAAAAAAAAAAAAAAAAACTAAACCACCAAATAAAAACAACACCCAAAAAACGAAGAAGAGCAAAAACCACCACCAAAACACAACCCCCCCAAACAACCCCCAAACGAAAACCAGCCCAAAAAAAAACACAACAAAAAAAAAAAACCAAAACAACTCAAAAAAGGGGTGTTCCTCACATCTTCTGCTTATACAGAATGTAAAAACTACCAAAAAGCAAAGAATACAGCCTCACCATAAAGTAATCACAATGGAACTCCCATAGTAAACAACCAATACGTCCAACCTTCAAAGCCAAGCACCATCTCAAATCGCAAAACAACTAAAAAAAAATACTTCAATCGCCTAAAAGAAACAGCTACAATCAAGGAAAAGAAAATCCCCGGAGCCCCAAAATCCAAGACCCATTACACCAACGCTTCCCAGATAACCCCACTAATACTGGAGAAGAACAGAGCCAAAAGGAAAGAGCAATCAGAATCAGGAGCTAATACAAGAGCTCCCGGTGAGGGATTACCTCTGGAAACCCGAAAAGACCCAGCCTCACTCGTACTGTCCCAACAAGGGAGAGGAAAGACTACTGGACTGCCCGCGGAGAAAAGCCGAAAGAAAGTCAAGCAAAACGTAAGCTCTCATCTTGAATCACTAAAACCAATACCCATCGTAACTCAGAAACAGTACTCAAATATATCCAAAAGCATAGCTCAACGCCTCCTACTGCAAGCAAAAAAAAAAAAAAGAAAAAAAAAAAAAAAAAACAGTCATCCCTCCGAGCACACAAAACGGCCTGGAAAAAAAGGAACATTCCCGGCAACGCAAGAGACCACCGGAGAGAAGAAGAAATTTAAAAGGCAAAAAAAAAAAAGTCACAACGCTTCCTAAAAAGATGAAAACTCCATCATCCATCACAACGCACAGGAAGGAGAATTATTCCCAGGGGGGGGAGAAAGTCAGACAAACACCGTTCCCGAAATCTTAATTATCAAAGAAGACGGACTACTTCTCAAAGAAAAAATCTTACTCTCCAGAACATGCCTCGCTAGTAGAAAAGAAGAAGAAAATACACAAAGGAAAAAAAAAAACATCAAAAGAAAGAGCCACAAACCCTTGTATCATTTTATTCGGTAAGGGCTCTTAACTAAAGGAAAGGACAAGCCGGAGACAAGAAAACATGGAAGATTTATCGAACAAAGCAAAAAACTGACCAGACATAAAAAAAGAAGACAAAAACCAAACCATTAGGGGCATGCATTCAAAGCAAGAAGAAAAAGGCATTCAAAAATAGGGACATGAGACTAAGTGAATGAAAAATGCGTTGAAGCGCGCAAAGGCCACAGCCTTTTAAAATAATGGTGGGAAAAGGGGGGTCGAAGGGACGGTCAGACCGTACTACAGAAGTCCGCCGAAAATCGTTAGACACGACTTCCAGCCTGAATTTCAGGCAAGAGGCGAGAAGGTGGAGAGAGCCATAAAGCAAACGGACTCTTTGTGTCAAAGACGGAAAGAAGAAGCACGTTGGTGGTGAAGGGGGGAATATCCTCGACGGTAACCTTCTGCCAACGAACCGGCAAAAGAGAATATAAAAACTAACATACCGAAACACAGAGGATATAGTGGAAAAAAATCCTCGGTCATCACGCAAAGAAAGGGCAAACCGCTCCGAAAAACTCTAGGAGGAAGAACTGTCAACTAACAAAAAAGTCTCTCAGGGGGAAAACTCAAATAGACCTCAGCCGCTGGTAAGCTCAGTATCCCACGCCGGGGGAAAGGAGGGAAGACACAGGATAAAACCGGATTGCCGATAATCCAAGGCACAAGTTACAACGTCCTAAAAAAAAACGGACTCCGAAAAATAAAGCAACAACTTGATTGAAGAGTGTCTTTGTCACTATGGGGAGGCCGGGGGGAAGATACGAGTAATGTTCACACCACAACACTTCCCGAATTTTTCCCAGGACAAGAAAAGGGGAGGGGGAAAAGAGCACTTAACAAGAGGTCAATGAGAATCGGCCCAGTGGTAACTAAATGACCAGGAGGCCGTTGAGAGGGCTATGCATATTGGAATCTGGAAGGAAAGAGGGAAGCCCCCCTAAAAATATTCTCAACACGCTTTTCGCTCGGGTAATCGCTCCCGCAGGAGGGGGGGGGGTAAGGGAGGAAATATGGAAGAAGAATGACTAAACCAACGGATGGTTCCTCTGGAAAATTAAGACCAAAGGGACAAATAGCGATAAAAAAAAAAAAAAACCTTATTTAAAATAAATTGGGTCCGGATGGGAAGAACAAGTGATGGGGGGGGGAGTAATAGAGAGGTCTCCGGTCTAATTTGCAAATCATCATATCAGGTTGGGGAGAAAATCCCAAACCTGATCCTACAGAGAATCCCAGTTTCTAAGAGAGGGAAAGACTTGGGCTATGATCTAGACTGAATTTAAAGGGGGGGCATCGAACGGAGAGGGACTAAAAGCCTTTCCTTTTAGGTAAAAAAGGAGAGAGAACGACATATGTGAAAGGTTAATTAATCACGAGTTCTGGGGAGGGGAGGGGACCAGCCTCCATGGATTTTGGGATAAACTTAGCAAGCAGTGGAAGATAAACTGGGGAGAAGAGTACATGGGAGAAATTTTGGGAGGGGGGGATAGAGGACAAATTTAAGCAAAACGCTTCTTAATCCGGGTATATGGCTCCTGGTGCGGAAAGACTGGAATGGGGGGACGGTGGTAACGGACGCAGAAGCGGGGGTGCCGTTTATTATGAGGGAAGATGAAGTTTGAAGTGGCGAGTACGAGAAGATCAACAAGTAAAAATGGGGAAGGGGGGGGGACTGAGGAACGGAGACTGAATTTAACCTACTCCTCGGGGTGGAAGAAGGGAAAGAGTACCCTGGGAAAAGGGGGAGGAGGGTGAAAGAATTTGACTCTCTTATAATTTCACTACCTCAGGGTGTTGGATGGGGTGAGTGTTGGGAGAAGTTACAGAGAGTTGTGATTTTTCTGTAAGGTTTTATTCAGGGGGGGAAAGAAGTAAGAGGAAGGTGCCGATAACATGGATGGGGGGGAGTGTTTCTGGGGGGGGAAAATTTGGGACTAAGTCAAAGGAAGGGTTGTCGTCATTCTCCACTTTTTATTGGGGAGAAGGGGGTTTTGTGGGAAAAAACTAGGGGAGATAAATCGTTTTTTGTTAGGAGAGCGAAGAGGCGGAAGGGGGGCAAACGATCGAAACGGTAGAAAATGCACGTTTGTGGGGGGAAAAGGGGTGGTGGGAGGGGGAGGCTTGTTGATAGGGCGCTTTTTTCATGACGCCTTAGTGACGGGGAGTATTAAGCTCTGGGAGAAGTCGTACAGCTTAAATACGGAACTCGGCTAAGAGAGGTTCAAAGAAGAGAACTCGGCGGGGCCGTATACCAGAAAGAAAGGTGTGTTTTTATGTTGGACTGCGGAAACAATAAAAAGGAAAAAGCTTAATTTTGTTTGTTCTACGAGAAGTTGGGCTAGGGGGGGTCAATTGAACTGGGGGGGGGAAAATTCACTGTTTGAGTTAAGGGAATGTCCTGAAGAATAGGGGGGCCGTGGAGGGGCAACTTTGAAGATGAGGAGGAAACGAAGATGCAGGATAAGAAGGGAGGTGATCAGGAGGAATATAGGATTAGGAAGTACCTCGGATGGGTAGGCGTAAGGGGGGGGGAGGGTGGGGAGAGTGAGAAGACAGAGATATGCGAGGGGGGGGGGAAAGGAGGGGAAAAGTCGAAGGGGAGGGGAGGGGGAAGGGCGGGCATTCTCTTAGAATCTTCTGAGGATTTTGCTGGAATTTTGGGCTGAACTTTGGAGTCAGTTGGTATTCTTGGGGGTTGTCAAACGTTTTTCTGGGAGAAAAAGATAAGGGAGAGAGGGGGACGTTCCGGGCGCTTTTCGGGGGGCTTCAGATAACTGGCGGGAGGGAATCATCGAGGAATGGGTTTATAGGTTTTTGGTGGGCGCAGAAAAGGGGGGGACGTTGGGGTTCCCGATTTTGAGGGGGAGAGGATACCGCTGGGAGGATACAAGAATCACAGGACGGGCGACGATGGTGATTTTCTTAACCAGAGGACTTGCAGGAGGAAAAAGGAGATCTTCTGGGTTTCTGCATTTTATCTGGTTTTTCAGTGTAAAAGGAGATGTATTAAAATTTTGAAAGGGAGACCCGGGGTGCGTGGTTGGTGTCTGGGATGCTTTAAACTAACTTGGGGCGTCGATGAAGGAGGGGAGGGGGACTTGCATGAAGAGGACCCTTTTTTTAAGATGTTAAGGGGGATATGGAATGGTCGGAGGTGAGGGTAATTCATTCGATAGGTAAAGGGTGGAAAAAATGGGAACTATTTTTGGGGGGGGGGAAAGTGGTGTCAGTATGATTTAATTCGAGGGACTGGGGAAGGAGGAGTGGGGAAAAAGGGGCAAACAGGGCGTTCTTGGCATTCAGAAAAGAAGGGAGCCGGGGGATGATCAGTAGAGTGGAGGTTTCAGAGAGTTATGTAGGGGACAAAAGAAGGGTTTGAACAGCCTACCGGGGTCCCCCACGGGCGGAAGAAAGAGGGACATGTAAGGTGAAGCCTCCTGGGGACAACTCCTTAGGCATTAAATCGAATGCTGCAGGTAGGAACAAGCGGGAGAAGGGAAAAGACCGAAGGATGGTATATTTATGTCATTTTTAGGTGGTATTAGAGGACATAAGATGGTTGGGGGATACCGATGTACGTTAGGGGGGAAAGTTGGGAAGCGAGGGGGGGGAGAAAGGGGGTCCTTTTCAAGTGGTCGAAACAAGTGCTGTGGATGATGAAAAAGGAGTCGAGGAAGGAAGGGGAAGGGGTGCGGGTCGAAAAAAGCGACTTGCCATTCCGAAGGGGCTCTAAAAAGGGGGAAGTCGACTACATACTCTAATATGGAGGGGAGGAAGTGGTTGCTAATCAATGGGTCTCGTGGGGGGGGGAAAAACCAAACAAGAGTGGTGGCCAGTTTTTTTAGATTGACTACATGAGCAAAATAGTCAACTATCAGGGCCGAAGGGACATTACCAGGACTTGCCTTTAGGGGGGAAAATCCGGGGGTATGGGTAGATCTCCTTGGTACGATTGGGGGAGATAAACTAGGGTAAGGGCTCTAGCCTGAAATCAGACCGGTGGGGGGGGGAGTGACAAAAGAGATGAAAGATATTCGAGACGCCTCTTTCGATCTGCAAGAGATCTGATGAATTCAGGGGAAAAAAAACCGGGTAAGAAATTGGGGGAGACAACGGGAGAGGGGAAAAGAAGGGAACGAAGGGATTTTTTAAGCCGCAAGTTTTTTGGTCGGGAAAGGGAAAAAGTGATATAGTCAGAAGAGAGGGAACATAAGAATCGTGTCCGAACGTGAAAGAAGGAAGAGGAATGTAATTCTTTTATAATACACCATGGAAGGTAGGAGAACGTGTGGGAGAGACAAAATGGGCATGAGCACGGGGCAGCTGGGAGTGCACGTTTTCGGCTTACGGGGGACAACGGGAGAGAAGATAGAGTAGGTTTCAGAAAATCTGGCTTACGGAAAGGTAGCCAGGAGTAGGGGGCACGGAGGAGAGGAGAGGGGCCTATCTATATCAAGGGAGTAGGAAAGAAGAAGATACGGGGACAACCTCTAAATAGATCGGGGAAGATCGAGGGAAAAAATTGACGTCAGGAAGAAACGGCAGGGGTATCCTCTAGGGGCCGACCATCTATCTTAGGCACTCAGGAAAAGAAGAAACCAAAGGAAAAAAGACTTTCCCGGGAATCATCAATGATGACTATACACATGGGGAGAAGAAAGAAGGGTTGGGAGTCCTCACTCACTTCAGGAAACGGGGGATTTACAGCAGCAGAAAGGACTGTAAATTCGCATACTCTGTTGAAATAGATGCAGAGTGGAGAAAGAGAAAAGAATCAGCCAGGGGCAATACAACACTTTCATGCGCTCACACTCCTACTCTTCCGGCCGTCAAGATTCACCGTAGGGAAAAAGAGTCTGAATCTTCATCTGAGTGGGGAAAAATCTTTAAGCTATCTTGAGGGGTCAACAGGAAAGGAGGGAAGATTAAAAACAATTCAGACGATGGTCACTCAAAAACAAAGGGCTATTGGAATGGTCGGAGAAGAGCCGGAAAATCTCCTTCAACAAGGATAAGCAGTCCCAGGATGGTACGCAGTCCAGTATGTTAGCATGGCAGATTGTGGATCTTGCAGTCTTCTGGACGAGAAGGCAGAATGGGGATTGCAACCCAAACTGCTAAAAGCCGTGGGTGTTTAATGAAGGACGGAATTGAGGAAGGGAAAAAGCTGAGCAAGAGGGAGAGTATTTTCCCAATTTATAACTTCTCAAAAACTATGAGAAGGGACCTGGGCAGGTAGACTGTCGGGTCACATAAAAAGGGGGCTGCTCTCGGGTTTTCATCCCAAGAGACGGGTAACAAGTGGCAGACAGTTACTCTCTCCTGGGAAAAGCCTCGACCTAACAAATGAGAGGCGGAGAACTTTCAGGGAAAGGGTCATATCAAGAAAAGGAAAAATGGAACCAAAAGAAATCTTCTTCGGCCAGATCTATTTCCAAGGCGGCAGGACGAAGGGAAAAATGGCTGCAAGAAGTGGACAAGAGGGCTTGGCAGTCAGGGCTTCTTGTCCCTTTTTGGGAGAGGAGGAGGAAGAGGATGGCCATCTGGGAGAACAACAGACTTTAAACCTGCAACCTCAAACAATGACAGCAGTCAACCTTTGAAACACTGCAGAAAAAAGGAAAGAGCGCTCTTTTGACCGGTTAACACGCAATAAATCGGGCAAGCAATACATTAACGAGTGAAAAAACGAAGCAATACCGTGAGCACCTAGGCATATTTGCCGGGGGAAGAGGAAGCCAGGAAACTTCCTACCGACCCACAGGAATAGAAGAACAGATCAGGAAAAAAAGCCGGGGAGCTCACCCTGAAGGACCAAAGGCAAATAAGTAATAGCGCCACCCCCCCTGAGGACAATCAACTCATACACTAAACTCCAGGAACTAAAATCGCCCACACATACCAGCCCTAGGAGGACAACCATCGGAGAGAACCAAGGCCACTCCAACAAGGGGGTTTGTTGTGTGTTGGGTTTGTGGGGGGGGGGGGGGGGGGGGGGGGGGGGGGGGGGTGGGGGTTTTTGGTTTGGGGGGGTGGGGGGGGGGGTGGGGGGTTGGTTGGGGGGTGGGTTTGTGTGGTTTTGGTGTGGGGGGGGGCTCCCTACGCCTGAAATTATAAAAAAAGAAAATGAAAAAGAGGCACAGCCCATCAAAATACTTCTTCTATAACATAAAGGTAAGATGAGACGAAAAAAAAGAATGGAAAGCCTCCCCTTCGCGCGCGAAGGGGAGAATAAGGAGATGTAAAAAGAAGCCAGAAAAGGAAAAAATAACTGAACCGTAAAATATCGAAAAACAACCCCCCTTAAAAAATAGAGAAAAAGAAAATCCTATCAGCCAAAACAAATCCTAAAAGCCATCCGAAGCCCGCTGGCAACGGCAAACAAAGAAAACCCTTAGGACGAAAAAGAAAGTACCACAACTTTACGTCTAAGATGGACCGACGCAAAAGGAAAAAACGAAACGCATTCGCTGCAAACCAACTCGAAAAACCCAGACACAATGCCTCCAAGGGGGGGACCTCCTGCAATCAGAAAAAAGCATCAATAGCACGAGCCTAAAGGGATAAACCTCAAAAAAGCACTTTTCCTTTAAGATTAATCCGAAGGAAACAGCAACTCTCTAATCACAGCAAATCAACACACGCTCAAAACACGGAGTGTGTCATACCAATTTGAATATTCTTGCGTTTCTGCTTCCAGTCCCCGCGAAATCACTGCACGAACCAACCACCCACAGGTCAAAACGTTTTGACAAAGCAAATAGGCCTAAAAAAACAAGGGAAAGGAGGAGGAAGTACGGGGGGAAATTCTCTCTATGGGCGAAGAAAAGAACCATCGGGCCTTTGGAAAAGACCTCATCAAAACGGAAGAAGAACAGACAACGCTTCGGATCCCCTTCCTCCAAGACCGAACCACGGGGGGGGGACAACCAAAAACTGTTTCGTAGACACTTATCCGGGGGATACTATCCGAAATAACACCGGCTTCTACCGGGAAGAAAAGGGGGTAAACCCGACGCCGCTCGGCTGGTACCTTTTGAATAAGGGACAACATGAAAAACCGGCGCACAATATTCCCAGTCCTCGGTAAACAGGAAGACCCCGAAAACTGAGTCTGAGGGACCCCAACTCTCTAATCAGAGTAAAAAACGAAGGAAAGATGGACTAACACTTGAACATACAAAGATTGGCCACAGAATGCAACCGGGGAGAACCGAGAAAGCCGAATCCTAAGACGTCGGGCCATGAGTGCAACGGAACCCACTCAGGCATGGAGGGAAGCAAACAACTAACTCTTACCAACCTAGAATCAGCTTTTTCAACACATCCCTGGCACAACTTCGGAACAATCTCTACTGCTCGTCTCAGACCTTTAAAAAGAACCATGCAGCTTCTCTTAGCTATTGATGGAGCCAACGGTAATTTAATTCGAATTCCCCTTCTGACCTAGAGGAGGGGGGACGAGGGGCAGGAGGTCAATCCGCCGCGGCTTACGGGTGGGGGGGAAGTCACGGGATTCTTATCTTCACACTTGAAACGTGTCGATCCGCCTGGGTATGCCCCAAGAATAGCTTCATCCTAACGGAGAACAAAGGAAAAGGAAGCATAGGCAACAACAACACTTGAGGAGGAAAGAGATAATCTGAGGGGGGTAGGTATTTGGAAACAAGTCTTGGGTGTATTCAATATGGGGCTAAAGCCTTACTAGGTATTGGCCAGGAGAAAGCGTTGGGGGAAAAACATAAGACTAATGAAATATGCCGACTAGAGGTGCAGAAGGAAGCGCGGGGGGAGGGGAGAACTTCACTCTCTTACTACTGGGTAGTTAAAAACCTGGAAAAGAAGCAGGGGGGAGCGGGAAGAAAAGGATTTGTCATGACCTTCTGGTGGTTGAAGGGGGGGGAAGAAAAAA
>Ga0179591_1312799_pt1 | contig 11908 bp, 18 predicted proteins | sample CZOMad2_1_08_16f_FD_182891 | JGI IMG/M metagenome (GOLD analysis project Ga0179591, IMG submission 182891) | Vadose zone soil fungal communities from Angelo Coast Range Reserve, California, USA - CZOMad2_1_08_16fungal (PacBio error correction) | ecosystem: Environmental > Terrestrial > Soil >...
AAAAAAAAAGTGGGACGGTTGGGGCCGCAAAGTTGGGGACTTATCCCCATTGAAAGGGTACGCCACTCCCATCAGACTCTCACAACAAAACGGGGAAAAGCGGCGTGGCGTAGGTATAAATACAATGAAGATGAAAACTTTTACTGAACTTTCGAAAAACCTTGAGGGGGAAGACGGCAAGGGGGGAAGTGAAATCCAAAAAGGGAAAATAGTGTTGGAAAAAAAATGGGAGAAGGTTTACAAAGAAAAGGTTTGATATATTGTCAGAAAAGTTTGGGAGAACCGAACGACTGATGAATGTGAAAAGATGAGGTTTTTGCTAGGGGGGGTAGAGAATTTAAATGGGAAGGAATCCATTAAAATAATTCGATCGCTTCGCAGGGGGAGAAGACTTGGGGCGAAAAATCCAGGGCGACGGATGGAGAAGGACACGTCGGCCTTCGCCGTCAGGGATTGTCGGAAACAACAGACCTATGTCAAAAAAAGTTCGTAGATAAGGAGGGGGGGAAATGGTGCGGGGCGGAACCGGGGGAGTGGTGGGGGGGGAAGATCTTACTGGATGGGGGGAGAGCGCATAAGACATTTAAGCTTATTTGCAACGGTGGGGGGAGCAAACTGAATTTGATATGAAATCGCTGGGGGGGGATCGATCAAAAAAAAAAAAAAAAACAACACAAACGACACTCAGTTGGTTGGAAGGGGGAGGGGGAAGACTAGGAGGGGGAACCATTTAATCGGACGAAGTGTCTTCTCGATTGCGAAGAAAGGGGTTTCAGTGGTGGACGGAGAAAAAGAGCATTGGAAAGGCCGCCAAAAAAAAGCGCCCAACAGGCAGTTAGGTACGCACCCTTTATAGTCCTGTTGGAAAAGTCGGGGAAAGCCAAGGAACGCCAGACATGAGAGTGTCATACCTGGGGTGAGGGCCTGTACATATTCTGCGGCTCAGAGGCGAAACTTCCCCATATCAGGGTGTGGCTCAACCCAACGCCGGGGGAAGGGAGTATGCAAATGAAAATACTAAAACGGAAAGGGAAAATCAAAAGGGACTCCTAACCTACATCCTCCCAGACTGTTTAACGCCTAACAGGAGCCTGCGGAGAAAAAAGGATCACCTTGGAGCCAAGGGGAATTTTGAAGACCGAAGACACCGAATGTCTACCAGGATTTTTCGCTTGCGTCCGTTTTACGTCTTGCCGCGGAGAGAACCGTTCGTCGAGGGGGGGAGAAAGGGGATCTTACAAATTAGAAAAAAAACCCAACACGTGGGGGGGGGGGGTGTTTTGGGGGGGGGGGGGGGGGGGGGGGGGGGGGGGGGGGGGGGGGGGGTGGGGGGGGGGGGGGGGGGGCTGGTTTGGCTTTAAAGAACGTCCACCTGCCGCACTTGGGGTGCGCGCAAATTGGTGGTGAGGAAGAAAAAACCGTTTATGTTTAAAAGGAATAATGAGCAAAGGCTCAAAGGACTGTAAACTGGCAGGGAAGACAGAGGGAAGACCTAAACTTAGGCTAGCTTACTTACCATCTGCTACTTGGGAAAAAAAGACCAGCCAGAACATAAGGGTAGTGGGGTACGTTGATCTGAAATTTAAGTCCCCATGACGTATTGGGTCAAAGATAGATTTGAGAGGAGAGGGATCCGGGGGAAGTTCCCTCGCGGAACCCGGAAAAAAAAAAGTGGGAAGTACCGATCCGCAAAAGATGGGGGGACCTGGGAGCAATGCTTTCTGAGCAGAGGAAGAAAGAAGAAAGCCCCTGGAATATAAGGGGAAAGAAACTTTCCGGGCCACGAGAAAAAAAAGTGTTCAATCAATAAGCTAAAAACCTCGCCTCCTAACCACACCACTGGGCCTGGTGCGAGGGGGGTTGCAGGGAAAGCTTATCGATGAATAAGGGTGAGCCCAAAAAAGGTTTTAGAAGAAAGGAAAAGATCAAAAAAAGGCGCCATTGCGGCAAGGTGAAGGCGGCTGGGAATCTCCCTATAAAACCCCCGGGGTTCTGATAAAGGCGGTTTGCCGAGGGAAGAGGCTTTATTTGGATATTAATCTCTCTCAACAACAAAAAAGAAAGAGAGCCAGAAGGGGGTGAAGGTAATCTCATAAAAAGAACAGATGTTGCGATCAAACCGCAGGCTATCAGAACCAGGGGGGGGGGGGGGAATATGGAGATTCAGAAGGGAAATTGCCGAAAAGGGGTGACCTCGCAATTGAAAAAAGTGGTTTTTGTCGTAGATAACCGCAGCACATTAGCTATAAGCACGGGGAAAAAAGGGGAATTGCTAAAAAGAGAAACCACACCACAGGGACGAAAAAATTGTGAATGTTCCGCTAAGCCATGCGTCATACGAGAACCCGATGCATCCATCTCAGTCTCCGAAGGAAGCCTGGAGAGTGCGAATGTGAATCGGGGATGATGACAAGGACCGTCCCAAAAGGCTGGGCGGAGGCTGTAATACGACCGAAAGTGCGAACCGCAAGAGAGAGGACTAAGAGAGAAAAGGAGTTTCATTGGTCTTGACTTTGTACTTTGTAGCGACCCAGCAAACTCAGGATGATGTGACAAAAGAAATTATGGGCCAAAGCAGCGACAAAAGCGCGAGCAAAGGTTCTGGACTTGGTCAACAAGTCTTTTTAAGGGGGGGGGAAAAACCGGGGGGGCAGTGGCGCATCCGAGGGGCACAGGGGGTAGAATCATTACGGCAGACTTGGGGTCTGCATTCACACCGTTGCGAGGGAAAAAAAGGCATTGGGAAGGGGGAAGCCCAACCCTTGAGGGGAGGGTCATTGAAACCAAGCGAAGGAAAAACAATAATTTGCTATTACGCCTGGGAAAAGTCGAAAACTCACGCAGAATCCTTGGAGAACTGGGGGAAAGCCGGGTGTAGGACCTGCGGGAACCGTACTTGTCGAAAACAACTTCTTACCGACTGATTCGCAGGCCGGAGAGGCGGCGGGCAAAAAACTGAATTGGCGAACGGGGTGTGGGCGTTGGAAATGTCTTGCCGTTGCAATCACACTTGGATGAGGGGGAAACGCACTGACCGGCAATAGGGGGGATGCCACGACGTGGGGGGGTCGATTAACCCTGGTGATCCTATTGATCCTAGCGAAAAACGTGAAACGGGGGAACAATGGGAAAAGTCTGGCGCGACTTTGAAGCTAACTTACTTTTCAAACTCGAACGGATTGGGCGGAACCTCAAGAAAAGAAGAGGCGCGAAAACGGGTTGGTAAGACAAAACAAGTCTAGAAACCACTGAAATTCAGTTCAGCAATCGCGAGCACGAATGGAAGCATAAATTGGGGGAAAAAGGCTGCGCCTACGAGAGAAAAATACTTTCAGGAGAGAAAAAAGCAAAAAGTGTGGGGAATTTCATTGGGGAGTTTGATCTACAACCGGGGAAAGTCCTCTGATAACTTTCTGGGGGATCTCAAGATCCATCCGAAGGAGGAGCATGGCCCCGCAAAAAAAAGGTGGGCAGAAAGGGGGAAATCGCTCCCAATCAGTCTAGTCTCAAAAATTTTCCTGTGGAAAGTTGTGCTGTGGTTGGGACAAATCGGCTACTGAGACGCGACGGAGATACGGGAAAAACATACTCACCCGGTGAACCAACCGAAGGATCATCGAAAGGGGTGCTTAAAAAAAAAGACCGGGGGGGTTCTGGGAAGGCGCCAATCCCAGAGTAGGAGATACTCGAAATCAAGTTACCAAACTCTCATGGACGAGCGGGGCATTAAGGGAAGGCGCCTAATAAAACAAAAAAAAAAGGACAAAAGATCGTGCGACAAAGGAGCCCAAAAAAAATCCTGAATTGAAAAACCAATCTTTTAGCAAATTTTTGGAGAAGGGGAAGTTTCCGAAAGAAGGGATACGGATTGAAAATGGAGGAGGACCGAAAAACCAGGTGAATTCAAGGGCATAATTGAGCGTCGCAATTTGCCATCAAAGCGGGAGTCAGAAGAAGGGTCCCCGGGGGAAGTACGCCAAAGAGGATGACAACACGAGGATAGAGTGTGTGGCGTAAGTAAAAAGGGGTTGATCATTCGTTAAAGACCAAGGATGGAAATCTGGAATAAAAAGGGAAGGGGGACAAACAAAGGGGAAGGGACTGTCACGAAAGGGGGGGGGCCGGGTTCCTGAATCCTCAATTATTGAGGCAAGGTGAAAGCCAAAAGGGGCAAACAAGGGGTGGGGAAATGGAGGTTAATGGGTGAGTCATTCGCTGAAAGAGAAACTTTGGAAGTCGGTGAGGGGGATTCGGGAATCAGGAGAGAGTCCCAGAGGAGAAAGGGGGTTGTGTGAGAAGGAGTACTCTGGGATACTTGTGGAAATAATTCTCTTCTCATTGGATAACTGGGCTAACACTCCCACGCGGAGAGGACCTTGCGGTGTAAAGGTGAAAGGGCTCCGTAGCCCAGAAAGGCACATCCAACCTATTAAAAATTAAAACCTTTCGTAGGATCAGAAATTGACATTGGAGGGTGGGAGCTATCGAGAAAAAAGAAGGATGGCACAAGGGGAGATTGGGGTTGGGGCGAACACCTTCGAGCCAAATAAATCAGATGGGGCAACTTTTGAGAAACCTTAATTTGAAAGATGAAATCGAGGTAGATTCGGACCAAACGATGCTGGGAAAAATTGAAAAAGAGGGGGCGAGCCCTAAGTCGCTGGACAATTGGCAAGAGGAAGATGCTAAGTAACTTGAGGCAGTGGTTGAACGGAAGGGATCACGAAGAAGGGCTGCAAAAAAGCCTGACAAAACAGTTGGAGCACCTTGGGTGCAACTCAAAGGAAAAATTTGAAAAGGAAGTAAAGATGACCAAAAAAATGGGTCACCCTCAGAAGTCTATCAGGGAGAGGGTTCAAACAGGGCTGTCTTAGGGTCCCCGGCTCAATCTGAGAAACTTGGGAAAAGATCCTAATGTGAGAGAAGACCCAAAAAAAAAAAAAATGGAAGGGGACAGTGCTTTCACAGCTCACGAGTTGTACCCCGCAAGGACCCTCATAACACCAGAAGAAAAGTCTGTTGTGAAAGCAGACAAGGCGAGAGACAGAAGGCGTCACTGGCCTGGAAGTTCAAGACTATCAACGTATGGCACAAGCCCAAGGGTACTACCATTATTGAGAGGGTCCGTTGAAAAGGATGCTGCGCATACAGAATTCAGAAAAGGAAACGCTTCTCTCACGTTTGGGGGGCGCCCTTCCACCGTCCTCACTTGTTCGTCAAATTTGTGTGAGAGAACCACAACCTTGAGTGGACAAAACGAATTAAGTATAAAAAAAAAGGGGAACTTCGGAGGGGAGAGGGAAAGCCACTTGGGGGTTACACACGTAAAGAATTTTACTTCAATACCTAAACTTAAAGGATAGGAGTCACGGAAAAGCTCTCGGGGGAGGGAAAACAAGAGAGCGCGAAGCTTACATCATAGTTATATCGCAAGACCTAGGGGTATAAAGGGTCAGGTGGTACGAGGGACAGGGGGGGAGAGACAGTCCCAAAGGTATTTGGACAAAATGGGAGAGCTCGGCTGCCGTTTTCAGTTAACTCCATCAATTTTCCCCGTCTAAAGAAAAGAAGGTCTGAATTCAAAAAAGAGAAGGGACCCCGCAGTTTAAAATCACATGATGCCAAAAGGACTCAAATGAAGATCCCCGTTATATTCTATTCTCACTTTAGACCACGGCGATGACCTGGCAATCGCAGCCGGAAAACGTAAAGAAGATCTGGAACCTTAACCACAGTGGGGGTGTTTGCATTTCCCATGACGGCGTATCGATTACTGGGCATGCGGGGGAGACACGCCACCAAACACGGGGGTTTAACAGGAGCTAAAATAGGTTCAAAAGAGCGGGCAATTCGCAAGGCCGAATCTCCTATTCAACACCTCCTGGGAGGGTCTAGCCGTGCGGTTTGGGCTAGGTATCATCTTTTTGCTTGTTGAGGGGAGAAGATTAACAAACAAGCAGTGGAATCTCTAAAAAAAAAGTATGAGGGTGCCCGCGGGGAGGAATTCAGGGGGAAAAAAACGCGGCTATCAGACAGGGTGTGTTTGAATCGGGAAAAAGTCCTGACAGGTAAAAGGGAATGGCCGCACAAGGGGGGGTCGTGGGGGAGAAGGGGGTCAGAATTTCGGCATAAAAATTCGGTCGGGGGCTCACGACCACATGATCGATAAGGATGGAAATGCAAAAAAAAAAGATCACCCCGTGACCAGGGGTGGGTTAGGAAGAAAGAATAGGGGAGGAGGGAAACCCGGGAAGGCTTCAGAGCGGACTCGAGGAGGTCATTTTCTTATCTTTGGCAGAAATTCGTCGCCGGACACCAAAGAACGGAGGGGGGAGCTTCGGGAATAGAAGGCGTGGAATGCTGGGGGGAACCGGGGGGCAAAAAGAGAGCCTGTTTGAAAAATGTTCATGGGGGCAGGTAACGATAAATTTGAAGGTGTAAAGACGCGATACAAAGTGGCAGGTCTGACTGACTCTGAATGGGCAAGGGGTAGTAGTGTTGCCCAAGCCAAGACCTGGTAAGGAGCGCACGAGAGGGAAGGGAGAGTCAACGAAATGTAACCGGGAAGGGCGCAATCTGCTACATACGGAGGCCTTCTGGCACGGTGTAAAAGGAACTTACTTACGCCTGGGGAAAAAGAAAGCTTGGGAGATTCACACCAGGGAAAAAAGCATTTGGAAGGGGAAAAACTTCTGTCAAGCCCAAATCTTTAATGGGGGAAACCGCTAACGAACCGGGGAAACTCCCGTGAAAGAAGGGGAAAAAGGACTCAGTCTAAAGATCAAGGGAAAAACCTTGGGGCTTGCTTTGGGAAATCGTGGTCAATATTCATTACTTCGTGACTAGTCAAACAACTACTGCTGAAAGAAGAAGTCAAGGAATCAGGCAGGGACCTCTTTGACGGGGGACGGGAACTCTTTTGAGTTGGTCAAATGGGGGGGGGGCCTTTTGAAAAGGAGATTTTGAACGAAAGGAAAGCATACTTTGAGCTGGGATTGGGAAGCCGATGTGACGTTCTCCAGCCGATTGAAATCTACTAGGAAAAGGCCCATACAGGGGAAAGTGTAGGAGAAGTAGGGGGGGGGGTGCTTGATGAGATGGGCGGTCAAACGTCCCCTAAAGGATCCTCAATCCAAGGGGGAGTACCCTAACACCGGGTCTGAGGTGTGGGGGGACGGAACTTGCACAAGGGAGGGTTCTAGAACAATGCGGTTGGCAAAGAGCACACTAATTTGGAGAATTGTCACTTCGCTGGAGACTAGCGGGTCCGAAACATATGTTCCTGAGGTTCCATAAAAAGGGATAGACATAAACAAAAAGAGGGGGGCTTAAGAGAAGAGGGTTCAGGGTGAGCTGTACGACTAACTATGATACACTGTATCTCCCTCCAAGAAGAAGGAAGGCTAATCATGGTAAAAGGGCCAAACCAAGAAGGACTTAGGATGAGGAGGGAGAACCAAGCCAGAATTTGACTAACATAAAAAAACGTTTGTAAATAGTTGGTGCTGTGGTTTAATGACAATAGCTACGGAGGGAGGCCGAAAAGAAGGGGGAAAGTAAAAATTACCAAGGCTCCATCTACGCTTGTGGCGGCGCCAGGGAAATTCGCCGAGATTAGAAGGAGGTCCAGTATAGAGAGTCTCGGGAAGGGTAAAGCATCTCGGGAAGAAAAGAACCAGATAAGAGGGGGGGGCCTTACAGAAAGGGAGTCTCGTTCTTCTTCTGCTCCAAAAGGCCCAATAGGAAAAAGAAAAAACTAAGAAGGGGAGAAAAACAATCCAGGGGGAAAAAGAGACATTTTTGCGAGGAGTTCATCAAAATTGACTTATTCATTAAACGCCGATTTTAAAGAACAACCGAAAGGGGGAAGAAGTTAAGGAGGGTTTGGGGCATAAGGGTAGAACGCAAGTTGTCCCACTTCCGTTTTTTGAGACTGATCCAAAAGGGGAAAACGCCAATCAAATCTCTCACAAAAAAAAGGGAGTGGAGGGGAGATGTGAGGGGGGGGATCGTCATGGGGAAATCACTCTTGCTGAACTCCTGACGACGCTCATGATGCCTGATACTGTACGGAAAGGGCTACGAACAACGGGGGGTCAAAGTTAAGATCAATGGCAGGAGAGCAAAAAAGGTACGTTTTTTTTCTGCTTCCAGGAGGTTGAGCATATGGGAAAAAATTTTGGAGCCAAACTGAGATAACGGGAAAGCGGTGAGGTTTATTGAGGTATCTGGATGAGCCCAGAGAAGGAAAGGGCTTCTACCGGTAGGGAAAAAGGGATTACGGGACTAATAGGCAATTGCGAATAGACGCACTCCCACCAGGGGGCTGCGCCTGCGGACTCGGTGTATAACGAAGTGACACCCGGAGAGGGCGAGGAGCCTGGGGGGGGGAAAAACATCATAAAAGAATTCCACCGGAAAGTAGAGACATTGGAAGTCTCTGAATCCGTTTGCAGGAATAGATTTGGTTGTAGTGACCCAGGAGAGAGGAAAGGATGGATTGGGAGGGAGACCAGAAGATGGGAATAGGGGGGGGAAGGGGGTAGATCTGATGAGAGCTGGCACAACATCTTTCGTTTAGGGGGCGAGCCGTTTATGGACAAAGAAAGTAATGTTTTTTGAGGAGGATAGTCTCATCGAAGTGGAAAGGGGGAGGGACCATAGGGAGGATAAGGAACTGGGGAGGAAGGGGGCACGGAGAGAAAGGGGGCACAGCCAACACCACCGTGAAGACAGTCTCTCCCTCACGCCAAAAGTGGTCATTTGAGACGAACTTAGAGCCGGGGGGGAAAATGGAAGGGGGAAGGGGATTCCCAGTACGCCACAATCATGTCGATAGGGTTTCACCGGACTGGGAATGTCGGTCATAGGCCGCGGCGCAAGGCTGAAAAGTCCCTCAGGGGCCACTACCAAGGAAACCTCAAAGGAGCAAGTTTCACAATCTCCCAGGGCTTCACTCCATTTGGGCCAAGACCACAAGAGTGAAGCAGAAAAGCACAATAACCGAGAAGGTGAAAAAGAAGGCGCGGGAAAAAAGGAGGTTGTTTGCCGCCTTCCCGCCTTAATATTGGTCACATACGAGACAAGATAAGCCCAATTGGGGAAAAAAAAAGGATGTGTCTAGGGAGAAAACGTTGACGGCATAGCCCCAGGCGAAAAGCTTGGGGCTTTCGGAAACTGGTTGGGCTTTTCCTCAAAAAGCCGCACGTGTTTCCGCGCAAAAGTGATTGGCAGAACAAAAAAGAAGGTATGTTTCCAAAGGATAATAAAAGCCAAAAGGAAGAACGCAGATGGGAGGCACGTGGTGACCAAAGAGCGTTTTACCAATTCCAGGCTTATTCAGTCTGGTCGGAATTAAAAAGCGAGAGGTGGTGGGGGGGGGGAGAATTACTATGAAGGGGAAAACGCGGAATCAGAGTTATCGCATACGGTTTGTATCTTTTCGCGCAAATTAACAAGTTATCGTGGCCCAATGAGGAATTTTAAAAAATCGGGAGGCGGGTCTTCCGGAAAAAATCCCCGCTCACACGTTTTCGGATTCAAACTCCGAACGAAGGGAGTGGGAAGTCAGGAGAAAATTTCCCTCAAATGACACAAGGGATTCGAGATAGTTCCTGCCATGGGGAGGGGGACTCTGGAGAAACCGGGGGAAGAGAACTACAACCCAAAACACGGCGAAAGTTTTTTTTTGTATTCGACACTTGCTTCTCGATTAATGTACTGCGGTGAAAAGAAAACCAACCACTGGTGTGGTATGACGGGGGGGGAAGGAAAGATTGCGAAAAAAGAGGCCGAGGGTGAGGAGCAAGGTCAGGGAAGTAAAATTCAAACACCCCCTCATGAATAGCCGTGCGGTTGGGGGGAGAATCAAGCTGTTTCTGGAGGTGAAGATTTGTAAAAAACGAAGGCAATCTCTCGAAAAAAAAAAGGGGGAGGAGAAAAAAAAGAAAAACGTTGGTTGATAAAAGAATCAAAAACGCCACGGCTATCATAAACCGGGTGTTTGAATAGGGAGATTCAAACGGACCGACTGGACGAAAGTGGAGCCACGGGATTAGGGGGAAGTGGTAGCAGGAGAAACATTGTCGGTATGGGGGGGGGGTAAAACCACCTTATAAGAACGTTTATTGGAAATGTCAAAAAAAAACGCGCAACCCTTGAACCAGGGGGGGGGGAGGATGGGAAAATTGGGAGGTCGGGAGGAAAACTGCGAGCCAGCGGCCGCCGGGGAGGAAGTGATGAGACAAAAGAGATTTCTCATTTTAAAAGGTGCTGGCAGAAGGGAGGCCGGACAAGGGTAAAAACGGCGGGGAGAGAGGGAGGGAAGCCCAAAGGAAGGAACTGTAAGTGGAGGGAAGGATGCACCGGCCTGAAAACGTCAGTTGAAACTAAGGTGTTTTCTTTAAACGACTTTTACTTACTGGGGGTACAACCAACAAACTACTTTATACACTGTGGACGCGGATGGCAACTTATGGAGTGTTTGGAAACACACTGGGAAGAAGCCGCTCGAGGGAGAAAAGGGAGCATTGGGGAAAAGAAACCGTCTGGCGTTGTGGAGACAATCTGCCGAATTTCGCCGTTGGGGACGGGGTTGTAATCAGTAAGTCCGACTGTGAAATAAAAGGACTGCAGGAACAGGCCAGCTGGGGGCTTTGAAAGGGCTCAAAGCCCCAACCCAGTGGGGACGATCATTGACATCCAAGAGAGAGCAGTTAGACAAAGCCGAAAGGTGCAGGGGACAGGAAGGAGTCAACGCCAGTGTCTACACCTTTGTCTTGTTTCTCGACCGGTTGCGAGTATTAAAAGTCAGCGGGACGGGTCGTAACTGTCTTCAGAGGCCTAGCTTCGGCTGTTCAAAAATGGGCGAGGGAGGTGATCGGAAAACGAGGGGGGATCCAAATGGCGTGCATACTGGATATGGGAAAAAAGAAGAATGCATACTTTCAACAAAGTTTCTTCCAACCTGCTTGGGGTCGGGGAAACTTCGAGGGGTGACGGGGTCCTTTGGGGCGGACTATGAACGAACACCAGACCTGCAGGGGCTGGAAACGATTAGGAGAGGGAGAGGACTTGGAAGTTAAACTAGGGGTCCTCCCTCCCAAGGACTGGAATCGCAAACTGTCTTCTGTGTTGGGAAATCGCTGGAAGAACAAAAAAAAGGGCTGGAAGAGAGAAGGACCAAAACGTGACTAAAAAAATCCGGCACGAAGGGGGGAAGAAAATAAGCCACGGAGAGACTTCGGCTGAGGACTGAGTTCCATAAACGATCTCATCCCATAAAAGGGGGGCACGATGTGGTCCTAATCGATTCCAGGAGTTCAGGGATCATTTGAAAGGACGTTGGAGGATAATGTCCGGGACTCCCTCCAATCCATCGGAAATGTCAGATCCTGGGGAAACGACAAAAAAATCTCTAACTTGTGCCATAAACGAGTGCGAGATCAGAAAAAAGCCAGCAAATGGGGAAGGGAGGAGAACGAAAGGTTTGACGAGAGGGGGGGTTCTTGGGGGAAAAAGCGGCTACGGCGACGCGAGGATCACGTCCTGAGGGAAACAGACGGGGAGCAGGGGAAACTGGATGAACATTTTCTTCGCCAATTCGCCGAGATTAGCAGTCGTCCAGGAAACTGGAAAGACTCTGAGGAAGGAAAAATCTCGCGGGGACGATACAGATCCCTGGGAAAAGTTATCAGTCACGGTCTGCTAAAGGGAGCCAAATATTACAACCAGGAAAAAGGGCATAAACAAGGGGGAAACCATTTTTGGGGGGGGGGCCTTCATAGTGGGGATCCAGGAAAAAACTGGACGGAGGACCTTACCTCCATGTGTCGAAGTTAGTAAAGTCAGTGTGGGTGCATAATGGGGGGGAAGGATTGCCAGCGAAGAAATACATTGTAAGACCAAA
>Ga0179591_1328487_pt1 | contig 11907 bp, 11 predicted proteins | sample CZOMad2_1_08_16f_FD_182891 | JGI IMG/M metagenome (GOLD analysis project Ga0179591, IMG submission 182891) | Vadose zone soil fungal communities from Angelo Coast Range Reserve, California, USA - CZOMad2_1_08_16fungal (PacBio error correction) | ecosystem: Environmental > Terrestrial > Soil >...
AAAGGCGGAAGGGGGGGTGGTCTTTCCGCAATTCAGTAGGAAAAAGGAGGCCTCTGCTCCCTCGTAATACTTGGAAAAAAAGGCGTCGAGCTTATCTGATTTAAATCACGTAAAGGGGGAAGGCCAGGAAAGTGAAGGCTTTTCGCCGCTGGCTAAGGACGCTCGTATTTCTCTCAATCCGGAGAGGCCGCGCCCCTCCCCAACACAAAACCGCCACAAAAAAAAAAAAAAAAAAAGGCCCTTCTCTCAGCGGAGAAAGGAAAAGCATTCTCTCCTTGGCTTTAACTGCTCGAGGAAATTGAGCTTGTCCTACGAGACCCGCTAAACTCATACGGACACTAGAAGTAAAAGGGGGAAAAAGAGGACTCTTCGTAGTACTCGTCCCTGGGTTCGTCTTCAAGCTGAAAAGAAGAGAAAAAACGAGTTGAGAGAGGGAAGGGGAAAAAACGTTCACGTCGTCACTACTTCAGGAGAAGGGCCGTCCTCACTCAAAAATCGCTGCACGTGGGGGAAGAAGAAGAAGATTTCCAAGGGGGGAGGGGGGGGAAGCTATAATACTTCGGCGAAAAGATCTTCCTCAGCTCCCCATTCTTCCATGCAAGAGGGGGAAGGAAAGAACACGCGAAGGAAGGAAGGTAGCCTACTCGAACACGGGGTAGGGGAGGCTCTATTTCGCAAAAGCCTCTATTGCCGTAATATGGTCAAGGGGAAGGGTTCCCTTGGGTTCGGCGGCGGGGGGAAAAAGGTGCCTCTTCTAAATGAAAGAACTCACAACCATTTCGGGAGGAAAAAGAAAGAGAGGAATGGATGGAGCTCATCTCCTTCTCAGTGAATGGAAAAGGGTACCTTCTCTATTTTCCCTTTATCTTCAAAGGCCGCTCCCTTTCTCGCACAGAGAGGAAGGAAAGGAAAAAGAGTCCTCTCTCGAAAAAAAAAGATTCCTCCCTACTTGGCTGATAAGTTTCATCCTACATGAAACGAAGGGAGAGGATCAAAGGGTGTCCTATTTCTATGAAAGTTGTGTTGCTGGCAAATATCCAACCAAAAGGGGAAACTAATATCTTAGAGCCAACCATTCTCTGTGGAGAAGACGCCCCTATTAGTTGAAAGCGCGCGTCCTCGAAAAACCACTCCGGTCGAGAGGAGAGGCCGGTCCCCTCCCTAAAAAAATCAAACCGTAAAGGGGGAGAGAGCACCTCCTCCTCCGAAAGAAAAAAGGAGGTTGCGAAGTCGACCCGGAAGACGGAAACTCAACTTTTCAGCACACAAGAGAAACGAGCCAAGAGGGGAAAGGGAAAGGAAGTCGTCAATATCTCGGTTTGAGAGGGGGGGGTCCATTCCCGGAAGGTAATATTCCTTACTTTTTAGTGAGAGGAAAAAAAATTATTCACAAGGAAAGAAGGGTCAAATTGTGTCGCAAAAATCCAAACGCGCGGGAAGAAAAGGGCTGTCTACTCTACCGCCGGGCTGAAAAAAAACAGGGGGACGGATTGGTTGAATTTTGGTAAGAAGGGAAGCATATAAACGATGAGGGGAGGCCATCCCCTATGCCCTTTGAATAAGGGAGGAACTCGGGGGAAAAGCCGCTCGAAAGAACATATAAAAGGTATCCTCTCAACAACACAAGAGGGGGGTGACGGCCTTCCCGCCACCTTCTCGAGAGGGGGGAACGGGCGCTTGGGAAAAGGAAAGGGGGGAAAAAGACATTGATTCAAAGGGCATCGGGATGGGGAAAACGATCGTTTTTATATGCTGGAATTCGTGCTCATATACCCATCCACCATCCGCAAAGGAATTAGGGGGAGGGGGGGAAAAGGAAGGGGAGATATTCCCGCGCGTTTTGGGGGGAGAAAAAAAATTTTGACCCCTCCTCTGAAAGGGGGGGAATCCTGTATCAGTGTACTCACACAAAGGAGGAAGGAAAACCGATGTTCAAAGGGGAAAAAAAAGAGCAAAGGGGGAGGAGTTGACGCCGATACGGCAACTTCGAGGAAAAAGGGTCGCTGAACAGTTGGGAGTTGGGCTGCCAGCGGTCGCCTTCGCCACCTTTCAGAGGGAGGAAGAGGGGGTTCGGGATGAGGGGGGGAAAAGAGGGAGGTTCTTCCTAGGAGTAAAAGAATACTGCTCGAGAAAAAAGGAGAGAAGCAAAGAAAGAAAAAAGTTGATTAATCCTACATCTAACTATGGGGAGAAGGACCGACGCACAGATATTTTTTGGGAAAAAAAGCCGGGAGGGGTCACGGTTGGGGAAAAAAGGCCCCACAACGATCCCTCTCCATCGGGGAAATAACGCCATCTGCTAAAGAAAAAAATGGGCGGAGGGGAGAATCAAGTCGGTAGGACCGCGAGGAAAGAGGTTTCCTTTGTATCAAAGACTCCGATGATGTTTCGCGCGGGAAGAGAAGGTCTTGGAGAAATCACTTGGACCAAGCGAGAGGGTGATCAATATCACTGGGGGGGGGGGGGACATCCAGTCCTTCCATTCAAAGAGAGGAAAGGTGCCGAAAGGGGGCGGTCATCCATGCGCAAAAGAAATTCAGTCTACTTTCTCTCAGAAAGAGGCGACAGTCGCCCTGAAAGAAGACACGGGAAAGGAGAGGGGTCTCCGTGCGCCCAGCGCGCCGAGGAGTATTCTAAGTCCCCTTTGATAAAGGAATGCTTCTTTTGCCTTCCGACTTGGGAGAAAAGACGACAGTGGGGGGGGGAAGGAGGACAGGAACTCCAACCGTTTACGAGAAATCAGAGAGGATTCTTACGCTTCTTGAAGGGGGAAGGGGCGCTTTTTGCTTTAGGCCGCCTCAAAAAAAGAGGGGAAAAGAACCATGGAAAGGGGGAGAAAGGGGAAAGAGGGATTCTCAATAAATCCTATCTATGAAGAGGGCTCGCAATCCCAGACAATGGACTTTAACAGAAAAAAAAACGAACAAGATGTCCTTTAAATTTCCGCAATCCAGGAGAAGAAAGGGGAGCGGGCTCTTCTGCAATCTCAATTCGCGGGGAAGAAGGAGAGCGTAACGCCATGAGCGACCTGCAGGGGGGAGGCTCGCAGGGGGGAGAGGGGGGGAAAAACGTCTAAGGCTGAGAGCAATCCGAGAGAAAGAAACAGCGGCACAGCCTTTCATTTCTCGAAAAAGTAGTGGAAAAGGAGAGAAAACAATCCGTAACTCGGGGGGGAGAAAAGGGGGGAAGCCCTCACGGTATTCTTTTACTCACGTAGGAGGAAACGGTTAATCAGTCCTACCTTTATTGAGGAAAGACAGGGCTTGTCCGCGCTCTGTTTTCTGTGTAGAAAAAAAGAGAAACCAAAACTGAGGGGGGGGGGACGAGAAAAAAAGCCACCCTATCTCGTACAAGAAGCGGGTCTTTCCGCAATTCCATGTCTGAAGGGTTGTCTCTTCTCCCATCTAATACGTGTAAAAAGGGGACAAGGGGAAGCTTCAGAGAGGGAGGGGGGGAGAGGTCAATATCGTCAGCAAGGGGGAAATGTGCCTCTTTGCTTACTATGGTGAAAAAGACCTCGATGCTCTCATCCTTCTCGCGAAAGGGGGGGAATGAGAAAAGCTTTGCTGCCTTTCAATCCCTCAGGGGGAAAAAACCCCCAACCCGGCCCCCCCTCCTTTTGCTGGGGGGAGCATTGATACCCCCGCGCCTTGAAAAAAGGAGAAACTCTTACTGACACCTCATCGAAAGTTCCATTAACTCTTCGATTATCGGGAAAAAGAGAAAAATCGGCGTCATCTCCAAGAGACGCTTGAGGGGGAGACAATCGGTCTTGAAGGGGGAAATGGGAAGAAAGGAGGAGTCCACTTCCTCACCCCTCGTTTCATTCTTGGAGGGTGTCAGAACGATTCGGGTAGGAGGAAAAAGACGAAAGGATCCTCAGCATCCATTATCCATATCTTCCTCATAGGAGGGGGGGGGGTGTCTTCATCTCTAAAAAGGAAAGAAAGGGAGGGGGGGGCGCCCAATTCTTCATTCCAGAATCCAAGAAAAGGGGTCCTTCTCCACTCTTGAGGGGGTCGTCTCTCTTCCTATTCTCACGTAGGGGAGAAACCTCGGAGGGGGGGAGGAAAGACCTTTTCTCTTACCTAAGATGCCATTTATCCTTAAAGAAAAGGGAAGGGCCCTCAACCATGGAAGGGAGGGGGGGGGAACTGCCTCAAAGGGGGGAAGGGGGGATCTCATCTCCTTCGCAGTGAGGAAAAAAATCGCACTTAATTATACCTGAGAGGGTCTTCCTCTCGTCTAAAAAGAGGGGGAAAGAGAAAACGGGACTCAAAATCTCTTATTCGTTATACTCAAGCCAAAAGAAAATCTTCCTACCTACTTTATTCGGGGGTGCATCCTACATGAAAGTGAAAAAGAAAGAAAGAAAGATGGCCTGGATCAACTATTTCGGAGTGGAGTGTTCTTGAGCCACCCACCTTTTAACGAGAGGGGACCAGCTGAAAAAAAAAAAGAAGGTCTCTTTTGCGTCGGAAGAGCCCCTAGTTTATTTTAGGGATGCCTTCTAAGAAGGGAAACCCAGGTGCGGAGAAAAGGGGAAAGGGGGGGGGGGAAGCTCTCCTCTCAGTCCTTCGGAGAAAAAAAAAAGGAAGGCATCTTTCTCCGATGATCAATTAATAAAAGACCGATCAAAACGGACTAAGGTCAACTAGATGAAGAAAAGGGGGGAAGAGGAAAGGAGAGCCTAGAAAATCCCCTGAAACTCCCAAGGGGAGAAAAAAAAGGAAGGCCAATAGAGAGAGGTTCCAGATTAAGGGGGGGGAGAGTTGCTTTTGATGCCATGTCCCTTTACCCTCGGTAAAGGAGGGAGGGGGGAGGGTATTGAAGAGGAAAAGGGGGGGGGGGGGAGAGAACCTAATCGGAAATTTGTCAAATTGGGGGAAAAAGAAAATCCCAAACTCTCTTACAATGCCTTCTGAACTCTCGAGATAATTGCCAGGGGAGGGGGATTTTGTCTATGAGCCGGAAAAATTCTACCTAACTCATATAAAAAAGGAAGGATGGTCGCAGCCCCGATTCCCTTTGGGAAAAGCAGGGGGAGGGAGTATCGACGAAAAAAAGCAGCTGAAAGGAACATATCGAAAAGGCGGCATTTATCTCTCCGAAAAAAGAAGGGAGAGATACATTCCGCCGTCCTCCAACTGCTAGAGAGGGGGGAAACCTTGGGAGGGAGTTTTCGTCCGGAGTCAAAGGTCATCGTTCTGCGCCGGGGGTTTATGTGCTTCGTCGACGTCTGCAGGAGGAAGAAGGAAAATCCCAGAAGGAAGAAGGAAGAGCGTAGACTTCAATTTCGTGAAAGAGGAGTTTTTGATGGGGAGACAATTTGACCCATTACCAAGGGGGATTATTGCAGGGGGGGGGGGACTCACTACAACGTCAAGGAATACAAAGCATCAACCTCAAAAGGGATTGCCTCCTAATACGGCACAGGGAGAGGGGGCCTGAAGAAAGGAGAGAAAGGGGTATTTTCCGTTTGGGGAGCCTCTGTCTACTTCTCACCGGGGGGGAGGCGCCGCTTTTTGATTCTTGAGGGGAACTTCGGGGGGGGGTCATCAAGGAGCGGAGTTGCTGGGCCCGCCAATACTGAACTCAGATCTCAAGATTGCGCAGGAGAGGGAAGGGGGGGGATCCTAAAACGAAAAAAACTTCATCCTACTCAAAAGGGCGCGTTCACTAAAAGGAAAGAGTCGTCGTGAAGGTTGTCTCCTGGGGAACGCACCAAGCATACACTCTGAAAATTTTTAAAGGGGAGGCGATCCAAGCTTCTGCTTAAAAAATCATGTCCGTCGGAAAATTTCAAATGATAGCCTCTTGAAGCGAAAAAGAAAGGGAAAAAAAGGAAATCCTATCAAAAAAGAGAAAAGGGAGTTTCTCTCCCTTTCAAAGTCTTGTTATAAAGAATTGACTGAGGGGGGGGGAGCAAATAGCTTCTCATTAAAAGAAAGTTCACTCCCTCTCACGGCCGCTCCGGCGCTGCGCGAAAAAAATTCAATCGATATTAGGGGAGCCTCCATTGTTTTAGGGAATAACAGGGCTAGGAGGAAGGAATTCAGGCTACCGAAAAGGGGGCCACTTTATTCTACAAAAAGCCACTTATATAGGAAGGGGGGGAAGCGGGGGCTGAAAAGGAGAATCGTCTCTCGGAAAAGTTTTCTTATTAGATAGCTTGCTTCATTCTTATGAGCCATAAAAGGAGAAAGGGGGGATACTATCGAACCTTTCTCGGGGGGCAGTCTCAAAAATATTCTGCATTCTAGGATTCTTGCTGTAGGGGACCCTGCTTTTGCGTGAGTGCCGCAACCCAGAAAAAAGGGAACAGGAAGGATCAACGAGGGGGGAACCGCTTGCTTCGGAAGGAAATGCCCCTCGATTGTTCTAAAAAGGAGAATCTAGGGGGGTCCGTTTGGGAACGGTACTCCGCAGAGTCACAGGCGAATGAAGTTTTCCTTCTGAAGTGTCAGGGAACAAGGAGTCAAGAGAAGAAGGGAGTACTCGAGCGTAAAGCAAGAGGGGGGGACATGCCTCTCAAGAAAAGGGGGGGCCGCGGCCACTAGCTCGGAAGAAGAGCTAGGGAAGGAGAGGGACATCTTCACAGCCTGGGGAACTATATTTAATAGCCATCCTCAAGTAGGCGATAAGCTCTACTCTTTCGTTTCGAGGAGAGGGGGGGAAGGGGGACTACACGTCTAGGGGGAATTCGTGAGGTGGGCTCGACTTTCGGATCAAAGAAAAAAGGAAGATATCTCCCGCTGTCGCGAGAAAGTCGCGCACTATCTCTCTCAACAACAAAAAAAAAATAGTTGGCATGAGACAAACCAAAAAAACCGAAAATCAGGGGGGGAAGGGACCTCCTCTAAAAGGACTTAAAAAGGTTAGTCTCGGCAAAGATACAGGAAAAAAAAAGAGGGAAGAAGCTATCGATGAAACTACGTACGGGGGAAAATATCGGGTCAGCATTGTTCGAAGGCCGCTGCTTACGAGGTTCCCATGAAGGACAAACTCGGAAGGAAAGAGTGCCTCGGCCTCGAGAAAGCCTTCTTCAATCCCGAAAAAAGCTCGAAGTCCGCCGCAAGGAGAAAAAAAAACAAGGGGAAAAGACGAGAACCGCGAGGACATCATAGTCCAGGAACTCTGCCGGGGAGAGCCTTGGGAGGGGGAAAAACATCCTGGCAGAGACGCTTGCGAGCCAAGGGGCTTTACGCAGAGAGCGGGACTTGAGGGAAAAAAAAGTCCTTCGCCACCGAGGGTCCTTCCTCGGGTTGAAGAAAAGGGGCGGCGGCCCAAGGCTTGCTACTCCGAAAGGGAGCTGTCCCTCATGAGACGGGCGAAAAAAAAAAAGTCTCACACTGGAAGCTCTCCTTCCTCCCTCAAAAGGGGAAATATTGGAAGGAAAAAAAGAGGAATTCATCACTCTAATGGAACCCCTCCTGGAAAGGGTATTTCTCCTTCGCATGGAAGGGGCAACTCTCAAAAAAGGGGGGGCTCATATCTTCCAGGGATTAATTTAGCTCCTGGGATGTCTTCTTCTATCCAAGGGAAGAAAAATCTTGCGAGGAAAAGGAAGGCCCTCAACATTTCGCACTAATTCTCTATTTAATTTAGGAAGAGGGGGCAGCTCCGTCTCCGTTATCTTGTTAACCACTGTTGAAAGGGGGGGAACGGGATTAGGGAAAGGGGGCCTCTCCCCTAGGGAGGGAAGACGGAAGTACTCTAGGAATGTCAAAGGGGGATCACCAAGAGGAGGAGAACTCTTCCCTACATCTCTTATAAGTTGCACAGAAGGGGAATCACACTTTCCTTTTGAAGACTCAGGGGGGGAGGTGATCGTTTTTTGTTCGTTCAAGAAAACGCGTGCAACACTGGAGGAAAGGTGCCGCTCCAACCAATTCTCTGGGGGTACTTTTGCAGGAGGCCCCCTAGTGAGGGGTGGACCAGAAAAGGGGGAGCTTACCAGAAAAGGACCCCTCCGGGTTCTATGGGGGATCCGCGCGGGGAATTCGTCGGGCAAAAAAAAGCTTAATGAACAGGGGAGGAAAATATATCAAGGAAGAAAAAAAGTAAAAAATCTTTCGCCTAGATGGAAGGGGGACCGACTATATCCTGATAATCCAAAAAGGAAGCTACCCTAGTCCAATGGGATAAGAGGGGGGAAGGGAGTAAATATCTCTGTTTTTGGGGGGGGGGGACTTTGGGGGAGGGGGGGAACCTCGTTATAGTTCCTTGAGGGGGAGGTTTGAAAGGGGGGGAAAAAAGGGAACCTAAGCGTAATGAGGTCAATGAAATACAAACTCTCGTGAATATCGAGGAAAGAGGAGGCTAGAATTTTGCCAACCTTGTTGCTGATGGGGGGGGGGGGGGGGTTGAAATTAAGGGGGGAAAACCGACTTCGACATAAGGGAAGGGCCTCCTCTTCGCAAAAGATGCCCTTTTAATCATTTAGGAAAAAAAGAGCGGAAGTAGATTTTTAGAGCCTCATCTAAGGAAGCTGGCGACTGCGGCATGTATCTCTCTCAACAAAACAAAAAAAAAGGGAAAGAGACAGGGGGAAAAAAAGAGGGAGAAACTGCTTCTTGGATCCAATGGGAGTTCAGGAGGGGCGGGAGTTCAAAGGGCATCGGGGAGGGAGACGAATCGTTTTATTATCTTCGTCAAGAGGGGAGAAAAAAAGCCAATCCAAAAAGGGGGGGGGGAGAGATAATCCTCGCGGTATACGGCAGTGGAGGGGGAGAGGCTTTTGGATTTAGGGGGAAAGCTTAGGTTCTTTCTCTTTGAAGAAGGAGAGATTAGGTCACTAAAGGGAAGGGGGGAAGGGGGGGGCATCAACCTCAAACATATCAAACAGGGGGAAAAGCGGGAGGCTATTTGGCCTTCTCCCGGGAGAAGGGGGGAGTTTCCTTGGATTTCTCATCTATAAGTGTGAAGGGAAAGGGGAAACGACCGTTAAAGAGGAGGGGGGGGGGAAGGTTCTTTCTTTACTTGAAGAAACTGTTCCTTCAGAAAAGGGAAGACCATGCCGAGAAGAGAAGCGAGAAGGGAAAGTGGGCGGAAAAATCGAAAAGAGAAAAACTCACTAGGTGCTCGTCGAAAAGGCCCACCGAAGAATGGGAAAAAAAGTCCTCCTCTTGCGTAAAGGGTGCTCTTTGAAAAAAAAAAAAAAAAAGCAAAAAAAAAAGAAGGATTATAACGGCCCGCTGCAGGAAAGAGCTGCACCTTCTCATATAGGAGAAGCCGAGGGAGCTACTATCTTCTGGGATGTGGGAGAGAAAAAAGGAAAGCCATAGAAGGGCGGGGGAAAGGACAAATCTTGGAGACGACTCGCTCACGGGTACCAGAGGAAGGGGAGTACGTGGGGTCACTCTCCGGCGCGGAAGAACATTCAATCGAGATTCGGGGGTCGCCTCCATGGGTTCGGGGGCAGACAAGATACCGGTGCAAAGGGACTTTCTCTCCGCGCGGTGGGGAGAAACTGAAGAGATCTGAGGGGGGAAAAGCCCGTGCGCCTCGCGCTCGCAGAAAGCAAAGGGGGGGGGATAGGCGGCGTGGGAGGGGGGGAGGGGACATTTCCTTTTCCTGAAGAAACAGTTGATTATTACTACTCGTGAGAGCTGCCGCCAAGACTTAGGGAAGGTCCCAGGGAAAGCGTAACTCTGCTGGATGGATGAAGCTTTTTGCGTGATGGCCGCCAAAAAAGAGACCCCGCATCGTTCGGGAAAAAAAAGAAAACGACGTAGAGGGGGAATATTGATTCGCAAGAAATCGGAGCCCCCTCGAGGGGAAAGGGAGCTTGACGCCGAGGGGAGGAAATGGAGAGGAGAAAATTGGCCTCAATCTTTCGATGAGTGTCAAAAGAAGGTCTCCTTCTTCAAGCTCAAGGCCGGGGAAAGAGAGTGGCGTAAATCCAATGAGAGGGGATACGAAAAGTCGCGTGAGAGAAAGTCCTCATGCCAAATAGCGCGAAAGAAAGAGACAGACCGAGCGGGGAAAGGAAAGAGAAAAAAGACTTCATTGCGCAACCTGCTGACCAGGGTCCTCAAGTACGTATTCATCGATAGCTCGACGAGGGAGTTCTTTTACTCACTATTCGAGTTAGCAGAGGGAAGAAAAGGAAGAAGGGAGCTACCAAATGGAAATACCCGCTTTTTCGCGCTCTGGTTGGCTGGTGGGGAGAAACAACAACAACTTATGAGGATAAAAGAGAAAACGCAACTAGCGCGACACAAAGAGGGAAAGAGGAAAAGGTTGGCTTGAGAAAAAGGAGATAACTCTTTCCTAAAAGGGGGGGAATCGAATACGTGATTAAAAATAATCCAAGGAGAGAGCTTACGATGAATACTTACTTTAGGGATGGTAAAGATGGAAATAGTCAGAAAGGGAAAAGGCTGTTCCGCTGGCTTACGAGGTTCACAAAAGATCGCCTTCGCTCTAATTGGGAAAAGGGAGCGTTTGCGATCCTGCTTCAATTGACCAAGAAAAGGAAAAGGGGAATTAACTGCAAAAGAGAAGGAGCTTGCCGACTATACCAAAAGGGCACTCCTCGTAATAGGATTGGAGAGACGGAGTACGCGGCCCTTAGGACCCTTTCCTCAAGAAGGGAAAGGAAAGATCAAGACGAAGAGGGGGGCTTACCATCGCTCGAGGGATGGAACCCCCCCCCCAAAACGAGGTGAGTCGTTCCGGGGAAGAGGAAGACGGGTAGCGCGGCCCTCACGCAAAAAAAAAAAAAAGCCAGCACGTCCGCTCGGCCTCGATAAAATGGGAAAGGAGAAAAGAAAGAGACAACGAAAAAAAATCCACTTTCGCCCGCTTTTCGTACAAAAAGAAGCCTTCCTCACTCTAATGAAAGGAGGACTCAGGGAAAGAAGGTGTACTGTCTTCGCGCAGATCCCCTCCTCTATTTGCCAGGAAGAAAAGGAGTCCTGTCGGAGGGGAGAGAAAGAGGAGCCATTTATCCTTAATTTTTCCGGGAAGAGCCTCTAGCGCCTCTAGACCAGAAAAGGCGGCGAAAACGTAAGAAAGGGAAAAGTGGGGGGGGGGAAAGGGGGGGGGGCCTTGATTTAATCTCATCGGCAAAGGGAAGATTAGAAAAAAAGGTAATTCTACCTTCTCTATGGGGTGCTTCCCATTTCTGTAGAACGGGAGAAGGGGGGGACGGGGAAAACCCAGGGGAAGAAAAAGAGGGCTTATCTCTTAGTCTGTGATTACCAAGAGAAAAAAGCCTCTTGCCCTAACGGGTCTCTGATACTTTTGTCAAAAAAACTTAAGAAAGGAAAGGGAGTTGACAACTATGTCTAGGGCGGGACTTTTGGTGAGGAAGACGCAAAGAGAGGGCCAACCAATTCGTTCTGTGGACGGAGGAGGGGGGTAAACAAGGGGTTTAGGAAAGGGAAAGCGTCCCGGGGCGCCCCCGGGTCTGATAGGGGGTCGCGACTCCGGTCTTAAAAAAAGTTTCTGTAGGAATCCGCTGAAGGAACCGTTTGAACGATGATCAAGTAACGAAAAAGGAGACCTAGTATGAACGTTGCTAAGAGGCAGACTCTATCCTTAGAACATACTGAAAACTCCAAAGGTTCAGAGGTCTATCCGAAAAAAAAGAGGGGGAAAGGGAAGTAATTCTCTTCAAGATATCTCGGTTGGAAGGAAGTCCCTTTACCTCTTTATAGTAAGAACTTATACGATGAATTCACAGCGGGAAAAAAATGGTCTGGAAAGGGGGGGGAATAATCTCTCACGCAGAAGAAACGCTCTATTCTATAATTTCCAACAGGGGGGGGATTTTTTCTATGGCCTAGATGCCGAAGTGGAATAGGGAATCAGGGAAGAAAAGGGAATCCCCCCCTGATGCCCTTTGGGAGAGGGACGAACTCCATTGTGATCCAAAGCAGGGAGGGGACGCGTCCTTTA
>Ga0179591_1350671_pt1 | contig 11907 bp, 12 predicted proteins | sample CZOMad2_1_08_16f_FD_182891 | JGI IMG/M metagenome (GOLD analysis project Ga0179591, IMG submission 182891) | Vadose zone soil fungal communities from Angelo Coast Range Reserve, California, USA - CZOMad2_1_08_16fungal (PacBio error correction) | ecosystem: Environmental > Terrestrial > Soil >...
GTGAACCGATGTCGATACCGCTAAGGCAAAAAGCATAAAGTAGGCCATCAGATATTACGGAGCTTTCAGGTCAAAAACTCCCTCAAAATAAAAAATTGGAAATCAAGGGAGGAAAAGTAAGACCAATTGTGAGAACACTACGGGAAAAGGATCCTCAAAGGGTTAGACGCAACCCCTATGGTCTTCTATGAAGGAAGATGGGTCTCCGCAAAAAGCAAACGATAGGTCGAAAGGGGGAATCGGCGGCAAAATCAGAAAGACTCTCACGACCTTTCTTGAAAGAATCGGGTGAAAGAGACTGTCCAAGTTGGGGTCGATGATTCAGAAGGGGCGAAAAGCATGGCGTCTACGTCAGACTTGAAGAAGACTGGGAGGGATTACGACAGAAGCACCAACATTGGGTAATTACATCGAAGCTAGTTAGTGGGGGGAGGGTCGAAAGCTAAAAGGCAACCCCCAACGTTCAAGAGCACGTGGGTCGAAAGGACGAAGACTCCGCCGCAAAAAAGCGCGAATGGGGGAAAACTCCAGAAGATTGGCGCGTCATCCATGCGCGCAAGTAGGCAATTCCTCCAGGCCAGGAGGGGGAAAACGTATTTGGGAGAACAGGAAAAAAAGTAACAGCAAGCGAGGCTGAGGTAATAAGCAGCGTCTTCCTCAACAAGGGGGGCTGAACATCCCTCTTTGGAGATCGCAAGAAAAGCGCTGGAGAGAGGGCGGGGTGGGCGGGCAGCGGGTTGGGGGGGGAGAGCTGGTCATAGGTAAGGGAACAGCAAGCCCGGTGAGCTGGTACTGGAAGGCAGAGAGGGGGGTAAACAAAGTTGCTGAAGGAAGGGCCGTGGAAACCGGGGCCTTCAGGACATCACGAGAGGAAGGGGGGAAGGAAGGAGGAAGGCCGTCCGCTGAGCGGGGGACAAAAAGTACTATGTTATACAAAACAAGGGGAGGAAAGGGTTTTGAAGGAGTGCCAAATGACAAAAACAGATTCAATGAGGCACATGAAAAAAAATTGGGGTAGAGATCCGTAACTCACAATGAATTAAAACACTGCCGCACAAAGAAGACCGAGGATTCCAAATCCGGAGGAAAACGATAAAGTGTTGTACGATTTGAGTCTGTTGCTATTCACCTGGCGGATCGAAGGAGAAAAAGGAAGAAGGTTCAAGGCGTAACCGAGGGATGAAAGAGAGAAAGTCAGTTCTTACCGTGGCAACGCTGGGGATCGGACTAGAGCTGGTGAAAAAAAATCGGGGGGCCCAACACCGGCAACGCTGCAAATAAACAAAACACTGGCTGGGGATGCATAGGAAAAGGGGGGCCGCCGGTACCGAAAGAAAACACCAGGGATCAAGGAAAAATGGTGTGCCCTAAAGGACTTGTGGGGGGGCATTAAAGTAAAAGCCAAACGTGCCGACAAAAGGACGGAAAAGGGCGAGAACGGCGGGAGTTGACTGGATCGCGAGGAGCGAAAGGTACGACAGACAATCTATCTTCAGTAACGTGGGGGATATGGGGTCCCAGACTCAACGAATCTCGGGACCGGAATAGAAAAATGGGAGAGAAGCAAGCACTGGGCGACATGTCTGTTGGGGTTGATGGTGCAAATGGGGGAGTGAAAAAAAAGGGGGTTTTTTGTTCCTCCGTCCCAGGAAAAAGGTTCTTCCGGAAGCCAGGCCTACTGTAATGGGACCGGGCTACATAACAGGGGGGGCGGCAGGCAACGCTAGGGAAGAACGAATCGGCGGGTAGGAGGCTTTCAGAAAAGGGCTTTTGGGGGACTCCGTTACCCAAACCAACGGTCTGGGATGGGTCTCGCCAAAAATGAGGCCTGCAACCAACGATGGAAGACTGGATAAAAAAGGCATTTGGAAAAACAGGGTGCAAAAGTTGAGGGGGGGGGGGGAGGGTTGTGGGATGGCATTGAAAGAGGCAAATAATGACGCAACTTTTGTCACTCAAAGATTGGACCGGGCGGGAAAAGTCTAGTTCCATAAAGCGCCAGGGGACTCAATGCGGAGAGACTCGGGTTCTTGACGACGAATTGGAAAGCCAAACAGCGACCAGATCGGTACCCCCTGAACGTGTTTTAGGACAAGACATTAAAGCAAGAATGGGTAAAAGGAGACCAGGGAGCATAGAGGAGGGGGGGACTTGGACCGTGGGGGTAGTGCAAAGTGTACCGGATGGCAGCAGAATGAACGGCGCCAAAGCACCGGCAGATGGGACAAACTTGCTGGGAGAATTGACATATAACACGATAAATGGAGGTTTAAAGGGGCAAGGCAAGGGTGTCAAAAAGAAAATGGTGACCGGCTCAAGGAAAGTACAAGGAAACTACGATCAATAGCCCAATCAAATCCAGTAAGAATATAAAGTGAATTAAAGGGTACAGCACCGTTGCATGACAATGGGACACGGGTCACGAATTGGGTGCTTGGTACCTTCAAGGCGTCTGCAAAAAATTGGTACAAGGGTGGTCTTTTTCACCTAAACTAAGGAAAAAGGCAACTATAAAAGGGGGAAATTCTGATCTGGTAAAGTCTCAACATCAAAACTTTCCAGTGACTAAAAAAAAGGGAGTTTTGCGCGTTGCTCACGAATTTTGAAACTAGCGAAAGGGGATCCCTTCAAGGGCCTAACTACGGTAAAAAAAAGGATGTGTTACGCCCACAAATTAATAACACTGCTTCCGAGTCTTTCATTGGAATGTCGCATGGACCGAAGGCCAAAAGATCAAAATCCGGTGAAGCCTCTCCAGGAGTTAAAAAAGCCAAAATAGAAGTCGCACGTTCAGGAAATCGCAATCGCAAAAACAACGTAAAACCTAAGGGAACAGGAGAATGAGAAAAAAATTCACCATAAATCCGTACCTACTGAGGCAGTATAAAGACGGAAAATTCGAAAAGAGTCCTGTTGACAAGAAAGGAGACATTCATCGCATGGTGTAATGACCGTTTCGTTTCCTCCGGGAAGCCGGCCCGATGGTTCCTAACAACACCGGGGGATGGGTATATACATAGAAAGGAACCTAGAAAAAAGCGGGAGACTATAGACATTCAGGGAGCGGGCGACACTTTGGGGTGTTGGATATTTGGGAAAAATCAGAGTTCAATTACAAGTCAGAATAAGCTGGCTGATCTGGTGAATACCTAAAAACAGTCTAGGGGATTTCGTGTATGCAAGGAGGCTCTAAACAACTGATAGAGAGCAACAACAGGGAGGAGGAGGGAAAAAGGGAGGTTTATAGAGGAAGAGGAATCCAACTAACCGAGGGGTATCACTTATGAGTGGGAGGCTATCATCAAAAAACTAATGGCCGGACAGAGGCCAAGGTGGAAAACAAGGTTCTCGCAAACCCAAAGCTGTAGCCCGCGTCGAGAAGGGGGGTATATGTTAATCACTTAAAGGGTTCCCGGCGCGTTATATAAAAATCACGGGGGGGAGAGTGAACCAAGAAGCTTCAAAGGTCGAGGAACGCGAAAAACAGGAATTCCAGCATTTGCTGACGAGGGGAGAAGGAAAGGGGGCCACAACCGGATCAAGTGCGAGTGATGGGCGCTCTGCAGGGCGAATACAGGGAGGAAGGGCGGTTCTGGGGTCAAAGTATAATTTGCAGACCGGTTTTTCGGGGGGTAGATGAGGTCCACAAGCAGAGTGCAAACGGGGCAAGGAAGGCAGGCGTGAAAAGGGCGCTGGAACCAGGAGATAGTGGTAACTTGTCGCCAGAAGGACCCATTCCGAGCCGGGACGAAAAGGGAACGAAAGTGAACCAATCTGTGCTAATGAACAGATGGGGAAAAAGACAGAGAGCTCTTTTCAACCACTCTGGACTTGATACCACACTCAGCCTTGTGCCCGTCATTAGTGGGAACCTTGACACAGCAGAATGATACAATATGCCTTCGGGGCGGTTCAAGAAGTGACAAAAAATTTTGAAACCAGCGAGGTTGAAGGCGAAAAACAGCGCGCCGAGGAAAAGGTAACAACGTCGAACTTGAAAGAAGCAGGGGGGGGGTGACACGTTGGATAGTGCCTACGACCTATAGAGCAAATCACTAATATGCGGTGAGGTGGGCTGACACCGCGAGATGCTTAAGGTAAAAATCAAATTTAGAGAGTTTCGTTCAGAGCAAAGAGGAGTAAAAGGTGGGCTCCGTACAAAGCAGGGCAATGCTTTGGTCCGCAACGTCCATTCATGAAGAATCCGAGTAACTAGAGTGTACAGACCATAAGAAGTCAAAAATGCGGCGACTTGAAAAGAAAAATGCATTCACAAAAGGGCTTTACCTGGGGCGGGCTCAAGCCACGAAGTCCGTCGCGAAAAACGAAGACCTGCCGGCGTTGGCAGGCAGGCCAAAAAGTCGCGAACACCGGCACTGCGAATGTAGTGACAAAATGGAGAGGATGGGAAACGAAGATCGGGGTCTGCCCTAGTGAGGACACAATGTGAGCAGGGCGCGGGAGGCGCCAGCGTTCGAAGCATACAAGAAACACATGGAAAATCGATGGTTGAAACCTATCTCGGAGCAGGAAAAAGGTGAGTGAGAATAGCCTCGGATCATCCGACCGTGGGGAAAAGGGCCGTCCGTCGGAAACTCCGAACGGCCGAGTACTCGAAAGATAGGTGCGCTAACAAAAAAGGAAAAGGGAAAAAGTCGGTTTCTTGGATGTCTGGCTTGAAAATAATGGGGCGTTGGCGTCATACCGAAAGAAATATCTGGAACGTTAACAAAGAAACACGAAAGAATTGAGGCAACCGAAAAAACCAAAAACATGATAAAAGGAATTGCGGGACAACTCGCAAACTACAAAGAGGAGTACGGACACGCGGATGTATTGGTCAGGGTGTGTACCAGTGGAGAAAAACGGAGGGAACGGCTAAGTGAGTACAGGTACAACACGACGACGACGATTATCAACGCCGCCGGGTGCCTGTTTTCGGGAAAGAAACCAGTGTTGCAAGGTGGGGGGGACTGAAGGGACAAAAGTGGAAGGTCAAGGCAAGGGTTTTCTGTTTGCAATCAACGACGGTCCCTTGCGGCTGATCGGCGGCCAGTGGGAAAGGTGCGCATAAAACCGGGTGGGTTGTTGTAAGCGGGGAAGCCGGCTCACAGACAGAGATCATAATCCGACGTTTCGAAAACAGAACTTACGGGGGATCTCCAACGGGGATAGGGGGGATCCTTTAAAAACAGCAGTAAAGAGTACCAGCAGACCGCGGTACTCAAAAGGCAAGTAGGTCGCACCACAGATATTTATTCTCCGTAACTCTCGGGGTCAAGAAAAAAGGCTCAAAGGGGTAACGGCCTTGATGGGGGGCGGCGCCTAAATTCGCTTGGAATATTACCTCTGTGGGCAAGGAAACGACGTGATGTTCAAGCAAAAGACGTAAAGTGGGCAAAGGCAGACAGGACGTTACAATGGTCACCTGGGCTCTCAAGCCGCTGACGGAGTGGGGCGGAAAAAGTAACAAACTCGAGAAAAACCTGGGGCTCAACAAAGGACGCAACGGAGGTTGCAGGGGTGCCAAAGAATTTGGGGAAACATCACAATTACCTCCCCGCACCACAGTCATAAGCTTTTGTATGAACGCGCAAAGCAGTTCTCGGGCAAAATGGGGGTGGGCCGCCAGAGGAGTAGTTGGAGAGCCTCGTTGGTGCTTGTTGTCAAATGGACCTTTTACAGAACGACCGCGCGGACAGGCGAAGTAATTGGGGGTTAATACCCTAAAAGGTAAGCTCTCCAGGATAGGGACCGTCAGAAAAAGTTCTGTCTCCCCTCAAGCTGATCCGGAAGGCGTCGAAAATCTTCGGTTTGGAAGGGGCGGAAAAGAGGTGTAATGTGGGGGTTTAAGCTGGATTGGTGCTACGAATACCACATCGGCTTCGTATTCAAAACGAAATTGTGTGGGGGCTAAAGGACATGACCTGCACAAAAAAGCGTACTCCCGAACAGGTCGAACTCAGGCACCAAAACCACTATTTGGGGGATTAAGACGAGCGAATGGTGCCAAGGAGGGGAGGAACAATTGAGATGGCAACAAAGTAGGGGTGAAAACTTCGAGGGAAAGTTTGAATAGGGGAAGGGACCGGAGGTCGGTAGAGGAACGTCGAACGAGGGCGTATTCTGTGGAGAACCCACTTACTGTCTGGAGGGAAAGGCCATAGGGTGGGGGGCTTAGAGCAACCAATTGGGGATGGAAGGCCAGAGCACCTTCTCCGAGGAAAAAAAAAAAAAGACCGAAACTGTCTCGGTGTCAGCGGGGCTTGTTGGTCGCCAAGCAAAGGGAAAGGAAAGAGGGAATAGTGGGGGGGGGGGAAGAAAACGCTGTTGAAGGTCGGGGGAAAGGAGTTCAGATCTCTCGAACAACAAGGAGAAACGAAAGAGGGGGTGAGGACTGAGCAGATAGGACCGAAACGCGGGGAAGAAGAAACAAAGGGGGCCGCTATATCACGACTAAGACTACGGATTCAATCAAAACATCAAACCGTGGGGACTGGGAAGACAACTTCGAAGGACGGGGACAAAAGGTGAATAACCGAATCCGCGGTAAAAAAACTCAAAGGGTGTGGCAGATCAGAAAAAAAAACTTCGATTCAAATAGTGGGGTCGAGGCCACATAATCGAGAGGCGTCTGACGTGGGCGCTAAACCGGGACCAAGAAGTAAAAACACAACAATATAAAGAGACTCACACTTCGTACGGTGGAAAAAAGGTTCGATAACATGGAAAAAGTTGGGTAAAAGTTATAAATGCTAACAGTGAAAAAAAGGGCGTACGACGTGTAAAAGGGAAAAGCACGCGCTGGGTCGAAGATCCCCACGTGTTTAATAAAAGGCCGACGATGGAGGTGGTGGGACTTAGGTAATTAACGCGCCACCAGCTTAGAATAAAAATCGCTCAATTCGACACAAAAAAACGCCGAGGTCACAGGGACGAGCGGCAAGAGTGGAAAGAAACCGGAAAAGATCAATATTGGCGCTGGGTCGTCCACAAAAAGGGGCAGCGGGGAAAAAAAAAAAAGAAAAAAATTCAAGACTGCCGGTAGGGGGACGTACTGCAGTGAAAAAAGGCAAAAGGACCACAAGTCTGATAATTATATCACATCTGTGCGTCAGAACAATCCTGACCTAAACCCGCAGGTTGGGAAGAGGCAAAAAGAACGATAGACGCCGGAGAGGAGAAGTGGTCTTATGGGTCAAGGAGGTCATGTGGAACCACCTATCCCCGAAGCGCGTAAGGCAGTAGACCAAAGGTGTTGGAAGGAAACGGTCAAGGTGCGGTTCAAATTCGGCGGTAAATTAATCCTAAAGCTGGTATGGACTAAGGGGGGGGGACATGTCCAGGGGGGGGGGGTGGGGGGGGTTCGTCCGGGCTGATCATTGGTTGCAACGAAAATCTAGAGGGATTGACCAAGGGATGGGTTCTAATGGACATGACGATCATCCACCAAAAAAACAGGTCGGTGCAGAGCAGAACGGCAAAAACAAAGTACCCGACCCACAGAGAAGAGAAAAAGAGGGGCCAGAAAGAACAGACGGGGGTTAATATGGTCAGAATGAGCTAAAAAACATGGGGGCCCTGAGTAGACAGATGGACTCTTCCATGCGTACCGATAAAAGTAAGCCGATGAAGGGGGTTCGTAAAGCTGGTCGAAAACTTGATTAGAATAAAGACCGGTAAGGTTGAGAGGGCGAAAAAGATCACCTTGCGCTCAAGACCCACTGGATTGCAGATAAAAAAAATTGGGAAAAGCCGTCAAAAAAAACAAAAAGGGTCGGAAAAACACAAAAAAATCTGAGTTTCAGGGGAAAGATGGGGGGGGGAAGACTAAAGGTAAAAAGTCCCCACTGTTGGCTTAAACGGACTAAAGGGCCGGCGGGGGCGTTTCAAAATGAATCAGGGGAGGGGAGATCGTCGTGGGAAAAAAGGGAACATGCGATCGGCACGCGTTGGGGGCCGAAATTGTTGACAAACAAGAGCTACAAAACTCCGCAAATAGGGGTGGGCCTACGAAGCAATTTAGTTAATTGGGGGGAAATCCTAAAATGAAGCGTCGGGTTGGGGGGCGGGTGGAGCCGTAAGCGGTGTCCGCCGTAAAAAAGAGTTCACTAGGATCCGTATGAACGCAAAGGGGAAAATTATCAGCGATAAAAGAGGTAGCAGGAACAACTCCGGTGGTATCGCAAGAGCGATGGCTTCGGGGCCGGTAAGGGGGAGGGAGTCGCCGTGACTTCCCCAACTTATTGGGGGGAGACACCGCTATGCTAGAAAGATCGGACGGCGGGGAAAAACGGGGGAGGCAAAAAAGTAAAAACGATGCGCTGCTGATTGGGGGCAAATGTAGTGGGCAGTCAAGGAAAAAACGCTTCTAGTCCCGAAAGACGACTCAAAGTGTAGGTCTCCGATGGGAGACTGATAGTAGGATCCTATCCGATGGTGGAAGAGACTTCAGAGCAAAGGAAGGGGTGTTGATTTACTAAAGCAGGGAAATGAACAACATAAGGAAACACGTCAAGGAGTGAATGGGCAACGGTAAAAGGCGGGGCCGGGGGAGGAATGGAATAACCAAGATAAATCACGACTTGGAATCCTATCTCAAAAGGGAGCAATTCTCGAGTTGGGACTGGGACGTGAGTGATGGAAGAACGAAAAATTTAAGCCTGTACCATGTCTTCTAAGAGAGGGTCCATCAAGGCCAGATGGAACGAAAAAAAAGGGAATACGGAAGCGAGCATTGAAATATAATGGTTGGTAGGGGTGAAACATGTAAGAAACCTTGAAGGGTGGAAAAATAATTAAACAGATTACTGGGGGCAAGACGGCAGAAAGAAGAGGGGAGTAAAAGCCGTCCAACGGTAAACGGAGAACAGGGGGGTTTCGACCAGGGGCTGGTTGGGACCGACGGACTGAAGTGTTTACCTTACCAAGTGCTGCTTTGGGGGGTCGCCAAACCGCACCGAAGCAGTAAAAAGGGTATTCGGTTAGACGGGCCACGGGAAACTACGTCAAGCTGAGTTATGACATCAAAGCAGGGGTGCAGCAGCGAGGACTTAATAAGGGAGATGAAGAGCACCGGGGATGGTTCAAGAAACTGCGGAATGCATAAAAGCTGAAGAAGGGGGATGCCTCAAGAAGGCCCAGAGATAAGGTTGGAAAAGAACGGGCCATCGCGCTTTCCAGAGCCAAACAAGGGGGGCAGCGCTTGACAGCATCTACGCCAAGGGAGCTGCTTCGATCTTCCCCAGAGGCACCTTGATTCGGGCCCGGGGGGCAGATCATCAAGTCAAACCGTCCGGGTTTATGGAACGGGCGACAAAGAACGACAAAAAATGCTGGAAATGAAGGGGTGTGGTGCGTTCAAGCCGATCCGTCAGCAATGGGGACCTCACTTTGAGAGGGATATACAAACTCTCATGGAGACAGAGGGAAAGAAGAGATTGAAAACAGAGATCCAACGTAAAAAGACGGAAGACAGCGTTGGGGGTATATCAAACCGGCCACCGGGGGTCAAAGGCTTCATAATAATTGTGCTGAAATAATAAACCGAGTACTTGGCAACCCATTCAAGGGGGTTAGGTGGAGCTGCTCTATAAAAAAAGTCAAATAGGATTAAATAGATGTGTTTATAGAGCCGAGGAGAACAATACTCGAGGGAGAGCTGTAGTATGTTAGTCACGAGAAAAAAAGCTTCTCTGACAAGAATTACGAGAGTGTTCCTTTTCTCGCAACTGGGTCGCAGCGCGAAAAGGAGTCTCTGGGTAAAAATTTGGTTCGCCAGAGCATTTATATGACAACAATCACATATTACCAGAGCACACCAAATACCCCAACCGATAATAAAACACATGAAAAAAAAATGACACACGAAAAGCCACTGAACTGCCGTGTGAAATTTGCACAGGACTCTGGTGAAGGAGAGATCTGCACGGCCACAGTCGGACCGGATTTGAGGGGAAGATCGAAGAAGGGTCAAGGCGTGGAAAGAAGGGGAACGTGACGACGGGAAAAGGGCGGGAGAAGGGGCGATGGAGAAAAAGAGATTGGGGCCGAGGGGGGGGGCGGCCACATTCCCATGCCTTAAAATACCATTTTCAACAGGTCTGACCCAATAATGGGACAATAAAGTGCAGTGGGGGAGAGCTACAGGCGCGAGGCAGCTGTTGACAACCGGAGGAGCAAGAAAAATCACTTTGGACCGAAGTAATGGGGGACGTTGGAACGTAATCAACGATACGCAGCGGCAAAGTGGGGAGGGAAGGACCAAAAAAAAAATGAAAGACAGCAGCGATGACGCAAGTGACCAAATCGCGCCGAGGAAAAGGAAGAAACCCTGAACAAGAAAGATGATAACTTTGGGGTTCAAACGGGGGGAGGAGGTGACGAGACAAACGAGGCAGTACAAAGGCGCCGGTGGAACGGTTTCCACCATGGGAGTCTGAAACCACAATGTGGGGGCTTGAAGGTTGCAAGAAAAGAGAAAACATGGTATCGTGGTTAAGGTCATAGCGCCCTCGTAGTCAAGGGTGTGTATATAAAAAGCGTAAGGGGATGAAACGAAAGTCAAATCTGAGAAGGGAAGAAATTAGTTACAGACATAACCACGGGATCCAGGAGGCTAAGCTCCATGAGGACTGTGGTAGGTGCGTGAAGGGTGGGTCGAAAAAAACTAACGAGGGGGCGGGAACGGGCAAGGTAAAAGAATCAGGCTCTAGCAGTGGGCAGATTATTCGGGGTACAAGAAACCTTCGTGCAGTATGCAGGGGATTCAGTTCAATCTCATTCGCGGGTCAAAATCTAGAGACACGTGAGCGGGGAAGGAGATTCGCAGGTAGACAAAAGAACAAAATCAAGTGGTCAATAGCAATCTGCGCATAGGATGTTCCAACGCAAGAGCAGTGTCCAAGTGCTGTGTAGGGAATAATAGGGGTGGGACCAGAAATCAACATTGGGGGTTTAATTAACACACAAAGGCTAATCATACCTCACCAGAAAAAATTAACGGGGCAAGAATACTCTCAGAAGGATGTGTGACTCGACCACCCGCAGAGGAGTTTGGAGGCAGAAAGAGGGGACTAGGCGATGTCAAGAACCCTGTATCCATTCTTAAATCAGAAATTAATGGGAAATGAGGCATAAGAACAACAACCGTCACTACAAAATCGACAACGAAAAAACCCAAAGGAAGGATATCTTTTTAGAGAGACAAATCAAGGATGCTGAACAGAATGCTTATGAAGGGGTACGAGTTGACAAATTCGGGGAACCTTTCACGGATCGAGGTATAGGGACAGGAAACTAACAACTAACTATTTTCCTCAAAATCAATTATTTCACATCCTTAGGCCGGGTTTTGGAAAACAAGGCGGAAGTCTTAGGGAAGGTTTGGCGACACTTCTTAACGTGAAGGGAAGTACAAAAGTCTTGACATTTTTCTGTGCTGTAAAAGGCGTGAGAGGAAAGGGGGGGGGGGGGCTATCGCGGAGGGGGGCCTACAGCAGTGGGGTGTTGATTGGGGAGCAAGTGATGGGAACCACTCAATCAAAAAGGATTTTCCCTCATCAAAGAAAGCATAAAACCAGAGGACAGGCGAAATAAGGAAGACGTTGAAATTGATAGTGTTATAAGACCTGTAACTCACAGGGGGGAGACTACGAAAAGGCTGGCAAGTCGTTGACGAGCAAATATTACATCTGCAAACAATAGGTTGGTTCGGGCAGTGAATCCTATGGGTCGAACGGGGGGGGGCGGCCGGGGAAACAGTTTAAGACGCGGATCACCGTATTTGAAAAGCGGAGGTGTTTGGAATAGACAACTGGTTTCATGGCATGAGAACACAATTCTCCGGGGGGCTCCAGAGTAGCGGGGGCGAAAAACCTATCATCAAAGGACGGGACAACAACCGTG
>Ga0179591_1402219_pt1 | contig 11907 bp, 11 predicted proteins | sample CZOMad2_1_08_16f_FD_182891 | JGI IMG/M metagenome (GOLD analysis project Ga0179591, IMG submission 182891) | Vadose zone soil fungal communities from Angelo Coast Range Reserve, California, USA - CZOMad2_1_08_16fungal (PacBio error correction) | ecosystem: Environmental > Terrestrial > Soil >...
CCCTTTCGGCAAAATAATAACTCGTCCATCGGCTCGGGAGATAAAGAGTAAAAGGATCTACTCTGCGTGAAAAGGGGAAAATGAGTCGCGGGAAAAGAGACACGCGCACTTTTGAATTTCGAAAAAAAAAAGAAGTCGCCCGTCTCTTGGTCTTAGGAGGGGATCATCCCTTCCACCACCTTGCAGAGGGAACGGGAGGGGGGACTTTACAAGAAGGGAGAAACTGAGATCCTCCGGAAAAAAAAAAAATAGGCGCCGAACGGTCGCTAGTCAAAGGGGAGGGAGAGGTATACCCTCACAGAACCCCTCCTTCTCCTCGCGCGGCGCGCTGAGGGAGGAAACCTCTCTTCTGCTCTTCAAGAGGGGAAATAACGTGGGGTTATCTGGAAAAGGGGAGATTCATCGTAATGAAGAAAAAAGCACCCCCACAAAGTGGAGAGAAGGAGAAATATCTATATTCTCTTTGAAAAATATCCCTTTTCTTTCCTCTTCGAAGGGAGAAAAAGGGGGGACTTGTCCTTAAAATTAAAGGGGACCGAACGAGAAGACCGCTACCTCTATAGGGGGACTTTTTCTACTTTTTCTTTTCCTAAGAAGAGAAGATAGAGACCGGTCAGCCGTCGAGCTGTTTGTGGTGAGAAGGTATCTACGCGTTTCTAACGGGAAAGAAGAAAGATCTTCTATTCAAGTTTTTTAAGGAAAAGGGCACTTCTACCATTACTGAAAAGAAAGAGAAAGATCCTTTCAGCGGAAAATCGTATTTCAAGGGGGGAGGAGAGGAACGGGGAGGTTTCACAGAAGAAGCCTTTCAACGCTCTTCTAGCAAGGGGTGCCCTATCCTTCTTACGATTTCCGGGAATACATGCCGCGCTCGCAGAACGGGAGATGGCTCGGGGGGGAGATAGGAGCTCTTTAGAGAAGGGGGGGGAGGGTTTCTGCTCAGAATCCTTCATTCTCCTCCTCGAAAGAGAAGTTAGGACATCCTCTCTGGATTTTTAGCTGCGAGGGCACAATCTGAAGAAAGATCGGGGTAAAACTCCCTTTGGGGTAGGGGGGGTAAGCTTTCTGCTCTTCCTTTCAGGAAAGATGCTTTCCTGCCTTTTACTTCAGAAAAGTAGATCTGATTAGCGAGCTTATCTAGAAAGGAGGAATCTTTCAAGAAAAAGAAAAGAGCTCCCTCGCAGGTCTCGGAAAGGAGGCTATATCTGTCGAGAGAAGTGCACGGGAAAGGGGAAAAAGTCTAGTTAAAGTAAAAAGAGACGCTCGCTTTCATCATCTTCGGGGAAAAAGCTTGTCCTCTATTCCTCTGGAGGTCTTTCCACGATTGACGCTCGCGTCGTGAATAAGGAAGAAAGGGTTTTAAATTCGAGGAGAAGAGAAACGATGGGGTTTACTTTCTGGAGGAGAGAAAAAAGCCTTCTTCTCTACTTTGAGAAGGAGAAATTCTCCGACTCATTCCTCCGAGGAGCAAGAGAGAAAGAGGAGGCTGCGATTAGATAGCGAAAAGAAGATCTCTTTCTTCTAAAAGGGAAGCTATTCTCGGCGAGGGTGAATTTGAAAACGGGAGGGAAAGCGCGATTTAGACTCCTTCTAACCTTCTTTTGTGCAAGGCTAGCTGGGCCTTCATAGCGAGGAAAAAAGGGAGAAAAGTTCTATCAGACATGAGAGAGCTATTAAGAAATGCCCGCCTAATTTCTCTCGAGTCTTCCGCTGACTTCGGAGACGCGAAAAAGGGGAGGTCGTCTTCTCTAGAGGTTCTCTTATCGAAAAGGGGCATCACGGTCCACGGCGAAGGGGGAAAGAGCTGTTACGAGAAGGGAGGGAGAGGATGGATGTGACGAAGAAGAAAAAAGGCGCTTTCTCCAGGTCGATCCTACCCGCTAGTACACTGACAAAAAAAAAAATCTCACGGGAAGGGAGGGAGTCCTAAGCGCCTCCTCTTCGAAGGGCGCGGCGGATCGTAGACCGATCAAGGGCTCCTGGAGGGACAGGGGAAAGGGAGCAAGGTGATGACTCGAAGAAGGGATCTTCCAATCTTCTCAGCGGAGACGCGGTTCGAGCCCTCTCCGTTCCTCGAGCGAACTAAGTCTACGACAAAGACGGGCTTTTCGCCTTTGGAAAAGAGAAAGGAGACCTTTTCCTGCTTTTTTCGGGGGGAGGGATTCTCAATGTCCGTGTAGATCTTAGATGCAAGAGTGGGGGGGGGGAGAGCGTCCCAACCACACCTCTTACTTTTTCGGGAAAGCTTCTTGGCTAAGTCCGACGTGCGGACGGGGGGACTAAGGAAGCGCTAAGTCGGAACTATCGTAGAAAAGAAAAACCCGGCAAAGGACTCTTTGCTTTTCGAAGGCGCGCCTAGAAAAAAGCGGGCTTCTTCCCCGGTGGAGAGAACCCGAAAGGAAAGAGGCAGGATTCTAGTCGTATCTGTCTGGAAAGACAGTAGAAAGAGCTTCTCTAGATGCGAGAGGAACAAGACCCCGAGAGACTCCTTCTTCTTGGTTCCTTCCTCAAATTTTAGAGGGAGAGGGGAAGACTTCTAGCTTAGTGACCAGGAAGAAGCAGGGGGAGCCTGATCGAAGGGCTTCTCGTCGTCATCTTCGGGCGGGGGAGAAACGGGGGGGCTTGCTGAGAAGAGAGAACTTACTGGGGAGGGACAGCACTTCTCTATTTCTCTTCTACGTAAGAAAGAGATCTTCTAAAGAGTTCTTCTAGGGAAGAAGGGAAGACTCTTCCTCATCTCCTACACTCGCCGAATAAGAGCTCGATAGGGGAAGGCTCTGACATCTTCCGGGAAACGCAATCTCTACCCTTGGGGGAAGGGGGCTACTCGTCGATCTGGGAGGAGGTCCTATCTGCTGCTCTCTAGAAGCTATCCCTTCGAACGGAGCATTCTAGGAGGAGAGGAAGGGAAGGAGAGGGGGGGGAAGGGACTCGACTCCTTCGAGGGCCTCTTCCACCTTCCACCCACGCAAAAAAGAGAAAGAAGGGAGAGGACTTCTATCACTGAAGAGAGGGAAGGTCTCCGTGGTGAAACTCGAGGGGGTTCCCCGTCTCTGAAGAGTAGGAGCTTCGTCATCCAGGAGAGAGTTATCCTTTCTCCTTCCAGCCACTCATCTTTCTCAACTCTCACAAGAGATGAGGACAGAGGGGAAACTTGCTTTCAGGGGAAAAAAAAGAAAGTGGGGGTTTCGTCTCGAAGCTACTTTTCTCCACCCACTCCGGTCGAAGAAAGGAGGGAACTCCCTCTCTTGAAGCGTAGTACCTGGGAGAGAGAGGCTTCTTTTCTTGCTGGGGATCCCGTTCAGGAGCTCAGGGGGGGGCTGAGCCTTTCACCGCCTCGTCCTGGAAAGAAGGATCAGTTGAGAAAAAAACAAAGGAGATGTCTAAGAAAAAGAAGTCCGGGGGAGAAAGAGGATCGTCCTCACTAACGGGGAGTTGCGCACTCCTACTCTACGCGAGGGCCTTCTCCTAGCTGCACGGCGCGAGCTTCCAGCAAGAAAGAAAAGCACTCTCTCCGCTTAAGGAAAAATGGAAACCTCCTGACGCAGAGGGGGAAGCCTCGGGAAGCGCGTGGACCGGAGGCCATTTCGTAAAGCAGTCAAAAAAATTTTAAAGCGGGGCTAGCCGGGAGACGCCATTTCTACGACGAAACCTCACGAAAGAGAGAGGACACCGATTCTTTTGATGGGAAGGCACAGCAGAGGAGCTTTCTCGTGCTAAAAGGAGTTCGATCTCTCCGTGGAATCTGCGGAGCACTCCCTTCTTGAGGAGAAGGAGTTTCTCCACCAAGAAATTCTAACTTTCGCTTCCTCTAGATCGCGAATAGGGGAGAACGGGAATAGTCTCTTCGGGTGAAGGGAAAGAGTCACTATCATACTCGAGGTCTTCACTGATCTAACCATACTCCTCTCGGGCGCCATTCTAGGACGGTCTCTATTAAGGACGCTCTTCTCTCTATAGAAAACTCAAGAGGACCTTATTGGGGAATCGGAGAACCGCAGGCACAAGGGGAAGAAATGTGTCCCATACGGGTCTCTCTTCCTTTAAATGAGGGGCTCAATCTCTGCTTAAGAGGTCCCTTCGAAGCTCCTCCTCAAAGATTCTTATAATTCTCTGAAAAAAAATCGGGAGAGATCAGCTTTCCATTCGCGAGGGGGTAAACTCTCAAGACTTGGTTCTATCCCGGCGTTATCGGGGGGAGACCATCAGGCTCTAAGGGGAGTGGTGTTGGAATCGTTGGGATAGAGAGACCACCATGCGCATATCTCTACATGAAGATGTCGTACAAGTCCGGCAGATCACCACTATCCTGATTTTGAAGTTCTCGAAGAGAGATCCTCTCTGCCAGCGGAAGAGGCTCTCGCGCCGAGGGAGGGTTTCCCCTACGGGGTTTCTCTCCTTCTCATCAAAGCTTGTCGGGGGGAGCGGTAGTGGATCGGGAGGATCGAGGAAGGAGGAGACCAGTCGGTCCTTCCCCTCGGATCTGGAAGGCTCAACCCTCGCGTCGTCTTCGGGGGGATGCTTTGATTCTCGCCAAAGAGGGCCATCTCATCTCCGGGGGGAAAGTCTCTATCTCCTGAAGTTAGAGAGACCGAGCTTTCTCCACTACGAAAAGGGGAATAGAACCGTTTCACGCCCCAACTGTAGTGAGAAGGGAAAAAAAGTTCAGGAAGTAACTCCATTTCGGAAAGGGGAGAGGGGGTCGTTTTCACCTTTCCTCTCGATAGATCAAAGGCAAATGCAGGTCGCGAAAGGGGGGACATCCTCTATATCAAAAGGGAAGCTCATCACGTCGGCTCCAGAGGCAAGGGAAAAATTTCTCTCCGTCGCGGAGGGAAAAATCTGAAGAAAGAGAGGGGAGCGATTGCTGTTGAGGGAAACTACTCGCCTTCTACCTGAAAGAAAGGTCAAAGGAAAGCTTTCCGTCTACTAAGGGAGGATATTTACGAGAGGGGGTTGGAAACTGCTAACAGGGGACGTCGCACTCTCACATTTAAAACCGCATAAAAGGAAAAACAGTCCTTAACATGCGTCGCTAGGGGGGAACTTCGACACAAACCCCCCTTCTGGAGGGGGGAGGGATACTAATCCTTCTTAAGGCAAAGGAGATTCATCTCTCGCCGCCGAAAAAGAGAATTCCTCCATGGGAAAGAAGTATCAGGTAATTCGACTTTGCCTAAAAAAGGGGAGGAGAGGGGATACTATCCTCTCGGGGGGAAGAGAAGTACATGTAGAGGGGAGGAGTAGACTTTCTTCGGGAGGGGGAACTTCCTGTTCTCTCTCATCGGTCTAAGTGGGAGAGACTTTATGATCGATCTGAAAGAGAAAAGATAGAGAGGAAGGGACAATCCCGGCTCGTTCATCAGAGAGCAGGATTTCCCTTATGCTCAGGACGATTCAAGCGGAAAGGAGGGAATCTCCCCGAAAGGGCTTTCTACTCATGGCATCTGTCTCAGATCTTCGTTCAGTCGCGAAAGGGTCTCTCAGAGGAGAAAAAACAGGCCCGCGAGGGAACCTCCCCGTTGTACTTAAGGTACGAAGGGAGCTCGTCCTCGACCACATGGAGGAGAGGACCTGTAATGAGGGGGGGGACGGCTAGAGGAGCATATTCTTGCTGAGCGCCTGAGAAATCTAATCTGGTAGCAAAAAAGGGGAGGAGGTCTACTTCTTCGGAGGAGGAGAAGAAAAGCAGCCTTTAGCGTTCCCTGCTGGGGGGGCTCGCTCTTCTTAGCAGAAGTGTAGGAAAAAGAACTTCTTCCTCCGGAGAGGGTAGGGTTCTCAGCACGTACAAAAGAGGTCTTTAGGGGGAAAGCATTCAACCTTCTCTGACGAAGGAGCGCAGAGGGCCTACACATTAAGTAAGAAGAGAGCCTCTCTTACAAAAAGAAAGAGGGGGGAGGAGATCCGCCGTCGAAATCTATTTTGGGACGGGGGCTCCAAGGGTTCATCACAGACAAGGGAGAATCTCGCCTACGCACGTTGAGAAGAGGGAGAAAAACGCTTTCTCGCTCGGAGAAGGGACGTTTCGATGCTCTGGAAAAATGCAGCCTCGTTCTCTCCTCCTCCAGAGGTCAGAAAAGAGTGGAATAAGGGGGACAGTCCGCCAGCAAACGGGAGGGAAAGTAACCGCTATCAGCCAGACGCGAAAGAAGGGGGGGCACCGGGTCGTTTCACTACGAAAGAGGGAGAGCACTCTGATCTCTCCTCTTCTACTTCGAGAAAGAATCAGGAAACTTCTACCATCTCATCGCAGGAGAAGGGGAGAAATAGAAACATCTCTACGAAGAGAGATACCGTGGCTCCGAGGAAGGGAAGGTAGCCGCTTATAACTCTTCATCCTCCGGCGTTCAATCTCTCCAGCTCTTTGCCTGCTTATGGAAGAAAAAGAAAGCGCGCACTCGTCACTGGGAAGGGAGGAAAGTCTGCGACGGGCTATTCTCAGAAGGGGATTTAGCCGTGCCATTTTCATGGATGAACCCTTCACACCACCGGAGAGACTTTTTCGTCATACTTTCGACACCGCGGAAGAGACACCCGAAAGAAGAAAAGTAGAGAGACGCGCGCGCTTCTCGGGAAAGGAAAGTCCAGACCAGCCTTCGCCCGGATCGAGAAAGTCGGGCGCGAAAAGAGAGTGGCAGCTACCACTGTTTTTAAGCCGAGCGGGAAGGGAGAGGGGAGACGTCTCATCACCCCAGCGCATAGAGATGAAAAAAAGGGACGAAGGAGGAAAGAGAGAGATGCGCGGGGAAGCCGTTTTCTTTCCTCTCGCGATGCTCTCGGATTAACAAAGGGGCTCTTCCGCGGAAATGCGAGCTGCGCCGAGCGAGGAGAGCTGGGTCGACGTGTGGCCTGGGTGAAGAAGCCGTATCTCGTTACCTTCAATGAGGGGGGCGCGTGTGGAGACTTATCTCCGCGGTGTAGAAAAAACCCGCTCGGTCGAATGCAGGGGGGGGAAGAGAGACCTTCTCCATGGCACGTGCTACCTCGACTTTAGTGGAAGGAAACAGCGCCGGGGAGGGGGCGTGCCTACCTTCAACTTGCGCAATTCCTGGGGCGAAGGGAGCAGGATAAGCAAGGGCACTCGAGGGGAAGGGGAAAAGGGATTTTATATCGAAGTGCCTAACCGGCTGTACGGAGAACCTTCCTATCTCGCCGCCCGGGAAGGGCGCCGTACTCTCGTCGAGCAGGGAGGAGGACTGGCCGGCGGTTCGTCGCTCTGGGAAAAAAAGACGCCGCCTCTACTTTTGACCTCTTATAGGTTAGGGAGATCGCTCGTCCTCGGCTCGAGCCAGGGACAAGGGGGAAAACCCCTTTCGGCGACAAGGAGTGGGAAGGGCGGCATCGTCTGTCAGGAAAAGGAAAGATGCTTTCCTTAATAGTCGGGAGGCGGAGAGGGAAGAGACTCTAGAGGAGGGGGCGAATACGATGAGGGTTCTATCCGGGCAGAGGGAAAATATCATATTCTCCATAAAATCTTCACGTCTCATAGAAAAAAAAAAAGAGTCTGACTAGAAGGGTCGGAGTTATTACCAAGGGGAAATTCCCCCCTATATTGCAAGACTCGGAGGGCTTCTCAAAAGGAGGGAGCTATGCAGAGGGGGGGTTCTATGCAGGAAGGATGTCTCGTGCCCGGAGTTTTCTCCTCTGTGGCGCGAAGGAAGAGGATTTCAGTGGAAGGGGAGGAAGGAGCAGTTACTTAAGGGGGGGAGGGAGAAGTCTTCCACCTCCCCCTCACTCAAAAAGTCTGATGAGGGGTTAACCCCCATGATTCTCAAGAATCTAGAAGGGAATGAGAAGTTCCAGAAGAGAAGAGAAGGAGAGAACTTCTCTAAGCAGGAGAAACGTCTTGTCCTCCGATAAGCCGACGAAGGGGGAGGCTGTGCGGCTTTAGGGAAATACCTGGGGAAAGAAGGGGAGGTCCTTTCCTGAATCGTGTGGACCAGAGGCCGCGGAACGGGGGCGACGGAGGGGGAGGAGAGCGCTGCCACCGAGAAGAAAAGGATGCAGACTATCTCAGTTAGAAAGCGGGCCGAGGAAGCGATTTCCAGAGAAAGCCGAAGTGCTCGGAGGAGTAAGTCGACTCTCCGAGAGAAGGGGGAGCCGCGGTGTGTACGCGCCGTAGGATGAGGGTCTCTGAATCGCCGGCTCATCACAAAGAGCTTCCTTTAGGAGGAGGCGGACGAATCCGCTCGCCAGGGGAGGAGGGGCGCTCAAGCCTCTTCGGGATATCCTACCAAACTAAACTCTCGAACCTGTCCTAGGGATCCGGATTGCAGAGAAAGAGGGAATTTTTTCAGAGGATCTTACAACCTCCTCTCAAATGAAAATGAGCGCGTTCTCTCGGGGTAGTAAACGGATCAACTCTCGAAAAGTCTTCCCCGGCGTTTCTCTAGATCGAAAGATGACTTAATCCTCTGGCTTCGGCGCGAAAGAAAGGAACTCTTCCTGAAGAGACTGCGGCCAGGACCTCCTCACTCGAAGGGCCTTCTTTTCTCCTGTTCCGAAGATTCCTGTTCCGGAGGAGAGAAATTTGCCTGCGGCGGATATTGTCGCTTAACACCATGACAGGTGTAAGAGGAGGCAAACACCTCTAGGAAGGGCTCGTCTCGCTCTTCTATCCCATTAGGGAAAGGGCCGGGAGGGCCCTGGCTGGGCCGGAGAAAGGGAAATTCAATAGAACGCAAAAAGAAAAAAATCGTTCGAGGAGGTAGAGTCTCTGCTCAAACCAAGAGACCGGGGAGAGGGACGAGCATCTGCGAAGAGGGAGCGCTTAATCGCCCGCTCTTGGAAGAAAGCGCCGGCGTCTAAACCCACCTTGCAGGGGAAGAGAAAATGGCAAGGACGTTGGACCAAGAAAAAGAGCGCCTGTCAGGGGAGTGTAGTTCCTCCGAACCTGTTCGAAGGTGTGCGTGCAAAAGACTGGAGCCCGAGACTTAAGAGAGCAAGCGACTGCGGAGCACCATGAGGAAGTGGGGGAACAGGGAGAGGACCGAGGGGGGCTCTACTAAACACAGAGGTAAAGCACTCTTTCTCGAAAAAAAGATTCTAGTGCTCAAAGGCCTTCGACGGTAGGAAATCAGCTCCGCCACTGGAAAAATACTACCGAGCGATCCCGAGAAAGGCTGGAATAATCTACAAATAGCAAGAGAGAAAAACCAACTCTTAGGAAACGCGGCTACGCTCAGAGGAAAAGCTCAGGGATAGTCTTCTTCGGAATCGACTGCTAGAAAGGGAGGGAAGATGCTTTTTTCAGGCCGGTTTCTGACGCCCTTGAGAAGAAAAGAAAGGGACTCAGATCCTGCTACTCTGGTGGTTTCTTCTCGAGAAAGGGGGGTCACACCACCATGGGGGTGGGGGGTGAAGCACTCTTTATCCGAAAAGGGGCTCTAGTTATGACCCTGACGGAGAGAAGGCCGTACTCTCTATCACTCCAGACGAAGGATGTGCGGGCTCTATCCCTATTTCTGGATTAGTCATACCTCTACTATCTTAGGGAAGGGCCTTCTGCGCCCATGGGGGAATCTTTCTTTCTGAGAAGGAATCAATCATAAAGACTACCCCTAGAAGTAGCACTCTGAGGGACTCACTGAGGGTTTTCAGAGAGGGGGAGACTAATGTTCTCAAAAAAGAAAAGGGGCGCTTCTAGATCTTAAATTCAGGATAGACCGATCGTAGTCTCTATCGAGGGGGGGTCGCTAAAAGGGGAGGAAAAAAAGGAGACGTCGTTTCTATTTCCGAGCTGGGAAAGAAGGACTTCTGCGGAGAACAAGAGAAAAGATCACTTACCGAGTGTGCTCACTCCGAAACGAGAGCAGCCCAAGGGGTTCACTTTCTGAGAGAGAAGGAGATGCTTCCAAATCCACCGGAGCCCCATCGGAATTCCCTCCTGGGGGGGGGGATCCTCGCGAGGGGTAGAGTTTACCCTTGAAGAAATGTTCTTACTCTCCAAGTGTCAAGCTCCTTGTTAAAGCGCGAAAGAGAAGAAGGGGGAGCGTACGCCATGGAGAAAAAAAACGCTCAACCCTCAATTAAGGACCGACTCCGACAGTGCGAAAAAGGGGAGAGAGAGTGGAAGCGTTCTATCTAAGGGAGCGACCATTCTTCAGGGCTGAAAATGAGTCTTGAGAATCCATGAAGGGAGAATTCTCATCTGTAATCTTTGGGGGCCAGTCGAGGAGGGGGGAGGGGACTCGCCCGCATCTAGAGGGAACTTTCTTTAAACGGGGTAATGGACCGAAGACGACTATCTCGCAGGAAGAGCGTCCTCGAGAGAAACAAGAACTCTCTAGGGAAGCCCTTTTGGGGGGGGGCCGTAGTGAGGGGGGGGGAAAAAAAAAAAAAATTAAGAAAAAAAACTCCTGGAGAGTAAAACGGACGCCATGTTCCCCAGCCTCTTTTCGCCTGCGGGGAAGCGGAGATGCTTTTGATCTAGAGAGCCTTAAAAGTCTCCTCCCTCTGGAAGGGGGGAGCTCTAATCCCGCTTTCTGAAGGGGAATCTCAAAGGGAAGGGGCAGCTCTCTTCACCGTGAGAAGCAACATCTGCCTGGCGCCCTCATTCAGAGGTCGAGATTTTTTACTAGAAGAACCACCAGCTAGAGAAAGGGGAGGAGCTCTGTTCCATTACAAGGGCGGCAGCATTCCTCGCGGGGCTCAAAAAAAAGAAAGAGCTGTCTGCAGTAGATCCTCTATCAGGGCTCTTTGACAGCTAAAGAAGACGGGGGGAGATCCGCGGAGACGAGTAACACTCTAATATGGGGGAATGGGTAAGGAGCTATCCTTCCTCTAGACCTTCGGGCTTCTTCTTATTAGGAAGGGGTGGAATCCTGAGGGAGATTTCTAGGAAGGAACTCTTTTCTCGCGAGAGGGGGGGGGGACTCTGGGGAGGCATCGAGGGGGGATCTCTTAGAGAGGGAGTTCTTCGGCACATCACGGAGATCTCCTCTTTCAAAGAGGGGAAGGAGCGATCGTGAAAAAGGGATCTTCTCCCTTCGCTCTTTCTTCCAAGGAGAAATCAGTCTAGGGGGGGGGACCCCGTATGGTCTCAACCCGAAAGGTCCATGTCGCCAGGAAATTCTCTCGAGGGGACACCCCTTTAAGAAGCACTCTCATTCGTTTGAGGCCGTCGGAAGAGCATGTAATAGCGGGAGAGAGAAAAAGGCTTCTGCCGCCGATCTTCCAAGAAGAAGGGCTCTCGACTGCGAGGGACCCCCCCCAAGAGCCATAAGAGAAAGAGTCGCTCTTGGGATTTCTTAATGGGCGTGACGGTCTCAGATCCGGAAAAACCCCTTCCCGTCGGGAAGGGAACTTCTCCACTAATCGTCAGAAGGGTCGGAAGAGAGGGAACTTTCTATGGAAGGGGAGAACTATCTGAGAAGAACCGGAATCTTAAATAGGAGTTATTCATCCGCGGAAGAGTCTCAGAACACCTAAACATTCGGATTTGCTCTTTTAACCGAAGACCAGTCCTGGATCTCTTTATGAAATTCTAATCTCAGGGAAGGAAGGATTCATCTCGCTAAAGAAGAGGAGCTCGATTCCTGAAAGAAGAAAGGTCGATCATCACCATTCTCATGATGGGAAGACTCCCGGTAGGAGGGAGTGATACGATCCTCGAAGAAAAAAAGTTCGTAAGATCTTTGCGGAATGCTCTCCCTCTGACACAGTAGTTTCTCGTTTGAGGTGTTCGGCGCCGTGATCTCCTGGATGAGGGAGGATGCCAATCTCTTCCTGGGAGCGCAAGGTCGAGAGGGGGAGAGGTAGAGAGCATCAGCCGAAAAGAAAGTGATTCTCACAGTACGGTCGAGGATCCAGAGGCCCCCGCGGTGCGGGAAAAGAAGGAACTGCCGAAGCAGGAAAGAGCACGTCGGCTGGAAAAAGAGCGAACTCTCGCGCAAGGTAGAAGCCCAA
>Ga0179591_1172013_pt1 | contig 11906 bp, 12 predicted proteins | sample CZOMad2_1_08_16f_FD_182891 | JGI IMG/M metagenome (GOLD analysis project Ga0179591, IMG submission 182891) | Vadose zone soil fungal communities from Angelo Coast Range Reserve, California, USA - CZOMad2_1_08_16fungal (PacBio error correction) | ecosystem: Environmental > Terrestrial > Soil >...
TAATTTACAAAAAAGTTCATTAAACAGATCGAGGGGAAACGGATGGGGCATAGGTTGCAAAAATGGAACCAAAAGGGGGGGACGGAAATTTCTTTAGTTCGGATAATGCCCAAATCTCTTCCAAAGGGGGTATAAGAAGGGAGTAATGAACAATAGTGGTTAGTACTGACGGGTTTGACGGAGGGGGGGTATTTAGAGGATGTCGTAGGACAAGATGGAGAAGGAAAATGGGGCTTTGAATTGTCCAAAAACTTGGAATCAAAAACTGGCAGGGGGATTTCCATGTGGTAAATGTTTGGAAGAATAAAGGGGGGTGTCCCCGGGGACAAAAGGGAGTTAGACACCTTTAAAAGATGAGGGCTAAGAATACTTCAAAACAGGGGTGGAAATAATGTGGGTCAAACACAAATAGCAGGCCTTACAGATCATGGCCTGGTGAAACTGAGGAAAAAAAAAAGGAAAAAAGGGGACACAGAAAGGAGTAACATTTTGTTTAACCAAGGAAAACCGGAAATCAGAGAAGAAGGGAGGCGGAGGGCTGCACAGGGATGTAATTAGAACAAACCAAGAACACGCGTGGAAAGGGGGGGTAAGGAAAGTTCGCAAGGAAGTTTCTTAGGTCGGCATTCAGGCACTGAGAGAGTCCGTAAAAAAAAGAGAAAGGTGATTGGGCATTATCTTGCATCCTAAATCAAAATCTGCTTTTAAAGTTAACAGCACACAGTCGGGAATCATTATTGTAAGGGTTGGGAACAGAGTAAAAAGCATTGTAATTGGTATCTAATCCGAATCACCAAATGATCATTGGGAGGGCAGTGGTGGGAATGGTTGAAGATGGAAAGCGACAAAAGATGCTTCAATTATAAACCCGAACAGGGGGAAAAACAAAGAAATGGGAAAAAAGGACTGATCGGCGGAAAGAGAAGATAATGTTGGGTCAGAAAATGTAATAAAGGGAAAACGAGAAAAAAAAACGGGAAACCAGTGTGGGGTGTCATCGGGTATATGGATTCACCATACAAAGATCAGTAAAGAAACAGCGCCTGGGGAGATCTTTAATTTCAGAAGTGAAAAAAATGGAAAGAAAGATAGAATCACGAGAAAAAGAAAAATTAACAACACTTTGGAAAACTCGAAGTGGGAAATGTGGGTGGGGGAAAAGAAATTTAATGGTTTAAAAGATGATCAGTGGTCGGGAATGCAATGGGGGGGGATATGAGAAAAGGACCACAATGAGAAAATGGAAGACTTATTTACCGCCGGTTGGGTGGGAAGCAGGGACAGTTGCGACAAGAGGAAAAAAGGTGTAAGAAATATCCGAACCAATTTAATGGACTGGGAACTGGTGAAAGAAAGGAGAAAGGGGAAAGATTTACCTTTGAAAGGTTCGGGGGGAAGTACTAGAAGGGGGAAGGAATTTGGGGAGGTGGGATGAACATATCTTTCAGGAAAAGAAGGGATCATTTTTAAAACAAGGGGGAGTCAGCAAAAACTCTTCTATGAAAGGAATCACTATATTAATTTGGAAAGACGAGGTGGAACCAACAAGGGGAAAATCAACGGAGGGGAGAGCGTGGGGAGCAATCAGATAGAAATGACAGAACTTGAGAAAAAAGTCCAAATATTTTCTCGTGGAAGCAAGTCAAGAGGGGGGGCTGAGGGGCATCACCAGGAAGGCGAACACTTGAAGAACCGGAGAGAGGCAGCGTCAGATCAAAAGGCATGAAAAGGACAGTCACGGAAGAAACTGCGATAAAAAAATGAACCTTATCCAACCGTGAATTGAACGCTTCTGGAGTTCCTTAAATAGAATTAGAAGGGGGAAGGATTCCTTAAAAAGGGAGAGGAGAGGGGAGGTCTAGTTTCTGACGGATAGTTTCTGATTATTGCGTTTTCCTTGACACTAAAGGGGGACTTTACCCCATCACTTCAGTCAAAAACAGGGGCAAGGGCCAACACCTGTCTGGTACAGTAGCCTCAGTCAAAGGGGGACAACAACAATCAAAGGAAACATAGGGAAGAGCCTAATTGCGTGATTACATAAAAAATAAATCCACCATTCACTTTCATAGATGACGGAACGCATTCAACAGAAGATCATCAGCTGTTGTTGAACGTTGGGGGGGACAGAGGGGAAAATGCACTGACTCCAGACAGGGGGGTGGGGCTTCAAACCAGGACTTGTTTCAGGCGGAAGGAAGGAACAAAAAGAGAAAACGGGGGAATAGCAGGGGGAAACGGGGGGAACAAAGTGACGTCCACAGTCGGTAAATAAAAACCAAAACTATGTGTAATCATTGTCAAAAAAAGATTGATCGGAAGCTACCACAAAAAATGGAAGGGGGAGAGAGAGAGATCAAAGATTGTTGTCTTGGGCACTGATTAATAGTTGATTGTTTGTACAGGAGGGGGGAGGTGAGGGGTGCACAATTTAAAGGGGGGGGAAAAGGCATTCTATGGTTCCGTGAGGAGATTACCTTAATTTAAAAGAGTTGAAAAGCTCGGTACGTTGATGTATGAACATGCATTTTTGAAAACTCGGAAAAACGGTCAAACAATGCGGATGCTTTGGAAATGCCGGAGGCAAGGCATCAGAGAGGGAGGGAGTTTTTTAACAATGGAAGGAAAGCATATTGAGCAGGGGTGGGGGGGAGGGGCTAAAAAAGGAGTGAGGGAGAGGGGGGAAAATGGGGAAAATTGTCAGTGCGAGGGTCCGGACCATTTGTTCTGAATGGTACGTGAGTGTTTGGCACCTTCTGTGCAAGTCCATATCATGGAATTACAGGGAAACAGAAGAAGTCAGAAAATATTGGGAAAGAAGCCTAGGAGAAAAGGAATTATGGGACTATTTTCCTGAAAGGAGAATCCATGAGCGGGACAAATTTTGTCACGTTTCATTGGAGATTTGACGACGAGGGGGAATGGCTGAAGAGAGGGCAGTGGAAAAAGGGAGAACGGAGAAGAGAATTGGGGAATGTAAGATTGTATTACGTGTGATTCATAGAAACAAACTGACTGGAGAATTCTATAAAAAAACGAGGTGCGGTTGAGAAAAAGCTTCTGATAATGTTATCTTTGCTCGTCAGTTCGTGGGGTTATTCAAGGTTCGGATTGTCAAAAAGAACGTTTGGAAAAGGACTGATTGGGAAAGGGTGAACGGCACGGGGGAACATCAATAAGGTTGATATAACTGCTGGTAAAAGGGATCAAATCTTTTACTTACAGTTGTTGTCACTTACAAAAAAACACAAGGAATCGCCCTTACTGTAGGAGGAATGCAAAAAAAAGAAGGGAAAGCGGGTCCCGTAGGGAAAGCTGGAAAAAAGGAAAGGACTTCCAATGAAAAAAGGTCATGGGAAACTTTTCGCGGTGAAAGGGGATCAAACTCGGCGTAGCTTTTCACATTTTGCCCTTGAGGGGGTGTGCAGTTGTAGAATATGCCAAAGGCTTTAAAGACAAAGTCGGAAGGTTCAACTCTACAATTTGGGGAGCCAAATCCAATGGAGAAGGGGGGTCAAAGTTGGGAATGGTGGGGCTTGCTGAATCGTCCTTACATTTTCACATGAAATCAACGAAAAAAAAGGGGAAGGGGTAAGAGGGGGTGGAGTGAAGAGCTAAAAGGACCCCCAAAAGGTGGTAAAGGTCATCGGGGATTCTGACTGCACGAACAAAACTTTTTTCGCTTGGAGGTAAACACTCATTAGGGTCTAACCGGGGGGGGTGTGAAAGGGGTAAAATAGGGGATTTTTAAAAAATAAATTTTGGGGTTTTGAAAGATGGGGGTCCGTTCAAAACATCTTCCAACCTGTTCAAAGGGAACAAAATGTGGCGACTGTCCAATAATGAGGGATGTCAACAATAAATTAATAAATGATAAGGGGAGGTAAGGGATGAGGGAATTAAAAAAGATTGAGGTCAGGGAAAGTGGAAATTCCATATAGGGTTAAAAAGAAAAGGAAAGAAAGATGAAGCCGACAGAATTACTCGGCGAAATCGAGTGATAAAAAAGTCAGATTGACTGCATCGGGGTTGTCGAACAACGGGCGGCAGCTAATGAAAACGCTGGGTTTAGGACAAAAAATCTTTGACAACGTGGTGCTCAAATTTGAGCCGGTCTTCTCAGATGGAAACACAATTGGCCGGGGGGGGGGGGGGGAAAAAGCTGTGGGGGGGGCCCATTCGGAAAGAATTGTTTTTTCAAATTTCGCCGAATATTGAATCAAAACTAATAAGGTGGGTAAAAACCCCTCTTTTGAGAAACCCTTTTAATCACGGGACCTTCACACATGAGAAACTTAGGCAAAAACGTGATGTCAGCAGGAAAGCACCCATTGATCACTGCAGCATTTGAAGTTTGATATTCTTTGGGTGAAAAAAATAAATACCCAGTCATACCTTAAGAGGACCAAATAGGAGAAAGGCATGAGCTCAAAAACAAATGCTTGTGTCAGCACATGTCAACATCGGGGTGGGTCCACGCATAGTAGTCAAAGGACAAAATGTATCAAGCAAGATGAAAACAATTCACGGGCAACGTGGGTGTGGGCTTAGAATGCGGGGGGAAGGAATTAGGCATACCCTGCTGAAATCGAGAGGGAGGGTGGTCGTCGCTCAGGCTGTGAAACCAGTCGTTGGGAGCTTAAAACATATTGACGGGAAACCCCAAATCGAACAAATTCTGGACGGCACTGTATGGCTATTACACCACCACTGCAAGGAATTGGGGGCGTGGAAAACCTCAATTTTGTTATCTCTCGCAACAAAACCCAGGAAAAAGATACCCAAAGGCCGAAGGTGCAAACAAACGTCCCGGGTGGAAATTTGGGATTCTGAAAGATGACAGTGGCAACGGAAGGACATTGGGAAAGGGCAGCTATTGGGGGAGTTAACTTGGGACTGGGTTTTTTCGCAATTCCAAGAAGGGGACAAGCTCATGATGGGAAGATCAGGTAAGGATCTGGATCAAAGGGGGAGTGCAACTAATATGGAAACCTAAGGGTAACAACCAGGGGAAACAAAGTCATTGTATCTGAGTGCTTTTGGACACTTTTGTATTTTTTCGACGGCGGTGACTAACAAAGAAATGGAAATGCTGCTACAAAGAGGTGTGGGGAATCGTCGAATGCCAATGGCCGTGTGGGGAAAACCAGATTAAGGGGTGGGGAGGCGGCGGGATTAATCAAAAAGTAATCAAGGCAAAATCCAAGGGGTGGGCTTTGAAAGGCAAAAAATTGAAACATCAACTAACTGCAAATTGTTCATGGTATTGGGAAGTTAAAGGATATGGAAAAAAGTGTGTCGACCAATGTAAGGCTAACGTGAAAAAAACAATTAGAAGAAGGGAGGGGCACCGCAGGGCCGTACAAGGGACCTTAAAGGGAAAGGAAAAAAGTAAATTTGAGGACAAAGAGACGGGTTTTGTGAAACCCTTAAACAAACAGAAAGTCATCATGGTTCAGCGCACGAGAAAAAACCCGACAGTCAAAACGCGTTGAGTTGTTAGAAAAAGAAGAGAAATTTCGTGAGGCATTCATGCACGTCAGAGGGGCTTCTTAATAGGGTGCAAAGAATTACATGTAAATCAGGATTTAAAAGGGGATGGGGTTCATGACAAAATGCATGAAAAGGGTAGGGGTTGTGGGGTGAAATCAACAGTAAGGGGGGTATAAGAGACCAACCGAACCACAAATTTATCATGTGAATGAAGCGGGGGGGAAGATTTTGGGGGCAACATGGAGGAAAACTACATTTTTAAGAAAAAAAGCCAGGAGACAATACCGAAAACTTAAGCAGAAGAGTGTGTGAGGGAGCAGGGAAAAAACGGTCCTGGGGTGGGGGTTTTAAAGCGGTGGTTCAGATAAAAAGAGAAGTAACCGTTAAGGGTTCTCAAGTTCCAGTGGAAGGGGAGACAGTGAAGCACTAAGGATGAGGGGGTCGAAGGGGAAAAAAACACGGGTTTGGAAAACTTACAACCCCCAGGGAAAAAAGAAAAAATGGGGGGGGGGGATTTGAACGGAAGATTGAAGGGCTGAAGACATTTGGGGGCAGTGATGCATTGTGTAAGAGAAATGAAATAGAGCGAATGGGAATATTATTCCATCAAACAGAAACGACATGGTGGATCCCGAGGAAAGGGTGTAAATGAAAGAATGCCGAAGGGGAAAATGGAAACTGTGTAGCGAGGAAAGACGGACAAAGGATTCCGGTGCCTTCCTTTGCATACGCAGAGGCGGAGGAATTTGTGTGCTTTTGGGGAATGCATTCTGGGGAAAAAAAAGATGAAGAATCCGTTTGAACCAAAAAGGAAAACATGAAAATGAATGCGACTCACAAATCAGATTTGAAGCGAGGGGGGAAGCCAATGAGGATCACCTCATAGAAGGGGCGACAACGGAAGTTATCAGCAGGGGGAAAGAGGGGTGCGAAAAAACCTAAAGGAAAGGTTGTTTCTGAATCAAACAAAAGAAAAGACAGTGGACCATTCTCGCATTCGCGGAAAGCATTAAAAACAAAAAGGGAAAAAAACGAAAAAAGGGGGAAAAACGGAGCAAGAAACTTGAAAACTTTAACGAATACGTGGGGTGGTTCATGTTCCCCGGAAGGAAGAGAAAAGAAAGTGAAGGTGCAAGAAGGGGCGGAAAAGGAATTTGACAATGTTTTCGGGAAACGGGAAGGGGAGGAAGTAAAAAGAAGTGACAAAAAGCAGTAAGGAAAAAACAAACATTGGGCGAGGCGTGACAATCAGGGGGGAAAATATCCTAATCCGGTGAGTCACGACCATCAAGTTGGTAAGGCCAATATTGATGCCAAATGAGCGGGAAAACTCCGACCGAAGGGAACTTGGAAATATGGATTACGGAAATCGGCATTTAAGAAAAGATAAACAGTCCGGGGGGGGGTGTTTCAGATGGGAAAAAGCAACGGAATAGAAAGTCCAGGGCGGGGAGTCAATTTGAAAAAAAGGACAGCTCCAGAAATAATTTCAGCCAGTAAACGGGGCACAAAAAGGTTCACGCAGAAGGCATGGAAGGCACGCATGAAAATTTAATAAGGTTGACCACAAAAAGAAGACTAAACACGGAAAGAGGAGATCACGTGGTCTTCACTAGTGAAAGTTGGGAAATGAGGGGTGGTTATTTACGAATGCGGAACGGTGAACGGGGGATTAAATCGAACTTTAATGGGTAAGGGTCCAGGATCTGACTAATGGGAAAACGAGGAGGGCCCCAGAAAGTTGGAGATAAAAGGGGGGTGATACAGTGAACAGTGCACAAAGGGACTGCTAAATTTAAATGAGATCCGAGAAGGGGGGAAAAGGGTTTTTTTTTATTGCCGCAGCTTGACTTACTCTAGGCCTGTCCCGGGAAAGGGAAGAAAAAAAATTATGAGGGGTTGGTTTACAAGGTTTGGAGGAAAGAAAATGGGGGTCAGGGAAGTTGGTAAGTGAGGTGGGGGACATATTAAAGAAGCAACAACCTTGTACCCGAATCAGTTCAGTTTGGGGGGGGAAAATCCTCAGTCAGGGGATGTAATAGGCAGAGGCATGAAACTCCAAGACGTCGGTCAATTTTTAAAAAGTGGGAGTGGGAAGCGTGAAGGTGGGTTTAGTATCGCTTTTTCCTGACTGGATCTCGGCAAAGATAGGGAAAATGACTATAATGGGTACTGAAGGGAGGGGATGAATTGGGAATTACAGAAAGAAACAAAGGTGGGGGGTATTTCCTAAAGCTTTGGGCCTTTAAAAAAAGACGTCTATACTGGACAAACTTTCTCTATGAGCCAGACATTCAAGATGATGAAAGTACAAGTGTTCGCTTCCACGAGGACAAATAAAATTGGAAATTTCAGAATATTTGTGGAGAGACGCTGCGGTTGAAATGAGCGAGAGGTTTGCAGGGAAGATGTCACTTACAACCAACACAGTGGGGTCAGAAGACTTAAAAAGTGCAAAAGGGCAACCTGCAGAGATTAAAAAGAAATTTTGAAGTAAGAGTGAAAAAAGGGGTCGACTCGGGCTTAAGTACAAAATGAAATGGGTCCATGTCTGTGAAAAAAAAGATGAAAGGGGGCTTTGGAAAGTTCTCAATGTAGAGGGGGAAGTGTTCGATGAACAAATTGTGGTTAATTTCAAAAAAGGTAACTTATCGTAAAGTTTCTTGAAAACAGACATTTTCTAGTTTGAAAAAAGGTTGGGGAGTAAGTGTTCACGGGGTGAAAGGCTCTTGAGTAAACGGGTTTTAAAAATATACGATCTCACCAGGTTGCATGTTAATAGATTGTGGTAAGGGGATAAAATAATGGGAAAAAGCCAACAACAAAAAAAAAAAAAAAAACAACAAAGGTTGGAAGAATCGGTCAAAAAATATTAAAGGCTCGACACCTGATCTTTCGCTGAAGGAGGAAAGAGTAGTCTCCAGAGGTGGTGGCGGTAAAAAATTGAGGTTTAGCCTAGGGGTGTCGCGGGAAAAAAAATGAAAAAAAAAAAGAGGACAAAACAAAGGCTCATTCACAGAAGGGGGGGATCCGCCTGAGGGAGAACAAGGTAGTTTACTTGGGAAACACACAAAGAAAGGAAGAGATTGGAATTTAGGAGTGACCCGGATTGATTTAGTCAATAACAAGGATTTGGCATCTAGGGAAATACAGAGAAGGGCAGAGTCCGCAGAGAAAAAAGCACTGCAGAAATCGGTGGTAAAACTCAAAAATGCGTTTCGGGGGTTGGGGAAATCAGTTAAATCGTGCAGAAGGGGAATGGAAAGATGCGCTGATGGGGGAAAATTGTGACGTTGCCAAACTCTGGGGGATGGGAAAAGATGACGGTAAATTAACATCAAAGAAGTTCCAGTAATGATTCAAGTGTAAGGGACCTGATGGTTGGGGGGGCCAAGAGGTAACATCGGTGATAAGTTTGGTCCTTACCGGGCACGCATAAGGGTTTGCAACACCGGCTGAGGAACACCATGGGTAATTCTTAAAAGGAATGCAATAAACTTCCAAAGTGAGGGGATGGGAAATGGGGGGGACAGGCACGATTACAATGCATCATTTGGAAGTTCAGGAAGGCTTGGAGGAGAAAGAAAATAAGCAGATCAACAAGTAAGAGGGAACCACATGTGGGAGTCAAAAGCAGACACCCAACAGGCTGTTTGGAAAAGCAGCATTTCCAAACAAAATTTCAATCGGGGGGAGGTCTCAATGAAAGAAAAAAATTCATACAAAAGTGGGTAGAAAGAAAGGGTGAAACAGGAAAAAATAGGGGGTCAACAACATGTTGAACTTAAGGGGGGAGACCGTGTCATTAAAAAAAGGGAAATAGCTACCTGGAAAAAGAAAGGAAGAAGAATCTTCAAGAGCAAGAATGCGTTGAAAGATTCTTTTGGACATCTGATAACAAAGATGGGAAGTAAGCAAACAAAAGGGTAACCTGTCACTTTAAGGGGGTCACTAAATTCCACACTGAAGGCTGTTTGCAAACCGAGAAGATGTGGGGGGAATCAGAACCAACACAAACGAGGTAGAAAAGATAGATATAAAAATTGCCAGAGGTTGCCACAGCGTCGAATGGGCAAGGACTAAATTGAAAGGTATCAGGTTAGCAGCAAGAAAATTGTGAGGGGAACTGGATCGGGGGAAAAAAAGAGGACAAGTGTTCAAAGCTAAGGGATCGGGGGAACGGGGAAAAAGAATCAGGGTATTCATCAAAAGGGGGCCGTACGTTGGAAAACTCCATGGAGTACTAAAGAAGGGGGGAAAAAGTCTTGTTTTCAGATCATTTCTTTAATCCAAACTGGGGGTACTTTAAAAGTTTCTTAAATGCTTGGGACAAACCGAGGGGAATGGCAGGGAAAAAGGGGGGGGGGAATCAACGGACTGGAGTTGCATTGCAGTAAAGATGTGGTTCCGCATTAATTCGTGTACTACTTTACAAGGGCCAAGAATGATGAAGTAAAGGAGCTATGGATGTGTGGTCTTTGAAGGGAAAAGTTATCATAACGAACGGGAACAGTTTGAGTTCCATGTGGGGAAAGGGGATCAAAAGAGGGTTGCAAAAAATGAATTTCGGCAAAGGAACAAATATGAAGGATAAGGAAAAAGGAGGAAATGCATTCTGGGGAAAGAGGGTCAAACAAAATAATGCAGGAGCTAAGGAAGTTACCTGTTGAAACTGAGGGAAAACAGGAAAAGTGGGGGAAAAAGAAAGAACAGATGTGGGAAAAAACAATAAAAATCAATCCGAAGGGACTAAAGGCGACGCAAGTTTATTGAGCAAACCACTAACAGTCAAAAAGAGGTGAAAGTTTGGGGAAAAAAAGAGATTTCAGCCAGAAATTGTTGCTTATGGTAGGCGAGTCAATATCGAAAAGGAAAAGGGGTGGCAGCCAATGGGGAAGGGATCTCAAATGGCTGCTTTTAAAGTGTTAAAAAGCGAACTTCATAAGGGGAATCTCTTCGGAAGGTGGGACAAAAGTCACCAACACGCAGGTTAGTAACTCGCCGACAAAAAACTTATACATGGTGAATGAAGGTGTGGATGGTGGATGAAAGCCGAAAACAAAGAGGGAGGACGGAGAAAAACCCGACATTTGGAAGAAAAACACCCCACCCTAATGGAAAACCAGGGTGGCCTTAAAAGAGGGTGTTCGAGCGTGGGAATATGAAAAACGAGGCCGTTCAAACCTGGGGGGGGGGGAAGAGAAGGGATCACCTACAGAATTAAACCTGAAACTGTGAGCGCGGTAAGGAGGAAAATTAAGAAACTGGAGAATCTTTCAAGGAAAGAAGAAGGACAAAAAAGTTTGCAGAGTAAAAGGGTATGGGGGGGTTTGTAAGACACTGGGAAGAGATTGATGGGCTAATCGGTGATGATTTGATATAAAAAGGAACTCATCAAGTAGAAAGGGTGAATCTTATCCAGCGAGTTTTGGAAAGACATGTGATAACCGGAGAAGGGGTAAATGAAATAAAAAGCCAAAATGGGAGATAGGACTGGAAAAAAGTGGGGGTCAGGAAGTGCGGGGGCCTGGGGAAGATTTTGGGGGGCTAACAAAGTGGCATTCAGTGTTGGAGGGTTGTAAGGGGGGACATCTCTGGGTAAAAGAAATGAAGAAGAAAAGTGAAGCAGCGAGGAAAACCAAAAATAGTCTGTAAATGAGGCGAACTACAAGAAGGGGGGGTAAAAAAAGGGGTGGGGGCGAACGAACCAGGGCATGAAATCAAATCGTAAATGGACATAAAATGAACAGAAAAAGCTTTAGAAAAGGAAAAAGGTTTATCGAAGAAATAAAGATTTGTGTTGAAGAGGATCACAATAACAACAGAGAAACTTTACTACACATATCTCTTACAACGTCAAAAAATAAGTAAAATGACGGAACATATCAGCAAGAACTGAGAGAAACTACCTTCACAAGGAGGGACGTCGAGATTTCGTTACTTTAAAATAAAAGGAATTATACTTAAGACGAAGGGAATAGATAAATGGAAGGAAGAGAGGTCATGGAAATGGGTAGAGGGAGGAATAAAGAAGGGGGGGGTTACAACACTAAAAGGGCATAAAACATGTGGGCTAAATCTTCACGTGAAATCAGAAATTGTAAAAAATACCATCGTCACCGGGGGAGGCAAAAGAACATCAAGGTAAAGCAATAGTTAGATGCAAAGGGAATCCATATGAACGCATTCTTTTCAATAATATGACGGGAAATGGACGGCAGGGGGAAAAAGAAGAGCTCGAAGAAGGTGTTGGACAAGTTTGGTCAATAGGAAAACAGAAGGACAGGCTGGGTCGAAAAGAGTTGGACCAACTGGCAAGCTCAGGGAAAAAAGAGAGGTGAAGAAGTTAAAAGGGGGGGGTAACAGTGTTAACCGGAATACTGTATAAGGTTAAAGAAAAGTGACACAAGATG
>Ga0179591_1267516_pt1 | contig 11906 bp, 15 predicted proteins | sample CZOMad2_1_08_16f_FD_182891 | JGI IMG/M metagenome (GOLD analysis project Ga0179591, IMG submission 182891) | Vadose zone soil fungal communities from Angelo Coast Range Reserve, California, USA - CZOMad2_1_08_16fungal (PacBio error correction) | ecosystem: Environmental > Terrestrial > Soil >...
AGAGACAGGGTCCGAACAAAAAGGGGGGGTTCAATGCCAGAAGCTGGCCGGGTCAGATACGGACACCAAGAAGAAAAGAAAGCTGGAAAGAGGGTCGCAAAACAGAACACGGCCAAATGGACCAGAGGGGGGGGTAGACCAACGAGCCCGCTGAGCCATAACAATCTCTTCAAGGGGAAAATCCAACGGATGCAACCGACCCTGGAACCAAGCCGGACCAAGGAAGATTACAGACCGGAGGGGGGGAACACGCTAAAGTAAACCACGTTTGGCCCTGAATCTTTAAGAATTTCACTGGAGGGGGGAAACATTACCAGGAAGTACACCCGAAGACCAAATTGTTAACGCGGGGGAAAAAGGGTCGGGGTTGACCACAAGCTGGGAAGATAATAAACCGGTCGATAAGAACACAAGGGAAAGGAAACGTTTCTTACACCCGCAGCGAAACCGGCCGGGGGGGGAAAACTTCCGCAGGAAAAATCGAATCCAACGTCAAAACCGAAGGCGGCCAGCCGTCAAAATCTAACTAAAAAGAAAGACAATTGAAAAAATGGGGAACAATCCGCCAAGGGCCCAGGGGCGCCAACCGCCCAAACCTTAAAAAAAGGAGAGGGGTAGAACCGGAGTCGAGAACATGTGTCAGGGTAAAGTGACCAATGCTACTGGAGACAGCCTTAAAAAAAACCGCGGAGTGGTGGACCAACCGGGACGGCTGAAAAACACCTGAACACGAGAACAAAGTGAAAAAGGGAAAAGGCCAAGCCCAAGCCGCGCAAAAACGCCAGGAAGTGCTCACGGGGAACGGTCATTGATCTCTGCAAGCCAAGAACCGGCGGTCTTAAAAAAGCAAAATCAAAAGGGCAAGTAACACGAAAAAAATGTCGCCCCACATCGGCGAAAAAAAATATTGGCCAGAGGGAGAAGTCAAAAAAACAAGGGTTAGCCTGAAAAAAATTAGCGACGCGGCAGGCTCGAAAGAGGGGAATCTTAAAAAACACCGGGATGTGAGACGCGAAATCTGTGGAGGGACCAGGTCTCCGCCTTGTTCAAAGTGGAAGGCGTTGGGTGAGCAATACATCATCCCTCCGGGGGAACGGGAGGGGGGCACCCGAGGTGGGCAAAAAAAAAATGTTAAACAGAAGACGAACGGTGTGGCAATTCTATGCACGCGCCGCCCTTCTGTTCAAAACACTTTCCAAGAAAACGCGGAACCCCTGGTCAGTACAGGCAGGAGGAGTTTGCAAACTACCAGCGAAAAAAAACAGGAAAAAGAAAGCAGGAAAAAACCCGGAGATTCGGGGGGGGACAGGTGAAGCACAAAAAACACTGCAAGCCGATGGGGACTGACCGAAAGGGGGAAAAAATTGTGGGAAGAAAACTGCTTTGGGGGGGCCCCGATTCCGAGGACATCCCGACTAAGGAAAGAAGCACGAAAACCGTCGAGGGTAACAAGCGTCATCGACGGTTCACTCCCGTGCCTGACATAAAAAGGAGAAAAAAAAATGGGAGTAGGGAAAAGGGAATGGGACAAAGAAAAGTGAAAATACAGCAGCACGAGGAACAGTTGAAAACCGAAGGTGAAACAGAGTAGCGGATTTCCCAGTAATTCAAGGACCACAAATGGGCATCTGGGGATGAATGTCGACCCTAGAGCAAAACGGTCGGCCGACGGGAACGGTCCGGAGAAACAACTACGATTGGTAGGAAAATCTACTAGAAACAGTTTGAATCTGACTGGCCTCCAATGGGGGGGGGGAGAGCCCTTGGTTAAAAAAAAAAGTCGGGCTTTTGGGGGTATGATCGCAAACACGAAAAAAAATTCTGACGGGGAAAAGGGGGGTACGCGGGGGGTTGCAAATGATGAGCCCTGGGAGGTAAAAACGAAGACAATGATGTAATTGAAACCTAAATCTCTCATTTCACTGGGCCCGGGGGGAGAGCAGACAAAAAGGGGGCGGGGGGACAGTTAATCATGATGTAAACTTCGCGTTTTCGGTGCCCTTGTTTTGTCGGGATGAAAAGGGGTATCTAAATGAACCCAACATCAAGTACCCTCAAAAACGCCACGTCAAGGGAGTTGAGAAAAACGGGAAGGGGGGGCCCCCCCGGTGGGGCTTGTGTACGACGCCCTCACAATCTTGACTGGGAAGGGGGTGATTTGGGAGTGGGACGGGTGAAAAAGACGTTGTACAACCATCAGCAAACTGCCCTTAAAAAAAGCGAGGTGAACGCGGCGTCCAGGGGTCCTGCCCGAAGCTACAGAGGGGGAAATCCTGGGGGTTGGGATTTGCAAGGCTCGAAGGCCTTCCAGCGGAAAAAACTCGGGGGAAGGAAAAAAAATTTACAGGGAAAAAAAAAACAAAAGAACATTTCCTGAGTCGCGGTACAACAGGGTCTGCGCCTTACGTTACTAGGGCAGTAAAAAGAAGGCCGGGAAGATTCATACGAAAGAAAACAACGTATGGGAAAAAGAGCCTGTAAAGGCGGAAGGGGGGTCCGTCTCTTTCGAGGGGACAAACCAAAAACGGTACGTACCTGTCGGGGAAAAAAAAAAAAAAACGACGGGGGCGCCTTCTTCAGAAGACTGGATGGAGCAGCGAGGGGGAAAAAATGGACAGATGAAAAAGCTCAAAGATTCGAGGCAAGGGACACTCGGCCGATTGTTGTGCACGACACAAACTGCCGGGCTAACACAGAAAAAAAGACAACCAAGCCCCTCTATCATCAAAGGAAGTACCTGGCAAAAGCGACAAAAAAGGGGATTGTGTCAAAGCGGGAAAAGGGACCGAAAAGCAAGGGACACCTTGGACTAGGCCGAACAGCGGTCAGATCATACGAGCAACAACAACATATTATGAAGAAAAAAAAAAAAGAAAAAAAGTATATAACTGTTGTTGAGAATCGCAAGACCTGGGCGGGAGGGGGGGCCAGAGATCAAAAGAGGGGGGGAGGAACAACCGTCGGCACTCACTTTCCAGCAGGAAGGGACGGAGTACAAAAAGGGATCGAGGTCTAGGGGCCGGGAAAAAGTCGGGTTTTCGCAAATAAACTGCCCAAAGGACTTGAGAAAAAAACACTTGAAAAAACATCCCAAGCCGAGAGAAGGAAAGTTAAAGGTTTGACACATGGGGCGATTTAGAAACAAGCTGGCAGGAAACATCACCACACGGGGAAAGAAGAGGCGCCCCAACCAATGGCACTCTAACCGTTCGCTAAAAAAAGAAAGCTTAGGCAACAAAAAAGAGGAAAGCAAAGATTTGTCAAAAAGATATTCCTGAAAGATCTGGTTACCAAGGAAGAAGAAAGAAAAAAGCGTGCCAAAACTGGCCGCAAAACCATTTGCCAACGGGACCAAGGGCGGCAGACAGAACCTTTCTCGGTAGAAAAACGAACGTCCCCCTAGGTGTACAAAAAGCGCGTGTTCATCAGGAAGGCAGAAAGAAAAACACTCACAAAAATTTGTCATACATGGCTTTCTTCCCCGGAAAACGAAAAGGGCGAGGACGTTCACCTAACGGTGGGGGAACACGACCAGGAGGTTAATTGGGGTTAAAACAACTGGCTTGGTACCAGGTGAATCTCAACCGAAGAAAAAAAAAATAGTGGAGGCCGTACGGGCCAGGTACGGGGGGGGGGGGAACGGGTCCACACCAAGAGGGAAAAGAAACCTAACGAAACGCATGGCTAAGGGCTGGGGTCAGGGCAAGGGGGCACCATGCCAGTCATCGTCCCCAGGGACCACCGACAACCAACAGACAAGCATCGAAACTCAAAGAGGCGTGAACGCACCAGAAATCGGAAAAGAAACCAGTGGGGAAGGTAGGGAACTATATTGCAAAAGACTCCTCTCGGAGACGAGTTCACCCTTCAAGTTGTCCATCAGAAAAAAGGAGGGAAAAAAGGGGCCTCAACGGGTCAGCACAGATTCCGAGTCTCAAAAAAAGAAAGAAATTTACCATCTTATAAAAAAAAATTGGGCACTTCAGCCAGCTTGAGGGGGAGGGAATCACAAACCTTCGGTGGTTAGGCGTACGCCCTGGATGGGGCCGTCGGACCACCTGAAGGCGGAAACGAGGGGAACCAGAAAAACATCATTCAACATCTCCCGGGGGGGAAGTGGTAAGGGGAGAAACATAAAATACGAGATGGTCGCGAACTAAGAGTATAACGGGAGGTCACAAAGAAAAAAGTTGACTCGCGACGGATCAAAATTTGCCGCCCATGTTCTTGGATAAGGTGTCTAAAAGGGGGACGTGAATCAAGGCAAAAAATTGCTGCAAGTTAGGAAGACTATACGCTTTCAAAAACTGGACACCTACGTCACGTTCGCGCAATGAAGATAGGGGGAAAGGGGTGATGAAAAAATCTAGGGGTCACCAAAAACCAATAACAAAAAAAATCAACAGACTTAGTGCACCATCTAATTTTTTCGTTTGTCAAATGGAACTAATCGAAGGGGGAGAGGCACTGAGTGAACTGGCGACAAAAACTGTTGCGGGGGTAAGGTCCCTGACGGCCAGAGAGCTTTGCCAAAGGTTGGGGGGGGGAGAAAAGGGCAGTGCAAACGGAAAAAGAAACGACAGAGCTCTCATCAAGCCGGGGGGAAGAGGGTGAACTCTTACCAAAGCGGAAACCACAAAAACGGTCGTCGAGGGTGTCGTCAAGGTAATGACAGAGGCCGGCAAGGGGATTATGGTCTTCAACAACCAAAGCCCTTAACCAGACAGATCTCAAAAAGGATCTCGCAGAAAAACTGTCTCACCAAAGGATACAGACCTACTTCCTGTCATCAAGCTGAGAGAGCACCTACTGAGGTCAGTTAGGAAAAGGCTCGAACAAAAGGTGGGAGCTGCAATAGTGGGGGGGAAAGGCAAGGGAAAGGGGGCCGAAGATAAGGGGGTGTCAGAGGGGTGGCTACAGGCACAACTGTTGCGGGGGTAGGGCTGATACGAAACCGACCCGGGAAGGTTACGGTCAAAAAAAGGGCAAAAAAAGGGAATCCTGTGCGAAGGAAGTGCAACTTAACAGATAAGGCTGTAAGCAGGAAAACCGGGCCGGATTGTGGGGAAAAACGTGAAAAAGTCCCAGGGGGGGGTCTTTTGGTGTGAAGAAAAAAGGGGACACGGTTTTGGGTTCTCAGAAGTGTCACCACTAGCAGGGGGGTCGAAGAGCTGCTCTTGTAGCCCGTGGTCAAAAAAAACCAGGGGGGAAAAAGGGGTTGTAATACGGCTGACACTGAAGTTACATAAATCGCTCAACCCAGGCTGTTCTGACAGGGGAAAAACGCCTACAAAAGTGAAAGAAAACGGCCAGAAGGGAAAAGAAATGGGACGTCGGGGGGAGGAGACCCGGACCTGTAGAAGGGATGGGAGGGGGGGGGAGGGGGTCGAGAGAAAACGACGGGAATGTGCACACATACCGGGGGGGGCTCTTCCCGTGGTGCGCCAGCCAAACGGGGTGAAAAGTTGGGAAAATATCCGGGGTGATTCGTCATCTCAAAATATTGCCTGGAAAACGGGAAAAAAACGGGTGAAAAGAGGAAATCAACAAGAGGATTAAAAGGCGCCTGGTCCGGTTCAAACTGGTCTCACAAAAAACAGCTGGGGGGGACGGGCAACGAAGCTTCACTAATAAAAGCTTGAAAGGGGACGAGGGGTGTTTGAAAAAAGCGTGGTTTCAGGCGGCGTTCAGGGGGGAACATTGTAGAATGGCCGGCAGCGCCGGGGGGGAGGGGACAGGGGGAGGAAGAAAGCCTTGAAGGGGCGGCCGGCCGTTGGGATTAAACGAAATGAGGCCTCTTGGTACTCTTGGGTTACGGGGTTCTGTTAAAATGGGACGGGGACAACAGGGGGGGGTTTATGTATCGAACCGGGGGGGGACGGCATGGAGCGGAGGAACAAAAACCCGATTTTCAAAAACAGGAGCTCTCCAAGAAAACTGACAGAAAACAAAAGAGGAAGGGGGGGGAAACCTAGATATGGAGAGAGTCAGGAAAAACATCGGTTTCTAATAGAGATCCCGGCCATGTACCTGGTTAACACCCAAAAGAAGAAAAAGGCATATTCGGAACCAGAACACATCTTGGAAAAGAGGGGAAACAAAAAACCGAGACCCCCGCAACCCTTTCTCGTCTGAAAGGAATAGCCCCGGCTGCAGCCAGCCTAGACGCCGGAAACCTACCGCAGGGAATGAAAAAAAAAAAAAATCTGCCAAACACGAGGGAAGGCGAAGGGGGGGGGAGTAGAATCTTTCAAACTTGATGTAATGTTAAAAGGCAGAAACTGACAGACCCGCCCTATGGTTGTCAATAAGGGAAAAAGAGTTACAGGTGGGAAGGAAGAAGACCTGGAGGGGGAAGGGAAAAGAATCGTGTTAGCCACGGAAAAGTGGGCCCTGCCTAAAAAATCAAGACTCCATCCTAACACCGGACGAGAGGGGAACCCAAAAGAGCGGCCAGAAGAACAAAAGAAGACGGCAGGACAAAATCCACGCACTGAGAAAAAAAAAACAAGGCCGTTCGCGATTCCAACGGCGGGAAAAACGCTGCCGAGTAAAACCATGTTTAACCAAAGAAGGGGGGAACAAAAAAAGAGGCAGGAAAGAAAAAAAAAGACGCAATACCGGGGAGGATATAAGGGGGAAAGAAGGTGGGGAACAAATGGTGCTTAACACCAAATGGAACACGACCCAAAGGAGACGACACATCCCCTGGAAAACCGCGCGCACAACTCGAAACGGGACATTGACCCAAATGTCTGAAACAGGAATGCAATTGACTACACCGCCTTCTATAAGCAGCAAGACAATACCCAAAATCCGAATTAAAACGACTAAAAAGCGCAAAAAAGGAAAACCAAGTGAATCCTACAAACCAGGGTGAGAAAAGAACCGAAAAAGAGTCATCCGGGGGGAAAAGCAAGTACTTGCTTAAACAGGGCAACCAGGATGATTACGTGAGAAGTCTGGGGATCATGTTAATTAGCCCTGGTTAGGGGCGTGGTGGGCCGAAAAAAAGCCGAAGGGCAGGCAGGGGGGGACAAATCGAAAATCACGGCCGAAGTGAAAATGAGGCCAGACAAAAAAAGGTTTCACGGATGCAGAATGATCGCACCCGCAGGGGGGACTTATACGGCCAAATCAACAATGATCCAGAAAATGTTCCTGGCAAAGCTGCGTAGATGGGCGACGACAGGAGAGCCATCAAAGGGGAAAGAGGGGGGATTAAGTAGGAAGCCAACAAGGTAAAACACTGAATTTTACGGAAAAAATCCTTGGGGGGGAGGCATAGTGGGGGTTTTCACTTATCAAGGAATCCAAAATAAAGCTCAGGAGATGGGGGTAGGTTACCCAGGAAATCGCAGTTTCGGAAAGAACAAAACGGGCCCGGACGGACCGCCAGGGACCTTTAGCACCACGATTCACTAACATGACAAAGTGAATCACAGAAGTAAGACGGTCAGGATTGGGGCAAAGACTATCAGAAAGAGTGAAGGGGATCCCATGGGAAAGGACACCTGGAGGGTGATTTTGATAGCCAACGCCGAAGAAGCGGACCGACCGGGCAAAAACAAAGGGCGGGAGCCCACCGGGGGAAAAGGGGGGCAAAAGCGACAAATATCCTTTTGCAACTTTGACATAGCTTGTGAAAGGAGGGGAGGGGTGGGGAGGATCGCCAAGAAGAATGTCTGAAAAAGGGGGGGGGCGTGCCTCTTGTTCGGGGGGGCCCTGGGGAATTGGTTATGCCACGGGAAGGGGAAAACACCTGGCGAATGAGTTAAGGTGGTGCCCTCATCAGGGGGAGAAAGACAACAGGGGTCACCGGGGAAGCTGCAAACGTCAGCCGATGGGTGACATGTTAGCATTACTCGAGAGGGTGAAAGGGGGTGCCCTTGGCATGAAAACCCTGGGAAAAGGAGGACATGAAACAAAACAAAAGGAAGAACAGAGGCAACGGGTAGCTTTTTTGTGGGGACCCGATGGGCACAGAAAACCTTTGGAACACGCCTTGCAAAAACCTTTCTGAGGGAAAGGGGGGGCGTAACCCGGGGTACCCGAAGGTTGGACATACAGGACAGGGAGGAGGTGCCACCAAACTGCCCCACCGAAAGGGAACGCGGGACGGAAGTACCAGCCGCCAACTCAAGATAAAGACAAGTCGGGGGTAGTCCAGCGGAGCAAAGCCGGGGGAGGGGACCAAACAACCTTACATGGACTTCGGGGTAAGCAGAGACGAACACAAGCCTGCGAGCGCATTCGCGACATGGCGGACAAAGGCTGTACGAGGGCTTGCGGGCCAAAAGGGAAAATTTCGAAAAACGTCTGAAAGCGCCGCAGCCCAGGTGTCTGCCGGGGTTACTGGGGAAAAAAAGGAGGGACAGGACGAATGGTCTAGCCTCGGGTTTGGCAACTTAATTGAAAGGACTCTGGGCAGGGGCGTCACCGAGGAAAGGAACACAGGTGACGAAGGGGAAAGCTTCCTAAAGAGGGGGGAAGGCTTGAAAGGGAGGGAATATGTGTGGAAACGAACACGTTGTCCGCTTTAGAAAAACCGACTGCGCCCAAAACCCCTCTCCAGAGAGAAGACAAGTATGACAAAACCGAAGTAAGCCTTGGGTCAGGCAAACGGAGGGGGAAAAGGGGGGGACCCAGAACAGGAAGGTCAAAAAAGGAAAGCAAAAAACAGCGTTCTGATATGGTCCAAACAAAGGAAGGGAAAGAAAAAAAGCGGCTTTGGATCCTGAGGGAAAATGTTGAAGGAGGGCCGGCAAAAAAACCAGGTCCTCCTCGCGGACGGGACCGGGAGGCCTCTTTGAGCCGGCACAAAAGGGCATACGATATGGGACGCGTGTCTAGGAAAACGGGCCGCTCTGGGTTCAGCAAGACAAAGCCACGGGAATCCCCGTAAAACAAAAAAGATGAGGGGAACGTCAGCCTGAATCGCCGTCGATTACGGATTGGGACGGTTCTCAACGGGGTGGGGCAGCCTCGCTGGCCATCGACCAGCAAGCAGGAACCGAAAAGGACCTACCCGATGGAAGACGAAAAACCGTGGACTGCAGAAAAAACAATTTCAAAACAAAAAAAACCCAGACCACAAAAAGAAAGAGGGAGAAAAATCGCGTCAGGGGGGGGGGGAACAAGCAACGTGGTAGTATTTCGATAGAATTGCAAATGCCCGAGGAAAAAAAAACCAAGTCAACAGGGTACAAGCCCGCAAACATACAAGGGAAAAAAAGGAAAAGGCTGCGCCGTCTTTGTTGCAAAAACTCATGCTCACCAAAACCGAAGGAACCTTACGTCCCCCGAAAGTTCAAGTCATGGAGTGCCCAGCTATCATAAAACAACCCGAAAATCTGGGAAGAACGGGAAGAGGCTGGCCGTGAAAGGGGCAACCAAAAACAGGGTCAACACACACGAACGGAGGTTTGGAAAAGACAGCCGGGAAGGGTTGGTGTGCAAAAAGGGGGGGGAAAGGGGGACCCCGGGTTTCCTGAAACCCGAACACAAAAGAAGCTTGACAGTCTTACGAAGAAAACCAAGGTGGTAAGGGCGTTTTTAAATACCCGACTCACGGAAAATTAAGGTTGCCTCTGATACGCGGGTTGGGTAGCAGCGTGGGGACCAAGGGCCGGGGTAAATCGAAAAAGGGCAAAACTGAACAGCGAAGAATCAAGGCAGGAGGACCGAAAAAAAGGGTTCGTTGAACTGACAGCTGTCCCAACAATTGATTAGTGAAAGTGACAAAAAAAAAAACCTCCGGCGCGCTGGGAAACGGTCTAAAGGTTTGCAGAGAAAGGGCGACAGCGGACGAGCAGCAAAGAACAGGGCAGAGGAAAGACCAAAAGGGGCCCGAATCCCCCCATCAACAAACCATCGAAACATGGAAAAAACAAATAGAACCCATGGTCAACCAGAGTCGAAGGATATTGTTCCGGGGATTCTTCGGGTGAGGACATTACGGAAAGAGGGGGAAAGAACGTGGCGCCCTTATCTAGCCTGTCGGCAGTTGCTCGACATCAAAAAAATAGACAAAGGGCCAATGGGGGAATACCGGGACTCCACATAACAAGCAGCTATTCTCTAAGCGCGGGCCTGACAGACCTGTTTCAAGAAGGGCCTTCAAGAGACAAACGTGAAATAAAAACCAGGTTCGTTCTCAAAAACTGTGCCGCACCCGTTGGGGGGGGATTCCATCTAATTACGTCTTCTACGGAAAGGTTATAAAAGTCGATACTCTGAGGGGCACCATAAAAGCTGGTAGCAAAATCTGAAAAGATGAGGTTTAAATGAATCGGAGGAGCTATTAGGGCCAAAACAAACCACAAGGGGGGGGGGGAACTCAAACGCAAGTAACGGTAAATCCAGCGTGCACAATTTGTTTGTTAGTCTTCCGCGGGAACGACGAAAAGAAAGAGGTGTGAGCTGTTCGGTGGGCCAGGGAAAAACGATCGGGTAGGCGGAAATCTAGCGGGGACAGGTACCGGACCTGGTGGGGACATAAAAAAGGTGCCGTTAGATGAAGGACAAACGTAAGGGGAAGGGCGGGGAAAGAAACGGAAAAATCTACCTTAAACCTCGTCAGACCGAAGCGCTAAACGCAACACCTTACAGGGGATGGGCGGGTCTCCTTGAAAGAAGCCGCATGGGGGATAATTGTTGATACCTGCGCCCAAAACCACACACTTCCTTCAATCCCACCACAGAAGAACCAGAAATACCTGTTGTCGCATTTTGTGTTTGCTTACATCCAGACTCACAGAAAATCGGGGGGGGGGGGGGGGGGCGGCCTGGGGTAGCCAGCGGCGAGCGAAGTGGGACGCTTCGTCGGGATAAGGGAGAACCCATAGGGTTACAAAAGCCAAATATGGTCGAAGGGGGGAATGGGGGGGGGCAGGAAAAGTATTGCCAAAACGGGTGTTCACTATAGAACTAAAGGATGGACATGGTGCTGTATGGAAAGACTGCCTGCTTTTTGCAATTACCTGAAGAAGGGGGGATCAATTAAACCTAACCGTGAGCAAGGGAACGGGAGCGCACCGGCAGGGACCGTGGCGGTCCCTGGTTGTCACAAAGTTGGTGCCAGGGGGGCCATTTGGGTTCAGCACACACTGTTGGTGGGGAACCAACTTAAACCCGCGGGCTATCGCGAAATATCATTTGGGAAACGTAATGAAACGGAGTGTCCGCAGGGGAACATGGGCAAAAAACTCAGGGATTGGGGGGAAAAAAAGTGCAGGTTGGCTAACCGTTGACAGGAAAAAATCGGACACCAGGCCGTGGTCACGTCGCAAAAAGCAACACCGCGAAGGAAAAGGGCCCGTGGAAAAAATCAATCCGATGAAAAAAGGGGGCACGGGAAATCAAAAGGGATTCGACGGTACAGGGGAAGCCCCCTTCTGTAACTGGGTGCCGGGAGGAGGGCTTGGCAAGGCCGAGCGCGGGGCCTTGTCCCCTGGGGGGGGGAGAACACTGGGAGGTTTGTAAAACTCCAAGGTCAACAAAGAATCATAGGGGGGGAAAAGAAGCCTGTGTTTTCTTCACTGGGCATCTTGGCTAATTTCCAGGGACAAACTAACTCTTTTTAACCGGCGGGCCACTAGTGGGTTACGGCGCACTTGAGCCAGGTGAACCTACGGCCGACATAAACCGCGCGAAAAATACACGCACTTGACGGGGGGAGCAAACGGGGGAACTCGTTTGGTCCATCAACATGAGGGTAAAACAAAAAAGGGGTCCGGGGACAGGGAAGCCAGTGCCAAGTCCCAGGGGAGGATAAAAACAAAAGGGTAAAGAAAAGTGGAAAGGGCGAGCAAACCTTTACGCAGGGGGTTCATCCCTGCGGGTTGGCAGCCGGGAAGGGTTTCAACAATGGAGGTCCGCCGAAAAACGATCACTGTAAACTTGTG
>Ga0179591_1333563_pt1 | contig 11906 bp, 11 predicted proteins | sample CZOMad2_1_08_16f_FD_182891 | JGI IMG/M metagenome (GOLD analysis project Ga0179591, IMG submission 182891) | Vadose zone soil fungal communities from Angelo Coast Range Reserve, California, USA - CZOMad2_1_08_16fungal (PacBio error correction) | ecosystem: Environmental > Terrestrial > Soil >...
AAAGCGAGGAGCACGAGACCCCCGATAGAGGGAGGGAAACTAACGTTCTACCATTCGGAAGAGGCACGCGAAAAAGACGCGTACGCAGGCACCCAGGGTCTTTCGGAGCAGGCCAAGCGCCACAAGGACGACAACGTGCGAGGGGGGAAGGACATCGCAGCCAGAGTAACAGGATGGAGCGTGACCTTCTCCGAGGAAAACGAAAGGCAGTCGCCCACACGCCGAAGAACCCAATCGTCGGCCGAATGGGGAAATCCAGCGCAGGCGAGGAAAGCCGGGACTAGGGATAGATCTCCTTAGGAAGAACAACGGCATGTAGTGGGGGCAGGGTTCATCTGCGAAGAACAACACCGATTGAAGAACGGAAAGGACTAGAGCCGAAGAGAGGTTGCCTATAGCGCGTGGTCGCCAAGCTTGGGCAAACTGACTCCTGGAAAAAAAAAAAAAAATAAAGGAAGAACCGCCAAAGACAGCAGCGGACGCCGAAATTCCCATGCCCAAAGTCGGTCACGCGGGGGAGCAAAAGGCATTTGGACAAATACGCGAAGACGCTTGAGGGAGCCACGACGGAAGGAGGGAGAGACGGCGAAGGGCCTAGCGGGGCCCCCAAACCGAGGGCGGGGGACGATAGTGGAAAGGGGGCAAGCACTCTCAGCAACGTCATGGAAGTCTACGCAGAGGAATAAGAACGCGGGAACCAATTCCGGGGGAAGAAAAGGAGACGGGGGGTAAACACTCTCGCTCCCCGCAGAGCGGGGAATACAGGGCGCTCGAAGCGAAAAGGAAGGATACTATGCCTTTCCGAAAGATTAAACAAGGCGAACGGCGGAGGGGGAAAGGGATTCCAAAAAAAAAACCGAAGAAAAGAGACCTGTAGAAGGTGAGCGAGCAAGATTTCAAAAAGACTGTCCTAGAGCAAGTTCATGGGAGAAACTGGTCAGTGGGGGGGGGGAAATGAAAGAGTCAAATCGAATTAAAGAGCAGTAGATTTCTAGAGTCAAAAACAGAGAGCAATAGGGGCGAGGAAAAAATCAGCGACATCTGACAGGGAAAATCAGAGTGGGCCGGAGCATCATAAATTATGTTAAAAAAAAAAATTGTACGGCAGAAGAGGGAAAAGCGACTTCGTCACTAGAACGAAGCCGGGGTCCTACCAAAGGGGAGCCAGAAAAATAGGGGTCACCTTCCGCCGAAGCGTGCCAAACTGTGTATACTAAACAGGAATAAAAAAAAAACAAAAAGAGGAAAAGTGAAGCTGCAATCGTAAGCAAAAAAAAACTAAGAAAGGAGGGAAGTTGAAGGCCCTCGATTAGGAATGTCGGGGGTTCGGATTAGGACATCCTTTCTATGAAAAAAAAAGCGTGGGACCTAGAGGCTGGTTACACAAGATCTTGGGGGATGAGGGGGCTTCGTTCGTGATTTCAAGAGAGGTTCCATCGAGAGGACAAGAGACCCCTCCAATCCGACCGGGAGGGAAGAGAAAAAGCCGCCGCTGCCGGACGGACTCTAGTACGCACAGGCTTGTCTCTGTACTGAAAGATGAGAAAATCCTAGGAATCTCTAATACTGAAAACGCACATTTCTCAACAAATCGACGAATTACCTACTTAAATAAGACTCCCTAGGCCTGGTCAAACGTTGCTCTGTTAGGAGTTCGTTAAAATCGAATTAGATCCTATAGGGCGAAAGGGGAAATCCTACTCGAGCATTCATGCGGATTCGAGCTTTCTTTACCTTCTGAAGGATGCTCGTAGACAGGGGTTTTAAACCCGGAAGATCTTCAAATAGAGATTGATGCGATAAGGCACTGCGTAGATTAAGGTGTCAGGAAGAGAGGAAGACCGTCTCCATAAAAACATCCAACTCGGAAAAATTTTTGGAAACACTCTCGAACTGTCGCGAAGAAGAAGGACCGTTTGCTTGGCGCTCAGAAGATCTGAGCTAGGGAGCAAAGACAAATTGGCCGGTTACCAAGGACAAAAAATGGGTGCATCAGGAGGCTGGGATCTCACGCCGTTAGAGGGTGCTCCACGGTTGTGGTACAGGAGATGGGTCAAAAAACACACTGGAAAGGACAATGACCCCCCGGGCTTTCATAGGAGAGAGAGTCGGCGATCTCAAGAGGTTTCTATTTAAAAACCGAGCAAACGAAAAGAATCGTTTTTAAAAAGGATAGCTCGCATAGGGCCACCGATACGCGATAGACCTGTCGAGATGGCGGAGCAACTCTGCGCGGCGAACAGGCTTTGGGCTCTGAAAAATGGTGGAGACGAATCGTCTTGCTCTCCGGATACATGCGAGGGGACGAGCGACGAAAGTTCAAGTATCGACGTCTTAGGAGGAAAAGCCACCGAAAAAAATGCGACGATGCCTTTCAAGGGGCGAAGGCAAGCGGAAGACAAGAGGGAGAGTGCCTGGATTTCACATTGAGGACGAAAGCAGCGAGAATACCCTCTAAGGGCGCTCCGTCCCTCGCTGGGCGGAACTGAACGATAGAGGAAAAGGGGGAGGCGGGAGAGTACCAGCATGGGTAATTTAGGGGGCGGCCCTCGACCGCCCAGGCGAACAGACATAAACGAAGGCGAATCGGGCCCATAAGTTGCGCAGAAGGGGGGGCGCTCGTCTGTGCTGGAAAAGTAAACGGGGAAAAAAGAGATGAAAGCCAGAGCTCCTGCGGTAGTGAAGGTCTCTACCTAAGAGATCCGTAACACTCCCCCGGGACGTGGCATCACGGGTTAGAGAAACTCAGTTTGCAGAGAACCGACATCAGGAGAGAGGGGAAGCCTAAATTCTCCTACGAAAGATGGGAAAGTATTTCACTAGGGGGCGCCTTCGTAAGGTCGGTGCTGCGGAAAAACGCTGAAACGCGCCGACTTAGAGAGGGAGAAGATCGGGAAAAGAAGGAACGCAGGGACACACGCCTTCTGAGTCGGGTGGAAGTACTCTTCGATCCCGAGCTAGGTCTATCTCAGAGTCCAAAATTGAAGCATTATCAAAAACAAAAACTTAGGAGGAAAAGAGAGAAAGTCCTTTTCAGGTTAGCTAGTTAACGCTCTACTATCTCGGCTAGAAGGGGGGGGGGGGCGAACACGCACTACATGCTTTGGTCTGAACAGGTGCAATCTAACAATATCACCAATGCGAAAAAACCACGGCGCTGGGGAAGGCGGGACGACGCCGGGCAAAAGAATAGGGGGAAAGAGGGGAATGGCACGGGCGTTCTTCTCCCTCGTCAGGAGGAGAAAAAAAACGTAGATGCTAGATGAGGCGGAGTCACAAGATTAAGGATCCCGTGATGCCACGAATCGGCGAGGGGGGGAAAAGAGATACGTTGTTAGTCATATTGAAGGCTTCACCAGAAAGGAAATGAAGGTGCTGAAGCCCAAAGTAGAAAACCACACGACGCGCAGAAACAGAAGGACGCGTAGGCGCAAAGGATGGGGAGAAAAGAGGGAAGAGATTTATGGAATCTCCACCGGGTCTCGGAGAGAGGTTCCTATAAAATGCTGTGACAGCAGCAAGACGCACGAAAGACGGAGCAATCGCAGGAAAAGTTAGTATTCGCAAGAGAAGGAACCCTTCCCTCAGAGACGTATTCCCTAAATGAGACCTCGGAAAAACCAACGACCCGAAGGTCGCAGAGGAAGGAGCTCATGTCGGGCGGGTAATACAGGTATTAGGCGACTCCGAGAAGAATTGGCTCAGAAAAATTCCACGAGAGCCATCGGTGAAAGAAACGTCAGAAAGACCCTTCCATATGAGTCAACCAGGATTATGAGAAGAAAAGGGAATCGTCTGAAACATCGAACTGCATGTTCCAGATGAACCGTGCGTGGGAGTTAGCGGGCTTCCTTCAGTCAAACAACGGGAAGGTGGGCGTTTCAGCAAAAAAAAAGTCAGTGAGAATAGACGAACATGGAATAAACGAAAAAAAAACGACGATGACAAAAGGTGTTGACTAAGACGGGAATGGTCGACTTGCAAGGGGTGGTCCTTAAAATACTCCTTCGCAAAAACTACGTGGAAGAAGCAGGACCTGCGAACTAAATGAGGGGGACGACGATGAAAGTTTTACATAAGTGGAAAAGGCCGGGGGGGGCGGCTCCCGGCAGACTCTCGGGAGACAAAGCAAATAAGAAGGGAGAATACGGAGGGAGTAAACAATAAGAGAAAAGCGGGGGAACAAAAAAAGGGAGCTCTTGTTCTTTGGCAGGAGATGGACTACGCGGAGAAAGGCACATCAAGAGGTAATTGAAGGCGTCGTTGAGAATCCCGAATTCTACTTCACTTAAAGGGGGAAATAAAAAAATTCACACGGAGGGGCTCAAAGGATAAGTCCAAGAGTCGATTAATTTCACGAGAGATCGCATGAGAAGCGGGGGAATGCTGGGGGGAACCCATCTACCAACTGTTGAATTAGCTTAGTACGGAAGAGGAGATTGGGAGACGTGCCGGGAGGAAAAAGCCGGTTGCGGAGAACTTTTCGTTGGACGGGGAGAGTCAGACGAAGGGAAAGCAGGTTCTAGATTAAAATCCCCAACAGATCGGAACAAGGGGGAATGACGGGAGGACGTTTGAAGGCTGTTCTCTGGAAAATCCTCCAGGGATTGGGTGGAAAGCCGGGAGTAACGAGGATGGAATAAGGACGTATCATCTCCAAAAGCCCGCCCGCAAAGGAAGGTGGTCACCCTGTAAGCGAAGAAGCTGGGTCCACCGCTGGGAGTACTTTGGGGGTTAGAAGAATCCTACACCCCTATTCAAGATCGAGGTCGTCAGGGATCTAAAAAAAACAACGTTTGATATGTAAGATCCGAGGGGGTGAGTGGGGTAGGGTCAGAAATCCGTCTAATTACATCCCTCCCAAGTCTCGCGGGACGAGGAGAAGGGAGAACGGGGGGGAACCAATATTGTCATTTTGCGGAGGGTGAGAAGTTAATACGAAGACGGGATTGACAGCCGACGAAATTCCACCAATCAGACACTCCTCCTCCAATCGGAACGAGTCTCGAGAAATAGAACAAAAGGGGGGAAAAAAAGTCTTTGACTGAAGACGACGCTGTCTAGGAATCTAGGCCAGCAAAGTTCGCGCACATGAAAAAAAGAGGGACCAGAAGGAATCCTTAAATCATCACTCAGCAAGAGAAAGGAACTAGGGGTTCTCACAGTCTTAAATGCGCACTGAAAAAGAGTCGAAGGCAGAGATAGATAGCAAGCCTTCTAGATCGTTGACGCGAGGAGGGGAATATGAGCTCCGCAGGGGAAAACGAAAGTCGAAGGTGATGAACGTCGACTAAAGGAATGAGCGGAAACGCCTCGTACGCTCCCAAACGAAACACGAGACACCCTTTGGGGAATCATTCTCGCGTAGACACACACCAAACTTTGGGGTTTCAGAAAAGGCGTCAGACGAGGGCGCCGTAAAATGGGACCTGCTTCCCGTGACAGAGAGGGCAAGAAAGCGGCCCAGAAAGGTCCTTCTCGCGCGTCGGTCACTGCTTATTTGGGGGGTAAAGGTCAAGGTTGAGGGGGGACTGAAAAGTCAGGGAGGGACCGGCCCAGAGAAAAATAAACCCCCCCCTCTTGGAGCTTAGGCGCGAGGGAATGTCGTCGAAGGCGCAAAAGTGGGTAACTTAAAAGGAGCAAGAAAAAGTGGGAAAAGAGTTCCCTTAAAGGACAATCTACCGAGAGAGCTAGCGGAGAGGGGGAACCATGAAAAAAAACCGAGAAAACGACTGCTTACTGTGGTGGATGACGGACCGGAAAAAGGGGGGTGATCCTCCAGGGCTAGTAGGGGAGAAGGAGAGGAACGGCAAGACTAAGAAAGGGTTTAGTTCACGCGCGCGGAGACCATCACTTCGAAGGGAACCTGGGAGTATGGGAGCAGAAACAAACGACGCGGGCCGAGAAGTTAGTTTAAAAAAAGAGGGCACGACTGACTCCCGGCTCTACTCGAGGAGAAGAAAGGGGAAAGAATCGAAATAGAAACTCTTTGGAGGAGGGAGGTTGACTGGAAAGAAGTGGGACGGGGCGGCAGGCCCTCCAGAAAGGCGACAGGTGTCAATCCATCAAGCGCCGTCGTAGGAAACGCAAGAAAGAAAGTTGCCAAGAAGACTTGGGGGGAGAGAGCGTTCTGGGGAAAAACGAACGTCTTAAATGCGCACCTGCTGAGCAGTAGGAAAATGGGAAGATAAATCTCGACTCCAACTTCCTAGCCAGGAGGAGAAGAGGGGAATCAAACTTAGCTCTACGCTCCATGGAGGCCTAGCAAGGAGCTAGGGGAGAGGCCTCTGAAAGGGGTGGATCCTCAGAGAGGGGGGCGACGAGACGAGGGGAATCTACCGCCCTTCTCAAGTGGCTGGCCGGAAACTAGGGACTGCGACAGGACGGAGAAGGGAAGCTGGATCTCGAAAGCCGGACAAAGGGGGTACGACCCAAACACTCCTTTCGGCGGGTTAAAAAGAAGAGAAACGAAAGTATCTTACCGTCTCACTGGAATATTGACTCAACCCACAAAACGGAGATGGAGGGGGAGGTGTTACGACGAGAAAAGAGAGGGACTCAGAATCAGACAAATCCTCTACGTATGGTCGTGAACAGGTTGCCTAGGCGCGTGGCTCCAGAGAATCGAGAAGAAACTAAGCGCTAAGCGAAAAAAAAGAGAATCGGACCAGAGGGTGGGAAAAAACTAGAAAGGTCACATCTTTGGAGGGTCGGAAGAAAAAAAACGACCGAGCGAGCTCCTGTTAAAAGTATCTCGCGGACCAAAAAGCGTATATCCGGGACCTTTCGACAGAGGGAGGAGGGGGAGGTAACTAATCGTTTAGTCGAAGTCACAAGACCTTCTCCAAACATGCAGTTAGACGTGACGACTGTCCAGCAAAAAAACACGAAAAGAAGGGAGGGACTCAAAGCACGGGACAGAATGCAGCATTCGCCGGAGGGGGGTATGGGTGATCGAAAACCGTCGCCATTGTCGTGAGAGGGGGTGAATGCCTAAAGGGTACAACAAGAACGTAAAAACCGCGCTCCCGATAAAGAAGAGGGAATTCAGGTAGAGACAAGAGACGCAAAAAAAAAGAAGATGACGTAGTCCACGACGATGAGGGAAAACACTTAAAAACCGTGAGGAGGCAGAAGCGACTGCCCATGACTTTCGTCGAAAGACGGGCGAAAGAAAAGAAAGCGCGAAAAGAAGGATACCCTTCTGCTCGGCAAAAGACTGACCCAAAACTCAAAACGGACCCAGACGAAAAAAGGAAAAAAATCCAGCGCATACAAGACTAGGAAAAGAGAAGAGGAGAACACAGGACATAGCCAAACGTAAAAAAGCTCCAGCAGAAAGGAGGAGAGGGGCTCTATCTCATCTTCAAACGAGGTAAGGTAGGGCGAGTCATCTCAACCACCGAAGGGAGAATACGAAAAGAAAAAAACCCTACGACCGGAGGGACAGGTTTACGAGGAATGGCTCAAGTCTAAAAATCCCCTGACGACGAAAAAGAAAAAATGCAAGACCGGAGAGAGAAAAAGAAAAAAAAATCAGGGTTTTCTGTTGAAATACGGATGAAAAGTTCTGTAAACGGAAGGTTTCGTGAAACCAATCGAGACTAGGAAAAAAGGGGGGGAAGAACGGCCGAAGAGGCTACAGAAGGGGAAGAGATTGGTGACCAAAGGGCTGCTAGTTTGCGTGTGAGAAAGCGGCTGAACAGACAGAAAAACGAAAGTCGTCAGGACTAAATAGTAAATTCAGATCAGAGCCGGGGGTCCAAGGAAAAGGCGCAAGTAGAAACTGTCCATACAACTAATCGAAGCAGTCCGCAAAGGAGAGGGCCTCGAGGGAGGAGATCATGAAAGAGGGGGAAGAAAGGATCAGAACATAAACGCTCAAGGGAGAAGGGTACTTAGCTCTTATTAAGTTGCTAGTTCCATCCTTTTCGAAAGAGGGGAGTTTGAGGCGTACAAGAGGAGGAAGGGGAGACCATAACCAAACTATCAAAAAGGGGACAAAGCAGTTGCGATTATCAAAACTGTTCCGCGGGGGTCGATCGACACAGGAGATTGGAGGGGGGGGAAAATCGGGGGGAGAGAGGGAAAATCGTCCTCTCACTCCGAACGAAGCCGGAGCCAAAAATTTGCCGATCTTTGGGTCAAAGGAAAGAATGAATCATCAGAAAAGAACAGAGAGATACTTGGGGCGGAACTTGGGGGAAAGGAAGAACCCTAAAAAACTCTATGTCTGCAAAAGAAGCGAAGAAAAAAGGGAGGGGTACCATAAAAGGGGGGAGGGGGAAGAGAGGATTCCTTGAAGGGGACGTCCGCACCCACGTCTCTTGTTAAAGCTTCGGCGCGGAGGGACAAAAGATTGGAAATGTTGCGGCTGGTCGGAGTGAAGGAGAAACGAAAGAGAGTCACAGCTACTAAAAAGCCCATCCAAGACCAGAAATGGGTTTGCTAACCGCCAAGAGCGGTCTACTGAACTTCGCTATCAAAAAATCAGGAACAGAGGGGGAGAATCGGGGGGAGATCAGGAGGAAGAGGGACCTTCAATGAAGCGTCAAAATCAACATTGACTCAAGGAACAGTTGCCTCATTTAAGTACTTAAAATCGGAAAAAAGAGGGGAGAAGAAATTCTAGAGTCTCTGGGGTCAGCAATTGAACCCCTCTCGACTGCGCGAAGGAAAGGCGAATTAGACGAAAGCGGAGCACGGGTCTTAAACGACTGATGACTCTACTGCCTCTTTTAAAAAAAGCCCGGATCTTAGAAAAAGGGGGGGGTTAGAATGAAAAGCAGGTGGAAGACTGCCCTGGCTTCTTCTAGGGACAGCGGAGGAGCGCCGCAAAGAATCTCATCCCTTGCCCACTCTCATTAAAATGACGAGGCGAGGGGGAAGGAAGAAGCACAGGAAAAGGTGGAGGGGACCTCCGATCTTCGGAGAGGGGCGACCTTGCAGTGTTCCCCAGTGTAACATCGGACCTATTTGATCCCTTCGGCCAATGAACTGAAAGGGGAGTAGGAGCCGATTGGAAAAAATTGCCAAAGAGTTTTCCCGTCTGAAGGGGATTTGCAGAACTAAGGCGACCATGAGCCGAGGAAACCTCAGGGTCGAGGGCAGACGGTAAGGGGAGGGAGATCTACACAAGGTTTCGATCGGAACCAGAGACAAACTGACGTCGTGGGGTTAAGGAATTAAAACTCACAGGACCTCGAGCTCTACGCTCGTCAAGGGGGGGGGGGGGGGGGGGGGGTGGGGGGGGGGGGGGGGGGGGGGGGGGGGGGGGGGGGGGGGGGTTTGGAAAGGCCGACCCGCTGGGCAAAGACTATCGGCTTTGGAGAAAAGCCCAGAAGAAAGGGTTTGAAGCTGTTCAGCGGAAGTCTCACGGGAGGGAGCGAAGGGGGAGGTGGGAAAGCTTCGCGTCCGGATCAATGCCACACAATCCTTTGGAGAGAGAACCATCTTGCAAGAAGGGAAAACCATGGATAGCCCTCAGAGAAGGCCCGATCTAACGACGGAGGGGCGAGGCGTCTCTCGCAAAGGAGAACGAGCGATGATGGGCTTCCCACGGGGGTAGGATCTGTCTGCGGCCAGGGGGGTAGGAGGAAGGTCTAAAAGTAAAAAAAAAATTTGATAGAAAGAAAACCTGCGAAGGCTGGATCTTCCATAAGGCCGTTGCGGAGGACTCACGGCATAGCGGACGGATGACCTCCTTGACACGTAGAGCCCTTTTATGCGCGCGGGAGGGGGAGTAAAAGAAGAATCAACTATCAAGAAGGAAAAAGAAAGAGAGGCGGGGGCATCACGGCGAGGGAGAACGCTCTCGGGCGCTAGCTCGACGGAAAACAGAGCAAGCGGCTCTTCGTGGTTTAATCCCAAAACTGTTCGACAGAGAGAGAAGGGGGGGCTCTCAGGTTAAAACCTCCTGAGGCGCGAGGCGAGTCCAGCAGGAGTGGGCTGCGACTGGGGGAAGTAGGAGAAACGTTTGTCACTACCCACTCCTTGGGAGGTGAACGCAGTCGGAATTAACGGAGGACTTATCGGGGAAAAAAAACATCAGGAAACTAGAGAGAAAAAGAACAAGATAAGTAAATAATGAGATTCCTTGGGGAAAGGAAATCTCCTGGGAGCGAAGGTCCCCCTAGGATGCTTGTTTCTTGAACAGGAAAGGCAGAGAGGGAAGCGTGGGGGAAATTCCCCCAAAGAGACTGGAAGCACAATCAGCGCAATCCCGGCAGGGGGGGGACCTCCGTTGAAGTCGTAGATTGACACGCAGATCGGTGTCGCCCAGGGTGGTCCAACACAAGAAGATCAGATCAAAAAAGAAAAAAAGGGTGCGTAGGAGACTAGGGACCCGGATCGTAAGCTAGAACAGATGCCAACGAAGCTCCGCGTTCAAGAGAAGCGTTTGTGGGACGGTGCTTCCCAAACCAGACCTGAAACCCAGTTCCGAAAGTTACTCCATGTCGAGCTGTTCAGGTCAAGGCATTGAAAGAACTCTAGACAAAAGGAGACGTCGGCTGTCAAAACGTGGGAGGCATCAAAGTCTCTCGTTTTATGGAGTGAAGAACGAAAATTGGGAGAAGTCGAGGTGCAAGACTTCCCAAGGCTGGACGCAGACCCTACGCCGGAAAAGGGGCCTCAACTATCGGATTAGGCAGGGGTCGCAAGAATTACTACCCTCCTATTAAGCGGGGGGAAGAGATGGGGAGAGCAATTCAGGGAGAAACGAAAGAGGGTCCTACTACCGACACCGAAGCAAGTCTTAGTAGCAGGGTAGAGAAACTCGACGACTTCAAGCGGGGGCAAGACCTGCAGGAGAGAGACACTGGGAAGTGTCGCAAAAAAGTCATAGGGAAGCCGAGAACAAGCCGCGATCATTACCAAGAAATCAAAACGCCATCTTTCAGCAAAAGGGCAACTGCGACACACAAGGGCAGAGGGGAGGGGGATATAAAAAAAAAAACAATCGAGGGAGGGGGTAAGCTCCTTCCGGGGGAGGGGGACGATTCAGTTATTGGCGTCAACGCAGTGGGAGGGAGACTTCGCGCACCTCCGACCCAGCGGGGGAGAGAGAGAGGGCGGTGCGAAACGAAAGGCGGAAAGAAAAATTGACAGGAAAAATGGAAGAAGTGGCCGCACAGAGGGGAGAAAGGGAGCGACTACCTGGTAGGAATGGCCCCAATAGGTTTACCTCAAAGGGATTCCGGACAAGGAGGGGGAGCCAGAGCGAAAAGCGAAAATACAAGCCCGTAACGGGTACAGGAGGGAAAGGGCCAAGCGGCCCGAAAAGGAGGAGAGGTCGTTTTGTCGGATATTTAGAAGACGGAGGAGCAGCAGAAGAAGCATGAGACTGCTTAAATAAGAAAGAGGCCTAATTAGGTAGAAGGTCGCTGTGGGGAAAAATTAACAAAGTTCAGGGAGAGGTCAAGAAAAGCGGAGACGAAGCGACTCGTCCTGCGATAGTCGCTTCCGGTCGCGATAGAGAAGGAGCGCGGGAGAACTGGGCTTCAGATAACCTAGGGAGGGGGAAAAGAGCTGATGTGAGAAAGAAAATGAATCAATGTGGACGGAGGAACTTTGAGTTGGCTTGATGGAACTAAGGGTCTGGCGAAGAATCAAATAAACCTTCGACATCAGGGGAGGAAAAAAATGAAAAATAACGAGGACGGTCCAGAACGCGTGGCGGGCGTGGAGACTAACAGGGATGTGCCGGGGAGGTTCGAGCAGGAAGAAAGTCATTCTATACTAACTAAGAACCAAACTCAAAAAAGGGGAAAAAGGGCTTGTTTGGGTGGGGATTCCCGGAAATCGCCTAAGTCGGGGACCGGGCCTCTATGAACAATTGGGGTCGATAGTGGCAAAAGGGGGCTGGTACCAGTAAACGTCCTAAAAAAAGTGAATAGTCAAAGAAC
>Ga0179591_1284044_pt1 | contig 11905 bp, 11 predicted proteins | sample CZOMad2_1_08_16f_FD_182891 | JGI IMG/M metagenome (GOLD analysis project Ga0179591, IMG submission 182891) | Vadose zone soil fungal communities from Angelo Coast Range Reserve, California, USA - CZOMad2_1_08_16fungal (PacBio error correction) | ecosystem: Environmental > Terrestrial > Soil >...
AACGCGCCTCAATTCTGAGAGGCATGAAATGGCGACTCATCGCGCGAAAGGTTTTTTCTTGCTTTTCGGCAAAGTCGGGGCTCATGAACAGCTTGAAGAAGGTTACGAAAGTCGCAAAAAACTTGCCGGGGGGTCCAGTAATCGCAGAGGAAGGGGAAGCCACCGCATATCCCTCTGTCGGAGATTCAACGGAATTCATTTGTCTACAATCAAAGAGTCTCGCGAAAGGAGAAATGGAATTGAGGATCCTCGGGCGCCAATTCCTGCTGCATCTCCGCGATCGGAACGAACCCATTCCAGTTGGCATTCAAAAGGCGAAGAGGCGGAGGGATTCGCCTCCGACTAAAGATCTCGATGACGACAGGGTTCGCGTAAGAAAGAGATCAACGTCACAGAGGATACGTCATTCTGTCCCGAAAGTAGGGGGGTGTCGGGAAAGGGAAAAAGAAAAAATGTTAGAGTCCGAAAAGAAAAACGACATCGACAGAGGGCCCTCAGATAAGCGAATCCGACCTATTTCATCAAGGACGTATAGTGGCTTTCTAAAAAAGAGGGGGAAAGAAAACCTGTAAGGAGAGCGGGTATCTGCGATGGTCTTAAGCTAGCGGGGGGGAGGTCTTACTGCGCGACCGCGCCTGGGAAAGACGGCTACTTATGAGTGGCTGGCAATCCTTAAAAGGAAGGCGGCTATTCAAAAGAGGGAACTAGAAGGCGTTCCGGATGGCTGCTGTCTCAATTGCGCCTTCCAACCTGGGGAGAAAGCCTTTATCTGCCAAGCAAAAGCCGGAGGGAGGGGCTTTGGTGGGAGCCCCGCTGGCTTTGAAGAAGGAGGACCGTCTTTGGCCATCAAAAGAACGAAGACCGATGATCCCGAATATAAGGTGCCAATGCATCGAGAGGGAGAAAGAAAAAAAGCTTGCTTCGGTAAAGAAAGCGACCGACCATGCCGAGAAGAAAGGGGAGACCTGAAGCCGAAAAAAGGGAGGGAAAAATTCCGATCAATTGAAACTATGACCTGCCGCAGAGCCTACCTAACCGACGAAGTCACGGGTGGTTAAAAAACGGGGAGAAAAAAGAGAAGAAACTAAAAATAACGCCGACATACCGGCAGCCACAAAAAACCCGAATCCTTTCAAGTTCCGAAAGGACCGCGAAACAGGGTTAGACGGCGGGGGAGAACTTCGGGGACTAGAAATGCTATGCGGGAACTGCGAGAGCTGGCGCTCGAACTAGAAACTGCTCGCCCATGAGAAAACAAGGGGATAAAATGGGTTCAAGAAAGAAGTCTTTTCACGGGGAAAACGCGGGAACCGGCTCTGACACGGGGAGAGAAAGACATTAAGAGGAAATGTCAGCAAGAAACCGGAACGCGCTTGACTGAAGCGAGATAGATCCCTGAAAGCAACCAGGCTCTTGTAAGGAAAGAGGGGGAGGGGGGGGGGGGAAAAAGGTCAGGTGGCTCTTCAAGGGCGGATTTCTAAACCAAAGCGTTTTCAAGGAAAAACGTCTATTCACAATGTCATTGCGAGAAATTGAGACTACAAAAAAAGGGAGTCGACCAGCCTCAAATGGCTTCACTTGGCGCTGAAATTACGGGGGGCAAAAAATGCCGGATCTCTAAAGGGGTGGATTGGATCGGAGGGGGAAGAAATACTTGACTACAGCGGGGCTCTTTTACGAAAAAAGAAAAGACTTCCTCGGCCGGATGGGGCGATGAGCTTGTAGTAGGCCAAGGATACTTCGACTCTTAGAAACTTCAACAAGGCGAACAGATCGGAAGGGGAGTTGGGGGAAGAAAGAAAACTGGAAGAGACTGGACCGACCAATTTATCGGGGTCGTCGGCAGAAAAACCGGACAATTCATCTTTGAACAACCTGTCTAGGAGGATTAAAAAGATCGCCCCATCTAAAGGGTAATGTATCAGTGAGGAATAGAAACGGCCCTGTACATGGTCGGGCTCTTCGGGAGTCTCGTAGCGGGGGTGAAGAAGGTAGGTTCGGGGGAATGGACAGTAGAGGGTCATCGGAAGTGGCCAAAAATGGGTATCACTTCATCCAAGCGTTCACGTAGGATGAAAAACAGCATCATGAAAGAGAGCTTCTGAAAAAGCACGAGGACAATCGAACCTCTTGATCGAGGGGTGGTGTCGCAAAGCTGGCAACTGACGATGAATCAGGGGGTCCTTAGAGACGCCTTAGCATTCCCAAATAGAAGTGGCGTGATTTTTGCTTATCATTGGACTCCCAAAGACCGACGTAAAAGGGGTCGTTTTCTGTCCTGCACGCTTCTTTACTGAAAGTGGCGGGGCGGCTGGTCACTCACTCTCCATACTAAACCGCCTCCGACGGGGGCTGTGGCCCCGGAGTCTGTCCGGTTCTGTGTCGTCGTGAGGCTCATTGGAAACAATGACTGGGTCTTTGGATTCGCCCAGAAAATTTAATTATGCGTGGGGGGATTCGTTTTTTTCTCATCCTCCTCTTCGAGGCAGCCATGGACTGTAGTAGTCGCTGATTGGTCCCTGTAGCTGGAAGAAACCCTAGCGCGCGCTATGAGGGGGTAGGCCGTCGGGGTAGCTGCCGTAGTTTGGTTTCCCTCTAATGTGGGGGGGCTCGAGGAATTCCGTATCTAGGAAAACTCGAGCATCAATCTCCTCTTTCTGGGAATCTTGAAGGAGGGAAGGCCAAGAGCGGGCATGCGGCTTTCAATCACAGACGTGAGAAAGCTTGAAGCAGGGACCCATCTCAACTTCAAAAACACCTTCTAAGGGAAAACGAAAAGACGGAAAAACAATCCAATTGGGAACTGAATTGGAAAGAAGACCCCCGACCATTTGGCGGCCGGCGTCTATTGAAAGAAGGAGAATGGGGGGAAATTCATCGCTTATGCTCGCGGGCTCAATCAGACTGCTCCACTTTTTTTTCAAAGAATTATGAACGAAGACGACGATCAGGAGGGGGGACAAGGGGAGGGAAAAAAGCACAAAGGCCGGCCTATCTGTTCGAGGGAAGAATCCCGAAGTCGAACTTATCCGTGGGACTACAAGCTCCACCATAAGGGAAGCTGGAAAAGAACCGCTGGAAAAAGAAAATCAGGGTGAGAAGAGCAGTAGCTCTATCAGAGATCAAGCAAAAATGCTGAGCTATCGCCCGAAGGTTGACAACCATCCTTGTCGAAAAAAGGGGAAAAGAAATCAAAGCCAAGGTGTTTGAGGAGTCGTCGCAAGGGCTATCGACATGACGGGGGGACTAGCCGTTTTTACAAAACCTCGTGTGTACCTTGCCAAATTGGACGCGGGAAAAAGAAAGGGAAGTGAAAAACAGCTCAGACCAGCGGACGGCGGGGGAGGGGACGGAGAGGGGAACCTATCAAGCGCGTAGGAGGAGTAAGCGGCTCAACCGGAACTCTCCGCGAGGGGGGGAAAGACGAACGAGGGAAAAAGACCGACCGAGGGACCAAATTGACCACAGGATGTTCGGGGTTGACTTCTTGGACGGGCCGGATTGAAAGTGGATGGGCGATATGGGAGGGGAAGTTCCAGGGGGCAGCAAGCTGCGCCTGGAACCGTTCCCTATCGCGGGAGCAGAGGAGAAGCCGTAGAACTCTAGGGGGGAGGGTGAGCGAAAGGAAGGATTCTTTGTATTCGGGTTCTTTAACTGTCGAGAGAGGAAGCGTCCTTCCCAAGGAGAGTTAGAGGGAGGTGGCACCAACGATCCGCTTTCGTCTTTAGGTCGGCGTCATTCAGGTTCGGTGGGTAGAGAGGCAGGAGGTTCCCAGGTAAACGCTTCTTAAGCATCGTGACCCCCAAAGCAGTTATCGCGGAGGGAATCACAAAAACCCGTCGGGGGACGACCTCAGCATTTTCTGGGAGAAATTTGGAATCGTCACCTTCATAGGCGAAAAACGCGGCAAACGGGGCATGAGGGAAAGCCAAGATACGCTTCAAAGACCAGCCTCCTGAGTCGGTCTTTTGATCAGGAGAGGGGGTCAAATAGGGAAAGTATGAGGGGGGGCCCATGCAAGAGAGCCGCCGCCGCATCCACTTAACGCCTTCGAGGGGCAACCAGCTGATTTTCTGTAAAGACTAACTCAGGGAACATCACGGGAATCGTTGAAAGGAAGATCTTTTCGGCGTCAAAGGAATACTATCTAATTGCTCGAAGCCATCGCCCAAATGAGGGGGAGCGAGCGTAGATAAGACCCGCTTGAAAGAAGGTTTCGGAAAAAAACTACGGATGAAATCCGTCGTGATGGCGGGAAGGGGTCCGGCTTTACGCTTCTGAATTGACGGGCTAGAGTCAGGATGGTAAGGAAAGCATCTAACACGTTACATGAGTAGAGAAACCACATATCATTAGGCCTCATTACGAAATTCTCGATTTACCTGCTCTTTTATCTCGGTGCGTTAAGAACTCTCCATCTGTTCTCGTCCTCTCTAAGGGGGCGAAAAGAAAGCGGGAAAAAAAAGCCTCTAGTTGAATGAAACCTCTGGAGAGGCAGGGGGAGAGTCGAGTCGGACCTGCTGAAAAGATGCCCAGAAGGACCTGCGAAATGTAAGACTTGGAGAGAGGGGGGGGGGGGATTAATGACTGCCGCTCGCCCCGAGGCCCGAGAGGGTGGAAGGCCTCGGTCAAGGGGGGTCCAAAAGAGGAAAGGGAGTTTTCTGCGATGAAAAAATGACGATGGATGTGTCATGGATTCCACAGAGGGGGTGGAACAGCCGAGCAAAAAAACGTTCAAAGGATATTTTCGCCCAGCAAATCCATTCCTAAAGGAGGGCAGGACTCGCGCGAAAAAAGAGTTCGCAAAAGAGGAAGAATCGAGGGAACCGACCGAAAAGTCGTGTAAAGGATTCCCAGACGCAATCTCGACGTCGGCCTGCCAGCAAAACACACTCTTGATTCGAGCCAGAATTGCGCTGAAAAAAAAGGGCAAAGACGACCGGGGAAGATGGGGCAAAAGGCCGAGCAAGAAGCGCAGTTGCCAAGGCCGACGGACAGTGAGGAAAAGTCATTTTCGAGATCGTCCAGGTGACAAAAAGCGCAAAATAGGCGTCGTATTCACGAGTCTTAACCACGGGAAGAACAGGAAACAGACCAAGGAGGAAGTGGGGGACAGGGGACTCGAAAAAATCAAGGGGGTGATGATTTGCTTGGAAAGCTTCGTGAGGGGCCGAGCTTCGTCTAAGAAGTTTTCTTAAAAAGGGGGCTAGGGGGTGGGAAAAAGGACCTGGAAAATTAACAGAGGGGTAATGAACCTTTTAGGGCTTTCTGAAAGGAATATACTCGCGACGAAGCTTACAAAAATTTTCTGCAGAATCCTCCTTTTTATTTGTCCTCTTATTGGCAAATATATTCGAAAAGCAACATGGCCGCGCCGGGATCACGGCAAACGTCAAGAAAAGTGAGGTCAGACAGACTTGCGGCCCCGAAGGGGGGTGGGAAGAAAAGGTCATGGGAAGGTAGGTTCATCTAGGAACCAATCTCCACCAAGGAACGGTATCGCGGGAATAGAGGTAGGAGAAAAGGAGGATCGGGGGCCGTACCATCTCTAACCTAAAAAGAAAAAAAACTCATGTCCTCGGGACCTATCTCTCCTCAAAAACAAAGGAAGGGAAAAAAGGCAAATAAGGAGGATCAAAAACACCCTAGGCATTCGGAAGAAGATTTGGGGAGGGAACAAGACCTGGTTACTGAAACAACTCCACCGTAAAGAAGGAACTTTAATGATACCTCGAAAAGGACGTGGTTTGAGCACTGGACTAGGACCAGGAAACAAATTTTTGGGAAGGCATTATCACAAAGATCCGCTACTGGGACCGAGTATGAAACCTTGGAGAGCGTGACGGGGGAAGTGATCTGGGGGGGGTCGGCAAAGAAAAAAGTGCGCTGCCGGCCAGCATTCTTCAATCAAGGCGGAAAGGCCTCCCCGGGTCCAGGCCGCGAGGACGCGTCGACAGACCGCACCGGGGGAAACCCAGCCGGTGGGGACTGCGCTGCCGAAACCAGACAGCCTCATAAGGTATGAATACTCCTAGTCACAGGGACCCTATCTGGGATGCGCAACCTCAAGCAAAATTACGGTCTAGCTGGAGAATTCTGCGGGTGGTCGAGGAAGGTATCCGTGGTGGAATGTGTCAAGAAAAAAAAGGTCATCTCCTTGGGGAGGACTGCTTGGCGATCTGGGCGAAAATTGAAACTTGAGGCGGAAAAAGGTCGCGTCTGCTAAGCTTCAATATCGGACGCTCCTTGAGATGTTCTTAAAAACATTCGCGATGTGGAGGGGCAGAGGTGATGGTTGGGGAGGGAAGAATGAATGACGTAGTAAAAATTTCTTCACGATTGGCGATTCCCAGGGCACTCTCATGACTATTTTTCTCATCGTTGTGGCTCGGCAAGAGTCGAGAAAAAAAGAATCGCTCTGAATTGGAGGTCGGGTCGACCATAGAGGAGGAAGGTCTCTTTCTGTTCGCCCTTAAGAAAATGAAAGCGGGAGCGGTTGCATACCACGAACCTTGCCGGGGGAACCCGGTACGTAAGCTGCTGGCCACAGATCGTCCTCTTGGATATCCCGTCCGTAAGTTCAAAGAAAAAAAAAGCACGCAAGTCACCCAATTTTACATGGGGGGAAAATCATGGGCCTTTCCTCCCGCGGGCCAGAATTGGTGCTATCCGGCGGGGAGCGACCCGCCATGTCTCTCCAGCGGAATTCCCCGCGGAAGAGGAGGTAGGGGAAAAAAGGATGGCGTTTCGCGCCGATACCGATCTAGGGACGACAGCACGTAGCTGAATCCGATAGATTCAAATAAAAAAGCGTGGAATCGAAGGCATTCTGGGATTCTGATAATAGGAATGTGGCCCCTGTCGTGGGGGGGGGGCCGGAGGGGGGGAAAGGTCACAAAAAAAAAAAAAAAAAGCGATCCCGGAAATCCTTACAGGGACCTATTTCAAAAAGTTATCTTGCAGGGGGAATCTAGGGGGAAAGTTCGAGGAAAAAAAGGAGCTTGTTCGGGATGACGCTAGCAATTATCGAGTTTCTTCCTAAACGCGCCGTGCCCTACGGCGAACTGGAAGGGCTTGCATACGGGTCAGCAAAAGGCTATTCGAAAGAAGAGGGGGGGGAGGATAGAAGGCGTTTGAAAGGAAAGCGTCAAAAGGCTAAAAACCTTAAGGAATAAGGATCTTCCTTAAAGCAAATACAGTCCTTCGGGCTGTGGAAGGTGGGGGAAAAAGCACGTTAGCCTATTTCTGTGGGAATTCCGGCCTTGGAATCGTGGGGAAATCTGCAAACTATGAGCTCAAGATATGAACTCCTGTGGGGAAGGTGCGAATGGCGACTATAGGGGAGGGGAGGTGGGGAAAAAGACTACTCCAAAAAGGACACCTCTGGCTTCCGAAGAAAAGTCGCCGCAACTTGGAGGAACATAATTGGGGGAAGGAAGTAAACCTAAAGAGATTACGCAAGCCTACAAAGAAAAAGAGGAGGATCGGGAAAAGTCTAAAATAAAAATCCTAACAGTCTCCGAATAAATCTGCCCTCCACTAATCCGGAAAAAGGGATAAGCGACCGCCCGGAGAAGAGGCCATTAAAAGGGGAAGGAAGCGCGGAAAAAAGAGAAAACCGCGATTCACAATGGGGTTTTCAAGGAAGCTCTTTAGAGGAAAAGTTTCATAATTAACTGACCATCTCTACAATCACAAGCAAATCCACACTGCATAGGGAAGAAACAGAAGTACTTGGGGGGTACGAGGGAAAGGTCGGACACTTCGTAAAGGCGACCATTACGTGATATTTCTGATAAAAGATAGACCTCCTAAAGTGGGGTGGCGGAGAACTAAACAAAACCCCCTCAACAAAAAAGGAAGATGGAATCCGGGCGGGGGTTCAATGAAGGGATTCCTCTTCATTTCTGCAAGTGCTAAGCAAGGTTTCTTTGGTCTATTCACCACCGTCATGGAGAAGGATCAAGAAAGAAAAATAACCCTCGGCTTCGCGCTCAGATTGCTTCACTGCGCGGAAAGACGGGTTCAAAAAAAGGATATCGCAAAAGGTTTGCTTGATCCTAAAGGAGGAGCTCAGAGAAGAAAATGATAGGTTAAAACAGCGGGCAAGCTTCCTCGCCGGATGGCGATGAGCTTGGAAAAAGGAAATACTTCGAAAATCGGATCTTCACCTCGAAAGAGAAGGGGGGATCGCCGTGGCGTAAGAGGGGAACCTTTGCCTAGAGAAGAGGGCGGCATTTTCCTTCATGCACACCACCGGAGGGGAATGCGGATTTTGGAACGGAGCCTCCAAAAAAGCTCCTTGAGGGGGTCCGGGAGGGTAATAAGGGACATGCGGAGAAGTCTTGAACTTCCTCGGCTTGGTTAATTGAGGGTATTTTCCTTTCATGGGGGAGAGTTCAAAGAGGGGAAGTGAGGGAAAAAAAAAAAAAGCCAACGAGGGGACGTCAGGGTGAGAAAAATCATGCCCAAGCTTTCTTCCCTCAAAACTGACGGACTCTAAAAGAAAGGTAGAGAGGGGTGGTGGGGGGAAAAAAAAGGGCTTTAAAGTTGCCTTTTCCATCTCAACATCATCATGAACTAAGACGGCCATTGTTGAGCGGATAGACGAACCGCCACAAAAGAAGAAAAACAGTTGGCGTTGGACGGGGGAGGAGGGGGAGGGGAGAGATATCATAGAAAAAAAAAAAAATGAGAGAATATCTAGAAGAGCGAATACCTCCGCGGGAGGGAAACGCCATGGCGGCAAGGTGTGTCGGGGCGTCAAGCAGAAGCGACACCATTCCTTACTTGAGGTCCTGCTGCAGGCGCAGAGCTCAGAAGGCAGGAGACCAAAACAAACAAGGAAAGCATGAGGGTTCGTCCTCTGTTTCCGTAGGGAAGAAGGAAGAGGGTCATTCTGCCTGTTCAAAGACGTGAACTCGCGGGGAAAGGAAGGTATCCCAGGGCCAGAGACCTTCTACTGGGGGAAAGGAACGATCAAAAAAATCACTCACTCTTCACGGAGTTCAGAAGCATCCCCCAGAAATGGTCCAGGCGGTCATTCCTCCGGAGGAACGGCCAATGCTCTGGAGGAAAAGAAAAACGCCAATCGCATCCGGCAGGGGGCAAAAGATGAAGTGAAAGAGGAAGAAGTCCAAGGTTCGGCAAAGGGGAAAAAAAAAACGTCGCCGACGAAAGCCCCTCCGCCTATCGGGGGGAAGAAGCCGCGACGAAGTAAGTAATCCGTTTGGGAAGGGAGAGCGAAACAATACGTAGGGAAAACCGCTTTAGAAAGAGCAGAGATAGTTAATACGAGCTTAGCTGCTGCTATCAAGAAAAAAAAGGGCTGGCTAGCTATCGCCGAGGGTACCCCGGAGGGGGACGAAGGGGGGAAATGAAGAAGAAAAAGCGGGGGGTTGCTTAAGTCTTCAAGGGCTCATCAGGAAATTACTGTGGTGACTAGAAGGTTTTACCGAAAACCGGGGAGGGTTGGCCCTTGCCTGCGGGGAGAAAAGTCAACGAAAACGAGGAGCGACCATCGGCGGCGAAATTGACGGGATCGGATTCAGCATATCAATCGAGGGCGGAGGCGTCGTAAGCGTAGGGAAAAAGAAACCAAAACTCACGCAGAGGGGCGCGACGACGTTTGCATTTCAGCGTAAAAGGGGCCACGACTTTCTGGAGGGAAAAGGAGGTCAGGTCAAGGGAATGGTCGGTTAGCGATCATTTCCTTCGGGAAAGGTCTCTCAACAGCGCTTGAAAACCGGGAAGATAGCAATAAACCCTTCCTTAATGGGGGAACTGTAAACTCTTAGGGGGCGTTCTCTTAGGAAGAGAAGGGGAGAACGGTGAGCCGGGGAGGTGAGAGGGACGAGGTCTAAGGAAGCGTTTTTCTACTCGGAAAGTGTCACCAAAAGAGCCGCTTTCTAATGGGCGGGAGCGGAAAATGCGGCAGGTACAAAAGGACAAGGACCGCCGCAATTGTCGGAGACGAGGAGAAATCGGTTTCCTTAAAAGAAAAGGCTGTCGTTCGCTTCAGGGAACGACGACAGCTCTATTCCGACAGAAATTGGGGGAGGAATAAAGGATAATCAGGGATCAATGCGCGGAAAAGCAACTCGTCACCGCCGGGGGGGGGGGGGGGGGGGGGGGGGGGGGGGGGGGGGGGGGGGGGGGGGGGGGGGGGGGGGGGGGGGGGGGGGGGGGAGGGGGGGGGGGGGGTGGGGGGGGGGGGTTCAACTCCAAATATAAAGTCGTCAAATACTTAGGAAGCCGAGATGCCATCTCACTTCTTTCTCCGGACAATGGGTTTCCTTCTCCTAAGATCCTCCGCATCAGGGAAGTAGATCTACACCATAAATGGTTTCTAATAAAAAGAAAGCAAAAATATAAAGGGGGGTTAGGGAATGTCGCTTTCGAAAAGGAATACATTCTAGTTCTCTCTTAGAAAAAGGACAATCGATCTAGGCTACCCGCTTTGGGAAGTTGGGAAGAAAAAGATCGCAAAATCAAGTCCGAGGGTGCTGACATAGTCGGCTTGGAAACGGCTTCTTCTGGCTGGCCAGGGCCTATGTCGCCAGATCTAGGAAAAAAGGTCAAACGGTCGCAAAAAGCGCCGCCACCAGGAGGAAAGAACAGAAGGAGAAAATGATGGACTCGGCGATTAGCGAATTCTGTCGGAAGCAGGAGTTATCGGCGAGCGAAGACCATCGGCGAAAAAAAAACAAGCCTGAGGGAAGGAGAACAAGGGCAGTTGGTCGAGAAGGCGTGAATGCAGAACTTCCCTCTGAAAAGAGGCCCGGCCGACCTGCTCGGCCTGGTGACGCAGAAAAAAAGTTGGGGAAAAAAAAAAATGAGAAAGATCGCGTCTCGACGAGGCCGAAGGGGGGAAAATCGAGAAGAAAAGAATGGGACACCATTCAATGGTCGTGGTAGCGATTTCGAAATGCCGAAGCGTTTAATGATGCCAACCCATAAGGAAAAGAACAGCCGACAAAAGAAAGGAGAAATGGGAGGGAGAAAGGAGCGATGATCGCGAAGGCGCTCAAGAGTTCTTTTCGAAACGCGACGGCCGCGCGTGACAAGTGATGCCTGAGGAAGAAAAAAAAGAAACGCCTGCATCGACCATCAACGAAAAACAGCACGGACCCTTCGAAAGCCCAGCGCGCGCTTCCTCCAGCTAAAGGGCGTCGGACTATCTTGGAAGCGCGCAGGGGAGGAGGAAAGAAGACAAAGGGGGAAAACAATAAAATCGCATGTGAAAAAAAGACGCAAATTGCGAGACCGAGCGACCGCCTTGACCACGTAGGCCACATGGAACAGACGGAGAGAAAAATGAGAAAAACGACCTAAGAAGGTGGGTTATGGAAAAAGTCTCTGGATTGGGAATTCAACCACCCGAGGGCCGGCTTAACCTGAACGCGGCTTCTGGTGAGGAAGATACGGAGGAAATGGGTGCCTTACTTTTGCGGCGGGGGGATACTCTACTTATCTGGAGACCACCGGGGCCGTCTCCGCCTTTTATTGAAAAAATGGGGGGCTATAGAAAGAGGCCAGCCACAGAGGAAGAGGGGAGGAAATAAACCATCCCGTGAGTCCTTCCCATACTTAAGGACCTTATCTGATCGGGGTATAAATGCCTGGAAAGGGGGACCGGGTTCAATCAGGGGACCCAGCCTCTCCGAAATGGATAGAGGGGGGGAGGAGGATGTCTTAGAATACCAGCCTCTGCAACCAGAAAACGCAAAGCCTCGGGTGAAGATCTAGAAAAAAAGGGAAAATAAAAAGAAGAACGGACATGTCGTTTCGATCTGTTGGAAAAAGGGTTGCCAAAAGGGTAACGGTATCAAAAGCCAGGGAAGCCTGATCTTTGGGATCCGCGATACGAAGGGGGGTAGAGGAACTTAAAGTTCAATTGACTGCA
>Ga0179591_1294616_pt1 | contig 11905 bp, 9 predicted proteins | sample CZOMad2_1_08_16f_FD_182891 | JGI IMG/M metagenome (GOLD analysis project Ga0179591, IMG submission 182891) | Vadose zone soil fungal communities from Angelo Coast Range Reserve, California, USA - CZOMad2_1_08_16fungal (PacBio error correction) | ecosystem: Environmental > Terrestrial > Soil >...
ACGAGGTGGCTGGCAGGCAGGTCTACGAGCGACTATGAGCTCGGTGGCAGTCTGACTTGGTGGTGATGGATGCGGATACGGGTGAAGACCGTTGGGTCGGGAGAGCTACGTCATGGCGTCCATCGTTCGCTGGACACGTATGTTTGCGTTAGCGAGGAGGCGTAAAGAGGCCACAGGGGTTGGGAAAGGAGGGAGGTGCGAAGGAGGGTGGGGTAAAGGGGGTAGGAAGGGGTGGGGAAGCAGGTGCGGTCGTCTATGACGCTTGATGTTGGACTCGCATCAAACCAATGTACTTTGGGTTACTCATATCAGTAAAAAATTGGTCATGATCGGCTAAAACTGAGGGGAACACAGCGGGTTACTTACGGAATACTCACCTACGAACAACAGCCCAACGGGAACAATGCACCTCCTTTTCAAGAAGAAATCTTCTCACTCCTTAGGTAACACCCATCCTATCATCTCCGCGCGACGCGGGAGGGGGGAAATCCATGATGTTCGTTTCTCTAAAAATCCCGTCCTAAAAACATCCACTCTATCGTCCAAGGCCTTTATTCGACTGGAATAGAAAAATGCAACACAAGTATCACTCCCTCCCACTAGTGGAGGAGGGCGAAAAAGTAGATAACGTAGTTCCGGAAAGGAAAAAACAACAGCATTAAGTAGGATACCAAAACACACCCAACGGAAAAAGGAACGAAAGAAGATCGGAGGACTATAAAGCAGACCGTTGGTTTGACATTACTGGAACAAAAAAGGGGGTCTAGATCCCTCCCGCAATCCAGTAAGGAATCACCTCGAGGATCAAGAATATGGGGGGACTCACAGCCTCTACATCCTTTGCCGTACGGACGCCTTTCAGGCAGAAGGATTGATTTTGTACTAGACTTTTCATCAGCAGAAGCAATTTGCCAAAGGGAAAGCGCCGGCACATGGACTTCCTACAAGGGCTCTAAGTGGGAATGCCAAAACGTCCTCTAGGGAAGGGGACCTTGCCCGCAGATAGGGGGACAGTGAAGTGGTGGTTGCAGAGCCCGGGAGAGGGGGGGAAGGCACTAAGCCCTCCAAAGGATCAAAGTATCTGGGAAAAGGGGATCAAAAAAAAAGTCTGCGCCTAGTCAAACTTGCGCAGACGGTCAAAACGAGGAACCGCTGCCCCTCAAATCTAGGAAAGAAAAGGTGAGGGGTTTCGAGAGAAAAAAAGGGCCGAATCTCGAGGAAAGGGAATGAGAAAATACCAAACGAAAATAGATCCAGAAACCCGGCGTTGAAAGGGAAACAGTGCAGGGGGGAATATACTTCTGGGGGGGGAAACCGGGGAAGAACGGGGGAACGGGTCAGTGAGGCCGTACGAATCCTACGGTCGAGAGGAAGACTAGCTGACGTATGGGTTTATATATGCGGGAGTTGGTTGTACTCTTCAGAGAGTAGATAACTTCGCACAGGGGTCGTGGGGGGGAGAAGACAAAGTCTTCAACGCGCCTCCAGGCGTCGTTGCTGCAAAAATCTCTCTACAAGGGAGAAAAGAGAGATAGCGCAAAGGGAAGAGAACCCAACGACGAGGCCTCATTTAAGGGAATGGTCTCCCCCGCAAACCGGGCGAAGTACTTCAGCAATTAATGGGAAAAAGCAGCTGACCGGACCTCAGCGACAAATGCCTCGGACATCGGGAAAGGGGGGGGACCGGGCAAAAGAGAGGAGGAGTATAATTCGTAATTTCCTCAACGCCTATAAGGGTGGAGGATGCTCCTCAGCTAAAAAAGGGACTAGATTGTGCTGCCACTCGGAGCGCAAGAAAGGGCCCTTCTTAACCACATTATACTGCAGCAGGGTAGTTTAACAGAGGGCGGAAACTAATTGTGACAAGAAAAACGACCTCTCCTGCTTACCTTTTGCCAGAGAGAGGGGGGGGGGACTTGCTTCAGGGGGGACCGGAACAGGTCCCGTTCGCTCAACTAACAGCATTTGTCCCCGAGAGTCGGGGACAGGGAGGGACAAAGAGTGACGAGTGGGTGCTGTATCGATCTCGTTTCCGCCCGGGGGGCCCGGGAGATTTTCAAAGGATGAAAAAAGGGAAGAAGGAAGAACGACTTGAAAAAAAATCAAGCTCGCGCCAACGTGCACAAGTAACGGTCCCGAGTGGACAGCAATATCCATCTATGCACTCAGGGAGAGTCTCTTGTTGGAAGGAAGGAGTTGGGAAAGTAAACCACTGTGCGGTGAAACAAAAGTCAAGGAAAGTCGTCGGGGTATCAGAACGGCCGGAAGGAGGGTGGAAAGTTGTGGGTCAGTACGGGTTACGAATGAAGCTCTCTGGGAGAAAAAGAGTCGGGAGGGGTAGAAAAAAAGAATACCGATAGTGGATGTTTAGTTACCTGGTATTTGCTGGAGCATCAAGAAAAGGAAAGTTATAACGATCGTCTTGTGGAAAAGGGAGGCCTGGCTTAACATCCCATGGAAGGGGGGTAGAGGATCCGACGACCGCCGCGCAGGAGATTACTGGGGTAGCTTTTTTCCCCAAAAAACGAGGGGACTAGGCCAACAGGCTGGGGTATTTTGTTTTCCTCTAGAGGCTGGGGGGGAAGTCCTATTAAGCATCCTACGCTCGGCGTCACAAGGCTCTCACTGGCCGGAGTCGGAGAAAAGAACCAGAGAAAGAGTCTCACCTAAGGAAGAAGAAACGTAGTGGGGGGTTTCGACGTTCTTATGTAATCCGAGGGAAAGAAGAGGAAAACGAGCCCTTCACTCGATGGGTCCTCTAGTGGTCGGTGATACAAGAAGTTGGTGGGGCTGAAGTGGAAGGCGAAGCGTGTGTGAACCAAGGCAATCTGTTTAGGATCGCTACTGGGGGAGGAGGATGTCACAGGATGTCGACTTAAAACCATCGTTAGCCTCTCTTCTCCCTTACCAGGTAGGCAGGAAACGAAGGACTCAAAGGCTTGAAATACTGTACGGTACCAAAGGTTTGAGTAGGACCTCCGGGGGACGAGACAAGCATAAAGTAGTACTGTGGGGCAGCTCCAATCTTGGATCCTAATTCTAGAGCCGGGGGGAAGATATGCATGCCAACGAGGAGAAGACGGGAAGTCCAGACTCTACGAGAAAGAAGGAAAGCAGAGAGGTATTCCGAGAGTGGAGTGAGGGGGGGAAAACAGGGGAGGCAAGAAACGGAGAATCTAAGGAGAGAAAATAGATTATATGACCCCAAATCGGTCTTGGGGGGGGGTTATATTGGGGAGAAAGAATCAAAGAGTTTAAAAGTGTTTTCGAGGTGGGAAGAGGGCCCCGGGATCGTCGGTTCACAAAGGTTGGCGGGGGGGCAAGTGCAGGGGTGCGTCGGAGGCCCACAGACCTTACAAGGACCGGAGAGAAGGGATCAAAAAATAAGAGTATGAAATTTCTATCTACTGGCCGGGAAAGAGGGTCCTGCTAACTGGAAAAAAATAGGGCTAACAGGAAAGGGTAGTGGGATGGTTGCATATCATTCCCACGGGGAGAAGGGAGGGTTCAGGGGCGCGTGAAGGGAGATGGTGGAAGCCTGCTTTAGCAAAATACATGACACCTTCCACTAGACCTAAGTCGGCAGAAGTAGCACTTGCTACTCAAGTAGCAAGTAACGGATTTGATCGCCAGACCCGGAAAGTGGGATAGTGGGCCTCTTAGACTGGGGGAGTTGGACGTGGGAAGATAGATAAGCTAGCCTATAAGGAGTCTTTAAAGGGTCTATCGTGAGGTGTAGGATAGAACTAACTAGTCTGGTAAGCCGGCCGGCTTACAAAGGTTTACATAATTATCGTTCGGCCTTCTGGGAAAGGCGGGGGATGCGAGTGGGGCAACCGTACTGGGCCACGGGGGAAATTCTTTATAAGCAGGAATGCAGTGCGGGGGATGAGCTCCAGGTCGCCGGGAAACCAAACGACCTCGAACACTCGGACGGGCGCAACGGGGTCGGGAGAAAGGGCTCCAAAATAGCGGGGAGGTTGGCAAGACTTTCTAGTCGGAAGAGGAATGGGGGGGGGGGTGCGGGGGGAGTGGCTTCTCGTCAAGGAGGAAAAAGGCTGAGGGGGGGTGGTTAGGGGGAGACCCAATCGTCACTATCATACAAGGGTGCAGTTAAGCTTTTTTTACTTTTCGGACCAGTAGGATAAATGAGCAAAACGATGGGAGCGGCGGTAGACAGGGAAAGTTAAGACGAGGAGACCGGATGAGCAATACACCGGTGGGACACAAGAAGAGGCACGTAAAAGGAGGACCCAATCACTCTCTAAAAGAAAAAAAGAAAGGGGAGAAAATAAAATTCCCTGTGTGTGGGGGAAGGAAAAAGCCGGGGGAGATGGGCGAAAACCTCGGCGATCGAGTACGAAGGAAGGCATCGGTCAAGATTGCCGAAAGATCTTTGGTTTCATGAAAAGAAAGAAATTGGGGTCAAGAAAAGGACCGGGGGCGAACCGACGGGAACGGGCCAGAGGGGGGGGGGGCGGGCTTCGGGATGGTGGACACGACGGGCGGGACACGCGACAAATGGGACTGGTGGTTAACCGTGGGCCCGATAGGGGAAATTGAACGAAGAAGAGATAACATTGTACAATAGCCTCTCGCGGTGAACTCGCAAGGGACAGACTTGTGGGGTAAAGAAAGATAGTCGGTAGTGGGATAGGGGTGGGAGGAGGCAGTAGCAAAAAGGGGCGCGATGGTCCTGCGCAATGAGAAGATTGAAATGGCGCTACAAAGATGAGTGAGAGTGTGTGGTGAGACTCTGTCGCCCCCAGATGGTGCTGGACGCGCAACAACCAATTAGCGAAGTAGAGTAGCAGGAGAAAAAGCAAAACTCGTCGAAACCGTTACAGAAAAAACTACTAGCGAAATCTCGGATACAGGCACGCGACAGGGACCAAGAGGAAGAAAAGAGCAACAATTTGCCTCTAAAAAAGAAAAACTCCAGGAAGCGGGTTTGGCAGGAGACCAGAAGGACTTAGCGCCGACGTAGTGCCCACGACTACGTTTATCCAACGGGACGCCCCAGATGCGAAACGAGCAGGTGAAACCGTGGGAAGAGACTTAAAAAAAAAAGCCAGATGGGTTCAGTCAACTCCGAGAAGGGCGATCAGCAACCAGAGGGGAAACGAACTCGGAGAAGTAGGAACGCCGTCCTAGGATTGGTGACGTCGTAATAAAGGTCAAAACAGCAGGAGAAGGCATGGAAGCGTCACCAGTACGGCACCTCAGGAAGAGCTAAACGTAACGATCAAAGTCGAACCACTTGTATCCTAGGGGTACGGGATCTAACCAAGCTCTGACGAAATTCGGAGCGAGGCTTCTCGCCAATCTAGAAGAGGTCGCCGGAGTGGAGATTAAAACGCACCAAGGAATAGCATAACGACGTCGAAGAGTTCCAGTCAGGTCTTTCAGCTTTAAGATCCTTCGGAAAACACCAGGGGGACTCAAGAAACAGGTGCCTTAAGGACAAAGGCGGAGGAACCGAACGTCTAATAGGAGGGGGTCGATTCGACCAAGAGACTCCACGAAAAACGGGGTAAAAGTAAAGCGTCCGTGGGACGACAGTTCCTCCCTCCCAGACCAGGGGGGAGGAAACTGGTGAAGAGAAAGAATTTCTGATCTCTACTATATCGATCTGTCAGGGCAACATCTGAATGACTCAAACGAGTCCAAGAATACTATCCGCGATCGAAAGCGTGGAAACGGGAAGAGAACTAGCTCCTCTACAGATACTTCACTGAAAATTTCGCCCGGCGGTCCCAGGCTCTTAAAAGAAAGAGGGAAGATTGGGGTTGGAGGAGAAATAGGGGCGCAGGAGACTAGCTAATGCCTTCTTTTCGGAAAGAAAGTCAAAAGAAAGAGCTACAAGGGCACGAAAGAATACTGTTAAACAAAAGAGGCGCGAGGTGGGAAAAAAAAACCCAAGCCCGATATCGGAGGGTGTAGCGAATAGAAGACCGGATGGATCTTGTCTCCCCCGGAACCAAAACTCGTAAAAGATGGTAGGGAGAAAAGGGACTGGGTCTACGTCCTCCCTACCAATACTGAATGCACTGTACATGCACCAGAACAAGGTGGAGGTTGTCTCGATCCACAGAGGTACTACGGGAATCATGAAGGGGCGCTGGAAGCGCAACTTCTAAAACAGAAAGAAAGTTCCGCCGCGCAGACCAAGAGAGTGTGAGACTTGGTAAAAAATTTAGCCAGAGGCACCCAAAGAGACGATCACCGATCGGTGCTCAAGAAGGGAGGGGGGAAGGCCAATCGTGACACTTAATGGGAAGACGACGCAAAAAGCGGGAAGAGGCTGCTGGCGCCATCCAGACAGAGGGCACTCACGGAAAAGGGAAAAAAACCTCCGGAAACTGAGGAAACTCTCCAGAATTTAACGATCGGCCTCGTGAAGAAGGAGTCCAGCTATAGGAGGAATGGGGGCTGGAAGGAAGTCTCGATGATTCACGAAGACCGGGAACACTCTCCGAGCAGGAAAAGAGAGGGTCAGACGAAACACGATCCCACAAAACAGGTAGCAGCTAACCCAGCTTCCCTTAACAGGGTGCCCTTGATTGAGTTAAGGGTGACGAAAAACGTATTCCGCAGGCGAGAAGATTCGAAACAGGCTCTAGTGAATCATGAAAGTTGCAACGGTGAACAAAAGGGTTCAGGGGTTGGGGGGGGTCAGTACGGGCCGAATGACGGATGGGCATTCTAGGGAGCTAGCGAAGGATATCACAGGCCTCTTCGTACAAGGGAGGAGGGTACAGGTTGGTGTGGCTAGAAGAGGGGGGAGACGAGGCCGTCAAATAGAAATTTTTGAGGACTATCTCGACAAATATATAGTAGAAGGAGTGGCAGAGCAGACTGAGGGTATCGCCAGAAACAAGGAAGAGGTGGAGAGAAGAGTGAAGGCAAGCCGAGAACCCGTCAGCTATCAGTACCCTCATCATAGGGAAATCTTCCAGGAGGGAAGAGTACAAAAACTAGGTGCAACTAAGTTGGGGGAGGAAAGCAAGAAGGGCATTAAAAGAGGATGTTTTTCGGCGGCATCTCACCTGCAGACGACGGCAAATCTCAAGTCCATGGGGGTCCCACGGGGCCCAAGGGGAAGGAAGTTGAGGACGGGGAAAAGAGGGTCCTGGAAATGGTAAAGAAAGGGGGCCGCGCCGTCTTAGACATTTTGACCAAAAGGGGGATGTGGAAGGATGAGTGACCCAACTATACAGGGATAAGGGAACCAAACAAGCCATTTTCACAACGGGGGACGCCGGGACGGAAACTAGAATTTTTGCACTGAAGGGCGGAAAAGACGGGAAAGGTTGGACCTCTCTGAGGTTAGGAAAGGTAGAGATAAAGGCGAATCACCCCTCGCATCACGTCTTAGGCCCGAAGGGCCGGCTACAATCAATCCTTGAGAAGGGATCGTCGGTGGGGGCTCTTCCCACTGGAGGGGTACAAGTAAGTGGGAATGCGGGGTGTTTATGCGGCAGAACAAGAGCAGGCAGGGAGGTTTTTTCGCGCGGGAGACACGGTCAGGATCGTGTAAGAGAGGGTGGGACGGTGTCTCCCCAGAAGCCAGTAGGTTAAAGGGAAGGGTCCGTCGCTCTTGAGTAGCAACGGCACTTCCACGAAGAGATTTGGTATGGGAGGAAAATAGGGGTTATCGACCCTACCATCATGAGGCAGTACGGCGCGCTCGGGCGAGAAGGGCGAGGGGGGGGGGGGGTTCCACCCGACGAAGGGGGTCCGGAACAGAGTTGTATTGAGGGGTTACCGCGAGCTGCCGTCTTCGTACGGCGACCTAACCTTCCTGCGGGAACGTGCTACGTATCGAGGAAACACACCAGCGGTAATATTAATTGCACCGAAAATTTCGGGTCTATCGACAACATATTAGAAAGTAGGCCGTATTAGAGGCGCAACGGACACAACGCGGACACGGGGGGGGAGAGGAGTAGAAGGGCTAAATTGAACGGGGGGCGTGAGGGACCGCGGCCAAACAGGCTAGGTCGCGCTCGGCCTCGTAGCTCTTTCTCCAATAAAAGGTAGAAAAGCGGGGACTGGGGAAGGGATGTATTCTACGGGCTTACAAGACGTTTACTTGTACCTCAAAAGGGGGGGTTGTCGTCTGGGTACCGGGGGGGTAATGACGAAGAAGAATACAACTCCTATTAGACACGGTTGACGCCAGAGAAATTTGGGGTCTTGGTGCACTGTTTCTTACGAATGCACAACGCGGGTACGCTCTAAGGGGTTACCTAAAAGGAAGCCTTCACTGCGTGCTAAGTAGTAGGGGAGGTGCGACTTGTATCACGGTCTTACACGGAAAGGTAAACCCAGGCAAGGGAAAAGGGGGGGGAGCTAGCGTAGCGAAGAAGTTATGTCCCCCCAAAGAAGACGGTTATAAAGTGGCCGAGCACCAGCTTCCAGTAAGGTCAAAGAGTGGAAGTAGCCTTGCAATCGAGACGAAAACTTGTTTCGGGTGCTGGGGTCGGATGGGGTACCATCCGTGCTTGCCGAGGCACGACGTGATAACCAATCAGGAAAGTCTGATTGGGAAGGTAAGGAGAAAAAGAGGACTGTCCAAGAAGTCAGTAGCGGGCCTCTGTACGATGTGAAGAAATCTTAAACGGGACGGCATGGCGGGTATCGGGAGACGGGGGTGTTAATTTGACAAGGGACCCATTCCAAGAAGTAAGGGAACCGGTCCTAGGGAGGGCTAGAACTATGATCTTCAAAAGTTAACCACAATCGAAAAGTAGAGCATCGCCAAAAAATTGGGGGGGAAAAGGGGGTCTCAGGAGGAATTGATGGTTTACTTACATATATCGCCGAAAGGGGGGAGGTAGGAACTTGACCCTACCGGGCGTAGAGCACACTACAGAACCTTCAGTGTACCTTTGGCCGCATACTTATTCGAATCGTGGCAGGCACAACGTCATCCGGTGGGGAAGACTGAGGAACTAAGTACGGTTCGCTACGTTCTCTGGGGAGGTCTAGCTCCGGGGAGGATGTCAGCAGGGTTGCCCGTGAACTTCAACGACTATCAGCGGATAACACTCTAGGCAGGTAAAGTGGGGGGAAAAAGAGATTGATTCTAGGGGAGTTGATTATCCGTCGTGTTAGGGAAAGAGGATCCGTTCCTTAAACCACCAGGGGTAGTGAAAAAGCACTCGGTTCACGATACGGGACGGGGGTAAAGGAGGGGTTTGCGTTTAACACCAAGCTGGCGAAATGAAGGCCAAAAAAAATAGGTAGTGATCTCTATCAGGAAAAAGGTGAGCTCTAGAGCCATGAGACGCACACCTACAACCTACCTACTATCTTAAAGAAGACACAAACCTTTCATCGATAGCCAACCAAACACGACTGGTCAACAGATGTGAGATTACACTGGTTTGACGGCGGAAGGAAAAAGCGGGGTCTTTTTAAGGAGCACATACTAGACGCAGGAACTCGGGGCGGCATCAGACGAAAAAGAAACCGAGGAGTGGGGGTCAAATTTGTTCAAGTAAAGGGGTGGAACCTCACAAAAATCAAAGAAGACCTCGAAAGGCGCTTCGTGGACGTCGACTATACTAGACAGACCCGGGGTCTTGCTTGTTAAAAGGACGATCCCACCGATCAATCAAGACGAAAAGCCTAAAGCCAAAAAAGGAGGAAAGCCTCTCAATCCACACGAAGGGGCGCATAAGGTTTTGTGAGAACGACACCACCTCGGCTAATACCTCTCCGCTAGTACAGCGTCAAGCAGAGCCCTCGCCTTAGCAGGGGAAAAAAGTCCCCGCTCCAACTGAAAAATCCAAAAAAGAAAGGAAAAAAAAGAAAAGAGAAAGAAGGTCTATGGGAGTCCGCAGAAAGCTCAGGACGTGGGAAACTCTACGCAATCGTGAAAAACATAACGTTCGGATTCGGCAGGGAGAGAGGGGGGAGTTAACGAAAAAAAAAAGTCGAAGACTTACAGCATCGAACAGGGGCGAGAGAATAACTGTAAGTTGCTGGTGAACGGTGATACCATCGATCTCTAAATCCCGTCCCAGAGAAATGGGTGCAAAACACCGCAGATACAAAAAACGCTCCCCTACAAAAGCCGACTATCGAAAGCAAAAGCGTCGGGGCCCGCCCGAAGAAAACTCTTTCAGGAAGAAGGAGAGATTCTGAGAGGGGAAGGAGAAAGGGCCCTGGAAAAAGATGAGGTGTGGGAAAGCACGTCGGACTCGAATCCCCATCGGACAGGTGGGAGAAAGACAAAGAGAAAGACCCCCTCAAACGAGGAAGAAATCAAAGGGAGACAAGAAGGAAAAACTCGAAGGGCACGGGGGGGAGCTGAGGGGGGGGGGCGGGGGGGGCGATGTTTTCATAAAGACGAAAAGACGAAATTTCCTATCTTCCTCTCTTTCAGCCTTTTTCACGCGGGAAAGCCAGTGGGAAGACTTGAGACCCCAATGGGAAAACACTCGCCGCAGACGACGTTCGGAAGAGTTATTAGGGCTTGGAAGATTCTTAGGGGCCGCGAGAGAAGCGTTCCAGAGACTAAAAAGACGAGGCAAGGGGGCCGCAAGAATACTCACTTGACTTAGGCAAAAGGAGGTCGCTAGGCAGTGTCTCTAACAAACAAGCATAAGCATCTTTAAAGGATAATGGTCAACCCTTCTTCGTCTAAACTACTCAAATCGGGCAGACGAGGGGGAAGAGACATAAGTTCAGAGAGGGAGTCGAGGAAAAATCAGAAGTACTGTCAGGGCACAGAGCTTACTCGCGAGAAATCAACAGAAGGAGAAGGGAAATCGTGGTGACGGTCAAAAACCTCTAGCTAAAGAGAGAGGAGCAACTACGAGGTCGCAAGGAAAAAAGGTTTGGAATAATAGCGCGGGTGTATCCATCCTAAGACGGGGAGAGTCGAGAACAGGCGGCGGGGAGAGTCTGACTCCGAACGGCAAAAAAGAAAAGAAGCGGAAACACTGACAAGGATACACCTACCTGGAAGAGCACCTAGTCGCGGGGTTGGGGGAACTCACCAAAAGACTCAGTCGCGAGGGGAGCTCCTGCTGGAACTCCATGTGCGCTTCAAAGAGAGACTCCTTCCAAAAATCTTGGAACGCGGAAGCAGAAAGTTCGGGACGGCGAAGTGTCAAGCATCCTCGACGAACACCTCATCATCACCAGGTGGGGGGTGGTCGACGAGCCACGATAAAGACGAAGCGAGATTAAGAGGATGTACAGTCAACACACGAAATCACGTAAAGCTCGTGACCTCGGCTAAGAATTGGCAGTAATGAACCTAATTAGACAAGCTAACTCCGACCAGAAAGGCGAATTCTCGGAATCAATATGGATGGGAAAAACGGGGACGTCCCGGGCGCTAAAAACGACTACTGGGGACTATGCGCGGGAATCTCGAAAAGCCTCGACAAAATGGACCTAATACTCCTGGGACGGACACAGCTGCTCACGCAGTGTTTTCCGTCAAAGAAGGGAAAAATGGAAAGTAACCCGGGAGGAAAAAGATCTGTTCACCAAAGTGGGGGGGGAGGGAGACCGGAAGTCCACGGGAAACCAGGAAGGAAGCGAATCGCGAAAACTGGAAACGGAGAAAAGGACTTCGCACCAAACTTGAGAACCGACCGATGTCGAAGAGAACCGATTCCCCACTCAAAGGTGACTGCCCGGGATTGGAAAGGTGGACAAAAAAGTCCCGACCGTTCAGAATATGAGCCGAAAAATACTAGGCGGGAAGAACGAAAGGGCTTTAAGAGAAGGAAAAAACGTGAAAAAATGACGGTTCCGAATGAGAGGGCCTACTTGTGCATCGTGACAGGACTAACCCTCGCGCAAGAGTGAGAAGCGTAAGGTTCTTGGTGGGGGGGGGGGGAGGGGGAGATAAGCCAGACTGAATCGCCTGGGTGTCAAA
>Ga0179591_1321881_pt1 | contig 11905 bp, 11 predicted proteins | sample CZOMad2_1_08_16f_FD_182891 | JGI IMG/M metagenome (GOLD analysis project Ga0179591, IMG submission 182891) | Vadose zone soil fungal communities from Angelo Coast Range Reserve, California, USA - CZOMad2_1_08_16fungal (PacBio error correction) | ecosystem: Environmental > Terrestrial > Soil >...
TCAGTAGGGGGGGCAGCAGAGTTGCAAAGAATCACCAGAAAAAATATGGGAGAGGACCACATAACCGTAAAAAACCATCAGGACCTGATGGGTATTCCTCATCAAAGAGAAGAGCGAGGGGCTACCCCATAAATAAAACTCAGTCAAAAGGGGTTGTTGAAAATAACTGGTGTCTCAAGCTCGGGGATAGAAAAAAGAATCGGAAAGTGTAAAAACGGATTCAACTCTGTGGGGAGGCAATCATCAGGACCCAAGGAAGGTATCAAGAAACAATTAGAGGGAACAGGCTGCGCTGAAATCAAGATGGGGGGGCTATACACCCTCTGGGAGGGGATTGCAACGTCAAGAAAACCATCACGTACGGGTCTCCAACCGGAAGAGGGAGAATCATCTAAGGTGGTCTTCCACGGTTTCCACCCCTCCAGATGACCGCTCAACGGGGGTAGAAGTGGACGGAAGAAAGTGCCCGTGATAAGGGAGAAAGTTTCTTCGGGGCCCAGCTTTGGGCAACGACAAAAGGGGGAGGGTAGCGGTTTCTGAAAATGTGGTAAACAACTTTTATTTCCGCGCAAAAGTTAAACGTTAGGTACCACGGCAGATGAGTCTGGTTCTACCTCTATGGGTGGCTATAAGGTTGGAAAGGGGTGGGGCACACAGCAATCGCCAATCGGCCTTCGTAGCGTGAACAAAAGTTGCCCTGTACTGGGGGGGAAAAGAAATAGAACTCGGGTTGGGGGCAATCTAAACATGGGCAGTCGAATGATGCCAATACAGGGGCTGCTGCAAACAAAACTTGCTTCACTGGAACGTGTTACCTCGATAAACTGGGCAGAGAAGAGCTCGCCAAGGGTTTCCCTCTTGATTCTCAACACACAAATGATTTTAGGGAAGGGAGAGAATAAAAAAGGTAAGCTTCGACGCGCAAAAAGAAAGAGGCACATTGGTCGGTCACCTTCTGCAATTGCAATAAAAAAACGGGGGGAGCAGTATCCAAGAACACGTTGTTAGCATCAGATAGCACATGGAGAGGGGAAAAAGGGTTGGTTAGAAAGGGGAGTTCCCGAAGACCGTCCCAAGATGACAGGAGATCCAAACTGACTCTGGGAGAGGTATGTCAGACGACATACCGCCAAAATAAAAAGAGGTCAAATATTATCACGCTCAAGCGTCCCCGTCCTTAAGGGGGTATACAAAAGGCCGCCCAGGAACTCCCGGAAACCAGAAAAGAGGGGAGGTCAACAAAAAAAAAAGGAGGGGACCAGGCAGGGCCCTCCTTACAGACACCAAGAGGAAAAAAAAGGAAACAGAAATTGCCTCAAACGTACCTGGGCCAGTACGTCAAGGGGGGCCAATGGCGGATTCGGGGACGGGGGGAAGGGTTAAAACACCCACGGAAAGGACTAACCGGAAAAAAAGATATGGGACGGAAGGGGATGAGCAATGAAAAAAACTTTCACGTCGAAGCAAAAACTAGGGATCGCACAAATCTTTTGCGTGCTTATCGTGGCAAAAGGGGGGGGAGAATTGCACTTACATTCGCCTAACAAAAAAAGCCCTTCCAAAAAGCTGGAGTAGAGGGGACCCGTACTAAGCGTTTGAAGAACGGCAATCGACAACGGACCATGGACTTTCTAGAAGGGAAAGGGGATCGCAAGAAGTCTATGGTCGCAGTATGTTCGGACTCAAAAGGGTGGCAGTGGTGAAAAGATCGAAAAGTGCCTGGGTAACTCACAAGCTCGGACCAATACCCCAGGGCAACATTACCTCTGTGCATAAAACCCAACGGCCACCGGATCGGAGCAACATGCGAACAAACATTTCGGCCCTCTTTTGGAGGAGGGGGGTCAGGAGGGACCAAAAGCCGCTTTGAAACCCACGGGATCAGGCAAGGGTGGTCGCCGGAGACTAGACTGCCGACCTGGGGAGGGGAAAGTGGAGAATCCCATTCATGAAAGTCCAATCGAGCTCTAAAAAAACAGAACTAGTGACGGGTTTTCTGAGAGAGAGAAAGTTGGAGAATGGACTGTAGAGCAACATGGGTTGAAATCTCAGGGTTTTGGGACTGGGCTTGAAAAAGTAAGGGATCAAAAAACAAGTTTTTGGACGTTTAAAAGACCCAGAGTCTTTGTGAACTGCAAAGCGGTCCAAGAAAAACAATCCCTCTCCAGTGGAGGAAAAGGGACTAGCGGGGGGGGGCCAAGACAGGGCCCTCCGACCACGCAGGGATAAGGGAAGAGAGAACCTTCTCTGAAGAACCGGGTGCAAGTCCTGTTCGGTCATTTGGAATCAAAGCCCGTCAAGAGTCATGGACCGGGAGAATTTCCTTCCAGGAAAAAGCTTGACGAACGAAAAGACTACGCGGACCCTTTGTTCACTGTTTGTAAAGAAGGGGAGATGTGAAGCGTGAGAAGGAATCGGGAATGTGTCCATATCATCTAGTCAGAATAAAGAACAGTATCACGAGCAAAAGAAGAAAGGTCCGTCTGGGTTGAGGGGAAAGAAGGAAGAATGAGGTGAGCGGCTAAACAGGATGGAGCAAAACGAGGGGGGGGGAGGGTTATTCGGTGGTAAGGGTGAGTGGTTTCGTGATAGGAGGACGCCTGTTTTGAGGGGGGGCAAAAAAAGGAGTGATCATTGTGGGGGACCGAGGGAGTAGCAGAGCCTGGCGACTGTGGGGGGGACACAACGAAAAGGAGGGAATGTCTTGTGACAGTGTGGCGGGGGGAACACCGCTCCTGAAAGAGGTGTCTTTACGCAAAGAAGCCACTCAACGTCATCAGACTCGTGGCCGGAAAAAAAGGAAAAGCAGACGGGGGAGCATGTACTTCAGAAAGAGGCGTATTGAAGTGAGAACGTAAGTTTTTAGAAAACATTGAAAGCAAAAGAAGTGGCGCCTCTGTGGGGTACACGGGTGGAAGGAGGAATAACAAAGCACAACCCTACTTAACTATTCTGATCCCAGGGGGGTGGGGGTTCCGAAATGTCACACAAAGGGAAACCGACAAGACTATAAACCTGATCGGACACCGTCTGACGACAATGCGTAATAAAAGAGAACAAAAAAAAACAGGAAAAAGAGAGATATCTCAAGGTCGAGCCTGTCTAGACAGCAATGAGGCTGGCGCAGGAAGGGGGGGGAAACCCAAAACAACCTGAGTCAAGGTCGGCGGGCAAACCAGAACCGCCCTTTTTGATCAAAACGACGGCATTCTGGAAAATGACCGACGTTTCTCCCACACGTGGAAGCACGACAAAACTGCAGAAATGCAGGGGAAATGCTGAAAGTGGTCAACCAAGGACCTGACATGAGGAACTCTGCACGAAAAAGACAAGAATAATTCGCGTTAAAAGGGCACACAAGGATGCGACTTGGAGGGCAACCAACAAAAAGGAAATTCTCAGGCCCAGTTCAAAAATTCTGGAAACAAGAAATAAAAAAATCCACGCCTGGACTCCTTTGAGAAAGGAGTAAAAAGGGGTAAAGCAAACCGCCTCGAGGAAGACCGTCCTGTGGGGGAGAGAAAAAGGAAAAGTCAAAGTCATCCAATCGGGAACAACGGGGGGAACACTCCTCAAAGAGGGAAGGCGCCCGTTCAGGGGGAGGACATCGTCTTTGGAAATCGAGGAATGGACTAAGAAGGAGGGAGCCCGGGTCAAGTCTCACTCGTAAACGGCGCCACGGAGATAATGGGCGCAAGGGGAGGTGTTGAAAGAAACACAGCTTGTACCACGAAAAATTCATCGACGGGCCAATAAGGAAACCACCATCAGAAACAAACGGACCAGAAAGGGGGACAAACCCGAGAAGGACGTCCTAAAACAGGGGGTCGGGGGAAAAGCACCTAAAGGGGAAGGAGTCTAACTTCGGGAAAGCCACATGGGGGGGAGGTTGATCATTTTCGAACCAGGGCAAACAACAGGGAGGGAAGTTGAAACAAGTCAAACAAAAAAAGCCTCGAGTGCCAATCATTGAGAAAAAACCTTACCGTGTTGTAGCAAACGAACGGACAACTTCACTCCGCCAACCGCATTTCTGAAAGTAGAGACTAGGGGCGAGGGGGAAAGTCTAGATTCAACCCATCCTACAAACTAAAAATGCCAAACGGGGGTCCTAACCAGTCAAGAAAAAAAGTGCATACATGCGAAGTCAGGCAAACATTAACCAATGTGTCGGGTATCCCGTTTTACCCAAGAAGAAAAATCAAGGTATCCGATGAACCGGTACGACGACGCACCCCTAGCCGAAGAAAGTTCAATTTTCAACGTAAAGGAGGGCACTACTTACACACAAGGGAAAAAACTTTGGTTTGTTCCAAAGCCAGTTGCCAGGGAAAAGCTGGAGAGGAAAAGGCCTCAAAAACAAACCAAACTGTAAGAAAAAAGGGAAAAAACATCACTCCCAGCTGACTGCACAGCCAGAAGTCTGCCAGATCCTCTACGCTACAGTTTAAAGAGGGTCTAGTCGACGAAAAAACTTCCTCAAAAGTCAGTCCTAGGGAGAGAATGTTGTTGATCGCTAGGAAAGCCTTAATTATCAATCCCGTCCGGGCCAAAAAAGGAAGTAAAACAGCTGGATTTAAAGAAACCGCAGGTGCAAAAACTTGTTCCAAGGTGGGGCAAACCGCAGCCGGAGCCAAACAAAGTGGGAAAGTGAAATTCACGGGTCTACTTTGTACATCACAACAATGACGTCCCTAAAAAGCCGCTACCAGTTCGGTACCCGTGGACTACGAAAATGGAAAAAAAAAAGGGTGCCGGATGGGAGGAATCCCAAGAGTGGGTGGGAAGGAAGAGGATCCCCTCGAGAGACAGGGAGGAATGGTTTCAAATCACTACGGGGGGGGTGTTCAAAATTTCCCGAGGGGGAAAGGGAATGGGAAAAAAACAGGCGGCCGCAAGGGAGGGTGGAATCCACAGTATTTTGGTATTAAGAGGGGGGCGTCTTTTCCAGAAGAAGAGCATATAACTGGCCGGGGGAAAAAAACGAAAACAACTTGGCCGGATGAAAAAAGACAGACAGAGAACCCAGTGGAAGGGGAGCCCAGGTTAAAAAAACAATTGAAAAAAATGCAAACTCACCCACATGGTCGGAGAAAACCCAAACTACGGACGGTGGAAAGAGGTAATGTCCCAGCGCTCCGCAAACAGTTTTCCCAGTCCGTGAAAAGAGAGCGACTAAAAAAAAAACACGGAGGAGTCAAAAACTTCGGACGACGCAATTCAGCCTGCCAAGGGGAGAGTCCCCAGGCGGCCGTGCAAAGACAAAAGAAGGTTGGCACCGACAACCCGAAAGGGGAGCATAATCAAAGGGAACAAGGGAGCAGTAAAAAAGAGGGAACATTTGGTCCCCAGGAACCCAAGGCCGGACCGGACCGGCGACCCCCTCTGAAAGCGCAAACCCAGCTGCATCTCAAAAGAAAAGCGGGGGGCCACATATAAGGGAGAAACAAGCCTCACAGAAGACGTTGTCCATCCCAAAAGCAAAAATGCGGCCCGAAAAACCGGAGAAAAGTTGATGGGGAAAAAGGAACGAAACAGAACAGACCCCCTTGTGGAAGCAGGAGAAAAGACTGGGGTTAACCATGCGACGACTTCAGTAAGAAAATTTCCGGAAAAAAAGGTGAAAAAAAAAGAAAAATGGGAAGGGGGAACTGTGTCGCATTCATTTTCGATCCCCCTCCGTGTATAAGCAGAGAAAGGCCTATCCGTGACCAGAAAATGGAAAAAAAACTTTTGAAACAACGGGCACCGAAGGGGGAGGCAGAAAACGCGTGCGGAAGGGGAAACGCGTTGTTTCCCTTTTGAAAATGACTCATGACGAAGAGAACCGACTAAAAAGAGTTCCAAGGGGGGCACCTTGAAGGGTGGGTTGATAAGTCCGAAAGAGTCTACTTCTTTCCAAGATTGAAGATCTACAGGCTGCTCAAAGCCAGCGCAGGTCGCGGGAGGGGGGAAAGTGACTCAAACGCCGGAAGGGGGAGGGGGGGGAAAATTTGTTCCAAAGAACGTGCCGGGTTGGAACATGCCAGCCCACTCCAAGATCGGAAACACAATTGGACAAAATTCCGAATGGAAGAAAACCAAATCCACGTGCAGACGTGAACCATGTCGGCCCTAAAGGTGTTGTGAGCTGGACATTACGGGGAGAGGGCACGTGGAAGTAATGAATCTTCAAAAGGTGCGTGGTGCCTCCGGGGATTAAGAAAGGTAAGCGGTCGGATACTGGGGCGCTTGCGACCTGGCAGAAGGAAAAAAGGTGGCCAGCCTTGGGACGCTTTGGCTCGAAAATAAAGGTATCAAGGGAAGGAGCTTATCATACTTATGACAGTGGAGAGGAAATTGGATTTCTACCAATGGCAGTGCCTAGAGTTCAACTTTTCCTGAAAAGATGGGCACAGTAGTTTTGTCAAAAAAAAAATGGACGTTACGAAAATAAGACACACAGACTTGCATGTGATGACTGGCCTCGAAGCGCAATCCCTCAAAATCAATGATTAGACATGAGAAACTCTAGAACAAAATATAGGAGGAGGATCAAACCGACCAATAATTTTAGGAACGGACGAGGGAAGGGCGCAAAAACAACTCTGAAAAAATCTGAGGGGGGGGAAAGGGGGGACAGCATCAATCGAAAGAGGTCTAGAAGTTAGTGACCGTAAAAAGAGGAAAAACTTGGCCAGCAAACATGACCGCAGAGCTTAAATTATGAAAATTTTAGAAAGGGTGAACTGGGGAAAATTTATAACATAAGAGGAGTCCCGGGTATAGTCAAAATAACTGAGAAATTGCACACTACTCTTCCCGACATGACGACCTCTCGCTCAAAATCGGCCCCTTGATGACGGGGGGGGAAAAGAGTTATGTCGGTTAGGGGGAGTGACCAAATGGAACCAATCACAACCTCCCCCCGACGGGGATGGCGAGAAAACTTATTGGTAATCGGGTTTCAAAAAGAAAGGTGCTAAAAAGGAGGTTTTGTCAGACCCAAAAGGAAGGCCGCATTGGTGGGGGGAAGAAAGTGGCTGGGAAAGCTTTGAAATGCCGTGGACGACGTTGGGTGGGACTAAAACGCAAAAGAGGGAGTGGCAGGGTGTCAGGTGGGACAGTCCTTAAGGGAGGAGAGTAGGCGTAATAGGACCCCACTAGCCACGGGGACGGAGGAATTGCAAATAAGTCCACCTCCCCTAATATTCACTTTTCAGGACGTGCTGCAGTTTGGGGAGCCCCCGTCAGGAACCAGAATGGAACCAAACTCAGGAATACACAAGGGGGGTGAGAGTTCTGTCCTGGACAAAAGAACACGACAAGACGCGCCTATTCAATAAAGGTGGGGTTTGCGCCTTCACAAAGAACGGCAAGAGAATCAATGATCGAAAGGACTAGGTAAATGCCATTATCATAGACAACAAAAACAACAGAAGGGATGGAAGGGATTGATATAGCATTTCTCTCCCAGGGAAGATAAAAGATTGATAGGATACCAGGGTGTGGGAGAGCCCCACCCCTGTTTATGGGGAACAAAGCCCAGGGCGTGGGGAAGGGGGAAATCAAAGAACAAAAGGGTTGGTTAAGCAGGATCGGAAGGGGGAAAAAAGGGTCACGTCTCTACCCCCAAAGTCACAAGGAAACGAAACGCCCATCTGGGGGGGAGGGCGCCTCGTAAACCAGTAAGGACGGGTCTGCAAACGGGGGGCAGCTCCCTGCGGAATCAGGAGACGAGGGTCCAATAAAAGACAGACACGAATTTCGGGTGGGATCCCCCAAACCACGTCCCCATCCGGAAGGGAACAGGGCAGCCACAATCGGTATAAAAAGGAGTAACGAAGAAGTTAGGCAAGAAGGAATTTCCTTGGAGGAAAAAAGAATTGGAAGACCACTCGCAGCCATAAGTTCCGTGGGTTGCGACGCAAGGCACGATCACCAGAAAGGAAAACAAAAAAAAAAGGTCAAATTCACAAAAAACGAAGGGGGGAAGGCACGCAAGCGCGCAGAATTAAAGCTGGGGGCAAGAGGGGGAGTATTATATGGGAAAACGGCTTTCTTCCTACGAGGAAAACGCGACAACGGACTAAGAAATTGGACGCGCCGGCGGATGTGTGGAGAAGTGCCGGGAAAAAAAAACGGGGAAAGTAACGGGAGAATCGAAAAGTGACAAAAACCACACGCAAAAAAAAAACCGAAGTGACGATTGCCGCCTCACGGAACGGTTCGCAACTTCCTGCGTGAGAAACTCCATATGGGTCCTCGAAAAGGGGGGGGGGCAGTCCGAAAGGAGAAAGTACCTGAGGTTGGGGAGTAAGCCAAAGTCTACAGAGATTTTTGTGAAATTTTGTACCATCGAGTGAAAGCTAAAAACGAGGAAAAGGGAAAGGGAACAAAGAACGAGAGGGGATGAAAAGCTCCAGAACTCAAAAAAACGTTCAGACTCAAAAAAAAAACCGCACTTTCCCCTTATGGAGAAAGCTTCATACGCGACCTACTCCCTACGGGGCCAAAAAAAGCCACGCACGTCGTGGCAACAGCAACAGCGTCCATTAACCAGTGAAGCATCAGCACAACGACAGACCATTCCTTGAGATATCCACCGACGGGGGGGAAACAAAAGAAAAAGTACCTTCAGACAGCGTCCAAACGCCTATGAAAAGATAAGGCATAAACAGAACAGCTCCCCAAACAACCGATCACGGGGGGGGACCCGTCAGGGGCGCAACAAGGGGAACACTTTAAAAAAGGGGGTGGGGGTCCTGGCCAACTTAAAAGAACGGGCGCGATGTTCACAAATACACGTCGTGGGTCTTCCAAAAAAGAAGAAACATCACTTCCCCTCGGAACGGAGAACCACGCCAACTAAAAGAAGACAGCCAGGGAAAAGAGATCCAAAGGGTTCCAGTGCGTCTCGGTCGTGGGACTATTCAGTCAAAAGGGGGCCACGGTCGCGCACCTCATTTGAGGAGAAAAAGGTAAGAAAAAAAGGAGAAGGACATTCCTTGCCACCGCAGAAAGAAACGCAAACGCGAATTTCGAGACCCCTGTGGGGCGACTCACGGGTCAAACGGCAAAACCGGAGACCTCAAGTTCTTGGAGAAAGGCGAAAGGTATTCACCCGGGCAGGCTCACTCAATCCCTAAAAAACACATTTATGGCCCCCCGTGACGACTAACTGGAATACGTGGAAGAAGGGAGTGACGAAGGGGGCCCTCTGTGGGAGAAGAGAAGACGCGGGCGCACGTAAAGTTTAAACAACCAAGACGGGGGGCAGGGCCCTTTTTCCTCTTGGATTGAAACAGTGTGAACGCTACCGGAACAACGGAGGCGGGTTCCTCAGGGGTACGATTCGTGCGGATGGGGGAGACAGGAAGAAGCTTTAAGAGCCGCGGACAGGAGGAAGCAAGGGGGGGAAGCAATTTGGACTTTATGACGGGAAGAAAAGGAAGGTAAACAACCACTTTTGCCCCTCCTCAGGTTGGGGATACTCGATCTGAAAATCACCAGTGGGGCGGGGCTCGCGGCACCTCCGGGCGGCCCACTAACAAACCTGGGGGAAGAGGGTCCAAGGTTCAACGGAGAGGAGGAAGGTTTTTCAAAGGAAGTGACAAAACAAACAAAGGGGGGAAAAGAGAAAGAATAAAGCGGGACAAATGCAGCATCCCTTCAGGGACCATGGAAAACTCAGGTCAACCGGCAGGAGTAGCATAGCGGGGGGGAGGAGATCGGTGTTGAAGCACAGATGATGAAACCTCAACTGTGCCAGAGAGGTATGTAATCCCGTGGCACAGCTGAAACTAACGGAAGGTCCCCCTGACTCCCAAAACAAAAAGAGGGCAGGAACTGGGGACTGGAAAAAAAACGTCAAAAGAAGAATCATGTCCAAATGGAGGAAAAAAGAACCCAGGAGGCATACGGCATTCACATCAAAGGAAGCCGAACCTGTAAACCAAAGAGGGGGATGTTAAAACAAAGTCAAACGACTATCCTCTGAGGGGAACACCACGCTTCTCCAACGCTGTCCCTAAACAAACTGGGTTAGAAGGGATCAATTCCAGGAGTAAGAGGGGGGGACCGAAATGTAACGTGCATTTGATTTTGGGCACGGAATGGATACCCTCCCGGGTCACCCTGATCCAAGACGCAGCAAACGACGGCGGAAAAACTCCTGACAAAATGCAAGTGGGAACCGAGGCGAAAAACAACGGATTGGGAACACGAGGGGCGGTCGGACTCCTTGGTGGCCCCGGAAGGGAAGTTTATAAAAATGGCCTGGACAAGCGCTACGAGCAGAAAAGTGGCTACTGGTGGTGGGGAAAAAAAACGGAAAAACATCGTTTACGACGGAACCGGGAAAACGCCCGAAAACCTAACCTTGGGAGAGAGAAGAACATGCACGGCCGCAAATCCTCTTTATTAGACTTGATTTTCCCCTCACCGCCGAGGATTCAGGGGGGGGGGGGGCAAAAACAGAGAAAGGATTGATTGTGCAGGGCAATATTCTCGGAAGGACCGTTTGAAAACCCTAGGTCATCGACCACCCAATTCCAAGTGATCCCGTAGAGGGGGCGACTGGAAAACGTAACAGTATTAATCGGGGGAAAGTGGGTGATGCGTTAAAAAGTGAGACTAAGAGGGGAAGGAGGATTCTTTGTGTCCCCGCCGGGACAGAAAAAGGAAATGGCGGGCAAGTCTGCCTGTAACTCTTGTTAGATGAAGCGGTGACAAGCCGTGGTGCGTGACGGCGGCAGTATCCTGTGGATAGCAGAGGAGCCTCTCCAGACGATGCGTGGGTATTAAAGGGTTGGATTTCCAACTGGAGAAGGGGGGTCAGTGCCTGGGAAGGTTTGAGACAGGGGGACGGACGGCCCGAGAAAAGAACGGGGGGGCACCAAAAAGGGAAAGTACATACGCCCCCGGCGGGACGGTGCTCGAAATCATCAACCAATAGATCACGACTTCTCAGGTCGAAGGGAAATCCTGATCCCTATCTGGTCATCTAAAAAAAAGTTCCCTCAACCGAGAGGTGTCCAGTGGGGGGTACAGGAAGGAAAAAACTGGAAGAAAAGTGGGGAGAGTTACAACCAAAAAAAAAAAAACCACCCACAGAAAAAAACCAGGGGTGAGGAGTTTGGAAAATTCTTCCTTAGCCGAAATCGGGTGATGGACCTTCAGGGTTGCCTTTAAAGACTGCCACAAATAACGCAACGGAGTCAACAAGTATTTTTTTGAAAGAACGTTTTTGCAATCTTGAGACGAAAATCGCCGATCATAGTCAAGTAAGCGATCAAACAAAACAGAAAAGGTAAAAACGAAAATGCTCATGAAAAGAGCGCAGCCAGTAGTTGCGCCCGTTGAGGGGGGGGTTGCACGAACTTGAATGGAAGGGGGGGGTTGAAGGGTGGAGTGGGAGCTCCCCCAAAACCGACTGTGAGCGCGTTCCGGGCGTAATCGGGGGGGTCTCTTATACGAAGTAGATAAAAGGGGGGATTGGGCGCCAGGAGGAGGGCGGAAGTGGTTGGTGACCGAAGTGGAGAAGAGAGGATGGCGACGGGGGGGGGGACGAAAATCGACAGCGGCGTTGTGTTCAGGGACGTGGGGGGGAGTTTAGCGCCATTCTTTCATCGAGGGTCGCAGAACGACAGCACAAAGAAGTAGGGAATTCTGAAGGGTAATCGAAACGAATAGGTTGTTTTCGTAGAACTTGTGGGGACAACCGAACTACCATCAAACAAGAAAAGGGGTCCCACTCCTAATACAAAAACAAAAAACCGGTTCTGCTCATGCTCCAAAGACACGAAAGGAAGCCGAACGTCTTCTACCTGCTTCCAGGGGTTTTGGTGACCTGTCAACAACACCAACGGCACCAAGAGCACCAAGAGCAGCGGAACTCTCCCGGAGAGGGGCAACCTTAAAAAAA
>Ga0179591_1277917_pt1 | contig 11904 bp, 8 predicted proteins | sample CZOMad2_1_08_16f_FD_182891 | JGI IMG/M metagenome (GOLD analysis project Ga0179591, IMG submission 182891) | Vadose zone soil fungal communities from Angelo Coast Range Reserve, California, USA - CZOMad2_1_08_16fungal (PacBio error correction) | ecosystem: Environmental > Terrestrial > Soil >...
GGCCTGGTACATAAGCTCGATGTACAGAAACCCAAGGAGTTGAAAACTGGCAACGGGGCGGCAAAATGCGCAACGGGTTCAAAAAACAGCGAAATGGAGGGGACAAAGGCGGGGGGGCAACTCAGACTTACTTGGAAGAGGTAAGGGGGGGCCCGGTGGCGACTTTGTGAAACCGAAAAGAGGTAGGGGGGAAAAAAGGTGTGAATCGGGGGACAACGAGCATGCCAAGGAGTGTGGGTTAAGTTACGAATTAGAGCAGGGGGTGAGAACCAGAATCGAGCGGGTTTCGGGAACGTAAGACGAAACTAAAGGGCGTGAGGGGAGTCCGGGTACTGCTAAACGAACCGAAAAATGCTAGAACTCAAAAGGGACCGGGTCCTAGAAAGGCTAGACGAAATAGGCCACCAGGTTCAGGGGGGGCAACCAAAAAAAAAAAAGAGAACAAACGCGCCTCCCGCCAAGAGAAAATAAAACTGGGGGCTCGGACATAGGGAAGAATCAGTGATCCAAAGCGGCGAGAAAAAAGTTTGGAAAAAAACACCGGGAGGCTATGTTTCGACGGAGAGCGTCGATTCGAAAGAGGTCGTCTCCTCAACAACTCATAAAACGGAAAAAGGCATGGGGAAAATTCTAGAAACCCCTTGGGCAAAAAGACCAGTCAGCCGACAGTGGTGGGTGAAGAGAAAAAAACAGGGTTTTAGCCATTGCAACCAATCCTGAACGAAAACGGGAGTCCTTGGACCTGTGAACCTACCTCGGATTCCGGGCTAAAAAAAACGCTGCATCGGGGCAACCGGCGGGAGGTACTATTACAAAATTAAAGACAACCATACAATCACGGAGCCGCCGGACGAACGGTCAAAGCCCGGACGGAGAAAAAGGAAAAAAAAAAGGGAAACAAAAAAAAAAACGTACGGCAGCAACCGCGACAAACCGAAAAGAACTGTGAATCGGATGATATGGGGGCGCGAAAAAGAAGGTCCCTAAAAATCACTGACTGAAGACTTCACCTACGAACGTGGGACAACAAAAACAAAAAACGGGCAAGACCCAGGAGACAAAAAGAGAGGTGGGAAGGGAAGTTGTTCACACGGGTGCGGGAGTCTCAAGCAACTAAAATGCAAGACCGGGGATCTGTATCTGGCAAAAGATATTGTCTAACGGGGCTAAAAAAACGGGAAGTCTGAGGCGAACGCCGCAGACAAAAAAAAGGTAGCGCACAAAGAGGGAAAAGGGAAAGACTCACAAAGAGAAAAAAAGCGCGTCCTCAAAGTCGGGAAAGATGCCCTTTAGATTGCAAGGGGCATTCACCGGGGAGGGACGTGGGGAAACTAGTGCGTGCCAGACAAAAGAGGCCGCAAATCTTCGAGAAGGGGGGGCATCGTGGTTCCGACAACGTGCAAAAAAAAGGGCTAGCGAGTAGCAAACGTATCTCACGGGCGCATTTGGAGACGACGGCACAAAAGGGCGAAAAAGAGGGGGGGAGCTTCGTAGAACGGAAGAAATGCGCGCGCGCAACGCACAATAGAACGCAAGCAAAGCGCCGACAGGGACGAATATTCCTATTTCCAGGCCAGGTCGGGAACCCGCCTCGTCACCCGCCAGAAAAAAAAGAACTAAAAACAAAACGATATGGGCAACGCCAAATGGGGACCAACAAATTCAACTGAAGGGCAGGGGAAATAGCCCGACAGAGACAAGACGGCACCAAAAGAAAAACACGTGTTTTCGTGAAGAGAGAAGGGGAGGCAGGGATCAACCAGGCCACCGAAGAAGACATCTTGGGGTTGGGATGAACCGAGGTACCTCAAAGAGAACGCGAAGAAGACAGATACGCTGGCAAACGCGAGAATCAGGGGAAAGCGGCAAAAGGAGTGGCATCCCCACGAATGGTGGTGTAACGAGGCAGCACGTGGAGGAAAAGAAAAAGGGGGCCGCCCGGGGACTGGGATCAAAGACTGCCAGAGTGAAAAGTCGTCGAAACACGGGAAGGGGCCACTACCTGGCCGGACAAGAGATCAAATGGCTTCCACCGACTAGGTTGAGCTGGAACAACTGAGGGGGGCGGAGACGCTGCGCCCCCTCGAGATCGTGGTGGAACTACTTTGATGGGAGAAGATGCGAGAGGTGTCGAAGATAAACTGGGACACCTGAAGCCATCGTACGAAGGGGGGAACGAGGGGGGGTCATCTGGGACTAAACATGGGAGTCCATGGTCCTGGGCAAACTACTCACGGTTAGGTTTGGGGCCTCGGGGCGGCCCCGTTGAAGGCGAGGAACGAAACTATATCAAGGCGATCTTCCAAACAACAAAGGGGATATGAGGAAAAGAATTTCAGGACTCACCTCAAAGTCCGTTCGTCTAGCGACTCCAGACGGGGTACGCGAAACAGAAAGCAGAGGAACGACACTGGAGGGGACAAAACCTGGCGAATGAGCCGAGCAGGAGGATTGACCTCGGGCAAGTAGTATCAGAAACTCCTTTTGTCCAAACCAGGGAAAAAAGTCTCCACAGTCATCTCTTCAGGGGGGCACATAACGCACCGACAACCAGGAAATATACCCGGTAAGGGGGAATCATTCGAAAAAAAGGGGGCAACGACCCTTTCGAAATTATCACGTCCGGGAGGTGGTGGTGGTCGTCTGCAACAAAGTCAAAAAAACGCCCAAAAACAGGCAGGAAGAAGCCTAAAGACTTGTTGCCGTCTTGGGCAAAAACCATTTCCGCGCTGGAAAATGCGAATGAGGTTGCAAAGCAGCCGACGATCAGCTGGGGGGAAAAGCAGATCCGGGTGGCAACGGGGTTGAAGAGGAAAGTTTTTGCAAACGGCAAAAAAGCATAGTGGAGAAGTCCTTTTCTCCGATGGGAGGGGGTACGCCCTCGAGCAAAACGAAAAGGGAAGGCCGGCCTTGACCTGAAAAAACGAAGAGCAAGGAAACACGAACACCTGCTGGGTCCGGACCCGCGGAGTGTAAAAAAAAGCCGCGAACTCGAAGGGAATCAGAATTCCAGAAAAAAGAGCACGCAAAAAAAAGTAGGTGACGGTGCGGAAGCTCTTGCACCGGCGACCCTGCAACTTAGAGGACACACGTCCTTGCCACCGAGAAGCAAAGTAGGCAGTAAAAATGGGAAATGGGAAAACACTGAAATGGAGGGGACGGAAGCGTGCGGAGTCGTAAAAGCGAGCAAGCAACCAAAAGCTTTCGACCATCGTGCACCAGTCACAAAGGCGGGACGGAATACGTCCTACACGGATGAGAGACCCGGACGGGCACAAGAGGTTAACACACTATGCACAGGTTTGAGAAACTCGGGGGGTCAGGGCCGCGAGCCCGTGACCACGCCTAGTGGAACCGCCGACGCCGCCAAAAGGGCCCCGAATGACGGACTGGGCACGTGTCCAACGAGCACACGCTTGGAGCTTACAGCCCCTGGACGGGACGAAAACCTTGGGACGCCTGTTCCAACGCACTGAGCGCAGGAACTGCCCGGGAGACAGCTCAAAACCGATCGTGGTGACCGATGTAAAAGGAAGGGTAACGAAGGAAAAAAAAACTGTGAACGGAAGGGCGACTACTTTGGCAAAACTCATAAACAAACAAAGTCGAAAAATGAATGCGTAGTACGACGCAGGACGCTTGTTGGCCAGGGAAAAAAAGGGGGCACAAAGGGGCTGTGAGGGATAGGTACCTGGATTGGGATGAAAAAAACCCAAACAAGAATCGAACGTCCGCAAAAGTGGGGAGGGGGACCGAGGTTTAGCAGAAAAAAGGCGACCGTGGCGGACCTTCGTCCGTGACTGGAGAGGGTGATCTGAACTTCGGAGCGCCTGGGGCCGGAAGGGGAAAACAGCTTAAGGGGGGGGGGAAACGACAGGACAGCATCCGGAATAAAATTTTTTTGACACCGAGCATCAGCCACTCACTTTCAGGGAACGTCACCGGGCCAAAAGAATCAAAAAAGAGGGGAAAGGAGAGACGGGGACGGTTGAAAAAAGCAAAATAACCGGTTGTTCTCGACCCCCAAGACGGGGCAAGGCGCCAGGTCAGACGCGGTGAACAACGAGAGAAAAAAATCGAGTTATGAAACCTCTTCGGAGGCAAGAAAAACCGGGATTAGGGGGGGAAACGATAGAACGGCTAAAGCTCCGCACGGGGGACTCCGCGGGGGGGGCCGAAGCAAGCTTGGTCAAGTTTCAGAGGAACCCAAAAACCTTTGACACCTGGGTCAAGTGGGGGGACCCATGAGCAGGGGGGGGTAGATCCTGCAACCGGGGGGGAACACCATGGGGGTTTTCGGCAAGGAGGTTCAATTCTAAGGGCATAAAAGACAAAACAACGCGCACTCGCCAAGGGAAAAACACCGGGCTAAAAAAAAAACGAAGGGTGAACCGTGAAATCCACCTGGATGGACCCGAGAGGGGTGTAGAAATGCCTTCGTGCAGGGGAATCGTTGTCAATAAAGCCGGTAAAAAAAGGCAATCCCCGAAAAAATTGCCGCAATGTCGACAAAAATCATTGTTACATTGAAAAAACGAACGGGCAAAAAAGAATTCGACAAAAATCTCACCGTAGGCGGTGGGGTGTCTTTCAAAAGTTGTCCGCGGGGAAGAAACAAAAGACGCAAATAAAAAAGGTAAAGGGCCACGTCCAAGAGTGGATAAAAAAGTGTTGGTGCAGACAGAAGCGCGGACGGGGTGTTAAAAAAAAAAAACAGGGTGGCACGGCGTGAGAAGGTGGGACGGACAACGGGGGAGAAACGCGGGACCATGGAGGCCAAAGGGAGACTTCCAGAAACTCATGCAGTCCATACAAAAAAAACAACGGGAAAAAAGTGGAACTGTGGGGGGATAGGCAAAAGGGTACCATGACGGGGCTCGGTAGAATCCAACCCAGAGTGTGGCCTGAGGAGAAAAAAGAACCCGCGAGGGTCCGTGACACAAAAAACGGACTGGAACTTGATAAAGGCTGAATTAACCTGGGTCGTAGACCGGAAGGGGGAACACCTTGGGGAAAACGGCTTTATGCTAAGGGGATCTATCACGCGGACAATGCCAACGAGTCCCATTTTTCAGGCAAAGAAATGAAAAAAAATACTCTTGTGTTCGAAGGATCTCTCGCAAAACGGCTTGGGGTCCGAGAGGTGGCTTGCCCCGGAGAAGGAAAAAAGACGAAAAGGTGGAGGGGTCTTCAGGACACTTGAGCCCCGGCACAAACAAACAATGTTCGTGGAAAAAAGACGGGGACGTTACGCCAGAAAACTCCGAACTCTAACTGGTCACAAAATGGGAGGGGAGTCAAAACGGGGGGGGGCTCGAGGAATCATTGGAGACAACGCGTGGCGAAAGGCTTGACACACGAAAGACGATTCGACGGATCCTGTCTAAAGGAAAAGGGGAAGTCCAAAAAGCCAATCAGGACGAACGGGGAAAGTGTGGGGCTCGGGAGACCGCCGAAAACAACTTTGGGCCTCCGGCATAACCGTTGGGGGGGGGTAAAAAACAACCGGGGACGACCCACAACACACAAACGCCCGACCATACGAGGCGACCTGCTTGCAGACGGAAACTAAGGGCTAAGTTTATCCAACCCCCGGCGGCATCGTGGGACGAGACAAGTCACAGCAAAAAAACGACCGAGAAGATTCACGGATACCAGGAAAATCAAGAAGTGCCAAAAAAGGAGACTGCAAACGCTCACCGAAGCAGGGCCCCAAAAGGAGAGGGTGGCGCGGCAACAGGGGGTCAAAAATACGCAGGTCCACCCGGAAACGGCTGAACAGATGGGCCCAACACGACGGAGACAGAAAAAAACGATCAAAGTGGAAGACGTGGTGTAAGATTGCATTGCCGGATCAGAAAAGAACAGAATGAAATACCACAAGTCAAATCGGAAAACGTCGGTGGGAGATGGGACGAAAGGAGGTCGATCGCGCAAGAAGCTCAAGGTTCCAAGGGGCAAGGCCAAAAATCACGAAGACAAAAGAGTGGGGGACTTGGTGCACAGGGAAAAAAATCATCGGCACGGATGAGTCGGCGGTGTGGTGGGACAATAGGGGGAGTAGCAAAGGCTCGATGGACCGGAGGGGCAAAGGCAGTGGGTTTACAACGACAAAAAGCAAGGAAAAGAAAAAACTCACCAAAGTTCGCCAGGCTCGTCACTCTCGTCCAAAGGACACAGATGGGAACGACGGAGGGGGGCGCCCAATCTAAAAACGAATGGCCAACAACTGGGGTGCGAGACCACCAAGGAAAAAAAGTCCTCAAATACGGAAAACGTGGCTCAAAAAGATACCAGGAGAAAATCATGCACACGTTCGCAGAATGTAGGAAAAGGCCAAATGGTAAGGCAAAACAAACCCCCCCCGGCAGAAACTACCAACAAACGCAAAAAACCGAGTGGGGTTGCGACTGAGAAAACAGTGGGGGGGGTACCTTGGGGAGGAAAGGAAGAAGGAAGACCGCGGAAAAGCAGAGCGGGCAACGGTGTGGTGACTGGACGTAGAAAAGGGCTTCGAGGGGAAGGCAAACAAGCGACTTTCTGTTTCAGGGAATGACGAGGGCGTAAAATCAAAAGCGACAGGTAGAGCCCGATCCTCCGGCTGACTATTGAATGCCGTCCCCCGGAAGGTCTCAAAAACAGGGTGGGGGGACGAAAACTTCAGTACAGACGACTTCGCAGGGGGGGTGAAGAAGAACGGCGTAAAAAGACCCGCACAGAAAACCGGGTCGTCGAAAGAGGACTACCGCTGGTCAAGCGCTAAAAGATCCACAACCCGCCGGTAGATCGAACAAGAGCGTTACGAAAGGCCCCTCGCAACGGGAGATCTAGTGGGCGAAGTTAGGAGGGAGGAATGGTGCAACGCGGGACCACCGAAAAGGAAAAAAAGAACAGCTTGTACGGAGGAGTAAGGTCAAACAACTCAAAAGCTGAAGCAGGAAAAGACGCAAAAGGGCGGGGCAAAAAGGCAAGTGTCGTGCAACGACAACAGAAAAAGGTCGTGTTACACGGGCAGGGTGTTAGAGACGACAGCTGAAAAAGGAACTCCTCAACAAAAAAACAGAAAAGGAGATTGGGAGCTCGACGGAAAGTCGTCGAGCGAACCACAGACAACGTACGGGAAAAAAAAGCCAGGACTGGGCGCAACGGAAAAAACGGAACGCCCTTGTGTCACTCTGACCAACGAAAAAAGTTTAGGGACAACTGCCAGAAAAAAAACAAACCGTAACACGCATGCAGGAATCTCAGGGGACAAGGCCAACAAACCACACTGATTGGGGGAGGATATTCGACCCAATAGTCACGAAACAAGCCGGCCCCGTCACACAAACAAGGCGATGCAAATAGGACCGAGGCGGGGAGAAGGGGCTTGGCCCCCTCGGGGAGAAAAAACACAGAAAAAAACGGCGGTGCCCAAAACTATGTGTGTAGGAAGGGGCACAAAAATGGGGCCGTCACCCGGAGGGTCGCGTAAGGGAAGCTTGTCCAGGCAAGGTGTCGAAGTGGCCCGCGGAAAAGGGAGAAAGGACGTTGGGGGCCGGATCTGCCAAGAGAAAGAGGGAAAATCCGGGGCGGACACCTGAGGTGCACCCTCGGCATCTAGTTGAGGGATCGCCTTGCCGTTAGAGATGGACTCTGGTCATCAAAACTGACAAAGGCGGCACTAATCCCGCCCTGTTTTCCTTGTTGACCGGGGTAAAAAAAAAAGAACGAAAAAAAACTGACACGAACACTACAAAACCTGTCGGGCCCTGGCGAAAATGACTAAAAGGGACTGCCTCGCGGGCCATCAGGAACTTGAGGCAAAGAACACATAAGTGTGCTGGGGGGAAGTCACACATGCCCGGCGACCAAATGCCGTGGACCACAACACGACCTTCAGTGCAAAAGACGCAGACAGGAAGAAACAGTAGTCGGGGAACATACCGGGTCTTTGAAAGAAGTTGGGAGGGGGCCAGAAAGTGTGAGGAGGGGGCGTCGATGAGAAGGGGGACAGCCGGGGAAAAAACTCGGGCCGTAGTCTAAAAAGAAAGCTGCGAACGTCGGCGAAGCAATCAACCGCATTGCCGGAAAAACGAGAAACGAAAACAAAACTTTGACGGTAACAACCTCAAAAAAAGTTGGGGAACACGCACGACCTCGGAACCATGCAGGCACCGGCAAAAAAAAGGAATGGGTAGAGGGAAAAGACGGGGCAAAAAAAGTGCAAAAGACACGGAGACCGTCTGACTTCGTGGGGAAAAAACTCGCCTAGACAAAAAGTGAGCCAGCAAACCCTTCGGACGTCGACGCGGGTCGAACCGCTCACCAACCAAAAGCAGTGTGCCCGAAATGGACTGTCCAAGTCATGGAAAACATTCCGGGTGGGTGCCGGAGGGGCGACGACCAAAGGCACCAAAAAACGGATGGGAAAAAACAAAAGGGTGGAATCGAGGGCATACGAGGGAGAACGTGAGCCCGCAGTGGGGACAAATGATAGTGCCGAAGGAGTGGGACGGGGACTAGGCCGCACGGGTTAACTGCAAGGGAATGGGGGAATCAAAGCGAAACCTCTCTCGAGTAAAGGGTAACCGGACGGCTGGGTTGAAACACGGACGGAAAACCCTGGGGGAGGAAGTTCGCCCGAGATAGATTGCGTGAAAGGGAAAACGTTCAGGACGGGCCTGGGGACCGGGAAGTAGGTAGACTCTGTGAATCAAGGACTAAGGGGGTGGGCCACCGAATGGGCCCTCGGGCTCAAGCGGCCCAAGAAGTGCGAAAAAAACTATGGGGGTGGGTCGGTCCTCGCTCAGAAACAAGGGGTGGTCGACCCACAAAACCCGAAGTGTTCCCGCGCAACAATCGACCCCGAGCCTCGACGCTGAAAAAAAGGAAAATGATCCGTCGGATAAGGCCGGGGGAAGGGAAAACTACTTCAGGGGGTCTTCGAGAAAGAATTCAAAATACCATCCCGGGGGGACGTCAATCGCAAAAAAAAAAACAATCACGGAAACGTTGGAAAATTGGAAAATCCAAGAAAAGCACCGCGACAACCCCCTTCCGTGGGGGGGGGGAAACCCTTAAAAGGGGGACTTTTCGGATGGCAGGGAATCTGTAAAACCCAGTTTCCAAAACCTGGGTGGGGGTGCGTCGTCTAGTAGGAACTTACAACTAAAAACAAAGCCTCCTCTCTCATTGAAAAAGCTCCCCCTGAACCTCACGTCGAAGGGAAAAGGTCCAGCATGGGAAACCCGGACTGGGGTGTCTCGCAGGTGGTCGTCGAAAGAAAATAAACAGAGAAGGGAGCAAAGACAAACGCACTCACCGGGGAAAATGCCGCGTATCAACCAGCAACACGCCAAAGGTACTGTGAAAAAGGTGCCAGGACCACGGAGAATCGAAATAAGGCGAGGGGGGAAGGACCGATCGTTCGCAGTTGTGGGCACGAAAAAGAAGAAGGGAATGTTGGGCCACGAAAGGAAGGTGCACGCCAGGTTTACGGGTGGAGTAATAAGAACAGGTTAAGAAAAAACCCTAGCCAAGAAAAAATCATCAGAAACAAAGAGGGAGAGAAGAAGAGATGATCCGAACGTGGCCTGGTGAAAAGGAAAGGAATGTCAGCGAGACAACCCGCTGACCCTGGGCAAAACGAAAAACATGCCGCCGAGAAACGTCTTGAAAACACAGGCAAAGACTGGGGAAGCGCGGCCCTCAAAAAGACAGTACACTTTAAAAATCTAAGAAAAGGGGGTCGGGCACGGACCAACAATGTGACCGACCCGAAGGTAAGTTGAGGGGAATACGAAAAGGGGAAACAAGCATGGAACACTGAGGTGGTGAAAGTTCAGGCACATTCGGCAAAACAGGGTGAAACAGACATTCCAGACTACAAAGAAACGACGCCGCGCAGGTCGCGAGGACCAGGGGGGAAACGGACAATCCGCGAAGCGCGGTTGTTCGTGCTTTGACGGCTAGACGCAACCTGAGGGACCGCCAAAAAACGGTGTCACGTACAGAAGCCAGCCCGAACGAACATGGAAAATGGGGCCCAAACAATTTGGAAAAAGGGGCTCGAGGGAATCAGGGGAGACCACCGCAAACTCCACCAGGACACCCCCGGCCAAACCCTGGAACTAAAAAGAAAGTCAAACGATCAGTGAGTAAGACAAAAAGGCAGGGGAGCTTCCCAGAAAAAGCCCTGCGAAGAAGGATTGGAGCTCGTTCCCGGAGAACAAAAGAAAGGAGCCCATTGGGGGCGAGAAAAACCACCTTGTTTCGATCAAAAAAAGAAGTCCACCTAGGGAGGGTGGAAAATGCGGGAACAACTAGTGAGGACCGCTGGTAAGGGAACGTCAGGTCGGTGGGGGGGGGGGGGGGGGGGGGGGGGGGGGGGGGGGGGGGGGGGGGGGTGAGGGGGGGGGGGGGGGGGGGGGGGTTGGCAACCCCCACTTCCGTAAAAGGGACTGTGCAGGTTCACAAGCGAAACCGTCATTCCTGAGGACAAAAAAAACGAAGATGCATAAGAAGTCGGGGCTGAGAAAAAGAGTCCCCTCCATGCCAGGAAATGCCTCAAAAACCAATAGTAAAAAAAGCATTCGAGGATCGTTTGTACAGGCAAAACATCACAACGTCAAACGAACTCGCAGAACCGAGGGAAACAAATCCACGGCCAACAGAAAGGTCGACGGAAGGAGGACATTTTTCGCGGGGGTGGACAGTTTGCGTCACAAACGACAACAGGAATCCTAAAGGCTGAGGGCCATCGGCAAACAAGACTTTTAATGGTTTCAAAAAAGAAAGCGTAACGGTGAAAACGGCAAACCAAAGGATAGGTTCGCACAGGCCGCGCAAAAAAAGCGAAAAAGGCTGGGACCCGGTCGAGGAACGGTCGGGGCAAACCCACCCCGGTCGTCAAAACAATACAAAAGTCCAGGGAGACGACGGAAAAAGGGTTTACAGTGCTGGGGCACAAGGGGTCAAACGGGCAAAAAAAAATCTCCGGCAATTGTGCACAGGGGTTCCGAACGGGGGAAAAAAAAACCAAGGGGGGTCGAGGGTCACGAGGGTATCGAGGTCCACGACCATATTAGACTAAGGCCAACCCAACGAAGAGGGGGCCTGCATTGTGGCAAAAGCCGGGGACGAAAAAGTCAACCGAAAAAACGCAACGGGACATTTCTACTTTGGGCTCACCGCAAAAGGTAACGGGAAAATTAAGGGGGTTCGAGGCAAAAAGGACGGAAACTCTCTTCAATGAAAAGCCGGCAAAAAAAGATCACAGTCACGATGTGCGCAAGGAAGGAACAACACAGGTGTCGGACCCAGGTATGAAGTAAGGAAGTCGATCAGAACTAGGGCACCGACGGAGGGGTGGGTAAACGCTCGTGCCAGGGGTACCAGGGTAAAAAACCCCACAAGCAAAGTCAGTGTTTCGGGAACGAGGCGTAACGAAGAACGAAGAAAAGTGAAATAAAAAAAGATCCGAGGGGCGCAACTGGCAACCGCAAATCGAAAACGGGCCCAAGTGTCAAATGATCTGGGACCGAACTCGCGAAGGCAAACATGGTGACCAGCAAACAACTTGCGGAAGAAACGGCCAAGGGGGGAACCAAACGGGCGTTGCTTCCGGGTGGTGTGACAATTCAAAACACCCTTATAGCAACAAAGAAGGGCAGGGTCGAACCGAGGCGGTCACACTGAGAGCCATAGGGAAAGAAGCATACAGGTGTGAAAAAAAAAATGCCGAATAGATCAGAAAAGAAGTTTGCGATCGCGGCAAAGAAATCAAGTACGGGCCCAAAACGGGGGACGAACTCATACAAAACAACGAAGCGTCGGAGAGAAAAGGGTCCTGGTGGACACGGGGGGACCGAGTTTGCGGGGAAAGCCTACTCGGGGGAGGCTCAAAAAAAATAAATGAGCAAA
>Ga0179591_1330046_pt1 | contig 11901 bp, 16 predicted proteins | sample CZOMad2_1_08_16f_FD_182891 | JGI IMG/M metagenome (GOLD analysis project Ga0179591, IMG submission 182891) | Vadose zone soil fungal communities from Angelo Coast Range Reserve, California, USA - CZOMad2_1_08_16fungal (PacBio error correction) | ecosystem: Environmental > Terrestrial > Soil >...
GAAGGCGTGGCCAGCGAAATAGGGCTCCAGCGAAGGGCGGACAAAGGATCGGGGATGAGGCCAGCGGTACCATCACGTCTACGGCGGTAACTAAGCTAAGAAGTACCATGCGTGTCTTAAGATCGGGAAATGGAAGGATAGGTTAGACCTAAAGGGGGGGAATAATCTGAGGGGAGGACAGAAATTTATCCGATGAGAAGAATAAAGTAAAAGGGAAATATATTACTCTCTTCGGAAGGGACCAAACCTGACGGCGGCGAGTAAAAAAGTCGGGAAAGGGGAACACCGCAGAACAAGAAAGATTTGAGATTCGAACGCGATACGGGGAAGGCTCTCACTCTGCCAAAAAATAGACAACCTACAAAGAAAAGGGGTGCCCGGGTGGGGGTTGGGGGGTGGTGTGTTGGGGGGGGGTGGGGGGGGGGGGGGGGGGGGGGGGGGTCCCTATTACGACAGAAATACTTATCGCCGGAGCGGAAGAGGGGCGCTATCGTGTGCTGCCCCGGGCCAAAAAAGGGCCCGAAAAGAGGAAGAAAATCAAGCAGGGGAACCAGGCAGAGGTCGTTAAGTCGGGGTGGAGAAAATGCGAAATTCGAGCTTTTCCTGGTCGACTGGAAGTAGTAGCAGAAGCAAGCGAACGGGGTTCCCGTGCGAAGATCAAAGGGGGGGGAGTGGGAGAAAGGGGGGGGGGGGGCTCGGAGAACTAAAGGGCAGGAAAAAAAGCAGTGGGGAAAAGATCACGCGAGAAGGTCGACCCATCCCCATTCCGGAGCTCACGCAATCATTCACGAATGAAGGGGGGGGTAGATATCTACTAGTTTAGGGGAAGCCAAAGTGGGAGAAAGGGGTCAAGGGAGAAGCGTCGTTATCTGCAAGGTTGGAATTGAAAGGGAAAAAGAAAGCCGACCAAGACGGGATGGACGAATGGTTGAGATACCTCTCTTTAGACATGCGGGGGGGGGACTGCGGGGTAAAGGGGAAGAGGAACTGGGAAAGGGGATGTTCCACCGGGCGCCACACCGTGCTCTACGTGTACAAGGAAGAAGAGGAACTCATAATCCAGGGAGGAAGGGATAGGGGAAAGCTCTGACTTCAAGGCACGACGTGACGTATTGGCGCATTTGCAACCATGTTGCGGTGACAACGGCTTTCAAGTTGAAAGAGAAATAAACGGTCGAGGTGGGGGGGGTCTTCTAAGAGGAAGAAAGGATGCCGGAAAGTGGGCAACGGTTGTTGCAGGTAGTGTGAGTAGGCTCTCAGACTGCGCATCAAGAATGAAGTTTAAGATCAGGAGACGAATCATTCAAGGAAGGGATAGAACCAGCTAAGCGGGGAAAGTTCGCACAAAGGGAAACAATTCAGAGCAAAAAAGACAGAACGACTTTGTACGACTTCGGAGCAGTTACCGGCACAAACGGCTCTGTACATGTGGGGGGGAGCCAACCATCAGACTGGTGAATCGAAGAATGAGAGGAATAACCGGAAGTGGAGAAAGGGGAGGTTCGGGGGAAATTAAAAAAAGCGAATTGGGAAAGTTGAGAGGGAATAGGGAAATTCCAGGTCCTGCAAAAAGAAAGATTATTGGACCAGGATACGGAAAAGGTCATTGGACGAACTAGCTAAGGGTCCGTGAGTTTGGCAACAAGAGACGGACCCAAACGGACGGGGAGAGGGAAGAAAGAAAGCTTATTGGGGGGGGAGGTGGAAGAAGAATGCAAGAATCATAACCCCATCAGGAACAAGTGATCCGTCGAAGCTCCAATTATTTCGAACTAGACTCCGACACGGCAAGAAAAAAAAGTGTTTAAAAGAGGGGAAAAAGTATGGGGGGGTCGATCATTCAGCCAAAGGACAAGGGTAAGGGGATCGCGCAAGTAAGCGCGGCGCTCGCACATCACTTCCGCTTTGCTAATGCCAAGGGGAATTTCGAAGAGACAAGCAAGGCGCGTCAGAGGCAAGGCTCTTAAACGTTTACATTTATCAGCAAGGGGGAAATGGCAAGACTCCCTGGAATTACTCCGGGATAGAGGAAGGGAACGTAGGGGGAGGCGAGGGGAAAAGGGGGTTCCCCCAAAAAAACTTCTGCTAACGTTTTGGGGCAGGTCTAAGTTAACCACTACGTAGGGATTCTAAATCAGGGCGTCTAGTTGTGGCAGCCTACAGAAGGGGGATGGCGTCCCGAGGGCACTATGACGGTGAGCGAATAGGGCTAGAAAGTCCATTGCTGAAGGTAAGAAAGGGACAAAACAGTAGCTGTTCCGTTAAAAGGGGAAAAGATTGGGTACCTGGGGGGCGACTTGTGGAACGAGAATTGTGAGGGAAAATCTGTTCACGACGGGGAAAGGTGAACTGTGAGCAGCTCAATAACTCCCAGACCGATGTGCTCGGAGAATAAACGCGACAGGGGAGAGGTCAGTAAAAGGGAAAGAAAGGGGGACTATTTAAGGACCTCCAGATTGGGACGAAAAAGTCATCCGGTACAAACCTTTCCTCTTCTACCTTCAGACGGGAATTGGGGGGGGGGGTGGGTAGAAGGGGGAGAAGAAACCGAAATGAGAAAATTTAAGGGACGCGATGGCACTGCCCAAGAAACCCTCTGTTTTGGAAATCAGAAGAAAAGAAGATTTCCGGGTCTTCTGGAAGTGATGAGGAAAGGGGCAAAACTCAGAGGAATAGTCAAAGTATCAAGGCGAAGATGACCCAGATAAGGGGGTGAGGAGCAAAAAGCAAGTTGGTTGCGTATGAGGAGACAGGGGGGGGGAAGTAAGAAGGAAACGAGAAAGGGTCAGGGTGAAGGGTGTCAGATTGTTCTCACCGCCACCTGCGTACTTCAAGGACCGGATCGAAACCGGCTCTTCCGTGTTCAGGAAGCGTACGTCAGGCTGGCGTAAAGTGCCCTGAGGGCGGAAATAGAATATTAAAAAAGAGTAAGAGAGAAACAAACCACAATTAGAGGGAAAAAAAAACCAGAAAAAAAAAAACGGGAAGAAGAGCACCAAGGATACGACCGAAGAAGTTGGAGGTCCAACGTAAGCGGATACGGTCCTTCATACGCTTTTGGTCGGCGGTCACAAGCAGGCGGTACAAAGGGGGGGGATTTAAAGAGGAGAGGGGGGGGGAGAAGCTCAAAAAAAAAAAGGGAGGAGAAAAAGGGAAAAAGGGGAGAGATCCAACTTGTCAAAGGGAAAAAAATGAAGTAAAACGCAGCCGCGAACGGCTAAATGATGTCTCGAACGGCAACGGTACGCATTCTTTTAACAAACCAAAACTAGGAGCTTTGGGGGGAAGGGGGGGGAGCTTGAAGGGGTGTATGGGGGGGGAAAAAAAAAAAAAGGCTCCGGTCAAAGTGGGAAGGTCTTCTTGAAGGCATATGAAACTCTCGACTTTCCAGCCGCCTTTCAGACGCGCCTTCTTCCCCGTGGTTAAAAAAAAAAAAAGCCGCGCGAGGAAAGAAGAGAGGGGGCGGTACAACTGAGGGAAAGTCCAACCTTGAAAAAACGGTCTGACTGGGGACTGAACAAGCATCTATCTACTTCAAAGCCGTCTGTTTTTCTTGGCTGTCGAAAACCTTCTCGTGAAAAGATCTCTGGGGGAGGGGGGCGGAAGGCCCGCGATTGCGGGCCTCGAGGTTACGGGGAAAGCTGAAATATATTACCAACATATGATTCGTCGCGGGGAGCAGGAAGCAAAGTACATATGCACAGGCCCAGGGGGAGGGGGGTATTGCGGGTTCACCACATACTTCAAGAGCAAAAAAAAGGAGGGGGGGGGAAAAGGGGGTGTCAGGGGGGAATGGGCTGGGGGTGTAGGAAGAAAAAAATCTGTCTTGATGACATGGGAAAAGCAAAAACAGAGGGCACGTGAAGGGAAGGAGCGCGGGAGCGCTGCCCTCTTCTTTTGTGAACTGTAGCTGTAAGTGAAAAAAAAAAAAAACCGCCAGACAAGGTACAGCCGGACCAGATTTGCAGAAAAACTGAGCCAAAAACAAGCGCGGGGCTGTGGGGGGTTGGTGGGCTAACGAAAGCCTTCTGTTGTCACAAGGAGAATGTGAACAACAGACTGTTTAGAGCTGAGGGAGGGGTGGCAAGGGGGGCTCGAATTACTTCTTACATCAAAAACAATCGGGTTACTCTTCGACATACCCGGGAGGAACGGGAAAATCGCGCCGAAAGTGTTGATTTTTCGACACTAATCCGGCCATGGTGAAGGGGGTCCGCCAGAAACGTAGCATCCAGGGGGGGACCTCGACCTAGGGAAAAGGGTTCAAACGGGGGAACTCATCGGGAGAGAAGTCGGATTACTGAACAGTTCGTACAGCAAGTGCCCATCAAAAAGGAGGAAGAGCATGGGAAAGACGCGACGAGAGTTACGCGACCTATTTGCAGGAAGTCGGGGGGAAATCGACCGTGAACCTTAGGAAACGGTCTGAGTGTTGCTTTAACTGAAAAAAAATCCCCTTACCCCTTTTCACTCAAGGTATCAAAGAAAAAGTCCTGTGCTGGGTGGAGAAAACTATAGCATGGGGGAGAATCAGGGATCGCCTTGGAAGGGAAGAGAGAGCGTAATAGACTCCGACGCCGTGGCCTCTGAGATGGCCTTGGGGGGCTGGAGGGTAGTGAGGACTTAGGGAGAAGACACCAAGCCAAGCCTTGAGAGAGGGGGAAAAATTACGGGGGAGTACAGGTCGTTGCACCACATGCACGGAAATCATGGCGTGAGAGGACACAAAAAAGGGAAAGGAGGCCTGAAGAGGAGACCCGTATCAAGGGGGGCCAAGGATTAAGGGAAGCCGTCATTACGGATAAGTACAAAACCGGGAAGAAAGGACAACAGAGCGGGGGGACCGGAGAGGCTGGAAAGCAGGGAAGATCTACGTCGAACAAATTACCGGCAGGTAAAGAGCTATGAAGCGCTCGGCTGCTGTGTCTGCTAAAGAACATGAGAATTGGGGGTGGGGACTTAAGGGATTCAAAGAAGAAAAAAAGAGAGTCGAAGGAGGGAAAGAACTTTCTTTCAGCGTTAAAACAGGAAGGTATGCTGAGGGGAATCGATAGGTCTGTATTGTTTTCTTCCTGCCTCAGCGCTGGATCAAAAGATGGCCGTCTGTCGAAACTGGGGGAAGGGGTCTAAACCTCGGAAATCCAGGGAGAGAGGAAGTATGACGTCTAGGAGAAGACATCGTTTGGTCAAAATCTCTGCACAGGCCGCTCTCTCCCACGTGAGGGAAGGCCTAGGGCAGAATCGCGAGCGCAAAACCTTAGCAAAGGGAACCGGAGGAGTAATTCTCGTACGTTGTCACTGGCATCACCAGCTGGGGGGTCCAGAAACACGGACCACTAACATTTCACGAGGAAGTCGGAAGAGTATTTAAAGGATTGCGGTATCAATGAAAGGGGGATCGCCTCTTCCTTGCTCCTACTTTTCGGCTTGTACAATGGGCGAGGGAGCTAAAACGGCTTTAGAAGGCACGTCAGGAGTCTCTGGTTCACACCGAGACAGGAGTGGAAGAATCCAACAACTTCTGCACATTTCCCCCCAGTTACCACAGCTTGCAAGGACTGGGAGGGGAAGACAACGATTTGACCACAGGACCAAAAAACAGACGGGCATAGAGCGCTAGGTACTACCGTCACCAAAGGGGTGACGCCCTAATCGAAAAATCTTCATTATGACGGTGGCGTTAGGAAACGAATGGGGAAAGGTGTCACGAACACATCTCATCAGCTCGTCTCACGCTTTCCCAGGACGTCCATAGTGCTCCGACACTCGAATCGACGCATATCGTCGCCAAAAGATGTAGGAGATGAGGGAGAGAGTACTTGAAGGAAAAAAAACAAAGATAGCAGGTCAGAAAGGGGAAAGTTCGACTGGGGGTCGTTCCGAAGAAGACAGTCAAGAATACCTGAACTGGAAGAAGTTCTCTCGGTTTCTTTTTCAGTTGGGAGGGAAAGACAATCTACCAACCAATCGCCATCAGAGGCGATGAGAAGTTGTCATTGCATTGTATGTAGGAAGAGGGAAAATTTTTTCATCTAAAGTTTGAGCGGGAGCTTCCGGTCCTATGTATCTACGTGGGGCAAAAAAAAAAGAAACACCCGAGAACATCCCAGCACAATACTGACCACACATCTACTTCCCGTACGAAGTGGATGATGCGTCGAAAGAAGAGTCTCTGGGGTTATCCCCAAAAGGGTTCCTTTAAAAGAAAAAAGTCGCGGGGGATGGCCGAAACGGCCATGCTTGTCTGCGGTTGGATTCGGAAGCAAGTGGGAAATCAAATCAGGGGGGGTGGTCCTGGAAGGGAAGTACGAGAGGTCCCGATTTTTTATGCGAAGAGAGAAAAATGGGTCTGTTGAGGGAAGGGAAAAACTGAGCGTGGGAGTTTGTCGGGAACTGGAAGTTTTTAGAAGATGAACCAAACTTGGCTCTACGTCCTTCTGAGAATATGGATTTAAAGAGACTGCTTGACTAGAAAAAAGAAGTCCTGGAACAGCAATTCGGGAATCAAGCGAACATGGCGCCGGAACCACGGATATCTAAACAACGGAGCAGGAAAATAGGAAATCCGTCCATAAGACCGATATAAAAAGGTTAGGGGGAGAAAAAGTGGTCGGGAAAGAGGAAAGTCGCGAAAGCTTTACCATGCACTTACGGAGGAAGTACCCCAAATCGAAGATATATTAATTAATGGGCGAAATAAGTGATTCCTCCTTATGGATAAAAAAAGGAACAATTTGGATCGAATGCAGAAGAAAGAAAATCTTGAAGAGGGAGATGAGAGACACTCAACCAAAGGAAGGGGGGAACAATGACAATTGCTAAAACCCGAAGTAACATTCCCTTAGTGATTCAAAAGATCGGACCAACGAAGAAAAAGAACTGGGGATCACGGAGAGGTTGCCACTAAGAGACGACCACGCGCAACATCATATTTGGCTGTACGGAGGCGAAGGAGGAACGATAACCAGGAGGGAGAGAGAGGGATGGCTGCTAGGGGGTTCTCTGCGTCCATGACCCCAGCCAAAATACACAGCCTGATGCCCTTCAAAGAGTCAGGGGGGGGAGGATAAAAGGGGAGTGGGGGGGGGATGGGGGAGGAGTGAAAGAACAAAGGACATTTGAAATGGGGGCGGGGAGGGAGTTGATTGGTGAAGACGGTTGTGGAGGGAGAGTTGCTAAGGGGGGGATTGAGAATAGATTGGAGGGGAAGGGGGTGGGGAAGGAGAGGGTACGTAGGGAGAAGAGCGGTACGGGATAAGAGGTAGTAGAGGAGAAGGGAACGGGGAAGAGAAAAAGGGGGGGGGGGAAGGGGGAGAAAGGGGTAAGAAGGCCTAAGATTGGGGGAAGGAGCCGAGGGGGGCATTGGAAAAGTAGGTGGGGTGGCGGGGAGTAGGTGACAGGGGCAATGGTTAAAGAGGGGGACTTGTCTCGGACGGTGGGGGAACGTGTTGGAGAGGGAGGGAGGCGGCTAAGGGTGGACGGGTGTGGTGGGAAGAGGAGGAAGGTGGGGGGTTGGAGGGGGTATGAATGGGTTGTGAGTGAGTAAGAAGAATTCCAGCGGTTGGGGGCAAAATGACCCCCCTTGATACAGGGGGGGAGGGCACGATCTTTGGAGACGGGGGTCCCCAGGGGTTCTTACTGAAAACTCAAGAAATCAATACCATTCCGCGGGTCGAAGTGAACGTTTTATTCTCTTTCGGCGCTGCTCACTCTAGGAAAAAGACCATTGGTCAAGACGTGAGACAATCTTATGGAAGCGGGACGGAACAAAGACAAGAAGGGGAGAAAATCTCCCATCCATAAATACGATTCTTCCTATTCAGGGCAACAGGGGGGGGGAAGAATTTCGTATCGAGCAGGGAGGGAGAGAGAAGAGGGGGGCTGGAAAGTAAAAAGTGGCGAAATACGCGCAAACCTGTGTTCACGGGGGGCTCGGGAAAGGTGGTCAAGAGAAGAAAGTCAACAGCTTGACAGTGGGTTGCTAAGCCGCGGTTGAAAAATGACGAAAATTTAAAGGGGTATTTCAAGGGATAGAACGAAAAACAAACCAAAAGGTGGAAAAAGGGGAGAAGTCCTACGTGTGGGACAAGAAAAGGGGGGGGAAGGAATGGCTTGAGAGGAAAATACTCCTGTAAGGAGAGTGACGAAAGGAAAGTTCTACTTCCGACGAATTACGTTACTTGGTGTTGCCTTAGTCCCGAACGGTTTATTCCCTGGTGGCAAAGGGAAAGAGGGGGGGGGGGTTGGTCAACGCGTCCTGTCGCCATGTAAGGTTTTGTGGCGAGGGACAAGGGGCTCATCAGTTTTCGCCTGGTGAGGGGCAGAAATTTGGGGAAAAAGGAGGGGGGAAAGGGGGTCTCTGCATAAAGTATACCGTCTTATCATCTCTCATAGATCAGTCTACTACGAAGGAGATGGGGAAGGGGCGCGAATAGGGAATTAAAGCAAGAGGAGAAGATATTCGAGGCACCACGTAACGCAGCAAGCAGATTGAACCGCATAATAGCATTGGGAAGAACGTACTAAAGAAAGAAGAAGGAGATTTTTTATAATACCCAGTACTGTACTACGTCGGGGGGGGGTGTATGGAGGGGGCTCTAACTGACCTGAAGGGGGGGAAGACATGATCGGAAAGGGGTGCTCCACCTCTTGGGGGGGGTTCGGTCTTTGAAGGTCAGAAAAAAGGGATATTGAGGAACATCCTTTGCCAAAAATATCGGTGTATAGTTCCTGCCCATCTTCTGTGTGCACTTTGGAGAGGGAGGAAAAAAGGTGGGCCTTTGGAAGGTGGGTACCAAGACCCACGTACGGATGCCATCAGCTTGGCTGGAGTTCCATAAAGACGAAGAGAGGGTAAAGACCACAAACCGGGAAGAACGGAAGAAGGCCGGTCGCAAGTTTATGCTTAGCGCAGCAGGGCCTGCCCCTGATACTGACGGATTTAAACCCAGAGTATAAAAAGGGGAGGGGATATACATAGATGGATTTGATGTAGTTGTTTATGCCTCGTCCTTCCTAAGAAGCCATCAAAACTTCTCGGGTTCGAAGGGAAAAGTTCAGGGGGCAGTCAAAAACGCTAAGACAGCGAGTTCGCATTCCAAACTGGTAACTTCATGCATGGCGGCCAACATGGTTCAATACGGGGGGGACGGGAAAACCTTAATTAGCGAAGTTGAGAAGGGGGGGAAAAGGAGGGGTATTGAGGGCGCCGGGGTCGGGTCCCCGAGAATTCGCGGAGGTCTAAGAGTAATTCATTCCAAAGAGTAGGGGAAGCATGAAAATCAAGGGTTTGATAGGGGGTCTGTACCAAAAGGGTCCAGGCCTGGGGGTCCTAGGGTTCTGTCCGCTCCGCAGTGACACTTGGAGGGAAACATACCGCAAAGAAGAAGAACGCAGCGGAAGTAGGGGAGGGTAAGGGGAAGAAATTGTGGAAAAAAAGTTAACGGGACTTGTTGGAGGCCGTTCTGATCTTTGTCACGGGGGGTTAAGTTTACCTTTTGGAATCGCAGACAAATTCCCACAAGAAAAAAGAGGGGCGGAGGGGCTGCGCTCTTGTCCTTCAAAATGTAAAGGGGAGGAGGGGGGTTTTTGGGTTTTGGGTTGGGTTGGAAAGGTCACTCCAAAAGTGAGAGGGAGACCGAAAGTGCAGCCATACCCTGGCCGTCCCTCCGGACACAACTTTTGGGGGGTTGGGGGATAAAGGAGAAAAATACAATCGCAACAAGGGGGGGAAGGCCAATCTGAGGAAACAGCTCACCCACGAAACCCCTAAGATGTTGGACTCGGAGTCATGTCGGAAGCGTCTCCTCACACTGGGCACTAATAAGGGAGGAAGTATATCATCCTAAGCGCCGCTGGCAACATAAGGGGGGTAAAGAAAAAGAAATACAACGAACAGAAAACTGGGCTTTGAAGTGAGAAGAACAAACTTTGGTGGAAGAATATTTTTCCTGGAGAAAAAAGGGAAACATTCGGGAAAGACCTGAAGCTGCATGAAGACAAAGGTAAAGGCTCTCCGTTAAGAAGCGGGAGAAATGACGGAAGGCGGGGCCCGGTTCGGAGAAGCCATCGGACTTTCCTCCACCCCTACCAGCTCTTGAACAGAGAAAAAAAAGGGAGCTCAAAGGCGAAAAGTGAAATTCGTTGGGCAGAAAAAAGAGTACCTTTTGAAGGGAAGCAATGGCCGTGGGGGTATCGACAGATTATCACTTGACCATACTCTCAACCAAAAACACTGATGAGAAAAGGGAGAAAAACCTGGGACAGGAAATCAAAAAGGAGTTTACGCTTTGTGACCCGCTCCTAAACGCAAAGACGGAAAAACTGGGGTAAAAAGAGAACGCCAGACCCAGTGAAAGGAGGGGCTCCAACGACGACTCGTGAGAAGGGGGGGGTGAGGACTCTCCTTGTGAGGGTGGGTTGGGAAAATGGGAGTTGGGGAGGTTAATCGGCATAGATCTCCTCTAACTCTGCCACGGTTACTCGACCAAAAGGAAGGAAGGACGTAGCCTTAGAAAAGAAAGGGGGCCTGATAAGTGCCCAAGCTACTGGAGAACTTTCCGTCGAATGTGGAGTTGGAGAACCACATTTAAAATATCTGCGGTAACGGTGTTCGCATCTGCCCACTGAAAAAGAAGGGGGGGGAGGGGTTCGTTGGAGTGTCTTGTTCGACAAGGACCAGTACGGGTGACCAGGGCCTGGATTAAATAGAAAGCTCTGAGTCCCGGAATTTTACGCCTCCGCAGGACGTTAGGGAAAAAAAAGGAGTTGGTATAGAGGGTGAAAAACTCGGGGAGCAGGGGAAAAGCCCTGCCGATTCGAAAGCATGCCCCGGGGGGCGTTGGGATTTAGCCCCAATCTCCGGTAGCAGGCCATTGTCATGGCTATGGTCAGGTTGGAAGGTCATTCGGGAGGAGGAGGGGGACTTCAATACGAGCAGAATACTTTCAGAAGTGAAGGAAAGACGACGAGCGGAGCCGCACACTCTTCTGAAGTGAAAGGAGAGCGGCGAAAAGAAGGGGAAGGGGAACCAGAAGGTACGCAAGAGGGGGGCGAAAGCAAACACGGCTCAAAGAACCGGCGTTCTTTTCCACAAAATGGGGGCTTACCGGAAAAAGAGAAGTCGCTGCGGTTCGGGGGGAAGGGGGTCCAATAGGAAGGATTTGGGAACAAATCGTCGTAAATCAACGCCGGAGTGACTCGGGCGCCAGACATCGCGGAAAGCGCCAGAGCCGACCTGGGATTTTGCAAGGCCAAAGCGAGCTTGGCCTTTCCTTTGAAGGGGGGAAATCAGAGAAGCCGGGCGGTGGGGGTGGGTGGGGTGGGTGGGGAACAAGCCCTTAAAATACAAAACGGTTTTCCATATAAGGGAACCAACTTCGATTACTTCAAGTGGGAGGGAAGGACCCGTGAGTGGGGAAATGTGCCGAAGGGCATGCCAGTAAAAAAAGATACCTGGCTGGACTGGAGGGGCGGGTTGAAACATCGGGGTAAAATTGGCAACCCGGGGGGGGAAGTGGGATGGGAGAGTAAAGTAGCGGGGTACCTCTTGCAAGTCACGGGGCCACCGTGTCGCTTGAAACAAAAAAATGATAGGAACAAGAAAGGGATGGGGGAAGGGGGGGAAAAAAGGGAGTCAGCCGGCGAGAGAGTAGACTCAACTCATTCGACCAAGCCCTGGGGATTAGTGACCCGTGATGGCTTAGGGGAGTCGAGTTGAGGAGGGGGGAGAAAGCTAACCGCCAAGAGGAGGGGTAACAGTCCGTTTTTCGGGCGTTGACAAAAGCACAACGGCCAAGAACCAAATGAGAAAATCGGCAAAAGAACGGGGGCCTGGTTCCATTCCCGGGGCCGGACATCTTCTGCGTCAGAAACTCTCTGGGGCAATAGGAAGGTACTAAG
>Ga0179591_1389625_pt1 | contig 11901 bp, 14 predicted proteins | sample CZOMad2_1_08_16f_FD_182891 | JGI IMG/M metagenome (GOLD analysis project Ga0179591, IMG submission 182891) | Vadose zone soil fungal communities from Angelo Coast Range Reserve, California, USA - CZOMad2_1_08_16fungal (PacBio error correction) | ecosystem: Environmental > Terrestrial > Soil >...
GTTTTGGTGGGTTGTGGAAGGTGGGAACGATTGGTGGGAGCGTAGTAGGAAGAAGGTCTTGCATGAGAGGGGGTGTGACGCATTCAAATCAAAGGAAAAGGGGGGAGGGAAAAACCTTCACAGGTTCCTATCAAATCCCACAGCCCCAAACCTAATCGGAAGGTTGGGAATATCCCAAGTCCCTCAGTTAAAAGATGATGAGCCCTAAACCCACACTGTAGGAAACCCTATCGGCAGCCCAAATCGTAAAACGGGGTCATCACTAAAGGGGGGGTCCCCCTGAAAGAAAAGGAAAACGTTGGGGGGAACCTAACGTATCAAGAGATGGGTGGCAGGGGAAAAGAAGGGGGGTTGGGGAAGAAAAGTCGAAAAGGGGCTGGACTGCGAAGAGCCGGAAAAGTCCGAATCGAACAGACTCTATTCTAAAAGCTCGTCCCCTAAAGGGGGGGCGGGAACCTGACCGGAGAAAAGGACGCGGTAGGAACCCGAAGTCTCTCGTAGCCCTCCATAGAACGTTTGGGGAGCGCAAGAGACGAAGCACAAAAAAAAAATGGGTCTAAAAAGGTGGGTAGGGCAAAGAGGAGCAGGGGGCCCTCGGTACGAAAAATAATCCCGTACCAATTTTGTAACAGCTACTAAAAAAAAAAAGGGGGACCTGAGGGTAATAATCAGGCGCACTTGAAGGATCCAAAGAAAAGGACGAGGGAAAGGGGAAAGCGAGAGGGTGAAATACTGGGCATATCTGAAAGTGAGTGTGAGCCTGGCCTAGAAGCTGGGGAGAGACAAAAGGTGGAAGGGGCTGGCCTCAGGAGGAACCGGGGAAACGTAGAAGAAACCCTGTCGTTTGGTCGCGAAGGGAATGAAACAATCAAATGACTCAAAAAAAAAGACGGGATTGGAAAGGAAATAAAAATCACCTCCGTCATGGACTTTCGAGAAAAAAAAAAAGAGAAAAACTTTCAAAGGCGGTCGCTCAGGGGTCCCCCAAAAAGAGGAAAAAGTAAAGGGGGGGGGTGAACCGAATTGTTCGAGGAAACCCGAAATCGACCATGTCAGGAAAAAATGGACCGCAGGCGGTCTCCTAAGGGAAGGGAACGCGAGCCTTGAAAACCTAGAAAAAAAGCTCACCCTATTAAACTACCCGTAGGTTTAGAAGTTGAAAAAAAAAAAAAATCAGGCATTCTAGTTGGGGGGATCGGTAAAGACCCGAGAAGATCGTCTCCTCGAGGGGAACGGACCGCAGCCCTTCCCGAGAAAGTAACCTAAAGAACCTCCGTGTGACGAACGAGGTCAAAAGAAAAAGGGAAAAACGGCTGTTTTTCAAAACGATGAAAAAAAAAAACAAGGTTTTTTAAAGGAAAAAGTCAAGAAGAGTGCCAAAAGACCACCAGAAAGCAAAAAAGGGCACCCTCAAAGCTGCCCCCAAATCAAGAAGAGGAAAAAGAAGGGGGCGGAAGGGAAGGAAAATGTTCCGCAAAAAATATTCCACCCGAGAGTAGAGGGCAAAAGACCGACCCTCTTTCTCAGGCAGAAAAAATCGTAGGGGAACATCTGGGGGACTCAGACCACGGGGGGGGGCGGCAACGGGGGGTCCCACCTGAAATAGTAGGGGTGGATGACGCAAGGCCAAAGCAAAAGTCAGATGTGGTGGGTGGAAAAACGAAAATGGGAAAATAAGGAGGGGCTGGGAGAACTGCCCTCTAAGATGGAACCCACGCAGATTCCAGATGGGCAGGGACAAAAGAAAGATCGGGGGTGTACGAAGGTACAAAAAAAAAATGCCAATGGAGAAACCCCGTCCGTGTCTGGGGGTTTGGCAGGCAACCAAGAGGATCCCAGAAGGAGGCTAGGTAAAAGGAAAAAATGGGAGGGAAAAATGAGTTTGGTATCGGCAACCAGAAAGTCGGCGCCATGCAAGGAAACCACCATTTGTTCAAAGGGCGAGGAGGGTGGACATCTAGCATCACTATTACATGGGTAAATGGGAAAGTTGGACGAACGCCCTTCAGGAAAGGACAAGGAAGTAACGTACCGCGAGACAAAAAAAAGGGCTTTTAAAGTTATCCATGGCTTCAAAAGAGAAGGGAAAGAGAAGCGAAGGAAAAAGAACAAGAAACAAACAACACCGGGAAAAAAGGGCCGTCCTGGGAGCCCTTTGCTGGAACGAGACGGCATAGCTCTTCCCGATGGATCTCAATGAAAAAAAATCTAGGGAAAAACGGAAAGCTCGCTACCAAGGGGCAAAAAACCCGAGAAAAAAAAATACTCTCAAAAAAATCAGGGGAGAAAAACAGGGGACGACGGGAGAGAAATTCATCAATCCCTCCAAGGTCTTCGAGGGACCGCCGCTTTTGGTCGTGCGCACAAAACGACCTGTGCCAAAGAAAAAACGAGAGAATCGCCCAACGGAAGAGAGAACTCTTGGGGAAAAAGATATAGGAGTGAGAGTTGGGGGGGCATAAAAAAAACTTTTCCTCAAGAGACTCCAAAAGAGGGAGAAAAACTGAGGTCTAGAGGGCCGGTTAGGGGCCGGAAAAATAAAGAATGTCTTGTGCCCTATCGAAAAGGAAGGGAAACGTATTGGGGCTCCTGAAGTTATAAAACCTAGGAGGAGATTGGGTCAAAAGGTATCTAGCCGATAATCGGTACCCAAGGCTCAGGTCAAGGAGAGTGAAATTGTCCAGAAAATGAGCGTCAAAAACGAACGAAGAGGGTACGGGGGCCAAACGAAGGGGTTGGGACGGTCGAGACCCATCAACCCCTGGAAGGCCGGACCAGAGGAGCCTCCAAGCACAGGGCCGCACTGAATTTCTTAAATTTCTGTAGGGGCTCAAAAGGTCGACGAGGAACGAGTTAGAAAAACCTCTAAAAGGAAATCGTCGGTGGAGGGGGACGTTGTTTCTAGGGAATTGGGCCCGGGGGAAATCGGGGAATGAGGGTTCTTGATAGAAAAAACAAGGGGGGGCCCCTCTTTACATAATTCTCAAGAGCAAGCGGACGGAGGTGCCCTCTTGTGTAAGCACGGGGGAACTCCCGAAAATCTTAATGGGGGGGGGAGGTCGGTGCATTTCGGTATCGAAGGAAAAGACTTAAATGAGGGGTCAGAACCTCAGTTCGCCCCTCCACCTTTAAAAAAAACCGGAAATAAAGAAGGAGCCTTGTGGGCGGGGGGGGGGGGGGGGAAAGCGCACCAAACGAGGTTCTCATCAATGTACCCTAGAGAAGATCCTCACAAGACAACTTAGGGGGAAAAGGTAGAAAATGGGAGGGGGCACAAAAAGCTAGAAAAGGGCAGAAGACCCCCTCAAAACTCACAAAAAACAAGGATGGTTTTAAAATATTCAAGTACAGTGTCGAAGAAGGGGAAACAGGGGGGGCGCTACCAAGCTATCTTGTTTCAAGAGAAATATGACCTTCAGAAAAAGAAAGAAAGAGAATCCAAGCGGTGAAGAGTCAACTAAGAAAATATGGCCTCCATTAATTCCCGGGCCCAATTTAACCCGTGTGGAAAGCAACGACATGAAGAAAACTCGTGGGAAATTTGCAACAATCATTCGAATCTCACCCCTACCAAACAAGACCCGGGTAGGGGGGGGGAGGCCTAGAAAAATACAGCTGCCGGGGTATACCTGCGGGACACGACGCCGGTTCCTCACAAGAAGGAGCCAGCTTTGAAGGTTTACATGGGTCGAATAAACTGCGAAAAGTACAAAAAACCCTCGGGGGTTTCTAGAGGGGGGCCAAATTCGTCTTTAAGATAATTTCTACAAGGGGAAAAGAATGGGAGTGGGAGGGGAAAAAAGGGTGTGCCGGGGATCGCGTTGTGACAGTGGCAGGTGACTCGAGCGCCTACACGATCGTAGGGAACTCCAAAAAGAAGGACAGGGGGGGGGGGAAGGTGGAGACCAAAGACCAGAAAATGGGAAAGAATACAGGGGAGGTGTTGTCCTAGGTTCTCGCACAAGGAATTCAAAAAATCGTAGAAATAATAGGAGGGGACACGGCGCTTCTCGAGCCGAATTCCCACCACTTCCAGGGGGAAAAAGCGATTGGAGGGATCGAGGAAAACGTTGACAATTGGGGAAGGAAGGGCCGTTTAAAAAAGAATCTACGAGACCGAGGGTCTAAAATCGGGGAGAAATGACTGTGACGCCACGGACTGTTCCACGACTTTGGGGGCAGCGTCTTACTCACAGAGGTCCATCGCCGGGACTCCTGGAAAGATCATGCTCACGAGAGGGGGCTGAGGAGGGCGACCAGTAAAATGAAAACGGGTTCATTTCAGGGCCAGACTGAAAGCCCAGGGGTAACTTCGAATCTCGATTAGGCGGTGTGACGGGGGGGGAGTGGATGGAGAATGAAGCGTGTGGAAAAAAATCACCGAGGGGAAACTCCAAAGGTTCTCTGAAGGTGCTCCCCCGAATAAAGGACCCGAACAGTGGCCAGGGGGACGGAAAAAATAACTTCTGGAGCGAACAATTTAGAACTTCAATGCTAGGGAGAAAAAGGGGGGAACTCAACTGAACTTCCTCTGGTGCCAAAAAAGAAAGGTGGGGGGAGATAAAACAGGAAAGGCGACCAGGAAAATTGCGACAAGGGGGATCGGTGGTGGGCAAGTATAGAGCAGTTCACAAAAAGAAAAACACGAAGAAAAGGGGGGGCGATGGGGCGCTGGAACAAATCTAGATGTTGGGAGCCCTTAGCAGGCAACACATAGCCCGAAACTTTCAGGTAAAAAAAACCCAACCGTGAGGAAAAAAGTAGTATCAAGATGAAAAACGAAAAACCGGATCTGCGGGGGCAGAAAAGAGGGGGGGAACCACGCAACCTCCGCAAAACTCTCGGGGAAGTTGAACCTTTCCGGAAAAGCCTTGGAATAAAAAAAAAGGGACTTGCGGGTCAAGGGGGTGTCGCGTGGGATGGGAAAATGCGCACCGGGGGTTGGGGGAAAGGCCGAGAAGGTGTACTCTATGAAAGAATGAAACCTTTTGGGGTTGGAGGGAAGGCATGACAGTTGAAGAAAGTGGGGGGGAAAGAGCCGACCGGAGCGTGGGGGGGAATTGAAGAAGGGGGACCTACCCCCGCCCTTTGCACAACTAAGTTCGGGCCAAAAAGTGAACGTCCTTCGGGAAAACCGTCCGACAGAGGGAAAGAGAAAGGGGTGGTTTGTTCAAAAGGAAACTCCGGGGCCACCGAATTCGGGGGGGGCGGCGGGCAAACCGCTGCCAAAAAAGATCGGCGCTGGGCAGGGACCGTGTGGGGGGGGAAGGTACCGAATGATTGCACTGCACCGGTCAAAAAGAGGGAGGGAAAGACGTGGGGAAAACCACCAGTGGGGGGAAGGTGGGGGCGGTATAACGTATGAAGGAGGAGCGAGGTAGGCGGCCTTTAAAAGCCTTGAGGAAGAACGGAAGGGACGAAAAACGGAAAAACTCGGTATCTTCCAATATCCGGCCTGGGGGGGGAAATATCTCAATCCGATTAGAAGGACTATTTTTTCTCGCAGCGAGGAAAAAGGCGCAAACTCTGACATCAGAAAAAAGACGGGCCCGGAGGAGGGAGTCCCGACAGGCAAGACTTCTTAAGGAAGGGCCCCAAAAGAGATGCGCGTCAACTCGTGAAGGGGATTAGAAGGGGGACTGAAAAATGAACCTAAAAAAAAAAAACATTGTCGATGCCCCTAGATCAGGAGAAGGGCCGAAAAAACAACGAATACTGTGCCTCTCCCCAGCCCGGAAGAAAAAGAAAAAAAGAAAAAAAGGTCAAAAAAAAACAAAAAAGAAAAACAAGGCGAAGTGAATGGGACAGCCCCCCCAGAATCAGGACACCGGATAAGATTCGAAAAAAAGGAGAAGCGACCCCGTCCAGATCGAACAACCGCCCCAAGAAAGACTCAGGAAAACTGAAGACAAGGGACTAAAAAAGAACCACAAGGATCCGCTCTTGAAGGTCGACAGAAAAAAACCCGGGGCCAGAAATTGGAATGAAACACCCGTGAAGCAACACCGTTACCGAAAAAAGAAAAAAAAAAAAGAAATTGGGAGGGGGGGGGTCCGTCAGGGAACATTGCGGGGGGGGGAGGGGGGGATCTAACCCTCCGGTACGAGGCAAAGTTTGAAAACTCATAAGGGGGGGGAAATGAAAATTGTTCGGAAAAAGAAACCCTCTAAGACTAAAAGTGCTTACTCTTAAACGGGCAGATCGTCAGTACTGCGCGGGAAGCTAATGTGCGATCGAGCAAAGTGTCAACAAGTAAGGCTTTAAAAAACGGAATGACCCCAACAGTAAAAATAGCAACCGAGACCGAAAGCACCAGCAAAAAAAAGCGGGTGAATGAGAGGGTGGCCGAACGCCAACGCAAAGGGAAAAAAAAAGTTTCAGGGAATTGAGTCCGATGGGGCAAGCCATGTGGCAAAGAGAAAGATGAAAGAGCCATTAGAAGGAGCACGCGCACAGGTACGTGGAAAAAGAGGGAGAACGAACAGAGGCGGAGACCAGAAAAGACGGAAGGAAAAACGTATGGGACTTCCCAGAAGATTGAGTAAAGAATGAACCCAGGGGGAGTCAGACGGGTACTGGAGCCCCCCCCCGCAAAAAAGGGGGTGCCTAGCAGGCATGCACTCAAAAAAAAGAGAAACGAAAAGATTGGTCAATCGTACACTGTTGAAGGTTTTTAGGCGAGTATGGAGGAAAGCCTGGCCGAAACTAATGTCACTTAGTGGGGGATCGGCTTCGAAAGAACTAGTGGGGAGAAAGACAAAGCATCAATGCGCCTATCCGGAGGGGAAGAATTCGGGAAGTCGATAAAGCGAAAAAAAAATCAAAAAACTTCGAATAACATATAAACACCTCTGGGCAAGAAGAGAGGGAAAAAACTAAAAGGTGCAGGACCTTTTCCATTTCGGTCATGGGGGGGGAAATTCGAGGTGGCTGAAAAAATCGATCAAAGCTAGGGAAGCCCTACGCGACCCTACCGGGAGGTTGGAGGAGAAAAATACGCAAAGCTTAAGAAAAGCGTTTGACTACAAATAAGCACAAAAAAAGAAAAAAAAAAAGGATCCGAATAGGGAGGGGCGTCGTGGAAAACCAGGGGGAAAACAAGGGGACCAACTTCGCAAAGGACAAGGCGTCTGAACGCGAAAAAGTGGGAAGAAAATCGGGGGAGGAGACTACTCTCTCCAGAAAACGCAAACAAGAGGGAAGGAGGGTCGTCGAAGGGTTAAGAACGCTGTCAACACTTGAGGGGCTTGAGGGGAGGGGTAAGAGAGCGAATAAAACTTAGTCTAAAACAAAAAAAGAAAAACCAGCCTCAGAGAGTCGCGACACAAAGGGGGACAGTGGGGACACCTTACTAAGGAGCGGTGGGGGTCAGGTGGGCGAAAAAATTCTTTTGCCTGCGTGCGGTACAGGTCACAAAGAAAATCAGCGGCAGAACACAAAGGTCTGAGGAGGTTTTGCTGTCACCGCAGAAGAACAAAGAAATGGGAACGGGAACACCGTGTTTTTAAAAGGGGGCTCAAAACGGGGGGAGGGGGAGTGCAAAAAAAGGCCAGGGGAGTTAACATGGAGAAAGCTGCAAGGGTAGGGTGAAGGACGAACCGAATGATCGAAAGCAAGAAATCACTACTAAGACCCGGCGAAAAAGGGAATGCGTGAGAACGGGACACGCAAAGAAAAACGAAGGCCCGACGACACGGAGCCTAATCGCAAAGGCCCGGGAGCAAAAAATCCTCATTCGCCAAAAAGAAACGAGGGGGACGAAAGCCTGAGCTTTGGAAGAGCTCCATTGCCGGGCATTCCGGAAACAGTACTCTCGCCAGACGCAGAAAAAATTGAGACAAGAGGAAGGAGAAGCTACTCAATCGTGGGAAGGAAAACTCGGCCTTCAGAGGGTTAGGGCGGGAACCCTCCGCACGGTCTGTATCGTCTGAAATAAAAAGAAGTAGGAAAGTTAACTATCGTCATAAAACAGGAAAAGCCCATGCAAGCAAAACATCTACTCCCAATCAAGAAAGGGGACGTTGATAACGTCCGGGATTGCCGAGACCACACCGCAAAAAGTGACCGTTGCCAGGGTCAGGGGAAGGCGAGAAGTGGGGTTGGGGAAGTCGGGGCAAAGATGACCAGGTGGCGGGAAAGTTTGGAAGGGACATGGTTAAAAAAAGGAAAAAAAAAAGAGGGGTCGCAAAGAGGGGACCAGCAATACCCAGACGGAGCCTAGGACTATGGGACAGCTCTGGGTGTGACAGCGTCAAAGAAAAAAGCAGCTTCTCCATGGGAGAGGGGCTGGGGGAGAAAAAGGAAGACACGAGGGTTCTGACGGGGTCCCCCCCCCCAACAAACGTACGACGGGGGGTAAAGGAATAGACACACCACGCAACGACTGAAAAAGCCCTAGTCCGAAACACTCCAAATCACTCCAAAAGAAATGACGAATGAAATGAGCGGGGAGGGTGTTGGGTTGAAAGAAAAAGGACGACAGCTTGGGGGTGGGCACCCACGGGGCTCGTTTTCAGAAGGTGAGGGGTGGCGGCGAGTCAGGAGGCGGAGGACTCCCAATCTTATTGTTTTTTCGAAGCTCTGCAAAACCGAGGAAAAAAAACGACCGAGAGGCCGTGAAAAGCGGGGCCCGTGAGCCGTCAGAGGGAGACATCGAGGCAGTCCTTTGGAAATGCGAAGAAAAATGCCCGCCGCAACGGGGAACGCGCGCAACAGGGTAGGCGGTGGGTCCGGCTCAGGAAACGGAAAAGGGAGACCGGGATAGAAAAGGAAAGAACGACAGGCAAATATGATCGCCCAGAGAGAAGGGGGGGAAATTCTTTTTAATGGTCTCTTCCTTGGGGGGACCTGAGGAAACTTAAAAAAAGGAACGATGGGATGTCCTTTCAGAAACGAGGCACGCTGGGAATAAGAAGTGTTTCCCTCTACAGAGCCTTGGATCTACGGGAATAAAAGATCCCGAGAAAACAGGGGAGGGACAAGAAAAACTGGCGATCCGATCAGGGTGGGAGGGGGGGAAAACCTTGGTAAAAAAGTGTCGATGGGGAGAAGAGAGCCGTTTATTGAAAAAAGAAAGGGGGGACTCAAGCATGATTCCGCCGAGTTACCTTGCACTCAAAAAACGAGACCGTAAAACCAAAGTGGGGGTCCCGCTCAATCCAAAAAAGAGGCGTTTTACAAGAAAAGGGGGTCAAGAATCGCGACCAACGGACTACCACCGGTGGAATAGAACATCGTTCAAAAGGATCAGGGCTCTCATTCTTGTTCCCTGGAAAGAAAGGAGAACCCCTAGGGCTGCCCATTGGGATTTAGGGGGAACAGGTATCAAAATCAGGGCTGCTCTTCGGATCGTATCCAAGGGGGAAAGGGAGAAATCTGGCGGTACCCTCTTTCAAACAAAAGGGGGGAACTCAACTTCTTCCATCACTATCACAGGGGGCAAAATAGTTCACCTAAAAAAAATGAAGGGGCAAACCCGGGTTTTTGGAGGGGGCCTCCGCTGTAATTAAAATATAAATGTAAAAATCCCCGCCCTCACCTAACTCCCAGAGGTAGTTTACCCCTTCAAAGAATCAAACTGTCCAGCAGAAGTAAAGTAAAAAAAGGATCGGGAAAAAGTCCAAGAAGGCGAAGAAGAAAAGATCGAAGGTTTTTTAACGTAAGAGGAGACCGACAGGGCACATCAAATTGTCATATATCCGGTTAGTAGGGGGCCCTCGTGGGGGAAGATAGAGGTTGGCAGACGGTGGGGGAGTAACATGAAAAAGGAAATTTTTATGAAACGCACGGGCAGAGGGGAGGTCGGGAAAAAAGTCCCTAAAGGGGGTGGTGTAGCGAATCCAATCTAAAAAAAAAACTTGGTCTTGGGAAACTTGGGGAAAAGGGGCGGGATTAAACCTTCACTTATGGCAAACCCGGAAACAAGGGGGGCCACGAAGGCGTCGCCATCTAAATCGCCTTGAGAAAAAGCCAAGAGGAAAGAAAGGTTCGACAAAATTGGGGGGAGGTTGGGCAGGGACGAGGGTCCCGGGGGGGGTTCTACTGGGCCAAGTTGAAGGGAAATTCTGAGGGCTTCAAAGAATGAGAGGCAGAGGACCCATTAGCCCCGCACATTGTAGAAATTAGAGAGGAAAAAAAGAGAGGAGTACACATGGTGAGGCAATTTTACAGGGGCGAACGGAATCGAGGGAAAAAAAAAGGCAAAAAAGGGCCTCACCATCTTGCTTGCGCTAAGAATCCAGGGGGGGAATTCAAGGGAAGAAAAAGAAGGGGAACATTTGGCGGGGAAAGATTCTCCTCCGGCAGAAAGGGGGAGGTCAAAGGAAAAGAGTCAAAAAAAGTCGAAGGAGTCTGGAAAAAGGAAACACAACAGACTCGAACTAGGTCACACTGCAAAGAAAAATATAGTGAAGGGGAAAAACCACTCGGGGACTTGAAAACTTGGGGTCTGTCTCGGAGATCAGAAAAGGGAAAAGCTCAAAGAAACCGTGAAGACACAGCATTTGCTCTCCCAAACCCGACAAGATCTCGGCGAAAGATCTCACGGAAGGGATACGGGGGAAACGGAGATCCGCTCGTGAGGGTGGCATACCGGAAAGGGGGGGTCCGCCAACGGGAAAAGACTCAAAAATCCCATACAAGGGGGGTAGGCATTAGCCTCCCAACCACGGGTAGCTTGGGGGGGGGGACCGTGACTACAACAAACAAGGGCTATTATGGGTGCTCCATCCCCCTTGGAGGACGGAAATCAAGTTTGGGGTTGAAAAACTACTAAGATCATTCAGAATCCAGAAAAAGCCCTCCACTTGTCCCGCTTTCCGAAGAAATGAGGAAACAGTCGAGATAAGTAACTGAATAGAAACCTAGAAAAGCTCCCCTCGGGAGGCCAACACGGTTGTTACGTTCAAAAAGGAGGAAGAACCTGAACCCAAGGAACAAACTCCGGAAAAGGAGCGGGGAAGGAGTATTCGGGGAAAAGGGCGGTAGTGGGACGCTCCACTGAAGACCACGCTGCCGATGATTCCGCTCAAAAAAACCCAAGCGCGGACGTTGGTCGGAAGAGAAAGTTGTGAATGAAAAGGTTTCCCCCGGGTTTCAGCAAAAAAAGAAGGACTGGGGCATTTAGGGGGCTCGTACACAGGTACAAAGGGAAGGCAAGGACGCTACGGATATTAGCCCCAATTCAAAAAGGGGGGGGGGGGAGGGGGCAAAGGTCGAAAAACCGGGGTCCGAGGTTAATGAAAAGGGAAGGGGGGGAGAGGGTGGAAAAGCGACTGTTTCAAACCAAAGGGAGAAATTTGGGGGGGGGGGGTAGGGGCCGCAGGCCCTCAAATTCCCGGCCACTGAAAAAGGGGGGTCATCTCCACAAAACAAGAAACGTATTGTAGAAACTGAAGTATAATGGAAGGGCCGTTCTCTTAAGGTCCACTGCAAACCAATGATCGGGGGGGGAAACACAGGTTGGAAAAATGACGGCCGATCAGCCCATAACCGCAGGGAAAGGGGGCGGTGATGCGAGCTGTACGAGGACGCGGGAGTCCATAGGAGAGGACGGGTAAGGAGTATGTCCCATGTCAAAGGGTATTTAACCAAGGCCGACACATGAACATAGCTCTATGGTAAAAGTGAAAAGTGAGAAGAGAGAAGAAAACAGACAAGGAAAAAAAACCCAAAAAAAAAAAGCCAGAGAAATGTAGAGGTTGAGAGAAAAAATACGAAAACAAAAACAGACACTTCAGAGTCTTTTGGTGGGAGGGAATAATCGAAGTATAGTAGGACAGCCAACTTTGTTTCCGCGATCCTAAAAGAACTCCCGCCTGCCTTGCGTTTTTGAAGGGGGGGAACTAGACTGGGGAAAACAATAAGCAAAAAGGAGATTGGGGGGATGGCCCCCCTGGTCTT
>Ga0179591_1294306_pt1 | contig 11900 bp, 17 predicted proteins | sample CZOMad2_1_08_16f_FD_182891 | JGI IMG/M metagenome (GOLD analysis project Ga0179591, IMG submission 182891) | Vadose zone soil fungal communities from Angelo Coast Range Reserve, California, USA - CZOMad2_1_08_16fungal (PacBio error correction) | ecosystem: Environmental > Terrestrial > Soil >...
TGAAGGTGGCCTTTCCGATCAGGAGAAGGTACATTCCCAAAATAAGAAGAGTTTAGCGAGTTAGAATCGGGGGCAAGGCATCAAGGGGGGGGGTTGCGAATTTCGTGGTCAAAACTAGACAATTTGAAAACCGAAACAAAAAAGCTGGCGATAGCAAGACGCTTCTTGGGAAGTTGTCCGTCAAGAAGCGAAAAAAAGGACTCCTCTACGACCATAAAAAAGATCAAAAAGCCCACGGACAAAGGCTGGAGGAAAAAGCTTGAAACAGGTGTGGCAGCGGCGGTCGGCTTCGAACCCATTCACAGCGGCTAAGAAAAAAGGTTAGAGGAGAATCAGAGTGGCAGCTCAGCGGGTAGCGCAGGAATGAGAAGTAACTCACTCCTGCGACGTAAAAGCGATGTAGCACATCATGAGAAGGATAGAACGAGAAGAACTTCTCTACGGAGAGGCTGCCATGTGTTTGGGGGGTTGGGGTGCGGGGGGGGGGGGGGGGGGGGGTGGGGTTATGCTTAAACGTGCGTCAAAAAGTCCAGCTCCCCTTTCCAAGACGTGAAAGACTAGGGCAACTAGGAGCTGCTCGAAATCCAAAACCTCCACACCGGGGGAAAGGGGATGCACAGGGGGCACGCGCAGGAACAGTCGAAAGGGGGACCAAGATCGCCCGCACGGTGAAAGGGCCTGAGCCACTCGCGGGGCCTCTAAGGCAGCGACGGAAGATACTAAAAACTCTGCAGATCGCAACCCGCCAAACCACCAAAAACAAAGCGTCTGGAATGAACCACTTTAGTCGGCCTCAACTCTTTGCGAAGCGTAGGAAAAGACGGAACGCTGCGGAGACAGCCGGTCAGTTGGTTCAACAGGAGTTGAGGCACGAAGTTGTCTTACAAAGGGCCACAGCTCAGGGGACCAGGAAATAGATGAAGGACGGCGCAAAAGGGCTCGGCTCTGAAATCTTGTCCCTCATTATGGGGGTAGAAGATAGGAAGGAAAAAAAAGGAAAACTCTGCAGGGGAGAAGATTGGTAGGGGCAAATAAGGCTTTCCCTCTTCAACGGGGGGTGGATTGGAGTGTGAGAAGGGGGGGAGAAGGTAATAAATCGGATGGAATAAAGAAAGGGGGATAGTTGAGGCGATTGGTGAATAAGTTGGAAAGGGGAGTGGAGGAAAGGGGGCGAAGGGGGTGGGAGTGGAGTAGGCCGATTGTATATGGGGTGGGTGTTGGTGGGAGAGAACGAGTGAAGTAGGAGTTTCGGGGGGGGGGGGGGTGAGGAGGGAGAGGACGGGTGCCGGGGGGGGGTGAGAAAGAAGGGGGGGGTAGGGGGGACGGGGTGGGGGTGGGTCAGAAGAGGCCGCGGAGGGGGGAGGGGATTAGGGAGAAATTAGGCTAGCGGGGGGATGGAGAGTGTTCGGATGAGAGAAGTGGAGGGGCGGAAGTAGGTTGTGGATGGGGAGAGGGTAAGGGAAGCGAATGGAGGGCCGGGGGCGGGATGGAAGTAATACGGCCCGATAGAAATAGAGAATGGGGGTTGAAAGAGGAGATGGGAGTGGGAGATTGAGTGGAGGGGGGTGCGTAGGGTGGAAGGGCGGGGACAGGAGAGCGGAGAGAGGGAGTAGAGAGGCAGGAAGTGTCGAGTGATGAGGGAAGAGGGGGGGTGGAGGTAGGGACTGGAACGGAGTGAAGGGGCGGGAGGGTGGGGGTAGGATGGAGTTAGCCAGTTGTTAGAGAGGACGAGATGCGGGGCCATGGGAGGGAGGGCGAGGAGGGGGAGAGAGAATGGGAGTGGTTGTCGGACGGTAGGGAAGGTCGGGGAAGGGGCGGGGATGGGGCGGGAATGAGGGCGTGGGGAGGCAAACAAGGATGCGCAGAGAGAGGGCGGGTAGGGAACGGGGGGGGGGGAGAGGAAAAGGCAGATGTGGTCGAGTGTGGGGGGGGGTAGAGTGATTGGAGTGGGGGGCCGGGTTGGAGGGGAGCGGAGGGTAGGGCGAGAGGTCGGGGGAGGAGGATTAAGGGTGGGTATGGGGGGGCAGCAGTATTGAGGGGGGGGGATGAGGAGTGTGATGTGGATGGGAGGGGGTCGTAAGGACGATGAGGGGGGAATTGGAGGAAGTGAAGAGGTGAATGCGGGGGGGGGAAGAGAGGGTGAAGAGAGAGGTGGTAGAGAATGAAGAGAGGAAAGGATGGTTAGGGTGAGGGGGGTGGGTAGTGTGGGGGCGTACAAGAGAGGAGGGGTGTTAATCAGGGTGGGGGAGGTGTACTCGTGGGATGGAGCGGGGTGATGGGCGGGGTGCGCAGGAGGGAGGGGGTGGCTGCGGGGGGGAGGGTAGTTGGACGGGTGCGGAGTAGGGATAGACGCGCCGGCGGTGTGGAGGACGAGAGAAGCGCGGGGGGGAAGAAATAGGGGGGGGCGGGGAAGTGCTCAAGCGGGGAGGGGTAAGTCGGGGTTGTAGGTGGGATGGGAGGGGAAGGGAGGTAGAAGGAGAGTGAGACTGGAGAGGGGGAAAGTGAATGGGGAGGAGTGGGAGAGGAGCAGGGGTAGGGGGGGGTGGTGAAGGGGGATTGGAGCGGGAGATGGGGGAGGGGGGGGGGAGGGAGGGAGGCAGTGAGGGCTGAAGTATGGGGGGGTCTGTAGGGGGGGGAGAAGAGGGAGGATGTAAGGGGGGGGTTCAAATAAGAAGGGAGGGGGGGTGTCAAAGCGGACCAAGGGGTGGGGTCGGGTAGCGGGTGGGTAGCGTGGAGGGTGCCGGGAGAGAGGGAGTGCCTGGGGTGAGGCGATGGGGGTGGTGTAAAGAGGTAGCGGCAGAAGGAGAAGGTGGGGGGGGGATGGTAGGGAGGAAGGGGAGGGGGAGGGGAGGGGAAAAAGTGAGGGAGGAGGGTGTAAGAGAGAGGGACGGGATGCAGTACGGGGTGGGGTAGGGGTGGGAGTGGGAGGAAGGTAAGAGGGGGGGGGGGGGGGGGAGTTGTTATCGGGGGTCTGGGGGGAGGAAGGTATGAGGCCGGAGAGAGGAGTGGGGGAGGCGATACGTAGGGAAGGGAGGGGGCGGTTTGTATGAGGGGAGTGATAACGGAGCGGCTCGGGGGGGACAGGAGGCGGTGGGAGAGAGGGTAGAGGAATGAAAAGAAAAGGGGTATGGGGTGTCAGGGGGTGTCATTAGAGGGGTAAAGGGGGAGGTAAGGTTTGGGGATGCGGGGGATGTAAGTGGATGGTGAAGATATAGGCGGAGCCAGGGGGGGGGGAGCCCGGGCAGGGGGGGGGAAGTAGCGAAGGTGGGGGGGGGAAGAAAGGTGATCAATGGGGAAGTGGGTTTCGGGGGGGGGGGTAGATTATGGGTAGGGGTTTAGGGGAGTTGGAGGGGGGGCCAGGGGGTGGGGAGTGGAGGATGTGTGGTGAATAGTTGCGAGGTAGGCCGTGGAGGGGAGGCTGGGCAACGGTAAAAGTTAGGAGGAGAGGGGGGGGGGATGAGTAACGGTGGGATGAGGAAGCGTGCACAAGTTGGAGAGGAGTGGGACAGGGGTAGTACTGATCATATGGGAGCGGAGGTACAAGGGAGCGTGGATGTACTAGGGATTGATGGGAAACCGGGGTAGAGAGGGGAGGGGAAGGAAGCGAGGGGGTTAGAAAGGGGAGGGTGGATGGGTTAAGAGAAGCTAGGTGAGGAGAGTGACGGGGAAGGGAACAAGTTGGTGAGGGGGTGGTGGGGGAATGAGGGGAGTTGCAGAGAGGGGGGGGCGGGTTTGCGTAAGCGGGGACGGAAGGCGGGATAGCTCGATGAAGTAAGAAGGGGGTGGAGGCAAGGCGTGGTGAGGGTGTGGGCATTGGGGAAAATCAGAGTATGGGAGGGAGGTGGGTAAGGAGGGGGGGGGAGAGGGGAAGGGGAGAATGAGGAGGGGAACGCGCGAAGATGGAGGGGGAGGGCAGGGGGAAGGAAAGAGTGATGGGGGGGGGGAGGTGATATGGAGGTTAGTGGGGATGGGGGGGGGTGGGGAACGTGGGGCAGGGGGAGGTGTGGTGCTGTGGGGGGGGAGAGGTGGAAAGGGGGGAAAAGACGGGGGTGGGGTAAGGTAGCGAGGGGTTGGTGGTGTTTGGGTGGAGCATCGAGGGGGGGGGTGAAGACGGAAAACGCGGGTGGGTGAGGAGGAATGGTAGGTAGGAAGGGGGAGGGAGGTCGGGGGGTGGCGTGGGAGTACGGGGGGGGGAAGGGGGGGGGGTGAGGGTGCGGGAGGGGGGGGAGGGAGAGGAGTGCAGGGGTAAGAGGTAAGGGGGGAGGGTCAATGAGAGACAGGCGGGAGCGAAAAGGGAGAAGGGGATGGGATGGGGGGTAGAGGGGCGGAGGAGGAGGGGGGGGAAAGGGGGCGAAGGGAAGAAAGGGTGGGAGGGGAGTGGGAAGGAAAGAGGAGGAGGGTGCGATGGGGGTTTATAGGTTGTGAACCATAGAGAAAACCGGAGAAATGGGGTTGATGGGTGGGAAAGTTGGAGGGGGAGGGGGGGGAGGGGTGGTTGAGAGGGGTGGAGAGAGGTGGAGAAAGGGGGAGAGAGGAAAAGGGGGGGAAGAGAAGTACGGGGGGAGAGAAACGGGGGCAAATGGGTTGGAGGTTGGGAGGAGGGGGGGGGGGGGGGGATTCGGATGTGGGCGGAATGGGTGGGGACTGAGTGGGGGGAAGACGGTGCGAGGTGTAGGGTTGGGAAGAATAATCTGATGGGGGGAGGCTGAGGTAGGGTGGGGAAGAGGAAGTGAAGTAGGAAGGAAGCAGAGGTCGCCTGGGGGGGTGGGTGGGGGGGAGAGATGGAAGGGTCGTTCGGAGGGGAGGGCTGAGGGGAGAGGAAGTGGTGAAGGCTGGGGGGGGCGAGGGTGAGGAGAGAGGGCTGCTGAGGGGTTCTTGGAGGGGTGGGGGGGAGGAAGGGAGGTGCTGTCGGGAGGAGGGAGGGGGGGGGGGGGGTGGGAGGTGGGGGTGAAGGGTGGGTGGGTTAAAAGGAGGGGGGGGGGTAAACGGTGCTGGGGGGGGGGAACCGAGAGGGAGGGTGGTTGAGGGGGGGTGTGGTGGGAGGTAGGGCTGTGGTTAAGGTAGACGAAAGGGTTGAGGGGTAGGGGAGGGTGGGGCGGGGGTTGGAGTGGGACCTTTAGAGAAGAAAGGGGTATGGGCTTCGCAGGAAGGCGACGGGGGGGGGGAATATGATGGAAGGGGGGGGCTGGGAGGAGGGGGGCTATTAGAGGGAGTGTGTTGAGAAGGAGGGCGAAGGGACGGGGGGAGTGGGGGGGGGGTAGTGGCTGGGAGTAAGGGAGAGGGTAGGAGGAGGGCGGGGTAGATATAGGGGGTCGGGGGAGGAGAGAGGAGGGGGGAGAGAGGAGGTCGTTGGGAATCGAAGTTTCACGTTGACCGCCGCTGCTTGCAGGAGTGGAACCCGTCGGACGTGGGGGAAATCGCGGCGCGCGCAGGGAAAATCACGGCAGCGAGGGCGCGGAAGACAGCGACCTAGGAAAAAGCTGGCCGGCAATTCGCCCGCTTGGGGGACGAGACTAGGCAGCGACGCCAAGGTTAGTTAGCGATGAAAGGCAAACCAAGGACGGGGGAAATGTGAAGCCGCGATCAGGGTGCAGCAAATGAAGAGCAACGTGAGCAACATCAAAAAAAATACAAAAGTCGCAGCCAGGGTGGAGCGAGGTCGCGTAGGGAACCCAGTCATGCATGCCACGTCCGAGAGGAAGAGCGACGGAGACCTGCGTCCAAAAGAGGGTGAAGCCCGATCCTCGTCCTGCTGGGTTTCGGAAGCACATTTTGCGGGTACGTCTGCCTCAGTATAAAAACGACAGCGCAAGCTTTGGACCCTCAGGCCGTCGCCGGACGCCAAGAGGCCGGATTGTATAACATAGATGGAACTCCGAGACCAGGGGGGGGGTGGGTGGGGGGGGGGGGGGGGGGGGGGGGGTGTTGTGGTGGGTGGGGGGTGTTGTGTTGGGTGGTTTGTGTGTTTGGAGGGTGTGGGAGGGGGAGGGGGGGTGAGGTGGTGTGGGGGGAGGGTGGGGGGGTTTTGTTTTGTGGGTGAGGGGGGTGGTGAGAAAGGAGGGGCGTGGTTGTTTAGGTGTTGGGTGTTTTGTGGTTTTGGACTGGGTTTCTATTGTGCGGGGGGAGGGGGAGGTTTTGTTTTTGTGGTGAGAGGGGTGTTGTGGAGTAATTTTTTTTGTTTGTTTAGCTTTGTGTTGTTTAGCGGTGAGCACGGTGTGGGGGGTTTTGGTGTTTGTTTTTTGCTTGGGTTGTTTTGGTGTTTTTTTGGTGGGCTTTTTGCTGGGCTGTGGGTTTTTGAGGTCATTTCGTGTATTTGTTAGTCGGGGGGGAGAGGTCGTTTTTCTTTTGTTTGGTAAAAAGCAAAAAAACGGTGGTGCTGTTTGTTGTTGTGGGGGGCTTTTTTGTTTGGGTCTGGGGGTTGGGGTTTGTTCGCGATAATGGTTTTGTTTGTCCGGCGGGTCGGGCGGGGTCGGGAGGCGCCTCGTTGGTGGGTGGGGTTGAGGGAGGGGGAGCGGGGGGGTGTTGTGTGTGAGCCGGAGGGGGGTTTGTTGTGGGGATTCTTGGGGGGGGGACGGTGCGGGGCCAGGTGGTGTGGTGGTGTGGTGGGGGGAGGGGGGGGGGTTGGGAGAGGGGGTGTGGGGGGGGGGAGATTTGGGGGGGGGGAGGGTTTTTAGGGTGGTAGTGTTTTTGGTGGTTGGTTGAGTTGGTGGTTGCGTTTTGGGTTGTTGGAGGGGGAAGGGGGGTGTCGGGTGGTGTGTGTGGATGGAGAGTGGTATTTTTCGCGCCTTCCGGACAGATCATTACTTGCCGGTAAAAAAAAAAAAGCCCCTGACCGTTTCGCAGGGAGGGGCTTGAGGATGCATTCAAGGGCGCGCCGGTTCAGATGCGTACCATGCTTTGTCATCGTCGGGACTGGTGAGAGTAACGCGCTCGATTAACTACACAATCGGAATCAGAGTATCTATACATCGTTCACAGTCTCGGCAGAGCTGTCGGTTACCGCTACCACTGCCATATCCCCTCCAGGTGGCGATGCAGAGATCCCGGACCGCTAATCAGGGGGGCGCTTCGCTGGTGTCGAAAAGGCGTGCTAAGATGGTTCGAACGAGCAAAAAAGGGCGTAAAGGATCTTAGACGAAGCCTGCGGGGAGCAGGGGCACATCCCCACGACCCGGGGGTTACTGAGAAGGGTTATTCACCCAAACGTGTTCACTCTGTGGCCACTTCGGGTATGGGGGGAAGGGAAGAGCGGAAAAGGGGGAACAAGCGGCCCGCCTACGGCGGTTGGTGCGAGAGACGTTAAGGATGGTGAAGGGGAGTAGTTTAGTCGCACCGGGAGTGAAAGGCGTAAAACCAAGCACGGTGGATGCCGCGAACGACCGGATCCGGAGAGCTGAGGTGGGGATCGTACCGATCCATGAGACAACAAAACGGAGGGAAAAGATGGAGCGGCCACGACGAAGCTCACAAGGACAGCTCTCCCCACCGGTGCTTGAGGCCACGAACACAAACGTTGGATGCGTGGCTACATCAGAATCCCATGCTGGCTAACGCGTACTCCTCAAAAAAACTGGGGCAGCAGTCAGGGGGGTAAAACACAAAAAAACTCACCGGCAAAGGGCGCACTCGGCCAGTAAAAGCAGAAGCAGTGAAAGGCCATACACGCGTGGAAAGGCGCAAATGTCGCCTGTCGTTAAAGAAAAAAGGTAAGTGCAGTCGGGGAGCTGATAGACCGCCTACTAACGTCGTCAAGTACGCCGTGTGAGGGTACAGAACGAAAGGAGTCCGACCAACGACCAACTAAACCAACGGCCGCGGAAGCCCGCGCCGGCGGCCAGTGGAGAGTTTATTGGTCGGCGAAGAGTGCAAGGTTCCTAGGGTCTTCCCGCGCATGGTATATTGGCTAGAACAAAGGGACTTGCTATAGGTTGGCCAGCGCCCGCGCTTCAGGCGAGAATCCATCGCCTAGGCGCTAGGTTCGCTTCGACTCGCGCGCTGTTCTGCCCACAACTAAAACAGTGCACACTGAGACGAAATCAAGGACGAGAAATGTGGGGGGGGTCAGAGCCGACAATGGAAACTTAAGCGCTGCGACTTAAAGGGAGGATGGAAGACAAAAGGTCAGACCGGGGTCGCGGCCACTCGGGGCAGCGTGCACCTTGGCGGAGGGATCGGTACAAGCGAGCGGCGGGAAGTTGAGTAAGACGGGGGCTAGGGAGTAGGGGGTCGGCGCGGGGGGATCGCCGAAATTCTCCAGCGCGTTGATCGTTTCTCCGAACTGGCCTCTTCCCTTGAGGAGGCGCTGGTACTTACTCAGCTAAAAGTCGTTCTCGACCTAAAAGCTTACGTGGGTCATATTCGTCGGATGGATTGCTTATTAGACTACTGGATCTCGATTGCGCTGCAGGATCACATTTTTCGTTTTCCCAACTTCTGAATGATCAAGCACGGGGGTTCACACTCTAAAAGGCCAACATTGCTGCCCTGCCGGTATTTAAAAAGGAAGCTCTCTAAATGCCGGGACTACCGACGAAGGACACCACAAGCGGGGATTCGGAAAGCCCTGCCTACGTATGGCAGAGTCGCCTGCAGGCCCGAGAACTGAGTTTTTCCAAAAGCTCCGGCCGGCGCCGTCCTCCGAGGCGGGGCCGGAATCGGCGGAACGACTGAAAAGCACACAGGGAACTTCGACATCGAACCCGCCGAACGATCGAGGGCCAGACGCGCGGCCCCTAAGTAGCGCAGCAGTGCAAGTCATCGGGATATCACCAAATTGATCTTTGGGCTATACTTTTCTAGCCCTCTTCTTTCTTTTTGCCGTAGAAAGGCTCCGAGAGGCCGGAGTGTTCATCGGGACTTTTTCTCACGAGAGAAAAAAACGAATCGGCGGGCAAAGGCAAATCGACGTAAGGGGTGACGTCGTCTCAGCTCCCAGCGGGTAAGGACGGACATATGGGGGTGTCAACGGCCTGGTAATCCCGGAAGGAAAAAAGCTAATTGTAGCGGCGAGGTTGGGAACACGCAGAACGAATCCGCCGACGAGGCCTACACCGGGGGGAAGAAGCTGCCCTTTGTCGTGGTTGCCGTGGAGTGTCCAAAGTGAGTGGCATAACAAATGAAGGAGGCTAGGTTGGCACAGCTGCTGAGGGGGATTTCGTTCCTAAGATTTTTCCCGTCCAGCAGACTGTACAACGGACTCCCGCTGTAAAGTGACACCTAAGGCACGCACGGGGGGAACGCAGATTTGTACTAAAGTGGCCGAGCTCGGCGCGCAACGGTCTTACTCTGCCTATTTGTCCACTTCATGTAGTCGACTTCATTCGGTGCCGATTTTAACCTAGCTCATGGGCCGCGAGCATGAGCTAACTATCTAGGGTTCAACGTGGAAAGCACCGGGGTGCGGGTCCGACAGAACTCCGGGCGGCACTTCAGGCTGGGACATTCCCTTGTCGCGAAAAGCGTGGCGGGGGAGGGGGGCTGGGTGTCATAGGCGATTTCAGGAAGGTAGGCAGGGGTCGCAGGTTGACAGCCCGGGCATGGGCTGACGCGGGCTCATGAGATGGTTGGGTCGCTTAAACAAAGTCTTTAATACACCCGCGTCTCCCAAAGGGGGGGGCTAGGGCGCAAAACCGAACCTGTAACGGAAGCGTAATTGATCCGACGATCGTAGGTCCACAGCCCAGATCTAAACAAAAAGAAAAAGATAGATAGGGGGGGGATGTAAGTTCCGATCGAAATTCAATTTCATCGAAGGCGGCTTCATCTGACGGGGAGTGGCAGACGAGTTTTGTTGGGGGGGGTGGGGGGGGGGGGGGGGGGGCTTGTGGTTTTTGGTTTGGGGGGGGGGTGTCTTTCATCCATGGCCGCTCTGGTCGAGAAAAGCAATTTGCCAGGGCCGACCACTAGCGCCTCACAATAGCGGGGGGGCCGTAAGAAAACCTTGCGGCGACCGCCGCCCCGCCCCAGATTCACCAGCCCACGAAGAGCACAAGCTAACGGAACCGGAAAGTGGCATCTCTGCAGGGACGGGCAGCGACCACCAATTGTAGTCGTGGACGACCAAGACGCCCCAAAGAATATAGTCCTGCCGCTAGCAGCATGGCGGTACCCGCGCACCATGAACTGAGAAGGGACTCGATGTAGCACATCTGAGATTCGACAAAAAAAAGAGGCCTCCCGGCGCGAAAGCGGCCAGCGGGGCTAGGTTCGTGCCCCAAGATCCCCTTTCCAAGGGGGACGACGCGTGCAAAGCAGATCTCCGGACCGTCCCGCCTGCAACAACCAGAATGCGGGTCCACGCACGAGAACAGACCCCGATAGACGTCTGAGATCCACTCGCTTGTCCTCTGCGCACCAAAGCGTCCGGTCGGTAGCGAAGCGACGCAGCACAGGGGGGCGCCACCGGGCAGGTCGCCCAGTTGTCACCGACAAGCAAGGGGTGTTCGGGCCGAAGGAACAATTGGCGGTTACGCTTTGAGACACGACTCCAAGCCGCAGCCGACAGCGGAATCTAGGATGCTCGCCTGCCCAAAACACAAAAGTAAAAAGAAAAAGACGATAAATGGCTTGGAAGCCGGACGGGGGGACGGAAACTCTGCTGTCAGTTGGGGCCGCGCTGGGCCATAGGAAGGAGTGAAGGTTTGCGGTGTCATGAAATCCGGCCGCTAAGAGTGGTGGGAAAGACGAGCCCGCGCGAATGGACCTGTCTACCCGCGCGGCCAGACAATCAAAAGGCCTTTGAAAGGCGACAGGCACATCAGGACGGTGGGCCGAAGGAGTGGAGTTAAGCTTAAGCGAACGCTGAAGCGTTATGGAACCAACGGGAAAGGAACCTGCCACGGGATAGCGAAGTGTGGTCAACTAGAAATGGTTGGGAGATGAGAAAAAAGGGCCGACACGAGACAACAATGGATCCGAGCTGCAGGCATGGTACGACGAAATCGCACGGCTTAATTCTACGCGAACTGGGGCGATCACCAGGATATTCTTCAGAAATAAGTACGAGCAGATTCCAAGCTCTAAGCCTGTGCCCTGCAACTGTGGTACCGGGTGACTTCTTGTTCATTGCTTCTATTTAATAGGTTTGGGCAGCAAAACGAAAACATTTCCCGGGGATAAAACTCTCAAGCGATCTCTGAACCAGCTCCGTCGCTACAGTCATCCTGGCGTCCGTCTTTTAGACTACAAGCAAACAGAAAACGCCAGAGGGCCAGAACCTGGATTGGTCCGTTTCCTTTTCGGGGTGGGCAAATAAGAATATTTGCGCATGGCCCTTAGGACCATGTCATTCTTAAACTGGGAGCTACAAGGAAAAGGAGGGGAACTGGTTTCCTTTTGCGGTTCGGGCATCTCTCATCTAAGGATCACTGCAATCTGGAGCTCATCGGTAAGAAGCCATGGCTCCCAAAAACATCTTCTCGCAATTGATTTACCTATCCCTTCCAGAGAAGACCACATCGGGTGGAGTAAGCCAGGCCAGCTAATAATCCTGGAAGATGAGCGGCGCAGGTGGTTGGGGGGGGGGGGGGCCGGCTGGTGTCGTGGGCTCTCGTTCGAAATTACCAACCCCACACGCGGAAAGGTTATACGTGCGGGTCTTCCGCAAATGGGGCTAGCTTACCATCCCAACGACCCACGTTTTAAGGAGTGTTTATCGCCCCTAAAGGGCGCGAGTTGACCACGCGTTCGCAGATCACCGGGCTGGACAACGCGGCCAGCCTGAGGGATTTGGCCGGCGATCGTGTTTTTACCACCACGCATCTGCGAATAACGAAGAGGATATGTCAAAGGGCCTGGGACGAAGAAGAGCAGACACGAAAGCGCCAGGGTGAGGGGGAACGACAAATAGCACTCATCGTCGGGGAGGGTAGAGATGGTTTTGGGGACGTCGTGGTGGAAGA
>Ga0179591_1296210_pt1 | contig 11900 bp, 13 predicted proteins | sample CZOMad2_1_08_16f_FD_182891 | JGI IMG/M metagenome (GOLD analysis project Ga0179591, IMG submission 182891) | Vadose zone soil fungal communities from Angelo Coast Range Reserve, California, USA - CZOMad2_1_08_16fungal (PacBio error correction) | ecosystem: Environmental > Terrestrial > Soil >...
TCGCGAAAAGAAAAGCTGTAGGGCGAAACAGCTCGAAAAAAGAAGAACGGACAGAAAAGCTCCCGAAATGCGCACGGTAGGAGTTGCTTAACGATCAGGAGCGGACGAACCTTCCGGGAAGAGTCGGCGATCTGCAAAGAAAGCGAGGGGAAAGAAAAATTGCAAGATGCCGAAGGAGGACTGAAAGCCGACAGAAGAGGGAGGACAATCCCGGTCATATACTCGCGACGGATCGGGGAGCTGGACACAGCGCCAGAAATCGCTGAGAACGTGCAAAAGGAAAAGTCCTCTCGATTAGAAAAGCGGTTGATGCTGCAGGTCAAACCTCCAAACATTGAAAGGAGGGGACAATGGAACCCGACATATCGGAAAAAGGGATTGCTTAGGGGGGAGAAAGCCTTCTTGACGGCCAGCCGCCAGCCCGCAACTCCCCTGGCCCTCAACCGAAGAGGGTTCAACTGGGGAGGAATGGGACATGATTTCTGCGTTCGATTGAGAGAACGCGGCGCTCGCAGAAATGGAGGGAGTAAACCTTATCGAGGGATCTTCTTCTTCCGGGCGAATTTGTAGAGAGGGTCGCGCTCCCAGCGTAGGAGGGAAATGAATGGGAAAGACTTTCGCTGACCATCGGGGCGGAAATCGGATTGCTTAAGGCATGGCCGCCCTCATCGTGGCTCGCGGAGGCCGGGTTGCTGTTCTGAGGAGTGAAGAGGGACTGACCGAGCCAGGGTCTTTAGTTCTCGAAGGAAAAAGCGATTGGTGTCTTGGAAGACTAGTGAGGGTACCTACGACGTTCTGGTGGGGAAGTCGTCCGATCAGCGCCGTGAAAGAAAAAAAAACGATCTCTCTCACAACACCAGAGAGGGGAGCGTTGTGTCGGGGGGGGCAGGGAGGTGATCTTGCGACAGAAAAGTTCGTTCGGAAAGAGGGAAGTCGGAGTACCAAGAAACTTTCGCTGGCAAGAGAACTAACTAAAGTGGCGGCGGGTACGCCCGTAACTCTCATCCTGGGCACCGGTAAGCGATCGCTTAATGGCGGAAATGAGGCAATCCAGAAAGCATCCTTCTGAGATTGTGTCCTCGAACGGAGGAACCACTGAAAATGTAAAAGTACTTCCGCCTCTGTTCGCTAAAACCGCTCTACAAATTCGAAAATAGGCTACCTATCATGAGAAACACAGCTCTCCATAAAAAAAAAAGCCAAATTGGAAAAAGACTAGCAGGAGCCCTCTCTCTGTCGATCAAATCGACTCGGGAAAGAAAAAAAAAAAAAAAAAACCCCACACACAAAGGGGGAGAAAAAATGCAAACCCGTTGAAACTGCAGGAGAGCGCATTGAGAAAGGGTTGAGAAGAAATGGCCCTTAGAGAAAAGCCAATGCGACCGACTCGGCTGTTTCGCGGAAAAGGGCCAGAAGGAAAAAGGGAAGGAGGTTTTTTGAGAATAAAATGAATCTCCGCCGCTCCACAGGGCCAGCGGACCGTTCTCCGGTTCTCTGGCGATTTTACTTGGGCGAGCAGGCGCGCTTCGGGGAGAAAATCCAATCGCGGAGAAAAATATTACCTGGTGATCGATCTTCATTCGATCCCGGCGCGTTGACGCTTTTCTGCTGTAAGAAGGAGGCAGAAAAATTCATCAAAAGGAGGCGAAACGAAAAAGGGCGACTCGAAGTATCCTCGTACGGAGGGGGCTGTTAAACCGTACGCCAACGCCTACGTGCGCTTTCAAAGCAAGGAGCCGGCGAGGAAACCTGTTGCAAAAAAGGGGGGACGGAGTCCTGTTTATAGAAGGGCAAAATCGGAGAAGAAAAGCCGCGGCGGGGGGGAAAAGGCCTCTCGAGTCCTAGAAGGAAAGAAGGGAAGGTCCAGTCATTCTTGTTTCGGGAAAGAGGAGGAAAGTCCTGCAAAAGTGGGGGAACCGCTCGGGAGAAGAGAGAAAGACCCGAGAAAAGTTTTTTCCATTACAAAAACGCGATCGAGAAGGAAAGGTCCTTATTTTTAAAAGAAAAAAAAGACGGTTCGATCGAGAGGAAAGAAAAGTGACGGGGGGGGAGTAGATATCTTTCCCGTTCCGCGCGCCGGCAAACATCTTGTGCCGGGAAGGGCTCGATGCTTGAGAGCATCCCTCGGTAGAGAGCTCATCCATTTGGGAAAAAGCAATCCGGGGGGCGTAGTACGTCCGATCGACGCGTAGGGGAGCTTTTAATAGAGGTGATTTTGCTCCGGGCCCCGTCCCAAATTTTTTTCCTCTTGTGGGGGAAAGGCTACAAGGGGAAGCCTCTCGCTCGGGCGCAGTCGCCCGGAAGAGATCAGTATACTCAGTGAGAGTCTTCATAGAGGAGGACCAACTCTTCATGAAAAAGTCAGCCGTCGAAGGAGGGGAGGTACTGCCTTTCCTGGGAATTGGAAAGAGCGCGATAAGGAAAAGGCGATTCGCTTAAAAGGAGGTCTAGATCGCGGAAAAGAGCAGGCAGAGGAGGGGGGAGGAACCGGAAGGGAGACCGGTTCTTCGTCTAGGAGGAAGGGTAAGGACTCCTACGAAGAAATTTCAAAGCTCTAAAAAAGAGCAGCGCACACCTTCAATAGAAAAGCCAAAAACTGCGGCGGAACTCTCCGGAGGACGTTGTCTCACGACTTCAACAAAGAGAAAAGAGATCTTGGGGTTTCTCTCAAGAAACGACCGATCCTTCCTTTCAGTACATCAGGGGAAAAAAAGCAAAAGCGGGCCAAGGGGATGCAAGGGCTGGCACTCCGCCCAGACGACCATACGCAAGAGTCTGAATGCCGATGCTTCGGGACCTTCTGGGGTCAGAGAGAAATCGATAGGGGGGGATCAATCATTTCTAGCAATTGGGAGCAGAGGGGGTCATGCGGAAAAAAAAGGAGGTCGCAGAAAGAAAGGGGACTCACTGCTCAAAGTGAAATCTGATGCAATCGGATTTCCATCCAGAAGAAAGAAGACGAAGTTCAATACAACGGAAAGGCATACCGCCGGAAGGAAAATTAACCGTTGGAAGAGTTTTCACTACCAAGTATTTCGGAGGGGAAGAGGCGGGGAGATTGTGGAAGTTGTCCGTGTTGGAGGAGAGAGCCTGCCGGGCAAAAAAAGGTAGGCTTTGTGCGAGCTATTAGGGTACATGAAACAAGACCTAACATCTAAACCCTCGATAAGGGCAAGAGGAAGATGCTGGTACGGGGGAAGGTGCTCTCTTTGGACAGGGTCGCTATCCTCGAAGAAGTTAACTTAACCGGGCATATATATCTGAAGATTTGAAAAAAGCGAAGGGGGGGAAAGGATTTACCTCAGGGTGATAGATAGGACGCAAGTGCGACACTTAACTGAAATGGGGGGAACTGCACTCCAGGAGGAGCCTGAGAGCGACGAGGAGACCTCATCTTTAGGAGGACAGGGTATTCCTTCCCAAAGGGTACGGAGATCGTGAAGGGACGAACAAACTCAATCGAAGGAGTCGATAGGTGTTGAAAAGGGAAAGGGAAACATATGTGCTGGAAAGAAGGGGAAGGAAAAGAATTCAACGAGGAGGGACTGCTAGTTCCGAGGATAGAGTCGAAGCAGGGGGGGAAAGACTCTTCCGGGAGCTAGTCGAGGGAAGGCATCTCTGGAATCAAGTCGACGCAACAGGGAATACTATATGACGAGAGAGGAGCCGTGCGGAAAATCGAGGAAAAAAGGGGCCGATAGATTAGGAAGGAGGAGGGGTTTTTAGGCAGGAAACGACTTTTCTCAGTTCTTCTGAGACGAAAAAAGGAGGGAAGGGGGGCCCCCATTATCTAAGAGGGAATGAAGAAGGGGGGGGGAAAGACAGGAGCAACCGTGGATGCTCTCTTTCTTCCAAAGAGATAAAAAAATCAAACAAACTCCGCCTTCAGAGAACGCTTCTTTTTTTAAGGGGACGCTTGTTCAAACGACTGAGGTATCTTCGAGGGGGCCTATCAGGGGGAAAGCCGAAGGGCAGGGGGGGAGAAGGAGGCCATGCGATCATGAAAGAAGAGGGAGATTAAGGGTCGAAGAGACACTTCTTAATCTTCTCTAAAGAAAAAAAAGGCTGAGACAATTATGGAAGCGCGGAAAGCGCGAGGAAAGGGGATTCTCCTCCCTTCACGGAGGATATCCTCAACCACAAAAGAGGAGGATCTAACGCGCAGTGAAGGCTAATCATTTTCTGAAAGGAGGGCTCGCGCTACAAGAGCCTTCGGATCAAGAAAGGGAAAAAGTCTATCAGCTCAGGGGGCTTATTCTGAAGCAAAGGAAAGCATAGAAATGAGCTCATTTAGACTCGACCAAATCTGACGGATGGGCGATCTACTTATGGAGAGGGGGGAGTCCGAGAGGGTAAGTAGTGAAAAAGAGGCGCAGTAATGCTTCTGGAAGCAGGCTCGTTTTTGGGTGGCGCACAAGCTAGCACGTTCTCCCCTTAAGGGGAGGGGGGGGGAAGCACCAGATCGGAGTCTAGAAGGGAGAGGGTTAATTCGATTTCCTAAGAAAGTTCTTCTGATCAAGAAAACATTCGAGGGGAAAGGCCCTTCAAGAGTACATGGGGGGGTGTAACCACGAAATGGGAATTTCTAAATACTAGTCTCTGATAGGGAAGAAAATCTCTCAAGAAGTCTGAGCGAAAAGCAAAGGAGAGAGTCGGAACGATTTGACTTGGGAGCATATTAACGTCGGCCTAAGATTTCTGAGAAAAGGGACTCTCCACTTGGAAAAAAGGAGGGCGCTCGATCTCTATGGAGGTTGAAAGGGAGGGAGGCAGTTCGGAAAATTTTCCTTCAAAAAAAAGAAGCGATATTACTCCAATTTGTAGGGGAGATTGGAGTAGGAAAAAGGTTCTCGATGAAGAGGGAGCTACAAATTCTTTTTCAGGCCAGGGAAAAACCGCTCCGAATACTTGACATCAAAAGAGAACCAAAATTACCTTTGTCTTTCAGGGGGAGAAATTCCGTTGAGGGCCATTTGAGTTCCTCACTCTGGAATCGGCTAGATCGCGGGAAGAACGGCTATCGGGTTTTCAGAGGGGAAAGGGTATATCCTCTCGATGGCGAAAGGGAAAGCGCAGCGAAGCTGGGAGCAGCGTCCTCGAAAAGAAAAGGAGGCGCCCCTTCCTTTCAGATCGGTTTCGAGGGGGAATATTACCGGCTCCTGTAAGAAAGGCGCCTGGGGAGAAAAGCGGACCCGGAAGGCAGGAGAGGGAAAGTACCCCCCCGCTTCTTTACGAAGGAAAAGAGAAAGAGTGCATGAAGGATGGTCGTGAACTTGGAGAAGGACGTGGCTGCGAACCTCAGTAAAAGGAAGGGGGAAAAATTTAATAAGGCCTTTAATAAAAATCGAAGAGGGAAAGAAAATTGAATTCATATGCATTAGGGAGAGGGGGGGGGGCTCATCGTGAATTCCGAAACTAGAGGAGAGTCTCTCTCATTGACAAAAGGAGCACTTGCTCTGAAAGGAATCCCCCAAGAATAGAGAAAGACGTCTATCTGAGGGAAATAACGAAAACCAGACGGCGCAAGAAAAAAAAAAAGGTGAGCTGTCAGCGTCTGTTTAAAAAAAGTCCAGCAAGGGAAGAAAGGAACCGCTTCCCTATTTGGGGGTGGGGGGGGGGGGGATTGTCTGCGGAAGAAATCTGGTCTTTCTGTATGGGCGAGAACATATTCTTATTTCCAATGAGAGCAAGTTTTGTTTGCAACTCCGAAGGAAAAAGGAGACCTGAGGTGGAGTTTGCAGAAGAGAGACTTCTCTTTGGTTTCGAAAAGGGGGCGAGCTCATTCGGGCGAAAGGGAAGAGCGGCCGAATCAGAGACGGGGGGGGGAGAGGCCTCGAAACGGAGGGTCTAAGATCTCCCCTTTCCCTGTTCAAAACGATCGAGCGCGCAGGGCTCCTGCCAAGATGTGGGAAAAGGAAGTCCCTTTTCTACAATGAGAAGAGGCCGGGGGACGCTAATTAGATTGGGGACAACACCGATCCTGCCTGAAGAGGAGGCAAGGAATCGACACCGTAGTGGGGAGTTCGAAGCGAACGAGGAGCTGGATGTTTCTGAAAGTGGGGAAGCCATTGGGACAGCAGCGAGTGAGGGCTCAAAGAAGCACTCGGTATGCAATCTTCTTACTCAGGGAAAACAGCGTCGTGGGGGCTACTTCAAATGGGCGTCTCTCCCGCAGGGAAGGAGGTGGATCGCAATTCATCTCTCAAGTCCTAACTGCCACGGAAAATAGATCAGGAAAAAACTGGCCAATATAGGAGTCTAACATTGGCAGGGGGAAAATAGCGCGATCTGAAAGGAGGCTAGGAGGATAAAAAAAGCTATCAGGAACGAGTCTCGTGCTGGGGAAATGGAAAAGGTTCGTGGGGAGAGCTCGTCGAGACTGAAAAATCTGCCTGGAGAAATAATAATACATCTACTCCTAATTCTGTGAAAGCCGCCCTGAAACGAGAGAAGGCGATATGCTACTTTCGAGGATCGAGAAAGAAGGTGTCGAGACTGGGGGACATTCTGTAAACAAAGACACGTCCTTATGAACAGCGTGACGGAAAAATTCGCCATCTCAGAGAGAGAAGAAGAGAACGGTAGGGAGAAGATCAATTATGAAGGTCCTTTACTATATACCGAGAAGAGTCTGGATCGCCTGGGGGGTCTATGAATTGCGGAAAAGGAAGGGAGTAAAGCAGCAATTCCTAAATCGCAAGGGGAAAATTAAGAGGTGTCCATACAGAGAGGCCTATCTCTCTGGGACCACTCCAACTGCGAGAAAGAAAGGAAACGTCCAAAGGATTGCGGGGGGTCGATCTAAACACAGGGGGCGGCGGTATATTTTGGGGATGGATCAAAAGCCTGTCGAGGAAGCAAACCGCCGAGGAAAGGGAAAAAGTTGCTTTGCTTTTCCTCAGGAGGACGTCCATCTTCGAGAAAAGAGAAAAGTGCGAGCTTGGCAGGGTGGAAAAATGGGGGGGGGGGGGGGGGGGGGGGGGGGGGGGGGGTGTGGGGGTTTGAAAATTAGGGCTGCTCGATTGGGAGCTCGCGGAATCCGGGGGGGGGTGGTCCCTTTTTCTGCTTTCGAGGAGGACAAACGTTCTGGAGGGAAAATTTGTAGAAAGGGGGGGAGCTCTCCATCGCGGGGATTAATCATGAAGAAGCACTTCTCTTACAATGAAAATTAAAGCGGATTTGGAGGTCTTGCGTGCATGGAAAAAGAAGGGATCGTCGATCGCTTACTCGAGACACCGACTTCGCGTTAAAGGACCCCATCCATTATTGACGGTTATGTCCTAGATGGCCAGAGTGGGCTTGTTACTGAAGAAAGTGATTGCGGGAAAGAAGACGGGTCTCAATATCACACTCTCTGGGAGGAGAAAAAAAAAAAACTCAACAACAAAGAGGAGAGAGAGAAGTTCGAGAGCGTAATTCACTGAGGGAAAGGGGGGATAGCGAAGCCAACACAACTAAGGAAAAGATTTTTTCTCATTTTCAGAGTAAAAGCCCCAATTTCCTCTGGGGAAGAATAAAAGGCAATCAAAAAACTGGGCTTACGAGGCCCGAACGCGCATCCGTAAAGGAAAAAAACGTAAGAGGTAGCCACGATAGGGCGAGAGGGAGAAAGCCAGAATTCAATCCTATCGGAAAAGAAAGGGGAGAGAACGGGAGAGGTCCACTAGAAATCCCATACTTCCAGGGGCGCGGCGTCTCAACTCCTTCAGAAATGAAGAACCCGCAGCAACGCGAGGAAAAAAAGGTACCTCTTCTCGCGAAAAAACGCGCGCTCCTCAGAAAAGAAAATTCACATCTCAAAAAAAAAAAAGTTTAAAACTTCTGCCGGCTCCACTTTCCAAGGGGGGGAAGAGGTCCGTCATACCTTCTTTGTAAGGGAGCACAAGCAAAGTTTCGTCGGGAGTCCATGTCTACTTCAATAAGGGGGGGATGATAAACAGGAAACTCAGTCATCCACCGTATCTTCGTAAAAGGGTACGGTTGAGCGGGGTCTAGAGGATCGCTTCTTCTCAAGGAGAAAATAGAGATCAAAAGCGGTATCGATTCTAAGGGACTGCGTCTTTCGGCTTGAGGAGCCTTCTGCAATCTGGAAAGATCGTCGTCGCTCTACACTACAATTCGAAGAGAGCGAGCCGGGGTGATCCTCGTCACGTACCTTTAGGAGTTACGCCAACGAAAAATCTGTGGAGCAGGAAAGAGAATTTCGTCCGTTCTAGGGAAAGGGGATCGCAGGAGGAATGTTAAAATCTAAAAAAGCACAAACGAAAATCCGGCGGGGGATGACAATGAGAAGAAGACGCCTCCTAAAAGGAAGGGAGACTTCGACGGGGGGGAAAAATCGCATCTTCTATTTCTGGGACGGCCTCCCTCGGACGGGACGGGAAACTAAGAAAAGTCACAAATCAAACCAGGGGAAACATCTCGTACTACCAGGGATCCCGCCGGCAATTTCTCCAGACAGAGACAAGGTTCGATCTGCATAAGAAAACTGGATGCTAGAGAGGGCCCATTTCATAAAAGCAGCTCAAGAGTGGGAAAGAGTGGGTATACTTAATGCAAAAGGAGGGACGATAAGAATAGCAGGGGACTAAGGAAAATTGACGAGAAAATCTCGTCCAATGCAAACTGCTTCCTGGGGAGGTTGCATAAAATCCTTTGAGAGGCGTCGCCTTTCCCTTCCTAAAGAGGGGGCTCAAAAACCCAAGGGAGAAAATCAATGCTAATACTCAGAAAGGGGAAAAGAAACTTCGAAAGTTCTACGGGGTCGATTTCTTCATTCTATAAAGGTTGCGTAAAACAGGAGGGACCTTCCTAAAGCAAGAAACGAAGGAGGATCCAAGTAACTTCGGAAAAGGGTCAACAAATAATCGATCATGGGGAAGAAGCTCATCTATAAAGAGAAGAGATGAAAAGGATCCGGATGTGAATTAACCTGAGGGAAGAAAAGAACTGTTCTGAGTATAGATACTGGGAAATCCGGAAAGTTTCTTCCTACTATGGGAGAATCTACATCTGAAAAGAGACAAAAATATCATCTCACGCATTCAATAAAAATAAATATCGAAAGGACAACAAAAAAAAAGGAGGAGGTCCATCTCTCCTTAATTCTTGTTAAAATTAAAAGGTTCTCAGGAACTATCTGTGATAGAAAAGGGAACCTCCCTCCGGGGAAGGTGAAAGGCAATCAAAGAACTAAAGAAGCTTTTCCTGGGGAAGAATTGCCAGTTCATTGGGAGAAGCAACGCTGCAGTAAAAAAGATTCATCTCACTGAGGGGGGAAAGGAAAAAGTGCAGATGATCAGCTGGGGACTATTCATCTGAAGGACGTATACTTGAAAGGGGTGACTTGCCGATCGAAAGTTCTAATCAATTTAGGGGGAAAAAAGCTCTTTTGTGACAATGCCACACTATAAGGGCTTCCAATATCACTCCTTCGGGAGGAAAAAACTTTCAACTGCGGGATCTATATGAGGTCTTGATTGGGAAAAAAGAATATTACGCAGGTAAAAGGGAAATACGGAAAAGAACGGAGAGCTTCAAGTCGAAAACGGGAAAAAGGACAGGACATGAACGGGGCCTCTGCTTTTCGATGTGTGAGCTTCAAAAAAAAAAAGGTTTGGTACCGGCGCAGGCACGAAATTTCCTGATTTTTCTAAAAAGGGGGGGGGGGCGATGATTTACAGGAGAAAACAACCCAAAAGGCTTAAACTGCCGGGAGAAGCTGGTCGTCGGAAGAAGGCGCTGTCAAGATGAGAGGGGAGCTATCCTCGAGGGGAGGAAGGGGAAGGGGACGCTGAAATAACCAGTCTAGGGGAAAAACTCTAAAAAGAAAAGGGGACCTCAAGTCAGTCAAAAGACATGAAATTAACTTTCCAAAGGAAAGAGAAAACTGCGTAAAAGAACTCAATGTGAAAGGGTTTTTTCGAGAAAAAAAAAGACGCCTGACCTCAATCTTCGGGGGACATGACTGCAAGCAAGGAGCATCAGCTCATCGCTAAAGTGAAGGGGGGAGAGACATCAAGACCTCAAAGGGGATTACTATTCATTCGTTTTGAACCTAACAGGAAATAGGGGGAGACTAACTGAATAACCTCCGTCAAAAAAAAAGGAAAATCGCGACTCAGACTCTTCAAGGAGAAGAGAAAGGAGGGGTAATACTTCATGAAAAAGGGGGGAGAAGAAAGAGCCGAACTCACGCCTGTAAGAGATTTCACATCAATTCGGAAGCAGCTCACAGGACTAAGGGAAGGATTCTCTCTCCTGCAGGCAAAAAAAACTGATACGTCCGAGATTACTTCTTCGTGGTGGGAGCAGTCAGATACTTTTAGAAAGGGGAGCGACTAAATTTACAATTAGCTATTAAAAAAAACTCAAGTGGATTCCACTTCTACATACAAAAAAAAGTGAGAGCAAAGGAGCTCATCACGCCCTCCACCAATCTATAAGAAAAAAAAAAGAAAGGAAGTCGAAAATGGAATTGCAGAGTCTGAGATGAAATTCTCATTATCTCTATTGCACTAGCCGTCGATCACAAAGGCGAGGAAGGATCGCCTTACGTTGACGGGCTGAGAATAAAGCCAACCACTTGAGAAAACGGGGAAAATGCTCACTTAAGGGGGGGAGGAAACGAACGCGATGCTCTATCTAGAAGACGAAGAAACTGATTTCCTCCTAGAGAGCTAATCTCTCTCAAAAAAAAAGGGGTAGGGAAAGTTCGGGAGTCTGAAATCAGGGAGCGGGAGGGGGGGAGCTTCGAGAAAGACGGGCTAGGGAGAAGAAACAGTTATGCCATTCTATAAGGGATTACTTACTTCAAAAAAGGAGGCGAAGAATGATCGAAGGAAGAATAAAAACCGCCCACCAGTACCTGGAATCTGAGAGACTTCGACGATCTGAGAAAAAAGCGGGAAAGAGAGGGGGAAGAATTCTTCGGCAGAGCATGGTTGAATGTTATTACAGGCCGGGGGAAACGCGACTCTCACGGGAGAAAGTACTCCATGGGAGTCGATCATTATATCAGGGGGGAAAGATGTCCAGAATCTTCGAGAAGAACTGTCGAACCTTCTATGGCCCAAAAGGACCCTCAGGACGGACGAATGAGGAGGATCTCCGATTCTGGTAATGAAACGCGATACGAGGAAGGTCACTGCTGACGAGAGGTCGACTGAAAGAGATGGACGCGACTCTCGGGGGGCTGAGGGAAAGGGGAGCAAGGAGCTTCCCTTCCCAAGGAGAAAACCCGTGCGATAAATCGAAAGAGGGGTTACTTGCGGGAGTAAGGTAGTCCCTCTACATATTTGCGGGGGGGGAAAAGAAAAGCATCGACTATAATAAAAAGGGAATTATTGGTCTAGGGGGGAGTGAGTCCCTTCACGTTCAAGGGGGAGCGAAAAGGCTTTGGAACTTAAGATGGAGGGGCAGAAGTCGTTCAGCATAGCCGGAAAAAAATGAGGCAGTCCACGTTTACTCTGGGGGGCCGTTAGGGAACTGGCCGTCCAGGGGTGCCCCAAACTGGGGGAAAGGGAAAAAGATGAGGGCGAGAGGGGAAAATAAAGTAGGCTATCCCTTTTCAGGGAAAAGCCTGTTGGGAGGTCTATCTATACGAAAGAAAAAGCTCTCACCTCTTAAAAGAAAATTAATAGTCCGTCTCAGGTGACGCTTTTCTTTCTGGGGAAAATGTAATCATCTGCAAAGAAAATCCGGAAACGTGGAGCCTGCGAGGGAGGCTGTCGCGAACCGGAAAGAAGGAGAAATGTGACGATCCCGTAAACAAAATAGCAAACCGTGCACTTAAAGGGGACTCCTTGGTCGTTAAAAACTGTGAAAAGATACTTGGTCTCGAAGAAGTTTATGCCGTGGGAGTGTCTTGGGAAAGGCTTACTAAGACGGCCAGAGGGTGA
>Ga0179591_1267008_pt1 | contig 11899 bp, 12 predicted proteins | sample CZOMad2_1_08_16f_FD_182891 | JGI IMG/M metagenome (GOLD analysis project Ga0179591, IMG submission 182891) | Vadose zone soil fungal communities from Angelo Coast Range Reserve, California, USA - CZOMad2_1_08_16fungal (PacBio error correction) | ecosystem: Environmental > Terrestrial > Soil >...
GGGGGCACGGGGATGTTGAGGTCGACGAGGGCATCGCGAAGTGCAGAAAAAGAAGGACTGGAAAAGGGTGCCGACGGTTGAGACGGTAACTGAAGGAATGAAGGCCGGGAACCCACGTAAAGCGGAAAAAAAAAAATCATTCGTTGGATTGGGTACGTTTAGGGGAGCGCGGGCCCTGCTGCCGGCGAATTGCTCCAACGGATAGGTAGGCCCTGGTCCTTTAAGTGAATAGACGCCATGGAAAGAAGGAGAGGGGTGTCCCGTACCTCGGGAGGGAGAACGTTGGTGAAAGTGACTCTCCCAACAGGAGGCAGTTGAGAATCCTGTGCCGGTACTTCAGGGGAAAGGAGAAAGGGGGTGAGTATATCGCAAATAAAGGAGGGCCAGGTTGAATCTGACAGGGGAGGATCGCGGGGCAGGCGTGGCAGAACAAGTCTGCTAGACTCCAAGAAAAAAGAAGCTCCTACTTTGGGAGGCGAGGTCCCGCAATTTGCGAAGAGAGAAAGAGAAACCTGGAGTCGTGTCCTTACGGATCCCACAGAGTCACAGAACGAGGTATTGTGCGGGGAAAGAAGAAGCGTGGCCTGCGGGTCCGCCCTTCTGCTTGAAGATCAACATCTGGCCGGGTATTTAGGACCCTTGCGCTGAAATTGAGAATAACGACCGAAGGGTTGGGTCCGCACAAGTTATGTGTAAGCGAAATGGTATTTACCATGGGGAGGGAAAAAGGGGACCCCGGGGGCGTATGGGAACTGCATCTCCGACTGGAGAACTCAAGTGACCGGTCAGAAAGAACGGAGCAACGCGCTTGGGACCCTACGCAGAAGTCATGAACGTCAATCGGGCCACCTCGACGGTCATGTAGTGGGGGGGGATCGCTGGGCAGGGGGAACAAACTCGCTTAATGACGCAAGTCGGCAGGGTGCGCCATAGAAGGAAATAGCTTCTACCTTTCGTAGGCGCACATCGAGAGGGGAGAAGATCCTATGGAGCGGGCTCCGACTGAGTTAGAGGACGTCGCGGACTCTATTGAAAGGGGGGGGAAAGGGGGAAAACTGTGCGCCATCCTCGACTAGATCCCGCAGGCAAGCATTTTTCGGGAAGAAATCCACCAGGGGGCACCAAGAAAAAAGGGGGTGGGCGGACAATGGTGGCCGTCATCTTCCACAAGGGAAGCCAAGGAAATTCAAGAACTTGTCGTACTAAAGAGGAGGATGAGACTTTGCCAGCAAAATTAGGGGGAGGGACTTGTGACAAAAGAAACAGGAAAAAGGGCAGGTTTTTCACGCGTCTGAGGGGGGGTGAAGGGGGGGGGTAAGAGGCGATCGATCTCCACGTCTGCTCGAAGTCCTGGATTTCGCAAGGGGGGGGGGGCTGGTCTTGGCTGGATTTTCGCTGGTACGCGCCCTTTAGGCAATGAAGGGAATGCAAAATTAGGAAATAAACAAGAATAGCGGAAAAGGAGGGTCGACTAAAAGGGGATGGTAAGAATGAGCTCGTCAAGCTACGATTTCGTGATCAAGGAGAAGGCCGAAGATCGCCGTGAAGAATCGAACGAGATGGCGGTGGCACCCGTACGAAGGGGACGCTATGGCGGGGAAAATTGTCTGAGCGGCTCTCTTCACCAATTTCAAAATGGGGGAGTAAAACAACAATACGTAAATGACTTGGGTGGGGTCCTGGTCTACACGAGGAGGGAGCCTACTTCAGTTATAAAAAGAGGCCAACTTAGGCTCAGCAGCGTGTTCAAGCGAGGGGAAAGCATGGGGATTTCGATCTTCGTACAACATGAGAGGAGGGATGAGAGGATCGACATCAAAAGGGGGAACGGTCGTGGGCACGCAGACAACTGGTGCTGTCGTATAAAACCTGCTGGGAGGCTCCCACCGGTACCGGGGAAATGACGCGGCCATGTGTGGGAGAAAGGTCTCTTTGACAGGGGAAGAACCGACGAAGAGCTAGGGTTAGTCATTAACTACAGGGGGACAATTAACCGAGAAAATGGGAAAACCAAGAAGCTGGTTGTCTCTCGCAAAGCAAAAGGGGGGGGTGAAATTACTTTTAAAAACTGGGCGGGGAGGCCTTTCAGCTCCGGAAACGCCGGTCTTAAAAAAAATGGTGGTTGGAAGAAGGGGGGGGGACAACCAAGCGAGGACCCCGTGCAGGGGCGTTTCTTCAGAGCAAGAAAGGAAAAATCACTAATTACCGTGGGCTAGAGGTTTGCGAGGGGCAACGAAAAAGTTTGAACAGGAGAGGGGAAACCTCCACGTCAACCGAGAGTCCTCCCCTACCCGCTCTACATGCGCTAGAGAGGACTGAGGAAAAGTCTGAAAAGAAACAAAAGACCTGAAGGGAAAGGTCAACATCAAGCCGGGTGGTTGAAGCGGCTGGACAAAGGAGGGAAAAAGAGGCAGGGGGGGAAGGGAACCAATCCTGCTCAACAGGGAGGGAGGCTAAATCTAGAAAAACAAACAATAAGGAGGAAAAGAGAGAATGAGCTCAGAGGTGCCAGGGGGGACTTGGCGGTATCGTCTGAACCTCAGAATCCAGGGATAACCAGTGGTTATCCCCTGCTTCCAAAGACAGGCAGGGGTTGGTTAAAATCCTTCAAGTAAAGAGGAGTAATTTCAAAAGATAAGGAGCTCTAAGCTTTAAAGGGAGAGGGAGGCAAACGCCGGGGGTGGCGTGGACGGCCTTCAGGTCAATCAATACAAACAAAGAAAATGATGCTTCTTTGACTCGGAAGGCTCAAATCTCGACTATAGGGTTGACAAGGAAGGTTCAGAGGGTCCAGACCCACTCTCTTCAACGACAGGCGGAACCGATTTTCCGATCAGGAACATCGCCAGAAATTGGGGGTGGAAAATGGGGTTCATGTGCGGCTGCCATGAACAAAAGGTTTAGGATAGGGGGGTAACCATAGGAAATTTGACAAGGTGCCGTTAGGAGAGATCATAGAAACTCTCAGGCCACAGACAGGACGTACGTCGGGGGGACCGAGTTGAAAAGTTACCAAAAAAACTCTTGAAGATGAAGGAGGTCAGGGGGGAAACCACGAGGGTGTTTGGGAAAGACCGATGGGCGTGCCCCGGGAAAAAGCCTTTATGAGGGATATCAGAATCTAATGTGTACGAGAAACCGTGATGCCGGGGAGAACTCGAAAGGGGGTAGCCTCGGGGTCCTTGATGATATTAGGCATTCCGTACGTAAGAAGGATACTTGAAAGGTTCAGGGGGACAGAAAGACAGAAAGGAATTATAGGTGGGTGCGGAATGGGATGTTTAAGGGAAAAGTCTCCAAGTATCCTCTACAAAACCAGTCTGACATCATATTGCCCGCGATAGGCAGACGTAAAATAATGACGAGGCACTATCGGGATTAAAAAAAAAAGTCTGAAAAAGAAAGTTAGGAGTTCAAGAAAAACCACTGTATCTTCGCAGTCTAGAGGATTACGAAGTGGGTCAGAATTAGAAAGTTTTTGAACTGATATTGCTTGGGGTTGCCCGTAGAGTGTCAAGAAAAGTGGTTCAGCAGCTCTTCAGAAAATAATACCGAAAATCAAAAACTCACAACCCGACAGTTATAATAATACTGAGGGAACTCTAAGGGAAGACAAATGTCTATAGGGAACTCCCCTGAAAAAATAAGCAAACCAAGTGGAAATATCTTTGGGGGAAAATGACGCAAATAATAAGTAGGGTCACCGTCTAAGAAGCCAGCGACGAGGACGAAAAGCCGAAGTCTGGGTCGGGAAGGGGATGGAATGGGGGGGATCCGAACAAAACGGAGGGTCAAAAAAAGTGTTGAAAGGTTGGGCGGGGCGGGGTAGGCTTAACAGATTTAGTTTCAAGAGGAGGAAGAGAAGGGGGGATGATGTCTCCACAGACGAAAAATTCACCCGATGTCAAAAAGAAAAAGATAGGAACAACACAAAGAAGATAAAAGAGGCTTCTCTGGAGGAAAGCCCGGTAGAAGGAAGATGGAACCCCAATGCGCAGCAGAGTCGATTCGTCATCTAGTGAAGGCAGAAGAAAAAAAAAAAAAATCCATCGAAACTCTCTTGGTGGAACAGTCCAGCTCTCGAAATCGGGTAGAGAGGATCCGGGGGGAAAAAGGTCTCTCAAGAATTGCATTTGCCTCCATCCCGGGGGACCATAAGCATCAAAATATAAAAAAACGACGTGCAACTCCCCAAGAGGAACAAGTATAAAAAAATGTCTACATCAATTGGGCAACAACCACGGCAGTTTCGCCGCATCAGGACAAAGGGAAAAAAGGGACAGAACCAATGCCAGCTTTGGGAGCATTCTTCACACAGAGGGTGAGAAGACAATCACACGCTGAGGTGAACCCTAAAGAAAAGGGAAAAGGGACGGCTCGAAGGGAATAAACGAAGACCAAATCCCGTATCGTTTGTGCGGAGTCGGGAATTTCGCTACCAGCAGCCCCTAATGCGATCTGGGGGACCGCCAAGCCAGGGTGGGGCTCTTCACTACCTGCAGCTCATAAAGGGGTGACATAGGAAATCCTCACCCCTCTGAGAATACAGCGGACACCATGGCTACATATCAAAGGAAAAGGACTCCCGAACAACTGCACTCGGGAAAAATTATCTTAAAAAGAAAAAGCTCCGCGGGTATAGGTACGTTAATCGAAAATGGCCCTCCTGGGAATAGGAAAAAAGAAACTGGTGTGCCGGGAGGGGCAACTGAAATTCCCAGTCGAATATCACTGTCTCATTCGGAAGAATGTGCAAGACTGGGGATGAACCTGAATAGCACAAAGAAGAGGGGGCTTGTGGGGGGAAAAAGAAAGGGAAACTCGGAGGCTCTGCCGGATGTCCGGCTCTACCCCTTCCCGAACCTGGACCCGCTCACACTGAGGGTGACCAGGTAAGGGAAAATATGAAGAGGGGGAAGTCAACCCATAGTTCCTTAGGCTCGAAAAAAAGAACAACACCTTAAGGGTGGAGATCAGGGGCTTTGTAGAGGAAAGGGGACCCCGAGAGAAGGGAAAAATCCTGCTGGAAATGATTTTGCCAGGGTGGGCTTTGCGAGGTCTTGACGGAAGTAATCCCTTCCGCCGATCCGCACTTATGAAATGCGGCAAAGCCGATCGTTTGGAGGAGGAATGGATTCTAGAAGATTAAAACATGGATGACCAGGCGAAAGGGGAAGTGTCTGGAAAGGGGCCCTTGGTTTCCATCAAGCAGAAATTCCCATCATGGCTTAAAGGGGGGGGGCCTCCGGAACTAGGAATGGAAAAATATCAACGGCGAAGAGAAGGGGGGATACGTTAACCCTGTTCCAGTAGGGTCATTTCTAGACTCCTGGAATAGGTATCTCATGGTGAAAACAAGTCGTGCCGATGGTTGGGAGCAAAGCGACCGAGAGAAAAAGGAGAAGCTAAACATGATGGGCGAGGTTATACCGCGCATTGTCCTACTGAGAAAGGTAGTCGGGTCAGTAAGTGAACACAGAGCAACATGGAAGAGGGGGGGGAAAAAGGGTTACGGATCCACGCCGTGGAGCAATGCGCCAGGAGGGGGTTACATGAATTGGCGGTCCGGCCGTTGGAGGGACGAGCTCGGGGGAGGGGGGAGAGAGAAAAAGTCGTGGGGTTACCGCCCAAGTATGTATGACGCTAATGTGGTGAAAAAGGAAGAGCGGTTTTCAACGGTGCGGGATGGGAGCAGGGTTTCAGAGGGGGCGGGAAACTCCCTGATTGTCTATAACGTAGCAACGCGATGCGATTACCGACAAAAACTTCTATTATAGGTCACAAAAATTAATGAACGGTCCGATGGTTGGGGGGGCAACGAGAAGTTAGCAAGGGAAAAAAGAGGCAGAAATCATGGCCATAATTCATCTATGAGAAAATTGGGAAATGGCCACAGAGTCCGCAGCGAGAGCCTCAGGGTGAGGGAGGATGATGCGGGGGGGGAGGGAGAGGCCTAAGTCGGGGAATGGTTGACTCTGGGCGCATCCTGGGCTAGACGCGACTCTTCACCGAGAGAGTGGTACAGGCCGACCGATCAACACTCAAACTTGGGGATACAACTTGCCGTCAGCAACCCCCGGGAAAGAGGGGGGGGAAAGGAACCTCCTGTGATTTCTTAGTATGAGACGGGACAAGGCAAGAGTAAGTTAGGAAAAGGGTTTCATCAATCAGAGGCGGGTTTTAGTCGGCTGAGGGACAGGAGAGGGAGGAGAAGACAGGTCCACGTGATCGCGAATAAGATCCTGGATCTCACTTTTTAGGGTGGGGAGGGGGGGTTTCTGTTTTCGCGGGAGGCGACCTTGCATTGGTCCCCCCGTAAAAACCCTAGGAAAAATCACAAGAAAGGCAGGACCATGATGGCCATCGTCATCAGATAGGACGAAGCGATTCTTGGACCAGAGAAAGATCCGTGTAAGCAGGGACAGCTCTAGGGTGGCAAAAGATCGTCTGCATCGCACGACTGGTGTCTGAGATTTTCATCTTCTTCAAAGATTAAACGGGGCCCTGAAATACTAAGAAGGGGTTGGAGGGGGGTCTGGGAAAAAAACGTTGTGTCGAGGAAGCCTGTCCTTCCTAAGAGAGAAATATTCCAAAAGCGAGTGCGCATCTTTTCATCGCGGCATTATTACTAGAGGTGATTCTGAGAAACGATTCGCGACGGAAAGGAAACGAGAAAACAGTTGGCAAAAGCACACTTTGGGGGGAGGGAGGGGGGATTCAACCATGTCCCGATAGCAACCCCGAACGGAAAGAAGAGATGCATATCAACTTATCACTGTGGGAAATTTCCATAAAAGAAAGTCTAGAGGATCTGCAAGTTCACATCCAGAGGAAGAAAGGCACATAGCGGTTGGCAAGCAGAAGAAAATCCCACCTGGGGGAAGGGAACTTTGCAAACTTGGACTGACCGAACTTTTCCTGACTTGTAAGGGCCACAACGAGTAGTTAAGAGGGAGGTGGCAGGGCGGCCCCGCAAAAAAACAAATTAGACCAGCATTACTCAACTGCTAGGGGTGCTGGGAGGGGGGATCATTTCACATCGAACGACTGGGTCAAAGGACGGGTGGGGAACACCCGGTTCAGCGCGTCTGGAAAAGGGGGGGCCAAGGGCCACCCGTCATTCCTCCATTACCGAATCCGAAGAAAGCGCTAGTGCCCGGAGAAGAAGTCGGTATAAGAGAACGAAAAAACGAGACGCCCCGGCCGTAAAAAATATCGTGGAATCGAGGAGAAAAATGGGAACGGGTAGGGGACGGAAGGGGAAGAAATCAAAGATCCTGCGTAACATTGACTTGCTCATCTCTCTCAAACAAATTATTAGTATTAAGATAAGGAGAGCCGCAAGGGACCGATCTTCGGTAGTATCGTAAAACTAACACAGAAGGGAAAGGTAGAAACCAGGTTAAAAACGCTTCCAACAAAAGGGAGGGGGTGACACTGCGTCGAGCTGATAAAGACGGTCATTCTCCTTATCTCAAAACTGGGATGCGAAGCGGGAGCTGAAGTCGAATTTTCCGAAAAGAAAGAAATGCTTCCTGTAACTCCGCAAACAAAGGGGAACCAAGTTTTATGGACGACTGACCCTGCCTGCGGAAAATATCCGTGTCGTCCGAAGGGAAGATGTTCCGCCAAAGAGGTCCAAACGGCGAAAAGAAAAGCTTTGTGCCGATGGTCAAAAATGAATACAAGAACAGACAGTTGGAATTGTAATAAACCTTTGGCTTGTAGAGGAGCTCGGGAAAAGAATTATCTGGGGCCCGGCTCGTTGGACAGCGGCCGATGAAACTCCAGAAAAGACTCTCAAGGGAGTGAACGTACCTAAGAGTTCAAAATAAAGGGCTACAAAGAGAGGAGGGGCGCTTAGAGGGGAGGGGACTAGCGCGCGGTTGGGTTGAATCGAAAAACATCGGGGATTGGCTTGGAAAAAGGGGCTGGACGAGTTCAGAGAAGGAATCGTTGTGTAGAACAAAAGTCCGTGAGGGGCCGCTCCGGAACGGACTGCGTACCCGAATTGGTCAGGGCAGTGAGGAAATTGACAGTAGGATGCAAGAAAGACCGGGAAACCTTCCCAACGAACAAGACCACGTAATTAACGAATAGGGGAACTTTCATTGGAAAAGGGGGGAAAAGAAATGAGACTCAGATAAAGAGTCAGCAATAGGGGGAAAAGGAGGAGGGCCGACAACAGCTGGTCCCCACGCGTGATACACGGCGTCCGAAAGACATCAGGTCATACCCCGCGCCGAGATAATAATTCGAGAACCACAAGGACGAGATGGGGAAGGGGATTGGGGTATTGGAACTGTGCCGGACGTACTAGAAAAAAAAAGCAGCGGAAAAGCCTCGCAACCAACGCAAGAAGAAAAAATAATCAGAACGCGCGTGGATAACCACTGTTTTCGCTCGGGATCAAAACCTTCAACAAGCCGCCCGAAAAGAAGAGCTGGGGAAAAAAAAAGATAATTCTGGGGGGGCTCTTCCTCATCCTCCAGCGACATTGGGGAAACTTGTCAGGAGCGGTAAAGGAAGGTTGGTGTGACATGCAAGCCGGAGGGGACCAGAACACTGGTGGGTGGGAAGGAGGGATCGGTGATTAGATTGAGCTTGCCTAGGAGGGCGGTGGACACATTCAATCAAAGAAAACCGATAGTCCGGAGCAAGGGAAAAACAGCATTAGCCATCTCTAACTTCCCGCTAGCCATGTGCCAAAAAGGGTAAAGAAAGACGATTGCAAGGAACGGAGAGCGACTTCGGTCCAAAGGAATTTTTCAGGGGGGGAGCAGCGCTAGCCAACAACTCCATCGACCGTCTCGGGTTGGGCCCTATGTGGCAAAGCAAAAAGAAATGCTTATGGGCTATAGAAGAAGTGAAAATTCCAGGGGGGAAAGGAAGACAGAAGAACCCAGGCGCTCCCATACGAACCTCGTGCCCCGGCCACAATTACTAGGGGGGAAATCCCATGAAGGGGCGAAATGGAGAGAAGACAAGAAGCGACGCGCATCATGAAGGAAAGACGCTAAATAAAAGAGCGCTGTTTGATTCTGTCACACCCTCCAAAAGGAGACCAAAAAAAAAATGGTTATACCCGCAAGAATAGGAACTGTGACTCTGTGGACTAACCCTCAAAAGAGATTGTAGATGGCATCGCGTATAACGAAAACCAAACCTTCAGGAAAGGGGGGACGAGGTCTGTCCGCCAGGCGCCGGGCGCTGCCACCTCGGAGCTCACGGGGTTAAAAGAGAAAAGAACAGCCGGAGTCCCCGCACCATGGCGATCTCAGGACCCCTTGACCATTCATTCTTCCAAACCGTGACGTAAAGTATCTTCTAAAAAGGAGAAGAAGTGGGGAAAATAGGGAGGGGGGGGAAAGACCAAAAAAGACAAAGGGAACTCTCTGATTTCAAGGGTCCGCCCTTGATGGGCCCGGGCCGTATTAACTGCCAATTACAAGGGGAGGATAATGAGGGGAAGGAACGGCGCCTTGCGGGGTCCCGCCTCCACCTGTATACGAAAAACGATCGAAACAATTGAAAAGAAGGGGCAGGGGGAAGCATCGGATAAGGAAATCCCGCCAAAAAGGAAAAAGAACGGGCCCATCATGGACAAGGCGGGAGCGCAGGCAGTCGACCGTCAACGCAGCATCCTCAAAAAAAAAAAAAAGAAGAGGACACAAAGAGATATGACCGGGTAAGGCATGGCAAAAAAAATGGGTCAGAGGGAAGGAAAAAAATCGAAGGGACGGAGGAACGGGAGTTCCGGAGGACATCCGGGCCGCGAGGAAAAAAGTATGATTGCAAGCAGTGGAAAGGGGGGGGTGGGGAGCGGGGGGGGAAAAGGGAAAACATTTCCTCGACGGAAAGTGACTATTCGACCTGGCGGGGTGTGCCATATCCTGTACGGGAAAAGAAAGAGGAGGGTCACAGAGCCATGGGAGGAGAAAATCACCTGAGCCCAAAAGGAGGACTGTGACACGGAGGCCTCTTTCCAGGAATGGCATGAGATACAAGGGTGTGTAAAAGAGGATAATTGGGGCGGAAAAAAGTGCGGGCTCGGTAACTGGAGAAAAAAAAGAAATTCGCTGGACAAACAATCCTTTAAAAGATTTTGGATCGTTATAACAGTTGGCCGACGCATCTACCTGGATTAGGGTAAGGGGAGATTACCTAGGCCTCTTTGCTTTGCTGGGTTACTACACTGGGGCTTCGGTGGAATGAGGAAAACACACCAAGCAGGGGGGGGAAACTCTCACGTGGGATTTTACAGTTCCCGCGAAGCGCAAAAGTGAGGGTAGCGGCGCACGTGCAGTGATTTGGGGGATGTATTGAAAAAGGAAAGGAGACCCTGGAGTAGAGCGGGGAAGGACCTTCGTAATGGCATGTGTCAAAACTGGCGTTCTTAAGCGCCAGGCACTGGGTGCGATAACGGAGAAAGAGACGGAAGATCAAGACAAGAGAAAGGGCAAAAAAAAAAAAAAACGGCCGAAAGGGGGGGGATTGGGGGTAGAGACTCACTTGCAAACAATAGAAAAAAGCTTACGCGCACGAAGAGAAACAAATAGTAAGAGGGGAGCAAATCAAAAAATGGGAAAATCTTAGTAGACTGGGGCCGCTGCCCGACTGGGAGGGTTGAACTTCTCTTATACAGGGGAAAGGTAGGAAAAAAAAGGAAGGACCATGATACTACGGCAAGTCCTAGAAAAAACAAAGAAAAAGGGAGAGAAGGGGGATCATCAACACGCGACGGCCCGAGACGGAAGAAAGGTGTTGGCTTCATTGGAATTGGGATGGAAGGGGGCTCGGAGGGTCGAACAACGCAGAAAAAAAGAAAAAGCTAGTAGGGACTGTGATGTTGTGTTTGGTATTTAATGCGAGCTAGGTTTCCATGATCGCGGAAGAATTCGCCTGGGAGGGAAAGATGGTTTTATTCGGAGGAGTCAGCTGAGGAAGGGGCAGCATTACGTTCCGGCAACTCCGGAAAAAAAGGGACAGAATATCAAAAAGGGAAGTTTAGGACCTGGCGAGGATCCTGAAGAGAGGAAGGCTGAATCGAGAGAGCCTGTAATCCAACTTGTTAATAGGGAGGGCGGTTGGCAAGTGAGGATTAGGCACGACGGGGTAAAGAAAAGAGAAAGAGGAAAACATGCTGACCTCGAACCCTATACGTTAAAGGGTTGTTCGGGTTCAAGGATACAAAAGACCGGCTGAGACAACAGCTGAGAAGGAAAAACAGGGGAAGAAACTTAGAGCAAAAAAAAAAGTTGAAAAAGCGGAAGGGAACCCTTGTTCGGGGGGGGACTCGACAACAGGGACTATACAACCGACACCTGGGGGAGCGGGGGGAAAATCCGGATGTGAGGGGATAGGAAAACCCCGCACGTGTCGATCTGCCACCGCCGCGGAGTCAGCTTCCGCTGTGGGGGAGCAAGGGGTAATCTTTGACGGTCATCCCCAGACGTAACTCGGAAGGAAGCGAGTCATAAAACTTCTACCAGACGGACAATAGAGGGGGTTCAAAAAAAAAAAAAAGGGAGAGGGAAGGGGGGTGAGGGGAAAAAAAACGGTTGACCAACTGGTGGCGCGCAGGTTACTGAGAGACAGGCAATTCGGGGGAGAAGAGCAGGTGCAAAACAAGATAAAGAGGGAGGTCTTGGCCAGGTCAATAAGAGCATAAGGGGTAAAGAAGGGGTGGAGAAACAAGTGGCGACGTCCACCACGGAAAAGCAAGAGGGAAAAAAACAGCCGCTTGAAAGAGATGCCGGGAATGCGGTCTTACAGCTAGCCAGCGAGACAAGAACCAAGACAAAACAACTCAATGAGGGAATGGCGGGTGGGGGTCGACATAAACGCTGGAGGGAGGAAACCTCAAGATAAAAAAAAAAGGGGGGAGGGGGGGGGAGCA
>Ga0179591_1355062_pt1 | contig 11899 bp, 12 predicted proteins | sample CZOMad2_1_08_16f_FD_182891 | JGI IMG/M metagenome (GOLD analysis project Ga0179591, IMG submission 182891) | Vadose zone soil fungal communities from Angelo Coast Range Reserve, California, USA - CZOMad2_1_08_16fungal (PacBio error correction) | ecosystem: Environmental > Terrestrial > Soil >...
GGACGTTCGAAGGAAAAATTCCAGGGCGGAATATGGAGAGGAAAAAGACTTGCAGGAGGGGGAGAGAAGGAGTAATCCGCGGGAGGGAACCTACTAAGTCTGGTTCGATTCCTCGTTCCCCATGCGGAGGCGGTTATACTTATAATTCAACTGGGAAGGAAAACCAAGACTCTGTGTAGCGGAACGTAGGTCGACTGTCGTGGGCCACCCTCGTGCGAAAAAAGGGTCCCATTACTCTTCATTAACCAAAGAGAACACGCCTGGCGAGAAGAGGTGGAGAACCAGAAAAACAGAAAGCAATTGTGTTGGAAAAAGAGAAGTTAATCTAAACGCGAAAAGGCGAGAAGCGGACATTCGCGAACGTTTAAGGCCGACAAACTCGGGGCGAACCAGAGGATCAAAGAAAGAAGAGAGCAAAGACGGAAAATCTCCTGCAGAGAAGCCGCCGACCCGAAATGCCAGCTGCCGAGGGCCGACGCTGATACAGCTTGAGTGTGAAAGAAAACAGGGAAAAATGTCGACTCTTGCTCGTCAGCTCGCGCGAAAAAAACAAAAACTCAGGGAATTCCTAAAGGAAGGCTCAGGCGAAAGGCGCATAGCATGTACGGGAAGACAAGGGGATGTAAAAGAGTTTTCTCACTGACTCCGCTGTCCAAGTTTTATTAGTGGTCATGTAACATGATCAGAAACATGACGCCGGAAAAAGATGTTCCGGCTACCGGTCTGTGCTTTCCAGGCCATCGAAACAGGGCGCGAACGACCTTAAGAAGGTTGCGAGCAAAGTTACGAACAGTTGCGAGCGGTCAAAGGCAAGTAAACGGCCAAGGGCGTCGAGGTCGAAGGGCTCGAGGACAAACGCAGACCCAGGGGGAACGATATCACACTACTCGAAAACTAGCGAGTTGAGAAGAAGGCAAAGCGCCAAGTAGGGACCGGTAAACCCCGAGGGGATCTGATTCCGTCGTCGCGCAAAGCAGTACACACAAGGTTCATGTGCATGGTATGACCCGGTTTCAGGCGTCTGTCTAGCCCCGTCCAGCAGTCGGCAATTGCACGCAAGCCCGGCGAACGGGGTTTAATTATACCATCCACCCACTAATTCCATGTCAGGAATGAGCCCTAGTACTCCGCAACATGGAGAATCTCATCGTTCCGGCTGGGATAAAGCCTCTCACAAAATCTGACCCAATGGAACACGGAATCACAGGGTCATCACCCGAAACGGGGCGTCGTAATACCTATGTATGACTCCTCCATCACGGGAAAAAGGAGCCGACGAAATAAAAAAATTAACTGCTTGCGCGCGCTAAAACAAAGTTCGTAAACCCCCGGATTTCTGGGCCATCACTTCATCTCACAAGAGTGCCCAATCTTGCACATGCCTAGAATGCCGAACGAATGCCATCGTCGGTCGTTTTACTCTCTCTTCTGACGGCAACCTTCAAAATGTCACCATCATCGTCCATCTCCTAGGAGGCCCCACCACACACCAGAGAATGAGACCGCCTCACAAGGTTCAAAAAGGTGGAGCCGGCGGAGAACGGAATTACTACCAGGGCAGGAAAGGAGGGACAAAAACCTCATCTAGCAGGGCTTAGAGGAAAGGGGGAATCTAAAAAGAAAGAAGCGCAGGCGTCTCGGCCCGGCTCTTATGGCGAATCTCTGGGCTCGGCTCTTCCACCAAATCGTACCTACTATTTGTAGACCGGGCTCAAAATCATCTCTGAACGCCATCTGCAATCCACTCATCTGATCCCGATGAACAGGAGCAAGAAAAGAGACGCCTCTACGCACGCGTGAAGATGGCTGGCGCGGCCCTGGCAATCTCGAGTTCATCCTGTTTCTGGGCATCTTCGGGGGACGACGGGGCTGCCAGCGGGCCGAGTGTCCTGTCTTTTTGATACTCTTCAGTCACCGAGCGGCTTCGGCAAACTGCTTATCTCCCAGGCGCCCGGGGGGGGAGCACATTCAAAAAGATCCTGAAAGTCCTCCCCCGTTGAGGGTTTTTGCTCGCTGAATGGGGTCAAAAAGGAAAAGCGGACCCGAAAGGTGAGCGTGGCGACGCCATGTGCGGTACGGGCGGGACAGCGGCATCACCGCAGCGGCCCCGTCTGACGGCCACGGAAAAGTTTTTAACGCGCACCGTAAGCGCGTGCGGAGGACCGGGGGATTCCGCGATGAAACAATTCCTCCTCCCCACCCAAAACTGAGAGGAGAAAGGGGTAGCACGTGGGGTTGAATCTCTAATAACCAGTGGCAACGAAGCAGATGCGTACGAGGTGGACAGCTGAGATCACACCGGCGTACGCTCTGCTGTGCTTGTGAGGCCGCCACAACCCAAGTACAGGAAAGGAGGAGAAAAGCGCTACCCGATTAGTCCAAACAAAAAAAAAATTCACCAGCAAGCAAAAACGAACGAGTGAAGACAGACGCCTTGACGGATCTTTTCCTTCTTAAGTTTAGAGCCGAAAGCCTCATCGTACGTCAGAAGAACAAAAAAACTCGTAGAACGAGCGCAACGCGTCCCGTGCCGCACCGAATGGAGAACTACGAGATGCCCAGTCCGAAGCCAGACACGAACGCGTAGAAAGTCGTTCGGTCGATATGGTCATCTGAACAGATCTTATATGGGAGTGCGGCCGATGACTCACGATGATGACAAGAAATGATCCAGTATTGCAACATCCTAAGGTAAGCTTCGACCCACAGGAAACAAAAAGCATAGTACTCCGGTAGTGAAGAGAAAATGCTGGGTGGATAAACCTTCAAAAAAAAAAGATTTGAGAGACCGAGTGCGATAAGGAAGAAGTTAATGAATGATCATCAGTGCTTCAACCCAGCACGGACCACCTTTGGGGGAGGAACATATGGAAGCCCAGGTCGTTGTCGAATCCTACTTGTGGTGGTGGCGCATACGGAACGTTTACAAACTATTATTTGCTCAACAACCAATTTGAAAGTGGCCGACCTAGCGACGAGAGAGCCGACAACAGATCCGAGATGCTTCTCCGGCCTGCGCGTGTGCAATAGGGAAGAAAAGTTGGAGATGTGAAGGAAAAAAATACCAAAGAATAAGAAGAGAGCAAAAGAGTACTGGGGAGTAGGGAGGAGAAGTTGGCCGGGCTGATCACTCACCCTGTAGCATACTAAAAAACGTGTGGGGTTGGGTGGGGGGGGGGGTGATGACGATCCCTGTGGTAGGGGGATTGCGGCAGGGGAAAGGATTTTGAGCGGACCGTCGCTAAAACGATGAGACTCCTTTGCAAAAAGCGAGGAAAAGAGGGGATCTCAGAGCGACAGTTGAAGGGTTGGGGCACGAGGAGGGAAAAAAGGACGCCGGTAACCACCGTGTCGCAGGGCTTGCACTCGAAATTGCGAAAACGCTGGCGGAGAGAGAAGCGAAAAAGAAGAGGCATACCGGTGCACCATTGGGAAAGGGGAGGGATAATTGGGCCGGCATCGCGGGGGTAGTACCGGTAAACGGGCGAGGGCTGGAGCACCTAGGGCAGGAAAAAATTGAGGTCTTCAGTGTCTCTTGTCGGGAGGGAACACCCTGGGTGGAGCGTCCTCACTTCTATCGACTCACTCTCAAAACATTCCCTGTCATTAGAAAAAAAAAAAAATCTGTGACCGGTAATGAAAGAGGCGAAAACCTAGCAAGATCTTGAGGAGAGGGTAAGATGTGGGGGGGGGGGGGGGGAGGACAGAAAAAAACGGAAGAGACACCATACAAGTTTGGCCTAAGGAATGGTAGAAAAGCGGGGACATCAGCAGGAAAAAAGTTGGGGACCAGGCGCAGAGTCCCTCTGTACTCAAGAGGGTTCTGTCGCATCAAAAAGTAAAGACTCTGCAAAACATCGGAGTGACGCGGAAGAAGGGGCTAGGAAATGGGTGCTCTTTTGCGATCTAAAAAAGCTAGCTCACTATGTAAAAGTGGGAAGATGGAAACAGCAGGAGAAAAGTACGATCCCTCAGATCACGGGGGTCAGGTTGTCATATTGTGACGGAAGAGGGGGATCTGGGGAACGACGTAAGGGGAAAAGAGTCTTTCTTTCCTTGATGCGAGGTACGAAAATTGAGGTGGCGGGGAGGCAGCTGAATGGACGTCTCGCCGGACTCAGGAGAAAACGCTCTCGCTTTCTGCCACCAAATGTTGTCGACTGAGGGGGAGAGAAGAGGGAGGGGGAGCGACCCCGGGGAAGGGGCCTCGTCGCGAAGGGGCAGTTTTGTCTCGGGTGGGGGGGGACTGCGAGTTGCATACTGTCGCGACTGAGGGCACCACGACAGCGGAAGCAGGTCGCTCCAAAAGGAGGGGGTTCCGGAACAGAAAAGGGCAGAAGGGAAGACAGAAAACGTGGGGAGCGCGACAGGGGGGGGGGCCAACTAGAGAAAAGAGAGTGACAGTCACGCCAACGAATATGCGGCGAGGGCACGAATTCAAGTGCCTGTAATAAGAATGTTAATGAGGCCAAAGAAAATGGGGGAACGGAAACGACAGAATCCAAAAAAAACAAAGGAGGAGGGAAAAGGATAGGTCGTTTTAGGTAAAGGAAGAGAAAGGAAATTAGTGGGGGGAAGTAAAGGAAAAGGCACGAGGGGGGGCTCCAATAATCAGCGTGCGTGAAAAAAACTCGATGTGCTAGGGGAGGAATGAGGGGTCCACAGTGAGAAGCGCAAGGGAGGTGAGAAAATTCGAAGGGGAGGGGGGGACGGGAACCCCGCGCGTGGGAGCGACGTGCTGAGAGTCCGTGGTGCAACCCGCCTCGCGTCGCTAAGGACCATGAAACGCGCAGGCAAAAAAGATAAACGAGCAAACCTGACGAGACTGGTGAGGGAGGGTGGGGGTAAAAATAATCAAGCGATTGGGGGTGGAAAGGAGAAGTTGAGACTAAACTTCGCTTCTTACATTGAGAACGAAAGAAAAAAAAGAGGGAGAAACATCAGGAAGCGAAAGGAGGTGGAAAAAAGAACGAGATGAAGACAACAAGAATTGCAATCGGGGCGCGAGGGGAAAGAGGGGACGAGAGGGAAAGCTTGCTTTGAAAAAACCCGCTGAAAAGGTCGATCTCGAGCGTCGCAGAAAGATTCGCAAGAATACAAAGCTATCTCGAACGAAATAAATTCCGCAACGAACGAGGGGAGAAAGAAAAAAGAAGTACTGTGAGAGCGGCAGAAACCAAGGAGAAGGGGTACCAAAACAAAGGGAAAACACGCTGTTTTGGGCGAGCTGCGGAAGGACTTGAAAAAAATGGGGTCGCGGGTCTGAGAGCGCGCAGGGGAACCATTAAAGAGCAAAGGCTGGTGAAGACAGTGTTCTTTTCAAAAGGCCAAAATCGCGACAGCGAGAAACGAAGCGGCGAGGGAGAAAAGTAGGGAAAGTGCAAAAAGGAGGTCAAAGAGAAAGGGAAAAAAGAAGGGGAGTCAAAAGTTCAGAGGTATGCTCTAACGCGAAGACCAATGTGTAAGAGAAAATAGAAGGAAGCCGAATAAATAAAAAAGGAAGCACGCCGAGGAGAAAAGAAAAGCACATAGAAGTCAGGAAACCGGTACAGTAAAACCAAGATCGGGGGAAGCGGAGTAAGTCCCAAAGGAGACATAATCACCGCGGGGACAGGGGGGGGGCAAAAGGGGGGAAGAGGAGTCGTCGGAGTCCAGTAGAGAGGACGATAGGGCGGAATAGATCTACTGAAAAACAAAGAGAAAAAAAAAGGTGGGGTGGGAGGGGCGTCATCTCACGCTTACCCACTCTCAAAAGAAAAAAAGGGAGAAGGGAGAGGAGGACGGTAGGATCTCACATGGAAAGAAGAAGAGTAAATTTCGGAGCTAAAGACGCAACTCTACGCAGAAGAAGAAATAAACCAAAAATTTCTGCGGAACACCCACGGGTGAGAAAAAGGGAGTGATAAAAATGGGAGGAGCTCATAACAGCCAAATTGAACTCCTAACTGAAAACAGGATGAGGTGAGAGCGAATAGCTGAGGAGTCAAGGGAGGGAGTGGGGAGCACGAACACATCAAAAGTGGGCACCGCTTGGCACGCCGCCTTTAAAACTAACATCGTCAACGAAGAGAGTGTGGGGCGGGCTCAATCAGTTCTTATGGAATGCGACGGAAAAAATTGTGATCACAACGGGGTACCATAAAGTAAAAAGCCCCACCATCAGTCGGCGATTAGGGCACCTACCTCATTCCAGAAAATAGTGGCAAACAAAAAATGGAAGGAAAGGGGACGGACACGTGACCAGCCAAAAGGACAAGAAACTGCTGTCAAAGACATCGCCTCGTGACTGTGGTACATCCTACAGGCAAGGGTGAGAACTCCCCAATCAACGCGGAAGGGGGGAGGGCGAGGCGCTCTGCGGAAGGGGGAATGTCGCGGGGGCCGCTCTTACACCACGGATAGGGACAAATACTCCTGTAAAGTCAAGGGGGAGCAGGAAAAAATCCTCTCTCCTTAGAATCCATCTCGAGCTGTAAGGGGAAAAAGTAAAGAAGGAAGAGGGGGAGGTTGCAATCGGGCAAAAAGGGTAGGTCAGAACGGGACGCGGAATGTGGGAAGCATCTAGGGGGGACGAAAAAGGAGGGCGGAAAGAGGGAGTTTGGACGGAGTCGGCGGAAGAGGAGCGAAAGGGTTCTGTTGAATTACGTCACGTAAGGAGGGAAAAGGGCTTTCGGAAAAGATGGAAGGCTTCATAGGCGCACCGTCAAAATGTCAAAAAAAAAGGGTCAGGAAAGTACCTCAGGAGGGGGTTCGGGAAGGGTGATGCTGGTTTCTTCAGTTAGGAACGGAAAGGTCAGAGAGGTCTATAGGAACGAAATGTGGGGGAGGGGGGCATTCGTGATCGGCAGAAAAACATCGAGGCGGAGCAATCCTGTTTTGGTGGAACGCGCCTGGACAATCTAAAAGGAGCAGGGATTTCGGCCGTGACTGCAGAGGGCTGTAGCGCGAACAATGACTAACTCGGTCAAAAACACAACAACGGGGATTGGGAACGGTGATATTATTGCAAGGTGTTGGGAAGAGGGGGAGGGGGGAAAAGCCAGGGGTCAAACTCCAGACTGCGTAAGAAGTTGGGGGACAGAGAGATCACCATGTCCGCGACCGAAGTTGATTACTTTCGTGGTGCTGCAAAGGGAAAACGAAAAAGGAAAAGGGAACAGGGGAGGTAAAGATAGAAACTCGTCGGACAAAAGGAAAAGGAAAAAGCAGACCAATCCGCAAAATCGTGAGGACGTGAAGCTTTATTGTGAGGGGGGAGGGAAGTGGGGAGGAAAAGCACTGGAAGAAAGAAAGCGAGTGCCTGGGTAAAAGGGAAAAAAAAGAAAAGGAAACTCCCGGAAAGGTAAGACCGAAGTGGAAATCGTAACCACCGGGGTTCCCCACCAGGTAAAGAACACCAGGAGGAAGTCCTCAATGCCGGAAAAGGAAAGCCCGCATGAACGAGTGCTAAAACGAGGAAAGGACGTTCCGGGGAATCTTGGGGCAAGATGGAAGGAAGGAAGCGGAGGGGGCTCCTATATGCTGCCTAGATCCTTTAAGTTAAAGGAAGGAATGTAAAGGGGGGTCTAAGTGGTGTTAATAGGGGTCAATAAACTCCCTGGGAGAGTTCAATACCATTAACTCCGAATTGACGGGGACCTCTTCTTCGGATGATTGTTTTAAAAAATTGCATGCGACTAAACAGAAAAAGTCATGGAGGGGAAAAGAATGGGAATGAACAGGTTATGTCAGCAGGGGCCTCCCGACTCCCACCTTTTGGAAGAAAAAGCTTTAGATGAGGAAAGGGGATCAGGGTCGCTAAGATTTTTATTTTTGCGGAAAGTGGACGGGACGATGGAACCTAGGATGGTTTCTCAGTGTAAGTTTCCAGGGGATTCTCTACTAGACTATAAAAAAAAAACGGGATATTGAAGGAGAAGGCCGGAGGGAAGGAAGTAAGGAAAAAAGAAGGGGCAGAACTTTGAGAGAAGTATGGGGAAACAATCCGGCGAGGACGTATAGCGCAGAAAAATTCCTGTGTCATAGCGGAGACTTTGGCAGTGGGGAAAAAGGGAGAACTAAAAATGGGTTCGAAGGGCTCCCCCGGGGGTGGGTAACGAAAACTTGGATGACTTCGGCTAGGTGGGGTTTGAAGAATGGGGAAGGCGGGGGCTCCGTTCTAAGGACAGGTGGACGAGAATCATGTTGGGGGCGAGGGGGGACATCTGCTACGAGAGACCTCGACCGATTGGTGGTTGAGGGGTATTCCGGAAAGGAGGCACCCCAAGGGGGAGGGAATGCTGGGCCAGTTCCGGAAGTTCCGCCCTGGACGATGCGAGAGAGAGAAAGCCGAACCTGGACCTTTCAACCATTCCTTTGAGGGTTTTTGGAGGGGAGGGAAAAAAAGGGGGAAGAAGCGGGAGGGGGGGGGGATGAAGCTGGGGGGAAGGTGGGGAAAATGGTGTCTTGATTTAGAACAAGCTCTGATAGGATCTCTTGGTCTCTTTCTCGGACCCCCCGTGTCTGAGAGGGCATCGGCCACCCGGTCGGGCCTCGGGGGACAAAAAGGAGCCCAGGGACTGGGTCAAGGGAGCTGTTGGGGCTTTGCGAACTCGAGCTTCGACCAACCCTCCTAGAGGCCGCTCCGTGACGAAAAGGGAAGTAAGCGCAGAAAAAAAAGGGCAAAGATCACCAAAATGGGGGGGGCCGTCTAAGGGTTTGGGAAGGCATAAAGAAAAACTTGGGAACTTCTCATACTATAAAAAAAGAGGGGGTACGGAGAAAATGGTCATGGCAGAGCTGAAGGACGTAAAGGAGAGTCGCCGCGTGAAGTGAGAGGGAATCATGTCTGAGGATCAGGCGGTGATTCTTTGAATAGAGAGGAGCGCAAAGAAAAGAGAAAGGGGGGAAAAGGGGGGGTAAAGCAATCTGGACGAGGGAACCCTCTCGCAGCTTGCATTTGCAGGGAGGGGAGGGATGATTGGACTAAACGTCCGCTGTTGAATCTCGTCGTTCGGGTGAACGGCTGGGAGGGGGGGACGCAAAATTAGGGGGAGTCGGGACGGGCAGAAGGGGGGCAATTTCTCGCCAGGGATAGAGGCGACGAGACACAGGGGGACTTTTTTGTCGCAAACAAATCTCTTTGGTCTCTGGTACAAGAGGAAAAAAACTGGATCGCCAGGCGTGAAAGGGGGGTGCGGGTGTCATGGGGGGGAAACAGGAGGGACAAGGGGAAAGGGCAAGAGGCGAGAAAGAAAGGGTCTCAGCGGTTCCGTACCAGAGGGGACTACCTTCCTCAACAAACCAGGGAGCGAGAAGAAATGGGGAACCGAAGGGAGAAAAGATCCCGCCGGGGGAGGTCACGGCCACGCTGATTAAACAGTAGGCAAGCCTTTCAGTGGAGGGTAATATGTTTAATGACGCCTAAAGAAGCGTAAACGCCAGAGCAGAGATAACAAAAAAAAAACGGAGAAGGGGGAAAAAGGATGTTGATTGAGTCAGTCTGAATAGGAGTCATGAACAATTAAGGAGTATTACAGGCAAGGGGGGGAGAGGGCCGTGGGCTCCGACTCCGATGGCGGTCGGTCATCCTTCGGGAACCCTGAGATCGCTGAAAAAAAGGGACTTGGGGGACATGCAAAGTAGGGGTACGGAAAAACCGGATCTGGGGGAAGTACGAAAGGGAGGACTCAGCCTGGGTTGGGGGGGAACAACTCCGTACGGGAAAAGCCCTTACATCGGATTACCCAAAAAAAGAGAAGAAACGTTTGCGAGTTTCCCCGGAAAAAAAAGCAAGAGTGGTGGAGAAAAAAGGAGGAATTGGCGAAACGCGAGCCTGCAGCACGATGAGTAAATATAACGCGGGTGGAGGGGGAAACCAAAAAATCAACTAAAAGCTAACGAGAGGGTCAAAATCTGCGGGAAAGGTCAGAAGGGCAAGAGAAATCAAGGAACGACCCGAGGCAAGCACTAGGGAGAGCTCCGCTGAACGTTTCTTTACAGAAAGGAAAAACGGAAAAATGGAGAAGCAGCGTTCAGAGGCTGGGAGAGACGGTCGGACGAAGATCAAAGTTCCGGCCGAAAGGAGGAAGGGCGCACGAAACGAGGGGAAAAAGGAAGTGAAGTATGAGGATCACGAAACAGGGATGCGACGGGGGGGTACCAAAAAGGCTCTGATCGCGGCAATTTCTGGGAGGACGATGAAAATAGTGGGGGGGGGAAATGAACTAAGCCAAGTTCAGGGTCTACGGTTTTCTTTTGACAGGACAGAGAAAAGGCTACGAGAGGGAGCGGTGGGGACGGGCGGGTTCGACCGGGAAGGGGCGGGGGAGGAAAAGAGCAGTTGACAGGAAAGCGGATCTTTCGAAGGGGGGAGAGGAGGGAAGCGAAGAAAAAGGGGGGGGGAAGAAAAAGAGATCACCGGGGAAGAAGCAAAGGAGCAAGGCCGAGTCAAGAATAGTCCCATTAATCAGGGGAGGGCACAAAGGAAGGAGAAGTAAGGAACGTCAGTGAGACCCCAAGGAATGGCTCAAACCGCTTGGGGATGGGGCAGGTCATTAACCGTTCGGTTTCTTCTATCTAGAAGCCGAGAGGCTGGAAAGGGGGGGAAGCTAGGCAGGACGGCTGAGGGGGGGGTTGGTAACGGGGGAGTCACAATATCGACACAAATCCAGTCAGTTCCTCTGAGAATGAGCAAGAGGGGTACTCGCGCAACGTGGAAAACCTCTCGGCCATTATTGCGAAGGGGCTAAACCTCGCCGAAACTGCTTGGAGAAAAAAGGGGGTCGGAGGGGGAAAGACAATTTAAAAGGTGGGGGAAAGAACGGCAAAAGGGAAAGCAAGTAAGTGAAACATGAACTGCCATGTTGTTCTACTCTTCCTTCGTCTCGCAGAGGAGGGGGGGCATCAAAGGGAAGAACAACAGTGCCGCAAAAATCTGGAAAACCACAAACGGTAAACGAGAAAGAAATGGGAACGAACACGATGACATCTCAACAGACCCAGAGATCGGTTTGGCAGGAGAGGGCATCGAGTCTGGGGGGGGGACAGTCAAAAAAAACTGATGGATCACCATCTCATTTCTCACCGAGGGTCATTCCCAGAAACAAGAAAAACGTCGTCGATGAAGGACAAGGGACAGAGGATAATAAACGGGAAAAAAAAAAAAAAAGGTTTCCTCCGATAATCCCTCTACAGAAAAAAGGGGAATTAACTGCGGGAAGAATCATCGCCATCAGGGGTTTCATGGGGACAGAAGGAGGGCGGCAAAAAGGGTTGACAAGAAAAAAAAAGCGCGCCGCAACATAGGCCGGAGGAGGGGTATGAGGGGAAAAGAGGGGGCTACGGGAGTTCAAAAAAAAAGTCGGGGGGGAAAGAATCCAGTGACAGATTCAACAGGGAGATAGAGCGGGGGGAGCGCTCAGCACTCTCAGCAGAGGCAGGGGCTGAAGAAAGAGGAAAGAAGAAAGCTAAGAGAGGAGAGCCGCTGCGTCAGGGGAGGGCTGCGGCCACTGGTCGGCTGCTAATGGGCTACACCTGAGGTGGCCCATCTGGAGGGTGGGGGGGGGAAAAAGTTGTCAGAGAGCTCGAGTGGGTCGGGAAGGGATGAAAATTTCACAGGAGTGCTGGCTTTAGGGCAAAGCGTGCTTCAACGATCGATCACCTCAGAAGGGGGGAGGGAAAAAATCCTAACGCGTGGGGAAGGGGGGGGGAGGGGAGAGGGCTGGGGATGCTGGTGGGGCAGTGCTTGAGTACCCAACGAGGGGGGGGGTCGAGGACTTTAGCCGGATTGGACTGAGGGGAGACAAGAAAAAAAGAAATTAGCCAAAGGCGTGATGACATTAAGGGTGTGGGACTGCGAAACTAGGAATGTCTTGGGGGCGCTTCCAGGGGAGTCTAGGAGGAACAGAAAAGGGGGAGA
>Ga0179591_1322095_pt1 | contig 11898 bp, 12 predicted proteins | sample CZOMad2_1_08_16f_FD_182891 | JGI IMG/M metagenome (GOLD analysis project Ga0179591, IMG submission 182891) | Vadose zone soil fungal communities from Angelo Coast Range Reserve, California, USA - CZOMad2_1_08_16fungal (PacBio error correction) | ecosystem: Environmental > Terrestrial > Soil >...
GGGTGGACCTTTCTTCGAAAGAAGGTAGACTTGACGGGGCTGGGCAGAGGCGCGACTCAGCAGAGGGTCCTGGGTGGGGCGCAAGTCTGAGGCGTGGGTGATTCACAACTTGGTGATGGGGCTACATCTGCGTAAGTCAGAAGGTTGGGCAAGGAACCAAGAAAAAAAAAGAAGCGGAAGTCAGGAATCTGACTTGCGGGAACACTCTACATCAAGGGGGATTATAAAAAAGCTGTAGTGCGTTTGGTGAAGGAAAGAAAGCTTGCATCAAAAACGATGGTCAGGGGTTGGGAGGAGCAGAAGCCAAAAGGCTGTCCGACGAGGCACGGTGAGGGTTAGAAGGAGGGCCTTCAAAGTAGATGAACGCCCATTCGTGTGAGGGGGGGGGGCGAACGCCGCCAAGGCTGGGGTGCCAACAGGAAGGGGGAAGAGACTTCACCAGAGGAATAGTAAGAGTTCGACGCCGAGAGTTTGAACCGAAAAAAGGTGCGGAAATCAGAGGAAGAGACGACATGAGGGCGGGGGCGGTGGCGAGAGGGACCGCGGGTTGGTTGCTTCACGGAGACCCAGTGGCGTCAACCGCAGGGAGGAAAGTATTACGAAAAAACGGGTGGTGAGCGCCCGACGAGTCGGCAAACGAATCTGGTGGAGAATCGTGGTTCGTGACGTGGACAAAAAGAATAGGGTGGGGAGGTCAAAAGGAGGAAGGTTTGGCGAAAGGGATTGATGGCACTCGTAGGGGGGGGGGGGGGTCAACTTTATGGGCTCACAAACCGCGTCAGCTCGACAGGAGGAGCCATTCAAGGTTGCGTAGGGAAAAGAGGAAAAAAAAATGAGCAAAAAGGCCGGGGAGAATTGTCGGGGGCCGCGGGGTACGATCGTCGACGGAGGTCTGGTCCGGGGGGGGGGGGGGGGGGGGGGGGGGGGGGGGTGGGGGACCTCCTCGAGAGAAGTCAAAGCGGGGGGACCGGCATTCGGTGATGGCTGGGCGAACAGTACATGAGGGCTGTACGTTACTCTCATTGGAAGCACCAAAAAAATCGAGAAGGTCGTCGTATCTGAAAAAAAAAAAACAACACCGGAGGAGGAGAAGAAGAAGGGAGAAGAGGAGAAAAGGAGGGTCGTGTTAAGTTGCCCAGAGACGAAAATCGTTCGCAGCCCCATCATTTGAGCAGTCGGCCAGCAACCGCGGTCTTGATCCCGGGAGCTACGCGTAGGTGAGTGAGGACAGCACGACGGTCAGTTAGGTGTATTCAGGCGGGGGCCGTACACCAACTCGGAGTTATGGTCCCGCAACTTGGGGGGGGTAAAGTTCGCGCGTCACCGTCAAAAGAGGGTTAGAAGTTCCTATAAAATATCGAAACCGGATGTGGTTATGGGGGGAAGATAACCAAGAACGCGGGCTGGAGCGATGCATAAGTGTGCGCGTTTCCAGGGGTGAGAGTGGTGTCACCATTTTGCTTTCCGTAGCCAGAAAAGAAGACGAAAGTGTAAAGCATCGTGCCGGGTTTTGTTTGAGGGTGCCGAGGAAGGGCACAGGGCAGGTTCAGGGCTAAAATAAAGAGTGGGGCCGGGAAAAACTGGGAAGAGCCGTTGAAACCCACAGGTGGCGGGGTCCCCTTGAGGCCAGAGGAACCGCACACGAGAATGGCTCTCCTAGAGCAAAGGGCAGTGGGTGAGACCGCAGAAGAACGACCGGCGGTACGGAGGCCTTCCTCTTGGTGCGCTCTCCCCAAATGTCTAGTAGGGGTGGAGGGGGAAGAAAAAGGGGACGGTCCCGTTCAGAAAAACGAACACGAATGGGTCGCCTTCCGTGAGGGTACCGGGGAGGTACCATACGAGAAAAAGGATTCACCAAAAAAAGGGGGGGTCAGTACAAGGTGGTAGGGGTTGTGGCGTTGCCAACATGGACGATCTGGTGAAGAGCCCATGTCGCGTTGATTCCACACAACGCAGCTGAGGAGTTGCCGGCCATAGGTCGGTGCGGGGTTAATCACTACAGCACGGAACGGGACCGGGCGGGGATGGAACGAGTTGGGTCTTTTGTGCCGGGTTTCCCAAGCGGGACTAAATTGTTTTACCCCCCAGTTGCTGAGGTGAAGTTTAGGCCAAAAAAAGGCACGAATGTTAGAGTAAGGGCCGTTACTCGGTCTCGGGGATCCTTCACGGGAAACTCTCTCGACGCAGAGAGACCGGTGCCATTTACCACCAAAGGGAAACACTACACAATACAGTTTTAAACACGATTTCAGCTGGTGGCCTGTAATCCAAAACCTCGTCACTAATGGGACCGGGGGACCGGCCTTTGTATCGCGGGTGACGCGGGGGGTCTAAGAGAAGGAACGGGAACGGCTCTGAGTAGGACGCGGGTGGAGGTCTTGGGGCCGTGCCCAACTCCAAGGTCAGCTTAAGCACCGCCTTCTGCGTCGGTTAGAAAACAACAAAAAAGAAGGCAACCTCCGGAAGGGGTGAGCTCGGACCGGACTTGCTAGGAAATAGAAGGCCTCGACGACAGGGCGGAATTGGTCTTGGTGCGTCGCAAACTTACATGAAAAGGGGGGGGGTGATGAAAGACAGAAGATGAAAGGGATGTGGCCAGAGGCCGCCAACAACACCGACAGAACACGCCTGAATGTGATCTCGTCGAGGGGCTAAGAAAGCGTCCGACGACAAGAGTCGAAGACGGGGTCGTTGGCCGAGCCCCGACCAAGTTGTTGAGCTCGCTTAGGGGGGGGTTGGTGGCCAACATTTCACGGTGCCGTCCGCCAACGCGCACCGGAATGCAGGGGGCAACTCAAGGGAAGGTGATCTCAAGGCGGGGGTGAGATCAGCCAGGTCCATACGAAGAATCCGTCGACGCTTGGTCGTGGCTGCGTCGCCAAGAGGCCAAGTGTTACAGAACACAACATTTCGAGTGGAAGAAGGTCCGCAAAAACCCAAAAATGCTGAACCCCCCTGGGGGGGGTATCCGTCGTCAGGGGGCCTTACGACAAGGTGTCCGCAGGCAAGAGAGGGGGGGGGGGGGGGGGGGGGGATCCTAAGTCACAGTCGGCCACAAAAACCACCGTGCAATCACCAAAGGGAAGAATCCAATAGAGAACTACTAAAAGAGGAGCAATGAAGGTCCGGAGAAGCCGTCAGCGCGGGGCCCAGAAGACATTCGATGGCTTACCACCCTTACAACACCGGGACCCGGGGTCCGGCCGGGTGGGGCAAAACCTGAACAACTCCCAAACAGGGACCAAACTTTATCTAGAACAATAATCATAGAAAAGCTGTGAGGGATGATAACACGTCGTTCAGGAACACGACACCCAGGGGGTTCATTAAACTTAAACATAAGTCTCCGGGAAAGACTTTCCCGGACGGGTAAGTTCGTGTTTTGGGGTTTCCAGAGCGATGCCTGCGGGGGGGGGGAATGGTGGTTCACTACCGGGGCGTCCTCGATAATCAAGGTGACCGCCTTTCCGCGTCTCCCGGCTCTTTTTATGTACTCTAGCGACTACTTTCTCAGGACAGGACTGGAGGTGGTCGTTGGAGTAGTCAACAAACACGGACTGGGCTCTAGGTCATCTTGCATCGGGCTCGGACGGAGGGATGGAGGAATGAGGGGGCGGAGGTTTTCGGGACGGATGGGAGGGGGGGGGGGGGGACGAGTGGGAGGGGTTGGTGTCATGGGGGGGGGGCGGGGGGGGACGAGGAACTTGGGGCTTCGGTTGGCAAATTCGGTTTCGCTAGGCGATACGAGAGAACTGAAAGTGGGAGGGGGGGAGGCGGTTCTCGAGTGCAGGTTCTTGAAGGATTGCGGGCTGACTGAGCGCTGCCCACTCCATGTTTCTCTTGGGTCTCGCCAGGATAGAGTATCGGGATAAGAAACCAACGAAGAAGAGGGGGTATATAAAAATAGTCGGGAGAAGATAGATCGAGGAGAGCTCGGGGCCTGGGGTCGTTACGGTCGACAGTCCTACCCGCAGTTCCACGACTCCGCGCCAGTCGGGGGGGGGGCCGGCACTACAAAAGGTAAAGAGCAGCGCGTCGTCTATATCCCCGAGAGGGGTTGGTAATAAGCGAGACATCGGGGGTCTTCGCAGGGGACCCTCCGCTGGGAGGGGCGGGGGCCTGTGGATGGGGCATCTGCTAAGGGTCTTGGGGGCCGCGTGGGGGGCTCGGTCTAGGTGAGTCGGGGGGTCGGGTTCTGGTGTGTTGGATCTCCAAAGGCAACACTCTCAAAGGGAGGTCTGAGAGAAGGAAGGTTCTAGGGTAGAGGAGGAAGGGTTTGGGGGGGGGTACAGGGGCTAAAAGCAGTGCCAAAGGAGTATGCCTAGGTCACCGTTTCTGGTGAAGCTAGAGCAGGCATCGCTGCGGTGACAACACGAGGAGATTTACGAAAGAATTCGGCACGGGCGGTCGGGCGCAGAAAGGTATGTGGGGGGGGGGGGGGGGGGGACTACGGAAAGGAAGGGGGGAGGTAGAGTGGCACGACGGGGGGTCTGGAGGGGGTTAGGGGAATATTGGGGGGGCTCGGACTCAACAGTGGGGGTCGGGAGTCAGGGTGGGGAACTCATTGTACTGGTTTTCTGGAAATGGGGGTCGGGACAGTCAGACCATGGAGGTAACGGGATGGGGCAGGGGGGGGGTCTTGGAGGGGATTTCGGGAGGGGGGGGGGGGGGTGGAACGTTCCTCGGCGGGCGTGAAGTACGTGCGGGTGAAAGGGAGGGTGACCAGGAGAGATCAGCGGGAGTTTCGGAATTCGTGTTCGTTGTTGGGTCGGGGCACAGAGGCGAGGAGGGTGTTGGGTCTGAACACTGTCGGTATTGCAGACTTTAAAGAAAAAAAGGGAAAAAGAGGCAGAGAGGCTGAGGGACTTTCAGGGGAAAAGACCACCTGTGATTTCGAGAACGGCAGTCGGATTTCGTTGTAGGGGGAGGTGTGCTTTTTTGTTAGAGAAGGAAAGTTGGGGTGAGAATGTTCTCAACACTTCGGGAATGTTGTGGGGGAAGGAAAAACTACCAACGGGCGGACGAAGTAATAAGTTCTTGACTGGGGGGGGGGGCAACCGAACGGATCATAGGAAATTCTCATGCGGGTTCTTTGGGGTTCTTATTGCAAAGGGGGGGGGGGGGCGAAATTTTTCTCAACACTGTGCTTGGGGCAGTTTGAAGACGGAAGCAAAAACAAAAGGTGAACAACGGCGGAGAAGCAAGGGCTCGTGGCATCTCGGGTAGGGGTCCATTGGGAAGATCACGGCCGTCGTTCAACGTGTGTTGTGGGGCGAGGGAAAGAACTGTGGGGGAGCACGCCTTCGAGTTGGGGTGCAACGGCTGGGCTACCAAGTATGGGGAAACGCGCAAGGCGTCGTTAGTGGTAGAGTCACGGAAAGGACCAGGACGGGATCGGCGGAACTTCGTGGTCCTTTGTTTGGAGGAAGGAACCGAAAAAATGAATGGGAGAGAGAAGCCTAGGAGGGAGTGTGTGATGGAAAAAAGGGTTAACGCTAAGTAGAGCAGACGTCGTGCGGGGGGGGGGGGGGAGGGAAAAGGGACGCGAAAAAAGGGGGGGGTCTATCACGGAAGGATGTTGGAGAGGCGTGCGGAGGAGGGGGGTTTTGAGGAACGGGCACCGCGAAGGCGGGGGCACAACTGGAGTAAGGCAAGGGGGGTCATGCTGGGGTGGGGGGCGGGCAGAAGACAAGCTTCGCGACCGGGGTCGTAGTGAAAGGGGGGAGTGGAGGAAAGCGACAGCTGAGGAGGCCCGGGAAAATAAGAATTAGTGGCGGTGTTGGTGTGACGAACGAGAAGAATTCTTTGGGCACCATCACTGGTGGAATCCACAACGGGCAAAAGGCGAGTAGACGCCGGTGGGTGGGGAGCGTACAGGGTCTTCGTGTAGACACGTCGCTGAAAGTCACTATTCGACGCATGAGGTGCTTGTTGTACGAAAGAAAGCCACAATGGGGAGCCAAGAGAATAAGGACAGTGTGGGTAAGAAAAGGAAGGAACCAAGAGCAGTTTAGAGCGCCGGCCGGTTTGGAGCTTCCTGAAACCACGCGGTCGGAAGAGAATCGTGTAAAGAAACGACATTCCGGCTGGGGCTGCGAAAAGACGCCAAAATGGGGGGGGGGTTGCTCCGGCAAGGGTTTTAAACGGAAAAAAAAGAAGCGGGAAGTCGACGGAGTAGGGTGGTGAGGGTCGGAAAACCAACGAGGGTTGAGGATCTCGGGGAGTGCATAAGCGGGGAGGGGAGGGGATGGGGCAGGAACGGGAAAAAACATAGGGGGGAGCAAAAAGTCGGCCAGGATTGAAAGTAAACATTAGCAACCGGAGACTCCGTTCGGGGGGAGAGGACCAGAAAAGCGGTCACGATCAAACGAAGAAGGACTGAAATCATGAGTGAGGATGAAAAAAAGACTGGAAAGGCCAAATGCCAAACAGACCAGTGTGGAAGGGGTCAACCAGCGAGAGAGCGAAGGCAAAGAATAAAAACCGGAGATATGGTTTACTGAACTCCAACTCTGTTCCAGATCTAACTGAGGGCTACCAATGTAAGGGGACATACGTGTTGACGAGGGAGGGGAAAGGGGAAGCCAAATGCAGGGCTGAAGTTTAAAAACTCAGCCACAGAGAGGAAAACGGCACCCCGGGTCCCACTGGAAGAGACAAAGCCGGTCGTCGGGATCAGATGAGTAGATAGAAAGTTTCAAGGGGAAACAACCGACCCTGGCAGAGAGAAGTCCTGCGTCGTTCCGTCGGAGTGTGCGAGTGGGGGCCAAGGGGGGTGAGCAAACGGGCGAGACAGAAATCCATCACAACAAAAGGGGGGTCCCGGTTCGAAAAAGATGCAGGCTACAATGCCTGTAGACGGACGGGAGATCGCGCTGGTAAGGGAATTTGCGTAATGAGTGCTCAAGGTCGACCGCGTCGGACACAATGGCAGATGCGGGACCAACCAGTCTGAACGTGGTGGTACCACTGCAACAGGGGGATGTGGGCGTTGTTGTTTGGTGTGCATTTGTTGACCGTTCTGCCATCACCGCTGTGTCACGAATTACAGGGGTGGTCCGGTCAGGGCAAGAAAACAGAAAAAACAGCGTTGGAGATGAAGTCCGCTCGCCGTGGGATGCCGGGGGACCGGGGTGCTTGGATCGATTTCATGGTTGACCCCAAAACGTTTCCTTGGTTTTGTGGGGCGCAGAAGGCCGAGGGAGGTAAATTGCATACGGGCGTGAGGGGGGGAGGGTCGTGTGGCTGCGTCAGGGGGGCGGCGTGGAACCACACAATGCCGTGGCACGGCGGAGCGAGACGCGTTGGGGAGGGAGCTCACACAAAAACGGGCCGTCAGCGATCGCGGGCCTGTAACCAACTGCCGAGCCGGGTGGAAGGAACACCCAACATTGGGGCGGGTCCCTTGACGCAGGGCAAAAGTCACCGAATGGCTTTCAATGCAGGAGAGAGCGACCCGCGGTTGGGTGAAATGCTCAAAAAAACGCAAAGTAGGGACTACTTCCTCTTGTTTTCCCAACTGCTTAGGAGGTGGCGCCCAAAAGGTTGGAGGTTCCCGTGAAAAAAGAACAAAGAGGGTAGAGAAGACACAAACCCCCCAAAACGGGGTTTTGGGTGAAAAAAGCTGGGGGCCGGACTTTCTAAACCACGACAAGGCCCTCACCAAAACCAGGCCTAGTGTCTGAAGAGTTTGGGGGCGACGTTTCCACGACATAGGATTGGGAGGCCCCACAGAACATTCTAGGGACCACGTCCACCTAACACTCAAAATGCACAAGAAGGGATAGTGTGCCGGGTCAAAATCTCTTTCGCGGGTTGCTCGGACTACCAAACACCCTTCGTCAGGGAATGAGTTGGTAGGTGATTGCCACAGTCTGGGCTGAGAGTTGGGCACCATCATTGCAATTCAGAACAAGACCAGACTATCTCAAGAGGAAAGGAAGTTAGAGAACGGGGGGGTCGATTGGTTCATCAAAAAAATACCTGTCGCTGCGAATTGAAGGCTTTGCAGGTAACCAACTTGGCCGTTCGTGTATGCAAAAATCTCGGGGGGGGACGTCCTCCAAAACGAGGGGGAGAATGAGGGAACCAGTACACGGTATCTGAGGGGGAACTACTTTTGAGAAAGTCACAAGTAAAAGGCCGTCTAAGCGTTGAGTGGGGGAACCGTTTCCCAACGACCGCCGAAGGCGTGGTGTAGGAACAAGAAAATGCGGTCAATTCCAACACAAACTAGCTAACCGCCAGGGCCGGGAAACGCCGCTACACGCCGTGGCACTAACCCAAACCCAACGAATTCCTAGAAACGGAACGAAAGGGGAGTAGAACGCGTTGGTAAAAAGTGGCCTTCTCAACAGGACCATAAGGGGGAACAACCCATAACTGGAGCTGTGAAAATAACCACAACTCAGAAAAGAGGAGAAAAGCCTTCATGAGAAAAAGAGGGGGGGGTAGGCTGGCTCAGCCAGAGACGACATTCTGAACCGGTTGGGATGGGGCCTTCCCAACCGCATAAAGGGTAAAAAACCCAACTTGGCGCAAGTTTTAACGCCGCCAAATCCCTAACAACATCCTTGATAGCCGAGGGGGAGGTGAGAAAAACCAAGTCACGAATAGACAGAGTCAGCCAAACACCCCCATCTTGGGGTGGAGTGACATCGCCCCCATGGACCCGGGAGTGTGAAGGCAGAGGACCACAGATTTCGCGGATTCCGCAAGAAAACGGGGAACCTAATGCAGGAAAAACTCAAACTAATAATCCTTCTGTCCCGGACGGTCACAAAACTGGGGGTAATGAAAGCAGCAATATGAAAAGTGCCACACCACACAGCAAAAGCACTCCAAGGTCATTCTACGGCTATGCCCCATTCTTGAACTGAGGCCCCGACCTCAGCAGACCAAAGTCCATGATGACGAAACAAACCGTACACACCTTAAGAAAAAAACTGGAGAACCAATTCCTCCGTGTATTAAAAAACGTCTTTTCCCCTACACCCAAAAGTGAAGGATCAGAAAAAAAGAGAGGGGCAGAGGAGCCGACGTGCCAAAACACCTGGTAACGGTAGTGTGTTGTTCAGTCTCTTGGGGTCCTTCTCTATTTCTTGCACGATGATTGCTCCGCGGAAAAAGAAAAGAAGTTGAAAAGGAGTGAAGTCCAGAAAGAGGCGAAAGAGGGAATCTAACATGGGGCGTTCACACGAAGCGTGGATTTTTTCGTTGGAGGTCGAACACACGGGAACGCGTATCTCTTGAATCTGAGAAGGAGCAACTGGGGAAAGGATTTTCACTATGGTCTGGAAGATGGAAGAAAGAGAAGGACTGAATAAGAAATGTCCGTTGAGGGCGACCGACGCGAGGCTTTTGAATCGTGGGGGGATTGAACTTCGAATTTCTCAGTGGGGGCTGGGTTGGGAAGGTCACTGGACGCCCACGCCATGGGGACGTGCTCGAGCGGGACTCGAGGATAGAGAAACAAAAAGAAAATGAGATAAAATGAGAGACCGATCGAGCGAAGAAAGCAAAAGGGTGCCAATCAGCACGACCTACCTCAAACACATCCCACTGCGCCCAGAGGGACGTTCCTCCCAAGATTACCACCTAGGGGATTAGGGAGAGAAGAACCGGGAGGAAGGGGGAAGAAAAAGAACCAAAAATGACCCGCCATCGTGAACCGCTCCTTTCCATTCGAGAACAGAAAAAAAATAAAAAGCTCGGCAGGGAGGGGGTACAGACCACTCTCCATTCTTCGGAAAGAACGTATTTTCTAGATAGGAGGAATAGGGGGGAAAAAAGGAAAACGTGGAAAAGGAAGGGCTCCGCGTAACACAATTGAAAAACGTTACTTGAGAGGGTCATCTCGCTTGAAAAAAACACTCACGCTTGACAAGAGAAAATAGGAGGGGTGGATCTAAATGGTGGCCGACGTGACGTGGGGGGGGTCGTTGTGCACGAAGGGTTAATCGCGGTGGGGAGGAGTTGGGAAAAAGCAGGTTTTCTGGCTCCGGGGGGGGTAAGGAAAAAGAAGTGGGGGACAGGTTGGGGTGGGCTATTTTTTCGGGGACCAGTCTGAGAAAACTCGGGATTAGCGCGGGGATGGGGGGTAATTATCTTGGAGGTAGGGCGGCGGGGGTTTGTGGACGAACGGGGGACTGAGGCGGGAGGGCGTACACCGTGCGGGTGCCCGGCGTGAGCCGGCTATCCGAGGGCGTTTCTCATTAGGGTCGGTTTTTGGACCTTCACCTCTAAAGGGGGGGTCAGGGGGAAACAAGGGGGGAGGTGGGCGACGTAGCTAAAAACGCGTAAGACCCTTTCTTAGGAAAGTGTCTTTAGCACCATAATGCTATCAAGCAGAGTGGCCATTCGTTCTGGGGTGGCTCGGAAAATAGGGTTTGGGGGGACTCAAAGGAGGGGAAGGTGGGCACGGCAAACGGACTCGAGTGCGAATCGTGACGGAGGGAAAAGGAACCGGCTATCAGCGGGCGGGTCAAGGGAAAGGTCAAAGCATTGGGCGGGGTTCTTAACCTCCTGTGTTTTTCTCAAAGAGTAGGGACGGGTGGGCTACAGGCAACAAAAGAAAAAAGATCTACAAGGGTCGTACAGGGGAGCCTCTCGTCAAGGAGAATTCTGTCGAACGAGGAACAGTTCAGTTCGATGATTGTTGTTGGGGAAAAGGGAAAATAGGAAATTGGGGGGTACGCGGGACCGCGCGAGTTTGGACAAAAAAGGGGAAAAAAGCCACGGCTACTCCGGTCAGTGGACTTTCAGGGTTAAATCACGGAAGCGATAATAAGGGGCAAATTGACGTGAGTTTTGTGGGGCCGGCCTTCCCAGGCCTAAAATGAGTCTAAACGAAATCATAAAGGGGTTTCACCTGATAGTCGACTCCGTCTTCGTGACGTAGGGAGAAAAGAAAGGGGCTAAAAGGACGGTATTTATCAGGTTGGCGTGTGTTGGGGAAGGTACGTGAAAAAAAGAGAAATAAACTTTGTCTACTGAGACAGGGTTTTCAACCTCACAAAGGACCAACTCTTTAGAAAAGCCGTCGTCGGGACTGCGGGGGACACAGAAAAGCTGGGCCGTCAGCTCGCATTCGTGGGGCAGGGTTGGGGTCGACGGCGAATGCGTTTGATCAACAAGCATCGGAGTTGGCCAACGCCAAAAAAACGAACCAGCGGGCGGAAAAAAGAAGGGGGGTGGAATCGTCGGGTAAAGCCGGTCCGGGACAAGGCAGGCCTACCATTCGTGTGAGTGTTGGGCGGAAGGGAAAAGCCAATGAGGGGACTCCAAGGAAGAAGGGGGAAAGGGGGGGGCGCACCAAAGGAATCGGAAAGTACCGGGGACTGTGAGCACCATCTTAACGAATATCTTAACATAAGCTGTGCGTGTGCTGGCGAAAGGGAGCCAAATGTTGGGGCGGAAGAAAGGGAAATTTTTTTAACAGGGAACCAAAGAGGGGAATCGTCGAACTTCGTGGGAGCGGCCACAGCGGCGCGAGTCTCGACGTCCTCAGAATTCTTTTAGGGCGAACGTCCGAAAATTAGGGGAAGAAAGAAAAAAAAAAAAGAAAAAAAAAAGGAAAAAAACACTTCGCCGTGGAAACGTGCAACATCTCGTCGACCCTGGTGAAGGCAAGCAAAAAAACGCAGGGAGAGAATAGAGACAGGGGAGGGGGGGATCCATCGGTGGGGCAACGAAGCAAGGTTGGTCCGAGCAACAACATTTAAAGAAAATCATCAGGGCGACGCCGGTCGGGTGAGCGGTCACAAGGAAGAGGGAGGGCGATCTCGTCGGGGGGGCCAAGGCAAGGAGGGCGGTTCACTTCTAAGGACCAAATGCTGGGGCAAGTTACCTAAAGGGGAAAAGCAAAAAAAACCTACTCTTCTACGCCTTCTTCTAAAG